>JAABUS010005278.1_pt1 | contig 17202 bp, 1 predicted proteins | sample 5560161 | NCBI WGS metagenome assembly JAABUS01 (sample SAMN10711885, study PRJNA513376) | rock metagenome | isolation source: Antarctica rocks | place: Antarctica: Victoria Land, Trio Nunatak nord | collected 2016-01-04
ACTTATGGCGCGCACTCATGGCTACTACTGCCCCCATAGATATGCGCACTCATGGCTGCTGCTGCCCCCATAGATATGCGCACTCATGGCTACTACTGCCCCCATAGATATGCGCACTCATGGCTACTGCTGCTGCTGCTGCCCCCATAGATATGCGCACTCATGGCTGCTGCTGCCCCCATAGATGCGCGCACTCATGGCTACTGCTGCCCCTATAGATATGCGCACTCATGGCTGCTACTGCCCCTATAGATATACGTACTCATAACTACTACTACCCCCATTATAGATTAATAATAAGATATATTATAGATTATACTATAGAGAGACGATTATTATAATGATTATTATAATTAATATTTATTATTATTCTTTACTCTTTACCTTTCAACCGATTTTGAATCGAAATATTCTTTAGAATAAAATATTAAGTTTAAGGAAAAACGTTAATATTAAAACGTATTAATAAATATTTAAAAAGGGTTAAATTTAGATTTAAAACTAGACTATTATTTAAGCGTCCCCTTAATTTTAAAATAAACGAATTAAACTACGTCTTTAATAAAACTTTCGGTTATATTTAACTTTAGGCTGATAATAGTTTTAATTTTAATATTAACTTAAATAATTATTAGGTCCGAGCGTTTATTTCATGAGTGCGCGTATCTATGGGGGCAGCAGTAGCTATAAGTGCGCGCATATCTATAGGGGTAGTAGTAGCCATAAGTGCGCATATCTATGGGGGCAGCAGCAGCCATGAGTACGCGCATCTATGGGGGCAGTAGCAGCCATGAGTGCGCATATCTATGGGGGCAGTAGTAGCCATGAGTGCGCGCCATAAGTGCGCATATCTATGGGGGCAGCAGCAGCAGCAGCAGCCATGAGTGCGCATATCTATGGGGGCAGCAGTAGCCATAAGTGCGCATATCTATGGGGGCAGCAGTAGCAGTAGCAGCCATGAGTGCGCGTATCTATAGGGGCAGCAGTAGCCATAAGTGCGCGCATAGGGTTATTATAATGATTACTAGAAATCCGTCTTGGCGCAGTGGGGATCCCTTGGTAAAACCCTACCCCACCCCACCCCACCCCAGCCCCACGCCAATAGATCCCCACGCCAGGCTAGAGTGGGGATCATACCTCGATCCCCACCCCACCCCACGCCAATCCGAAGCGTAACCCTATTATTATTATCGTCGGTAGTATAATAATTTACTTTATTTATTAATTTTATTTAAATCTTTATTACTTTTATTCGTTAAAGCTCCTTACCTCTCTTTACTTTTTATTAACTTATTATTTAATTATTTATTATATTATTTTTATTAATATTTTATAAAGATTCTCCTTCTTTAATAGTCGCTAGAGCCTCGATCCTCGCGTTTATAATTAGAGCGACGAATAGATTACTAATAAATATACGCTAGAAAATTAACGAAACAATATATTAGGCCGGAGAATTAAAGGTATAAATCGATCTAATTTAAAATATATTAGAAAAGTTCGTTAATAATACGGAGATCGTTAACGAGATTATTACCGAGGTATAGAGTATATTAATAAATAATAGACTTTAAACGGTAAAATTCGCGAGTAAATAAAAGGCGTATTAAGCGCTAGACTCGACGATTTTATAAGATATACGAAAACGGGCGATAACTAATTATAGACGAAAAGAGAAATATATTAAAAGTATACGAAATATATAGGGGACCGTAGTATAGGATTAATAATTCGATACTATAAAGGAAAATTACCTCGGCCACGTAAATTAAATCGCTAAGAAATTTATTTATAACGACGTTTATTTTATAATTATTTAACTAACGGTTAATTACTTAAAACGGAACGATTATAAACGAGGATCTACGCGTAAAAGTATCCCGAAAGACTAGTAGACGTTAAGTAACTTAAATAAAATTAATATTTATACTCTTTTAATTAAGTCGGGCCTAACGGATAAATAATTAATAAAACTAGAGATTAATCGAAAATATCTAGTAAAGTTAAAGATAAATAATAACGAGGGATCTTTATTATAAGGAAAATATAAGAGATATAACCGTCGAGTTATTAATAATAAAGAGATTAAGCCCGAGTCGGTAGATTATAAAATTAATAATAGCGATTTAAACGGTACCTCGGAGAATAAAGATATAGTATCTTCGAGCGGTAACTTTAATAAAGACGATAATAACGACGATAATAACGACGATAAAGATCAAGGAATAAATAATCGGGTTAAATATTTCGGTTATAATTATACGGGCCTATCGGTTAATTCCCTTAAATAAATAATAAAGAAAAATTTAAAAACTATTAATATAAATAGCGAGGCTAGTTAAATCGGTACCCTCCGAGTATTTATAAAAGCTAGGTCCGATTTACGATATATTTATTATATATATTTATATACTATAACTAGATATTTCGGCCTATAAACTAAATTATTAAACGAAGAGAGTATCCGTTTACGATTAATTAAATACTAGCGTTATCGAAGTAATATAGATACTTTTAAGATTAATATAACTATTAAAAATTAATAACGGATAATAGCCCGACTATAAATAGACGATAATAAATATAGGGTTTATAGACACCGAATAATTAAAACGAGTATTAGAGTATTTTTAACCGATTAAATATCGCGGTTTATCGTTCGTAAAATAGGAGGGCTAGAAGTATAGGATACTTAGAAAAAAACGGGTAACGTTATTATTAAAGGTATATTTAATTAATTATAGACGGGGGTAAATTTAGAGGATAACTCTAAAGTTAAAATTAAAGATATTATAACGGAGGAGTTCGATATATATTTTTACTATTAAATAGAGCGGAATAAATAACTTAATAAGAGGTAGCTACGGATAATATTTTATTTATTAATATAATAAATTATCTAGTAAAATCCGATATATTAGGCTCTATATATATACCTACGACCTAATTATAATTACTAATTAGTTTTATATTTTTATTATATTAAATACACTCGGCCTAGAGACTCGACCTTCTTTTAATATATCGATATAAATATATTTAAATATCTCGCTTATAGGTATAAAGCTAATATTATATAAAAATTAATATCTTTTAATAACGAGATTATTAATAATTATATAAAGATTATTCTAAGTTTTTATAAAAATATAACCGAATAATAAAAGAGGGTAAAGGGGCGGGGAAAAATAATAAATAATTATATATATAAAATAAATAAGATCTAGGAGCTAGTAGATATAATTAATTATAATTAATTCGTTCCGGTATTATATACGCGTAGGGACGTAAGAATTACTCGGTAACAAGATTATAATATATATTTAATAGTAATAATTAATTAATTAATTAAATATTTGTCTTAAACGAATAAAAATAGTTAGTAGCTTTCGCTACTAAGGAATTAACCTAATATAATAAATACGGTATAGCCGTAATAGTTATTATTAAATAAATAAAAGTCATCGCCCCGATAATATAAATAGAATAAATATTTAAAGAAGCGGTAGTATAAAGGGTATCTTTATAAAACGGTAGCGCTAGTATAGAGAGAATTCCATTAAACCGAAATTACTATAATAGGAAACTTCGTTTATATTAAATATCTATTTATATTATTTTAATAAGCTGGTTATAAACGTCCTTATAATTCTTAATAATATTAAATATATATTATAGTTACTTTATAAATATTTATTTATTATCCTCGGGCCTATATCCCTTCTAACGAACAAGGTATTATATAATTATATTCTTAACTTTCTTAAATCGATATTATTATTTCCGTAGTAGCCTATTTATTTCCTATTCTTCTTCGTTATCGACGATAATCGGTAGCGGAGCTTTAGTATATCTTTTATACGGGTCCTCTCCTTATCTAATAGTAGATTTAAAGTAAACGACCGAAATTATATTATAAATAAATATAGTAGGTAGTAGCTTAAGATAATATATAAATCTACCGATATATTTAATAATTTAAAAAGGTCCGACGAATTATTAATTAATCTTTTTAGATAGAACTCCGGCCATTTAATATCCTCTATATAAATATAAATAAATATAATCTCTAACCTTAAAGAATATCGGTTTATAATAAGTATTATAATATTTCTTTATTCGGAGCGACGCAAAGGTAATAATATCCTACGCGTCGATATATTCGGGACGGTAAATGGTAGTAGAGAATACTTCGACTCGGTAGGCTTCTATTATAATATTCTTTATTTCTATAATATTTAATCGTATTCTTATAATAGGACGTTATATATTACGGGAGGCTTTTATCGTTCCCGTAATAAAGATTCCTACGTTACGGAAGGCTTTAAGGATATCTACTACGTTAAATCGGGAAATATTAAAATTATTAATATATAATAAATTAAGTAGCTCCTTAATTTTAAAATTATATAAAATCTCGGTAGGTATTAAGCGGGTGCTATTATATTTAATAAAGTTATTTAATATAACCGAAAGTTACGGTAATACTACCGGTTATTTATACACGTCGACTATTAATAGGAAGTATCTTAGGGTAATTTCAACGATCTTATTCAATTTCTTAAACTATCCGTCGGTCTAAGGGTAATATATAGTCGAATAAAGTATATTAATATTTAACTCCATTATAATCTACTTCTATAACTACCCGATAAATCGAGTATCTCGGTCGTTAATAATTATTAATAAAAGACTCTAATTTAATAGTAGAAGTTTTATTAATAAACGGTAAATTTATTAAAGTCCGCCCTAAGTTACTTTACCCGTAATTAATATTACTACTTTATTAAATTTATATATAACCGATATTATATAATCCTCGCCGGTGGAAGCTTCTAGTAGAGCGAGGATAAAATTAATAATAATAATTTTAAAGAGTTTATACGGCGAGTAAATTAGTTATAACGAGTTATAAAGTTAATACCTAGGCGTTTAATATAATTAATAATAAAAGTAGTATTTAAGGTACTTATATAACTTCGTCGATATATTGAATATATAGATATTATATATAAATTTCTTATGAGTTCTAGTATAGCTAGGATATCCTATTTTATTATAAACTTTCTAGAAAACCTCATACTCTAACGCCGCTAGTAGGTATAGACGAAGACTATAACTATATTCGATATCGTCGAAATAAAGTAACCCGTTAATAAGTTTATATAGTAGTTTGGCCGTATTCTTACCGAGTGCGGCGTTTCTTACTACTGTAGTTATAATCCTAACCTATCGTCCTTCTATTTCGTAACTACTATATATACTACTTTTAAAGTCTTCGCTGACAGCGATAATATTAACTAGGAAAGTAGTAAATACGTCTAGAATTAATTCGTCTATTTTAGGACGATATAATCGACTAGTAAAATATAATAAAGTATTTAAAACGATATTCGCTTTATTAAGTTTATACCTTAATTTAATTCGGAACCTTTATAAATATTCCGACGCACGGATTAACTTAAGGTTTAACTTTTTAGTAGAGGTAATATTTATAAATATCTATTTTATTATACCTATAATAGAAGTATAGTCGGTATAAATAATTATAGTAGTATTAATAGTTTCTATAAAATAACGAATCTTCTTTATAATCTAAACGATATTAATTATTTTAAATTCGGTTAGCTAGTACCTTATCTCAACCGAGGTTAATTATCTCGATAGGAAAAGAATAGGCTATAGTAATTTCTACTTCGGTACTTTAGTAGTATCGTTATTTTTAATATAATATATATATACCCCGAATCCCTATTTCTTACTAGTATCTAGATTAATAAATAACGGTCTCTTTAAATTAATATAATATAATATAATAGGACTCGCGAAGAGTTTTTATAAATACTTATAGGCGTTAAACTCCGCCGGCGTAAATATATCGACGAGAGATCTCCTCGTCGTAGATTTACGAGTATTACCCCGTATACTTTCACCCTATAAATTTCGATAGTATTAATTTAGTAATATTTTACGGTTTTATAAAGACTTAATTATTACCGCGTAATATAGAATATACTATTTTAGGTAATTTATTATTCCGAGGTAATACTCTAGCGCCTATAGTATTCGGGGAAATTAAAGATTCTATATAACTATTAATTTATTCTTAGTTATAGTAAGGCCTAGAGTATTAATATATTAATTTAATAACTAGGCGGACGGATAATTAAAGAAAGACTTCTTAATAGAAATATAAATATTCATATCCAATAACACTTGGAATACTAGCGTTAAATACTCGATATATTCTAATAAAGATTTAGAGAAGATAATAATATTATTTATATATACTCGATAGAATTTTCGGTATAAATATAATATACGGTCGATTATTTATTAAATATAAATAAACGAGTTCCAGTAGTTTATAATAAAGATATTAAATATTTCTTACCCTCTATATATAACTATCGTAAGATAGTATCGATAATATCGCTTTATTTATTATTAATAGAAGAAGGCTACCGCGTCGATAGTTAAAATATATATAATATTTAATAAAAGTACTAGGATCTTAATTTAAATAAGGACTAAATAAATATTAAATATTATTATTTTATTAAAAGTTTTAATATCGATAACCACGCGTTTTTTAAAACCGGAGGTAGTATCTTTCTATATAACGAAATAAGAGAAAGAAAATAGTGTCGTTATAATTATCTATTTTATTCGGCTTTATTAGTATAGTTTATTAAAAGCGCCGTCGATAATATCTTTATTATACTTTCTTAACGGATAAATACGAGTTTAACTAGCTTTATAGATCTCTTTCTAGTTATCGATAAAAGAAATCTTTATCTATTCGGATTCCGGGATATTCGCTACGTTTCTAGTATCTTTTTATAAATCTAGAAACGAATCGACGACGTCGATAATAATAAAGGCGGAAGTATCGTCTCTATAAATCGTAGTACCTATAGGGTATAAAGTTTCTAATTTAAATAAATAAATATTCGGTACCGCGGAAAACTTCGGTGCCGCGGAAGCCTCTCGTAAGATTTATTTCGGTAAAGGCGAATAATACTTTAATGAATTTAATAGAGTAAATATTAAATTAGAAATTATAAGGCCTAGATAAATAATATTCGATATTATTAAATTAGATATACGGGGAGTTATTATTATATTAAAGACTACTACTATAATAAAACCGGCCTTAAAGTAGGATTTAATTAAAAACTTCGATATTAAAGTCTTAGGTAGCCTTATAACTAAATTAATATATAAAGTATTTATTTAGAAATATCTAGTTACTTCGTATTTAACTATTTTCCCTAACTTAATATATTAACTAATAATTATAAGAAGATCGGTGTTATTCTAGACTATAATCTTATTTATATTATAATTAACGATATACGCGGTCATTATTAATATATTAAGTTAAGATAATTTAAATAATAAATTACGATTATAAGATAAATCCGATTTTATAAATTTAATTATAATAACTATATCTAAATATACTAACACGGTATAGCGGAATTTATTAATTATAATAATATCTATTCTAACGCCTTTCGTAATTATAGAAATAAGGATCTCGAGGTTACTATAAGATATAATAATAACGAGATCTTTACCGGTATTAATTATAATTCCTTCCGGCTTTATAATATCGATATTTATTAAAACTTTAATAAATAAATTATCGACGATATATAATTTCTTAGTAATTAAAGCGATCTTACCGTCCTTACCGGGAATATATATAAGAATAATAATAAATTTATTAATATCGTAGTTATTCGATTTTAAGCCACGGACTTTTATGACCGTAAATATCTTACGGATCTTAATTTATAAACTTAATTTTATAAACTTCGTAAGGAACTACCGGTCTATAAGGTTTATAATATATTTAATATCGAAGTAGAATTCGTAGAGTTAATTATCTAGTTCTATAAAGACCTCGATAGTAATATAACGGTAACTACGGAATATATAATCGCGGGTAGGTTTATTAATAAAGGTAAATTTAATAATTTATTTCGCCGAGAAAGTAATATTTAGCGGAGCGGAGTTTAATAAAAAGAAATCTAATAAAGCGGAATTCGCTAAAGCGGAAGCGGGATAAATTATTATAATCGAAGATTAATATTATCGAATATATTTATATAGCTTATTATTAGAAGAGAAGGGCTAGTTATATAAATAATAAATTACTTTATTAATAATATCGGTTACTTTAGTAATAAAATCTTAGCCGATAAAAAAACTATTAATTATCTCGTTATAATATTTCTTTAAATCGACGGTATTATTAGTATATTTACTAGCCTACGTCGTACTTTAATAGAAAACGTTTTCTTAACTATTATAATAATTATTTTAATTTTCGTTATAAAGACTTTTAGTCTAGCGGAAGGTTTTTATAAACTAATCTTTATTATAACCGATATCTTTAGTAGTTTTTTAGTCTTTAGTATAATAGGCTCTTTAAGTTAAAAAGGGTTTCTTAAAAGAATTTTTATTAAAGTCTTTTTTTACTCCGGAGCCTTAGTCTTAATTCCTAAAAAAGAATATCTTCTAACTAGGTAATAAATTTAAATTTTTATTTATTATTTATAACTACCTTCCGGGAGGCGGTAAGCGGTTAGAGTTCTATTATTATTATAAGTTAACGTTATTTTAAGAAGAAAATAACGAAAAAAACCTATATAAATTACTTCCGTAGGAAGTATTATTATTTTTATAAAGAAATATATCGTTATATAAAGGTCTAAAGCCTTCGGTAAAATAATAAAGAATAAAAAGTTAACGAAAGTTCTAAAAGTTTTGATATTAATTATAATACTAAGGTTGACGCTATCCGTAATTATTACTATTATTATTACGGTTCGGCGGAACCGATTAATTATATTTATCTAACTTTCGGGATATTAGAGCCTACTACTTATATTTATAATTATCGAGGCTCGTTAGAAAGTTATTAATAATAATATTATTATCGGGCCTCTTAATATCACGCCGTAGTTTAAAGTTAATTCCGTTATAAATAATATTAAATTAATTTTATAATAACGATATTCCCGTATCTTTAATAAACCTCAAAATCTTTTATATATATTTACGTAGTTTACGATAGTTATTAATATCTTTTATAGAGTAGTATTCCCTAAAGATAATATTAATAATTATATTCAATAACTCCTTAAACCTTCCTATTAATAACTAGGTCTATTCCGTAATATTAATATCGGTAGTATTATACTTCGATAATCTCTTCTTAATATTTAAAAGCTCAGCGGTATATTATTTTAAAATAATACCGCGGAGGTAAATTTAGAGATTTTTATATATAATAATACTTTTAATAATTATTAGGTCCTTAGCTCGCTCGATAAAAAAATATATATCGCGGAAGTAAATATTTTTACTAGTATACTTAAGGCTAGACCCTATACTAGTAGATTTATTATTATATATAAAGTCGAAGAATTCGAGTTTAATTATATTCTACTTCGATATAATAAAAGTAATATTATCGCTTTAGGGGCCTTATAGGCCCTACGGTCCTAATAATTTAAAAGAGCCTACTAGAAGTATTATTATAAAATTTATAATAAGATTACGAAGTTTTATAAATTATATTTTATTAAAGCCCGCGTTCGCTATAATCGAGGACTATTAAAGTCGTTAATTAAATCCGAGGGGTCTTTAATAAATTATTTTTTTTATAAAGATTTATCTAATAGAATATCCTAATAACGATATCGAATATAATAATAACGAAAAAGGCGTTTACCTAGAGCTCGGCGGGGATAAAGAAGATATATTCTTAATTAACGCCGGTACCTTAAGAGATTATCGAGTCGCTTAAATACTAATTTAAAAACGTATTATAACGGTACGGAAAATAATAATATTAATAATTTAATTATTTAGCTAGCTCGGTACCTTTATAAATTTTAACCGTACTCGTTACTCTTAAGGATTAAAACTACGAAGGGGTTAAATAGGCCGGAAATTCCACCGAATAAAATAATTAATAATATAACGAGTAATATCGTCGACCTCGCCGACGAAAGCGTAATTTAACTATATAAATTCGTCGAGTTAGAATATTAAGACTACGGTATTACGGCTAGCGATATTACTAGATATTATAATAATAATTTTATAGAAATAAGAAAGTTAAAGATTAATAAATTAATAATTCTTTATAATTTACTTTTTCGACTTTAAAGATAAAAGCTTGGTACTTTTATAAATAAATAAAACGTAACGAATAATCGTATATAAAATTTATATAAGAAATAATAATATATAAGGACTTAAATAAAGTTAAGTTTAATACGACTTTAAATTATCTTAACGACGCTTCTCCCCTTTAAGGAAGATCGATACTTAATTAATTTTATTAAAGATATAATACGGTTCTAGGCGAATTATATAATAGATTCGTTAAAGCCGAAAACGTAATTATAGTAATACCTACTTTTATAGGCTGGTACCTCGTAGCGGAAATCTTTAATAATCGTATTAAATAACTAGGTATAATATCTTAAAGTATAATATTTTTATCTTAAGTATTAGTGTAGTAAATCTCGGTATAGCGGGGCTACTAGGCTAGATATTTCAATAAAGAAAAAGAAAATAATATTCTATCTTAACGAAAAAGTAAATTCTATTCCACCGAAATAAACTAGTAGAAGAGATAAGGTACGGATAATAAACGTTATCGAATAATTCTAATTCGACGAACTAGTACTACTATAACGTAGTAGCTAGTAAATCGAGACGTTTATTTAATAAAATATAATATTTAATAGGATATTAATACCGTTACTACTAATTAATAAAATTATAGTATATATTTAGTAGTAATAATTAATTAATTAACTAAGTATTCGTCTTGAATAAATAAAGATAGTTAGTAACTTTCGCTACTAAGGAACTAATTTAATATAGTAAATATAATATAACCGTAATACTCGGTTTAAAATATTATATAATTTAATATTAGGCCGCCTAGACGCTACCCTCTAAAGAATTATCCTTTTATAATTTATAAAGGTAAGGGAAGATAATAAAACTTTAAATAATAAAGAGTCCGATAAATAATTAAACCTCGCCCTTATTTATTTAAAGTAAACGGCGGTAAATCTTATATTATCGGGGTTACCGAATAAATTTAATTTAATTTTTTATCGATTTCCGGCCGGTACCTAACTCGTTTTAATATTACCCGTTAATTAAATATTAATATATAAAGTAATTTAAAAGGACTTAATTATCTAGGGTTATATTAATTTATTATTAAAAATTAATCGAGTACGCGTATAAAAGGCTATTTAAAGATATTATTTAAAGATATTAAAATTATTTAGGGTAATATAGAGTAGGGTAAAATAAACGGAGAAAAGATTTTATAATAAAAGTAGTTTTTTTCGGTAGGCGGATAATAAGATTAAAGAGCGCTAGTATTAAATTATATAAATAACGTAGGATATTATTAGTTATAAAATAAAACCGCGCGGCGCGGTTTCGCCTAACTCCGTTATTTTAATCTTAATTATAATAATTCTATACTAATTATTAATATTAATCCTTAATATTAATAATCCGTATTATGAATTATATTAAAATAAAAATTACGTTATTATTTATTAATTTATTATCTAGCCCTTTAATATCGCCTCCCCGTTTATCTCCGTTATATATAAAGACTGTAAATTATTCGTTTAAATAAACGCGTTATACCCCTACCCTAAACCTCCGCCTTTATATAATCTTAAATAAGTTAATCTTTATTTTCTTTTTTTTAAATTCTTCCTCCGCCTCTACCCCTACCTTTACCGGTAGTAATAATTTATCGGAAGAGACAGTAACGGGTAATAAAAAACGTCGTCGATAATAAACGGAGGGCGAAAAGATTACTAGTATATTAATAATAATAATCGATATATAATAGGATATAAAGAGATTTTTAAGAGCGCTCTATAAACTACGTAAAGTTTATACTTTTTATTTAATATAAAAATAATTTTTCGATTTCGCCTATAACGAGCTACCTAACGATTCCCGATTCGAAAAGTAATTAATATTTAAACGGCGCGATTCGCTAGTTAGGAGATAAGGCTAGTTAGTTATTAATATATTTTAACGAGAAATTAAAATCCTAAGGGAGTATAAAGTATTTAATATTTTTCATTTATTTATAAAAGGGCTTAAGGGCGGTACTTTATAATTATTTAAAAATATTATTCTAGTTATATTATAACTGGCCTCGTAATAATTTAATATCTTCTATTAAATTTACTACGAGAATAAATTAAATAATTTATCGTTATTATTAATAAATCCTACTACTTAATAGCCCGCCGTTTTTATATTATTAATACTCTACTATTTAATACGACCTTATAAGTCGATTAATTTTTAGACGATTTTAAGGCTTTATTTATATTAAAAGGGGGTATAATAACGAGTTCTCGATACTTTATACTAATTTAGTTTAATTATTTTATATTTAATACTATAACGACGTATAATAACCTTAAAAAAGAACGCCGAAGTAAAGATTTAAATAATAAAGTAAGCCGCGAGTATTATTTTAACCTATAATAACTTTAAATATATAAAAGGAAGACGTAGAAAAAGAATAAATAACTACCGAGAATTCCGATTAATTATTATTATATTAATTTTAGAAGGGCGTCTCTTCGATAAAGGGGCCCTTCGGTAGGATATATAATACCCGATAATTATATTATTATTAACCGAGATAATCGCTCGTTAGTTAATACCTACCGATATAAATATAAAAATACGTCTCTTATTTTTAATTTTATTATTCTTTCTTTTACGTTTTAATATTAATAAAGATACACTAACGAACTAGAGTTCTAGATTCGGTTATATTATATCGAGTCGGTAATCTCGGCGGTATACGTACTTTATTTAAGTAATATAAAGTCTTTATAAATAAAAGCGATACCGGTCTTAAAGAAATTAGACCCGGTAATAATAAAATACTTCCCGATAATATTAATATTTAAAGATAAGAATACGACGGCTAATAATATTTATATATTAAAGAATATATTTAAACGTTAATTTAAATTAGATAATAAAAGCCCTATTTTTAATATTAATTTTCGATTAATATATAATAACCTTAAGATATAGTTACGTATATAATTTATTAAGATTTTATATAGCGATATTTCCGAGCTCTTATTTAATACTTTTAATTAATTACTACTAGGTTTAGGTTTTTAATACCTTCGCTTTAATATATTATAATTACTTTATAAGATTTATTAGGGCCCTAATAACTCTATGGATCTATTTATATTATAATACGCGGCCGATTACTAGGATCGCTTTAGGGTTATTTAATTAACGGACTTTTAAATATTAAAGAACCTAATTATTTATAATTACTAAATATATATAGTAGGAACGTAGGTTAGAATCCTAAAATAATAATTTATAAATCTTTAATATATAAAGGATATTATATCCTAGCTCGCGGTGTAAAATACCTTAAATATTAATACCTAATTTTATATATTAAAAAAAAATTCTAAAACTATATATACCTAACCTTTATCCACTCGCGATTAATAATTTTAAAATTATTAAAATTTCTATATATACGTCGAAATCTATTTAACCCTGCGATACGTTATTAAATATATTAATATTAACCTACTCCGCTACGCTTTACGCTACGTTATAATTCTCTTTTAAACCGATATTACCGGTACTCTAAAATATATATAAACCCTACTCTATATACTTTATATAATAGATTCACTAGTAGTAATAATAAGGTTATAAGAGTATATATTAATAAATAGTTTTATAAACCTACGGGGAATAACGGATATAAATTTCGAGCTCGACTATCTTCTTAAATTATTTAATAATAATCTTAAAGTATTTTAATACGACCGGTCCTATTATTCTAAATATAATAACGTATTATTTAAGAATTAGGTTTTTAATAATCTATATTTTCTAAAACTAAAGAGGATAATAGAGTTTATATTTAAAAAACCCTCCTCGGTTATATATCCGGTTAAAAGCGCCGCCGAGGATATTTAGAATATAACTCTTAACCTCGCCTATAAATTATTTATTCGTTATATTAAGTAGGATAAATTCTCTTTAAGTCTAATTATTAACCTTTTCGATACCGGGCTTAAGCGGTTAAATAGGAATATATTAAAATATAACGAGCGATATACCTAGGAGTATATATTATTAGCGGATAATAAATATAAAGATATTTTAGCGGCTAGACTAAAGGTTAAATATAATTTTATATTAAAGAGTTTTATAATTTTAACTTCTACCCTAAAGCCTCCGAGTACTATATTTATTAATTAATTTAATAATAAATCCGCGCGGCGCGGGTTTATTAACTAGTTTTAAAATCGCGTAGAGCGTTATTTATATTAACGAGATTAAAAAGGGGTTAATTTTACTAGTTTATTCGCCGATACCTTTTATAATAACTAGCGTAATTATTATAATATCGTTAATTCCCTCTTTAATTTACTCGCCTTACTATAAGAGCTAGATTATAAAATATAATTTTCACTATTATACTACTCTTTAATAATATAATATTTATTATCTTTATATTAAATCGTCTTCGGCTTTATATTCCGAGGCTTATTAAATTAACTCTCCGTCGTATTAATTTTAATACGAGATTAATTTTTTATAGCGGGTATATTTAATCGCTTAACTTTTATTTTACTAATTACGATTTTACCCTTAATATATACTTTTTTAATTATTAATTTATACTTTACCTTAATTAACTAGTTATTCTTTCGCTCTTTAAATTTAATTTACTCTTTATTAAATAACGGATTTAGCCGCCGCTTTCTTTTAATATCGTTATATATTATTTATATATCGAATATTTTACCCCGATTTAACTTTTTTTATTATCTTTACTCTAGGATATTTAATATTTTAATATAATATAAATAGAGGTTAAACCACGCGTTATTAATTTACTAGCGTATAATTCGTTTATTACGAATACTCTCTACCTACGTCGCTAAATCTTTTAAGATTTTATTAAGTATTATTAAGGACGTAGAGAAATATTAATATAAATCGACGAATTTTTTATTTAATTTTTAATATCGTTAAGCTCGAAGTTTAAATATATATTATAAATATCTAAATAAATTCTCGTTTACCGATTTATTTAACTCCGCGTAAATAATAATAGGCGCTTATAATTCTAAATTATAAACCAAGTAATAAAGAAATAACTTCGTATAATTCAGTATATTATATTCTATAATATTAAAAAAGGTAAGGCCGATATTACGAATATAACCACTCCCGGGTATATTAAAGAGATCGTATAAACTAGGTACTATTCGAGCTCGTCGGTTAATATTTATATAATTTATATAAACTCTTCTCGGCCCCGATAAAGATTTTATTATTATATTATTAAATAAAGTTAGCTCCGTTAGAGACGCCCCGTTTCTAGAGCCTATATACTAAAGTAAATATAATAAAATAAAATATACCTACCCCCGATTATAACGTATCGCGCGTTTTATACATTAATATACCTTCTAAATAAACGAAGGGAGTAATTATTAAATAATTTTCTTTATATCTAAATTATTAACCCTTAGCCTATAAATATTAGTTATAATAATAATATATAAAGATAAATCTTAGGTAGATAATAGACCGAAATATATCGCGATATCTTATTTATCTCGAGTAGTTATCGCCGCGAAAAAAGATACGATTAACTTCGTACCCTCGATCGGATACGATAATTGTTTTATTTATACGTATATTAATTAGTATATATTCTTAACCTAGGTTACGGAATCTATAAAAATAATCGTTTTCGGAATATTCTAGGCGGTAGTAATCTACGACGGTAAAATATATTATAAGTTAAATATACCGTTAATAGAATTATAAGTAGTATTAATTTAAATATATATTTTTAACCGATTAAACGGAGTCTTTATAATAATAATATCTTCCGAGAAAATATATCGCTCTCGTATAATCTCGAGTATTTCGATATCGAGTATTATAAAAACTCTTAAAAAAAGAATATTAAGTAGTAATCGCTTTCGGAGGATATTTAGATTAAAATATATTAATCGAAACTCCTTCTACTCGGTTATTAGATAAAGCTCGTCGATTATTAATAAATATAACCGTAACGTAAAGTTAGTATACCGTAGTACGTCGGTATTAAAATCACTCGAACTAGTAATTTTAGGACTCGTAAAGACTATTATTATTAATTATTTATTTATAAATTATATTTAGTTATTATACCGTAAGTAAAATAGCCGGAGTATATTACTATAATATTAACGGGTTTATTAATATCGCCGTTTAAAACGAAGGGTCGGTAATTAAATATATAATTTAATTTCTTATATTACTCTTCTAATAAAATATTTAAAAATATAATAATTAATACCGCTTTAATAAATAAAGATATTAATAATAAAGTCTAAAAGACGATATTTTTATTAAATCTAATTTTCGTAATTAAGATTAAATTCGTTCTTTAATTTAATAATATATTTAAAATATTATACTACTTCTCTTTAAGCTCGACTCCGAAATAATATATTATAATACCTTTTATATACTCTCGATCTAGAGTCTTATATAAATTATTTATCTTTACTATAATAGATATAGACGCGAAATCGCTTATTATATATAGTACTACTATAATAAATATTAATTTTAACTTTAAATATATTTCGCGGAGGGTTCTATAACGAAGAGGACCTACCGATAATAAAGAATAAAAATTAATAATAAATAATTATCGTTATAATAATAATCGAAATTCGAGTTATAATTAAGGATTTTTAGATAATCTATATTTATTTCGCTATATATATAATAGATAATATTATAGATAATTATATTTAAAAGAGTATATATAAAAGTATTAACGCGCGATTAATTTAAATCTTATTCTAAAATAATTAGATAACGATCGCGTCGTAAAGTTAATTATTAATAAAGAAAAAAATTAACGGAAAAATTTATATAAACGGCCCGCGAAAATAATACGAACCTGATAAAAATATAGGGTTTTACGCTTAGACCTGCCGCCGTTTAGCTACGAAGTTAGTATTTCTAACCCGAAGGGGCTTAGTGAACGGGAGCTAACCCGAAGGGGCTTAGCGGTGGCTCGGCAGGTCTGAGGGACTGAGGCAA
>JAABUS010005279.1_pt1 | contig 17198 bp, 16 predicted proteins | sample 5560161 | NCBI WGS metagenome assembly JAABUS01 (sample SAMN10711885, study PRJNA513376) | rock metagenome | isolation source: Antarctica rocks | place: Antarctica: Victoria Land, Trio Nunatak nord | collected 2016-01-04
CAGCAGGTGCGCCAGAGCGTAGACGACCGTGGATTTCCCAGACTGTGTGGGGCCGATGAGGCCGACCCGCTCGCCGCGCCGCACCCCGAACGAGATACCGCGAGCCGCCTCGACCGACCGAGGCGTCCCCTCCAGATACGTGTACTGGAAGTCCCGCAGTTCGGTTAACAGCGTTTCTTTCGCGGCCCCTTCGGTCATCCCGAGCCTTCCACGGGGCGCGGCAAGGCGGAGACGGCTTTTCGCAGGTCAGCGTTCGTGAGCACGTCTCCTTCGAGCGGGACGCCGCGTGACCGGAGACGCTGGGCGATGCTTGCGCCGAGTGGAACGTCGAGCCCTATCGCACGCAGTTCGTCGGCGCGCCGGAAGACCTCGGCCGGGGTCCCGTCCATGACGAGGCGTCCGGCGTCCATCACGATCACACGGTCGAAGAGCGCGGCCTCGGACATGGAGTGGGTAACGTGTATAACCCCCATCCCTTCTCGGTCTTTCAGCTCCCGCGCCGTCTTCACGAGGCGTTCCCCCGCGACGGCGGGGAGGAGCGAGGTGGGCTCGTCCAGGATCAGGTATCGGGGCCGCATCGCCAGGGCGCCAGCGATGGCCGTGCGTTGCTTCTGCCCGAGCGAGAGATCGTCCACGATCTTTTCCGACAGGTCCGTGAGGTCCATCGCCTCCAAAGCGAACTCGACCCTCTCTGCTATCTCCTCTCGCGGCAGTCCCAGGTTCTCGGGCCCGAAGGCCACGTCGTCGGCGACCCGGTTCATCACAAGCTGGTCGTCCGGGTCCTGAAACACGACAGAGACGCGGCTCCTCACGTCCCACCGGGTCTCGTGCCGCACCACGATATCGTCCACCCGCACCTCGCCCTCCGTCGGATAGAGGACGGCGGTCAGCAGCTTCACGAGCGTGCTCTTGCCCGAGCCGTTGTGTCCGATAAGGGCCGTGAGCCGGCCCGGCTCTATCTCCAGGTTCAGATCCCGCAGGGCGTGCACCGCATCAGCCTCCCCCCCACGGTAGGCGAAGGAGACGCCGTCGAGTTCGATCAAGGTACGGCCGAACTACCCGCGACGTTCAAGAGAGCCGATTCACCGCCGTAGTAAATACTGGCGCAAAAACTCAGTAGCGCTTCTCCTCGTCTGAGCCGATCTCCGGCGCTGTTGTCCGCCCGCTGCGGTAAAGGAGCACGCCCCGGACGACCACGACCGTTACCACTGCCGCCAGCACGGCCTCGGCGATAGCCTGCGGCACAATGATTGGGATTGCCTCAGGAGGCAATAGACCGAAGAGAACGGCTAACCCCACTACACCTACCGTATTGGTCAGTGAGCCTAGTACACCGGAGACTGCGGACGCAAGGTCAACGCTCAGGCGACGTAAACTCACGAATACGGCCCAAGCCACGACACCGATAAGAAGCCTCGGCACCACGGCGATCACCGGGTTAAGGAACAGGGGACTATCGGCATTCAGGATCGAAAAGATGCCGAAGATAGCGCCAGCGAGAATACCCACCACTGGGCCTTCCAGGGCGCCTCCAACTATAGCTGGCAGGTGCATTATGGTGGCGTTACCGATGAGAGGGATCGGCACCGGTATGAAGCCTATACGGGTGGCTCCGAGAAATAGTGCGATGCCGCCAATGATACCAGCAGCTACTATCTGTCGGGTACTAATGCTGAATCTTGAGCCGTGCCCATTCTCCGTACCGCTCGCCATTGCCGCTCTCCTTCTCGTATTCAGTTGCCCCGTATCGGAGTCTCAAAAGTATCCGCACCTATGTGCAGCCTGTCAACATGGCTACAAGGGCGGGGTGAAGCGGCCATCGGCGGCGGTCCAGCCGCCGTCCACGAACATCCACGAGCCGGTGACGTAGGAGCTTGCATCGGAGGCGAGGTAGACGATCATGCCGACCATCTCGTGCGGCTTGGCCCAGCGCTTCAGGATGCTCTTCTGGGCGTAGGCGTCGTACCACTCGGGCGCGTTCTTGATCTGCGCTGTCAACGGCGTCTCGACTATGCCAGGCGCGAGCGCATTGACGCGCACGCCCTTGCTCCCCAGCTCGTCAGCGAGGGCGCGCAGCATCTGCACCGTCCCGGATTTGGTCGCCGCATACACGCCCTGCCCAGGCTCGACGGTCGCGCCCCTGATGCTGGAGAACGCTACGATGCTTCCCGAACCCCGATCAGCCATCCCTGACCCGAACTGCTTGAGCAGCCGGAAAGTGCCCTTCAGGTTCAGGTCTATGACGCGGTCGAACTCGTCGTCCGTGATATCCAGCAAGGGCTTGCGGACGTTTATGCTCGGCGTGGAGACGAGCGCGTCCGGCGTCCCTACACTCTCCCCCGCTTCCCGCACGCTCTCCGAACTGGTCATATCCAGCTCGACCGCCTCGGCCTGCCAGCCCTCTGTCCGCGCGGCTTCGGCTGTCCCTTCGGCGGCCTCCACGTTCACGTCCGCGCAGAAAACCCGCGCCCCGAAGGCGGCGAGCCCGTGGGCGGCGGCCTCCCCTATTCCGCTGCCGGCCCCCACGACGAGCGCGGTTTTTCCGGTCATATCGAACATGGAACTGTAATCAAACATCGGCTTCCTCCTCGCAGAAATACATCGCCGTGGCGGCGTACAGTTTGCAGGTCGTCAGCAGTTCTTCGGTATCCACCCATTCATCCTTGTGGTGCGGAACGGTGCGCCCACCGGCCCCGGTCGTGACTATGGGGATGTTTGCCCAGGCGTGCAGGAAGGTTCCGTCGGTCGCGCCTGGAACCCCATTGTATGTTGGGGGATCTCCGGTGACGGTCTCGTGGGCGGCGGCCATCGCCCGTACCAGCGGGTCGTTGCGATCCGTACTGGTCGGGGGGCGCTCTTCGATCACCTCCATCGAAGCCTCGAAGTCCGGGTCTTCCGCTTCGAGGGTGGAGATACAATCTTCGAGGTAGCCGCGAATCTCCCCGTGCGACTGGCTCGGGACCGTGCGGATATCGAGTGCGATGTAGGCGCTGGATGGGATCACGTTTATCTGCGGCTCACCACCCTCGGGGCCGAGCAGGATGGTCGGGGTCAGGCTCGGGAACCCAAGATAAGGGTCTTCGCCGTGGCGTTCGATCTCCTCCCGCTCCAACTCCTCGATGGCTACCACGAGCCGGGCCGCCCGCGTCACCGGGTTGACGCCGGAGAGCGGCATCGCCCCATGCGCCATCCTGCCCTGAACCCTGATCTCCACGCGCATGGCGCCCTTCTGGGCGACGCAGATCTGGTTCTCCTCCGGCTCGCAGATAACGGCCCCATTCACGCCCTCGGCGTGCCCGTTCTGGATGAAGTGCTTGATGCCCGTCATCATGCCCTCTTCGTCAACGGGATGGCAGAGGACGATTCGGCCCGCGAAAGAGACGCCTGACTCCTTGATCGCCCGAACTGCCGCGACGGCGGCTGCCAGGTTGCCCTTCGTGTCGCAAGCGCCGCGGCCATAGAGCGTACCGTCCACCACCTCAGCTTCGAAGGGTGGATGCTCCCAGTCCTCGGCATGCCCCTCGGTCACCACGTCCGTGTGAGCCTCGAAGAGGAGCGTCTTCCCCGGCCTGTCCCCTTCCCACACGGCCCACACGTTGGGACGACCCGGCGCTGCCTCCTCCGTGGAGACATCGAAGCCTATCTCTTCCAGGTATCCGGCGACGTGCCGGGCGGCGCGGGTTTCGTTACCTTCTGGGTCTCCGGGACGGTAGACGCTCGGGATGCGGATGAGATCCCGCAGAAAGCGGATCGCCTCTTCACCATCGATCCGGCCTAGCACTTCGTTCAGGCGTTCGGAGATCCCAGATTCCCCGCCGACAGTTTCAGCGTCCCCCTCCAAATATCTCCGCCTCCCGAGTCCGCTTCTCCCGCCGAAGAATCGTAGTATAGCCACTATGAGGGTTTGGACATCTCCCGTCAGCGCCAGGATCCGTGTGCTGTCCGGCTGACTGAGAGATCCCTGCCAGGGACGCTTCACTCCACCATCTGGCCGGGGCTCACCACAATTTACGGGCTGCCTCGACCCGTTTCAGATATCCGTCGAAACCTTCCTCGTAGAGTTCGGCGAGGTCTTCGCTCGGCTGCACGGTGTCTTCGGGACGCGTCCACTCATCGTGGTCGAAGTCTATTCCGGCGGAGATCATGGCCGCCATCGCCGCTCCCCTCGCCCCGACCTCGGGGCGGCGTGCGATCCGGAGCGGCTGCTGTAACACGTCCGCGAGCACCTGCCGCCACGCCAGCGACTCCGCGCCGCCCCCACAGATTGTTATCTCACCGTCCAAACGGGCGGCCTCCAGGCAATGCCTCGCCGCATACCCGACTCCCTCGGCCACCGCCCGCACCACGTCGGCTCGGGTGGTGCCGAGCGTCATGCCAGAGAGCCGCCCTCGGGCGTTTGGCTCGACGAAGGGCGCGCGCTCCCCGGATCGGGAGAAGAACGGAAGGACCGTGACGCCGTTGGCGCCTGGCGGGCTATCCGCGAGGAACGTCTCTATCTCCTCGTGCTCGGAGCCGAGCAATTCGAGCGTCAGGTCCATCGAGGCGGTGCCGACCATAGCTGGCATCGCCCGCAGCCAGCGGTTCGACTCCAGCGCGCACAGGGTCTGGCCGCCCGGCTCACCGGAGGTGTCCACGCGATCCGCCACCACCTCACAGGCCAGCGTGGTCCCGACGATAATGACGCCGTCCCCGACCCTTGTGACGCCAGCGCCCATGGCCGTCGCTGGCAGGTCGAAGGGGCCGTTGTGGACCGGAGTTCCTTCGGGAAGTCCGAGCAACCCTGCGCCCTCGGCGTTCAGGGGGCGCATGGGACCGGGAGAAGGGTCTATGGGCGCGAGCAGACGTTCGTACTTTTCGAGCCCGAACAGATCCAGGATCGAAGGGTCGTAGTCCCGGCGTTCGTGGTCCATGAAAGGCTCGGAGGCGTCCGAGGCGTCGGTGGCCCGCTCTCCGGTCAGACGGTGGAGCACAACGTCCTTGCAGTATCCTGCGGTGGCCGCGCGCTCCAGTGACTCCGGCTCCTCTTTTGCCAGCGCGGCCATGATGGCTGCAGGAGTTCCTGGAAAAGTTATGTTGCCGTTCCTGCGGTAGTGTTCCTCGAACACGCCTGATGACATCCACTCCTCGACTATGGAGTTGGCCCTTGCGTCCAGCCACGTCATCGCCCTCCGTACGGGGCGCCCGTCTTCGTCGAGGAGCCAGAGGCCATCACCCTGTCCCGTTAGCCCGATGGCTTCGACGGGCTCGTCGGTATCCCGCGTGACGGCCCGCACCACTTCGCCGAGGGCTTCGAACGTCTCGTCTATATCCTGTTCGGAGCACTCCGGCCTTGGGTTGTACAGCTTCACGTCGCGGCCCTCGACCGCCAGGACTTCACCATCGCCGGAGAAGGCAGCAGCCTTCACGACGGAGGTTCCGAGGTCTATACCAAGGATCACGCTTCCACCCCTCTCTCATCCGGCAGGACGCTTGGCGGCCCTTGGTCCGGATCGTATGCCATCTGCAATATTCTCTTACCCGAACAACATACGAAGGCTTCCCCGCCTCCCGCGAGCGCAACGCGGCAAGGTCCGATCACCCGAACCATCGAGTACACGTCGGCGGAGTGACAGATCTCACAGCATCCCGCTATGTCCAGCACGCCGGTCTCTCCGAGGTCGCTGCATCCCACCAAATCAAGCATGCTCATCGCCGCCTACCTTCCCCTTTGCAATATCCATCGCCGGTACTCTTCGTCGGAGCGCGTGTCCAGCCTATCAGCCTGTCGCGGGGTGAGGCAGACGGGCTCTCCGGCGGCGAGGGCGCCAGCCATGATGCGGGCGTGTTTGTCTGCCATCTCTGTCACCTGATCCACACCCCCAGCCGACTGTCCCAGCGCCACGAGACCGTGGTTCTGGAGATAGATGGTCTTGGGCGGACTGTAGGCGCACAGCCGGTGATCGCGCAGTCCGTCCCTGACCGCGCGGGCCAGCGGCAGGCCCACGTCGGCGTAAGGTACGTGTAGCGGATGGCGTCCTAGCACGACTACCTGATCCGGAAAGATAGCCCCATCTGACAGGGTCCGCGCCCGATCCGAGCACAGGATGGAGTTCACCGAAATCGGATGCGTGTGACCGACGAAGTTCGCCCCGCCCTCCGTGAGGCAGATGGCGTGCATGACGGCTTCGATGGAAGGCCGCAGTTCGTCTTCCTCATAAAGTCGGGCAGCCATCAACGTGTCCGCCAGCTCGTCATCCGATGGATCTTCGAGGTCCAGTATCGTCAGCGTGCGCCGGAGATCCATCTCCACGAAACTCCGCCCATCCGCCCCCACCAGCGATGTCCCGCTGGCCTTCACCAGGAACCTCTCGAAATCCAGGCGCACAGACGTGTTTCCCTCTCCGAGAATAACGAGATCCCTCTCAGGCCGCCCGAGCGAACGCGAGAGCCAGATGAGCCTCTCCAGCATCGCGTCGTCCGCGCTGTTTACTCTGTTTGCGTCGTTCAAACTATCGGCTGTCAACTCTTCTCCCTGGTTCCTCGTTCCGGCGTTTCTTCATGAAGTTGACGTGTGATCGGGGGCAACGCCGCCTGAAGCTCCCTGTAGAGTTCGAGCCGCCGGGCGTACTTATCAGTCATATCCGGGTCTGGCTCGAAGGTCTCGCCATCCCCGACTGTTATGGATTTCGCGGCCTCCAGGTCGGGCCACATCCCGGTCGCCAGTCCTGCGAGGATGGCGGCACCGGCCGCGGCCCCGTGGCCCAGCTTCGGGACCGTGACGGGCGCGCCGAGCACGTCAGCCTTTATCTGGGTCCAGGCCGCGCTCTTCGAGCCGCCGCCGACGGAGCGAACGGGACGGAGATCTCCCATAACCTCCTCCATGCGTCGGAAGTTGTCCGCGAGCCCGAGCGCCGTACCCTCGTAGATGGCGATGGCGAGGTCTCCAGCGTCCACATCGAGGTCCAGCCCGACCACGGCCCCGCGTGCCGTGGCATCCCAGGTTGGCGTCCGCTCCCCGGCTAGGGCCGGGACCATGAGCAGCCTTCCGGGCCGCCCCAGGGTGGAGATCTTCTCAGATGCGTTCCGGTCGAACTCGGCGGGATCGTCGAAGCCGGTAAACTCCACGCCCCAGTCCGTCACGGCGCCGGCGGTGACCATCGCGGCCAGTACGAGATCGTTGTCGCCTACGGCGTGGCGCGTGTGGATCATGCCATGGACGTGCGTGCCTCGCTCCGCAGCCGTGATCACAACCGTCGAGAACCCTGTCATCTCCACGAGCCCGTCACCAGGCCCGAAGACGCCAGCCTCGAGCGCTGCCCCGATGGCGTCTATCCCACCGTGTACAACAGGCGTACCTTCCGGCAGCCCGGTTATCTCGGATGCAGCTTTCGTGACCGCCCCGGCCACCTCCATCGCGGGACGAACCGGTGGCAGAAGATCGAGAGGGACGAGGTCAGAGAGTGCAGGATCGAAATCCCCGTCCCAACCCTGGAAGAGCCCGGCCGTGGTCTCGTCAAGGCTGAACTCGCCAGTTAGATGGGCCACTATGTAGCCGTTGGCGCACAGGATGGCGTGGGCGGCTTCGATCTCCCACGGACGGTGGCGCATCAGCCACAGGAGCTTACCCGTGGCGAAGTATGGATCTGCGGGGTTGCGGGTCGGCTGGATGGCCCCTGCCAGTTCTTCGGCCTCCTGGTGGGCGCGGCGGTCGATCCAGGTGAGCGCCACGCCCAGCGGCTCCGCATCATCGTCCACGCACACGATGGTCGGCGCCTGGCAGGTCACGGCGACGCCGCTGACTTCCTCGCCACCGACGACCTCGGGCAGCGCCTCGACGGCGGCCCGCCACCACGCGCGGGCGTCCTGCTCGGCCCCGAGCCCGGCGAGACGGGTCGGGTAGCGCACTGTCTTCTCGCGCAGGATCGAGCCTTCCTCATCCACGGCGACCGCCTTCAGGCCGGTAGTGCCGACATCTATACCGATGGCGTTCATCGCGCTCCGGCCTACCCCTGCACGGCGTCCCCGTTGACCGGGTTGTTGGGTTCCTCACCGGCCAGATACCGGCGGACCTCCTCTGCCGCGATGTCTGCTGCGCGGTGCGCCGTCTCCCGCGTGGCCCCCGCTATGTGCGGCGAGAGGACGAGGTTCGGAACGTCGAAGAGCCGCGAGCCCTTAGGTGGCGGTTCTTCGTCGTATACGTCGAGCGCCGCCGCGCCCAGATGCCCGGACTCGAGCGCGTCGCACAGCGCCCCATAGTCGAGGAGACCGCCGCGCGCGCTGTTCACCAGCACGGAGCCCTCCGGCATCTTCGAGATCTCAACCTCCCCGATGATGCCCCGCGTCTCGTCCGTAAGACGGGCGTGGAGGCTGACGACCCGCGAACGCCCGAGCAGATCGTCGAGTTCAGCCTTGCTCGCCCCAACCTTCTCGACAACCTCGTCATCCACGAACGGGTCGTAGACCAGCACTTCGGCCCCGAAGGCCCGGAGCACCTTCGCCACCCTGCTTCCTATGGCCCCGAAGCCGACGAGACCGACGGTCGCACCGTCAAGCTCCACGCCGTTCTCTTCGTAGGCGTAGAATTCCCCCCGCCACTCGCCTTTCGAGAGGCTCTCGTTTGCGTCGGGGATGCGCTTCATGGCTGCGAGCATGAGGCCGAGCGCATATTCGGCGGCGGCCGGGGCGTTGCGGCCCGGGGCGTTGCACACCAGCACACCCCGCTCCGAGGCGGCTTCCACGTTCACGTTCACGGGGCCGCCGCGCGTCACCACCACTAGTTTCAGGGTGTCGAGCGCATCGAGGACTTTCTCGGTGATCGGGGCCAGTTGGGTCACTATGATCTCCGCTCCTTCTCCGGCTGAGATCACCGCTTCCTCGCTACCAGCAGCCTCCTCGACCTCGGCAACATCCACGTGCGGCTCCAACGGCCACTCGAAATCCAGGGTCGAGACGTCGAGGTCATCGGACTCCCTCTCCAGCGCCTCGACGAGGAGTCGGGTAAGCACGTGACGGTCTCCGGCGGCGAGGACTCTGGTAGCCATTAGCTTCTCTCCTTGTTCGTGGACGCGGCGTCAGCCGACGTCCGCAGGTGTTCGGAGTCGTTCAGGGTATACAGCCCACCGCCCCGCTCGTTCAGGCGAACCTCGGTTATGGCGACGTTCACCATGCGCGGGAACCGCTGTCGGTACTCATTCAGAGGAATGCCGAGGAGCGAGCAGAGTACCAGACGGATCAGGGTGTTGTGTGCGACCACGAGCACCTTCTCTCCGGGATAGTCCCGGTCGAGTTCACCGAGCGCGTCGAGCGCCCGCCCCGCTGCATCCGGCAACGGCTCCCCCCCGGGGAAAGGCCGCTCGTCCGGGTCGTTGATGAACCTTTCCGCTTCATCGGGATAGGACGACCGGATCTCCGGTAGCGTCTTCCCCTCCCACTCTCCGAAGTCCACTTCCTTCAACCGGTCGTCCGCCGCAAGATTCAGATCGCACGCCTCAGCCGCGGACCGCGCCGTCTCAATGGCCCGTATCAGGGGCGAGCAAATGATGTGATCCGGGGCTTCACGTGCGGCTCGTTCGGCGAGGGCCTGTGCTTCCCGGCGCCCCGTCTCCGTCAATTCGATATCCGTGACGCCAGCGTAGCGGTTGTCGTGGTGCCACACGGTCTGGCCGTGCCTGGCGAGCAGCAGGCGCGCTGGTTCTTTTTCACTCACGATATCCTCGCCCGTCGCGCTAGATCTTCCGAGATGTAGCCGCGCTCCACGAACGCCGAAGCAAGCCGCCCGAAGTTCTCGGCCATCTTACCGTCGCTTCCGTTTGGCTCGAACTCCCAGCGGGTCTGGCTCATTCTGGATGCGGCTTCGGCGACGGAGCCTTCACCGGCTCGTGCAAGAATCGCCATCCCGACGGATCCCTCGGTCGAGACGGAAACGGTCACGGGGACGCCGAGCACGTCGGCCCGGATCTGGGACCACAGCCGACTCTTCGCACCGCCTCCCGTCGCGCTCACAGGCCCGGTCACGCTCGCCCCCAACCCTTCGAGATGCGCGAAACATAGCCGCTCCACAAAGGCCACACCTTCGAGTACGGCCCGGAAGCGATCCACCTCGTCCTCCGGCTCGCCGATCCAGAAACCCTCTGCCTCGGGCTCCGCGAACGGGAACCGCTCTCCCTTCGACGCAAGCGGGTAGACAACCACCGAGGAAGGCCCGCGCCTCTCGGCTTTTTCGTTGAGCGCATCGAGGTCCGCGTCAGGGAAAATCTCGGAGATGATGCCAGCGCCCGTGCTCGACGCGCCGCCTGGTAGCCAGCCCTCGTCAGGGTGCCGGTGACAGTAGACGGCCCCGCTCGGGTCTTTCAGCAGCTCGCGGGTGACGCCCTTGAGGGCCAGGGTGGTGCCGAGCACCGAGTTCCAGCGTCCTTCTTCGAGGGCTCCGGCCGCGATCTGGGCGGCGCAACTATCCGTCATCCCGGCGTGGATGGGTGTGCCTGCGGGGATGCCCGTGTGATCCGCAGCGGACTTCCCGACCTCCCCGATCCTGGTTCCTGGCCGCACGGCCTGGGGTAACAGTTCCGCCGGAACACCCAGCCGCTCCATGACCTGCTCGGGCCAACGGTCGTTGATGAGGTCGTAGCCGGTCTTGAGGGCGTGGCTCCAGTCTGTGGCGACCGGCTCTCCCGCGAGGCGAGATGCGATGAAATCGGCCTGATGCATCATGCGCGACGCTCCATCGCCGTATCCGTTCTCGAGAAGCCAGATCAGACGCGGCAGCGCGTACGAACCGCTGATCCTGTACCCGAGCGACTCCCATACCTCTTCCCCGGCCTCTTGCGCCCGCTTCGCCTCATCGGATGCGCGACCGTCGTTGTACATGATCGCGGTCGTCAGGGGCTGCCCGCCCTCATCAGCGAGCAGGATGGTGCCCGAGGTCGAGCAGATCGCAAGCCCGGAGATCTCTCTATCCCCGATACCCTCCATCGCCCCTCTGGCCGCATCTCCGAACGCGTTCCACCAGAATTCGGGGGCCTGCTCGTGACGCACGTCGTCGGAGCGCAGGCTGGATAGCGGGGCGCTGCCGGAACCGGCCTCCGTTCCATCATCTTCCAGAAGCACCACCCGGACGCTCTGCGTACCAAGGTCAACGCCGATTGTGAGCGGGGCGCCGCTGCTTTCAGCGCTCATCTCTGGTCCTCCACAGCCTGGATCGCGGAATCCGGCGCCCACGATAAGCCGACGGCCCACCCTCCGGTTCAGGTTCCGCATCCCGGCCGACGGTAAACGTTCCGAGCATCATTCGGTGTCCCTTCAACCCCGTTTTTGCGATCACCCATCTGTTTTTTATCATAATTTATGAAAACATTTCGTTCTAAATGGCCGAATACCGGGGATATTTCTTGCTGCGTGAGAAAACGTCATGGCAAACGGGAGGTTGGGGGCTAAAGATGTAGACTTGCTCTGGTACCGACCGTGACTAAGGTGGTGAGTTCGGATAATCGGGTTTGGTGGAAACGGCTGGCGCGGTGGCTCGGAGAAGATGGCTAGGCGGCAGGCTGGGATCGCGGATCTAGTGCTGGAGCAAGGTTCCGCGACTATCAAGGATCTCGCGGAGCATTTCGAGGTCAGCCTGATCACGATGCACCGCGACCTCGACGAGCTGGAGCGACAGGGCATCATCCGCAAGCTGCGGGGTTACGTGACGGCTGAACCGTCCAGCCTCTTCGACAGCAGCGTGCGCTACAGGATGCGCGCGGCGCAGCGGGAAAAGGAGGCGCTCGCGCGGTTCGCGGTAACCCAGGTCGAGCCGGGCCAGTCCGTGATGCTCGACGAGTCGACCACGGCGCTGATGGTGGCGCGGATGCTGCCGGGAAAGGCGCCCCTCACCGTCATCACCAACTTCGCGCTGATCCTCGAAGAATTGAGTGAAGTGCGGGGGGTGGATCTCATCTCCCTCGGCGGCGAATACCTGCCCTTCCTCGCAGCGTTCGGCGGCGAGGTATGCCGGGCTTCACTCTCGGCGGTGCGGGCTGATATTCTGTTCACCTCTACTTCCGCAGTCTCAGACGGTGCAGCCCTGCACCAGGACGAGAAGACCATGTCGGGCAAGCGGGCCATGATAGAGTCGGCGCAGCGCAGCATCTTGCTCGTTGACCACACCAAGTTTGGCCGGGTGGCGCTGCACAAGCTCGCCCCACTTACGGACTTCGATCTCGTAGTCGTTGACTCCGGCGTGGACGAGGCACACCTGGACGAGATGCGAGCACGCTCCATCCCCTTCGAAGTAGCCCCACTCTAGCCGCCATGAACCCTCCCGTGAACAAAGGTCTATCGCGCATAGGAGAGGTAGCGGATCGCCTCGGCGTGAGCCCAAGGACGATCAAATACTACGAGGAGATCGGACTTCTCACCCCAGGCGAACGCTCCCCCGGCGGCTTCCGGCTCTACGGCGAACCCGACGTCGAGCGCCTGCAACGCATCCTCCGCCTCAAGGACATGGGCTTCTCACTGGCCGCCATCCGCGAGTTCGTCGCCGTCAGGGCGGCCGCCCGGGAAGCCACCCGAGAAGCCGTCCTCATAGAGACAACCGAACACCTCAAGGCCCGCGCCGATGAACTGGACGCCCGCATCGAGAAGCTCAACCAGGACCTCGAAGGCGCAAGAGACCTCCGCCAGGAACTCCAACGTGACCTCGCCCTGTGCGAAGCCCGCATGAAGGAACTCAAGCAGGACAACACTTCCTGATCCCACCACACCACAGGGTGAATGCCTTAACAACCACACTTAGACTCGCACGTACACGTGCGATATCTTTATATGATGCAGGTTTCGCGATTCATCAAGAGCAAGATTTCAGGGAAGCATGAGGACACGGTTACTTCCTCGGCCCCGGACGTTCAGGAAGGGACGGGCCGGAGGTCGTTCTCCGTGTTGCTCGTATCGCAGTTGCTGGCGACCACGGCGTTCATGTTCGTGGTGCCTTTCATGCCGCTCTACGTGCAGCAGTTGGGTGTGGAGGATGCGGGGAGCGCGGCTGCGTGGGCCGGGATCATCAACGGCGCATCGGGCGCTACGATGGCGCTGGTCGCCCCTTTGTGGGGCAGGCTCTCGGATCGGACGGGGCGCAAGATCATGCTTCTCCGCGCAACCCTTACCGCCGTGTTCGTGGTGGGCGCGATGGCCTTCGTCTCAGCCCCGTGGCAACTCCTGATCTTGAGGCTGTTGCAGGGAACGCTCACCGGCACAGTGCCAGCAGCCACGGCGCTCGTCGCCTCCACTTCCCCATCGGACAAAGCGGGATGGAGGCTCGGGGCGTTGCAGACGACCATCTTCATTGCAGCCGGGGTCGGCCCGGCCATCGGCGGCATAAGCGCTGACGCGGCAGGCTTGAGGCCGTCGTTCTTCCTGGCTTCGGCGTTGCTAGCAACCTCGACCGTGCTTGTGTTCTTCGGGGTGGCGCGGGATCGGCCTCTCCGGGCTTCTGACACGGAGGGCGAAGAGGCGGGAGCACGTTCCAGTTCGCTCCCATACCGGCGGCTTTTGCCTGGTCTTCTCACGCTGTTCGCGGTACACGTCTCTATAACCAGCGCGGCCGTCGCGCTGCCTGGGTACGTACACGCGCTCTCTGGCGGGGTCGGCGCGATAGCCACTCAGGCGGGTTGGATCATCGGTACCGGCGCGCTCGTCGCCTCGATAGGTTCTTTGTTCGGTGGGAGGCTCGCGGGCAGGATCGGCTCGCGGCGCATGATCGCACTTTCCCTCGCCCTCGCCGGTCTCGCAGCAATCCCCCAGGCCCTCGTCGCAAACGTCCCGGAACTGTGGGCGCTGCGCCTGACGACGAGCCTGTTCCTGGGCGGCGCCATCCCCGTAGCCAACCTACTTATAAAGAACGCCTCGCCACCAGAGCGGCAGGGCGCGGCCTTCGGCATAGCCTCCTCCGCCACCGCGATGGGCTTCGCCTTCGGCCCGATGGGCGGGGGTTTGATCGCCTCTTCCCTCGGGTTCCGGGCGGCCTTTCTCGTGCCGGGTCTCGCGCTCTTCGGGCTCGCGTTGGTCCTCGGCGTATCGTGGGCGCTGCGCCTGACGGAAGCAGGGCCGGGCAAGACGCGGCTCGCCTTCTGGAAGATCATCCTCGCCCACCTAGTGCGATAGGCTAAACTTCCCGTCCCCACCTTCTCCAATATAGTAGGGGCGATGAGCAAACCGGCAACCACAAGCAAAGCCCCGCTCCTGACCCGTCCCGTGGCGCTGCTGGTGTTCACGGCCTTCGCCGCGATCTTCGGGTTCCAGTTGCTGCTCTCCGTCGTGCCGGTATACGCGGACTCGGTGGGCGGTGGAAGCTCCGGCGCGGGGCTCGCGACTGGCGTCTTCATGCTCACGACGGTGCTCACCCAGATCCAGATGCCCCGCATCCTGGCCCACTTCGGCTACACGGTGGCCCTCACCGCCGGGCTGATGTTCCTCGGTGTTCCCGCCTTCCTGTACTCGCTCACCGGAGACCTGCCGACCATCATCGCGGTCACGCTGGTGCGTGGGATCGGGTTCGGGGCCATCACGGTGGTATTTGCCGCCCTGTTCGCGGAGCTGGCCCCGCCGGAACGTCGGGGTGAGGCGCTCGGGCTGCTCGGCCTCGCCATCACGGTTCCCACCATCTTCTCGAACTCACTTGGGCTCTGGCTCTCCGATCGCCTCGGGTTCGGGACCGTCTTCCTGCTCGGCGGCCTCCTCCCTCTAGTCGGGCTCGTCGCCATCCTCGGCATCCGGCGCGCCGTTCCATACAGCCAGGCTTACGATGGCGCTGGTTTTCTGTCAGGGATGCGGCGCGGGCCGCTCCGACGCCTCGTTCTCCTGTTCAGCGCCACGACCATGGCATCCGGTGTGGTTATCACGTTCCTTCCGCTGGCCGAACCAGGTTCTGGCCTATTCTCTGCGGCGGGTGCGCTGCTCGTCGTTGGGGTCGTCACCGCGATCAGCCGTTGGTGGGCTGGCCGCTTCGGGGACCGCCACGACGCCAGGCTCCTGCTCGCCCCAAGCCTCGTCGCCTGCGCTGCGGGGACCGCAATCATGCCGTGGGGCGGGGCTGTCATGCTCGTCGGCGCCGCCATCTTCGGGACCGGGTTCGGGGTGATCACAAACGCCACCCTCATCCTCACCATGCAACGTGTCTCCAAGACCGAGTACGGCCTCGGCAGCACCCTGTGGAACGCCGCCTTCGACGCGGGCACCGGCCTCGGAGCCTTCGCGTTCGGCTTCGTGGTCTCGGCCCTCGGGTTCACGTGGGCCTTCATCCTGTGCGCGATCCTGGTGGCGTCGGCGCTCGCGCTCGTCTACCAGGACTACAGCGCAGATTGACTCTGGTCGATCAACGGCAGAAGACGTTCTTGTGGTGCCATTTCAGGGAGTCAGGATCGGGCCAGTAGACTTCCTCTGGTGGGCGCACGATGCCACATCCTTCGAGATTCGAGAGGTAGCCGGGCAAATTAGTGGCGGCTCTCAACTGGGTAGAGGCTAGGATCTCGTACGATGGCGAGACCCTGAATAGTCCTTCGTCAAATGTCCAGTGGCAAGTCCGGCATAGCGCCATCCCGTTTGCAGGCCGGTCATCGTGATTCACGCTCCACGGAATGATGTGTGCAGCGTCTACCATCGTGTGCCCATCCAGCGTCCGTACCCGGATGCCGCACAGGGCGCAGCGGTGCGAATAGACAGTGACTATCGCACGCCGGAAGCCCTGATTCCTGACGGCTGGACGGTATTCCTCCAGCGATTCGAGCATCTCCCTCACAGCCTGATCGGTTTGCCGCTCCAGTAGTTTATTGCTGTACCGGAATGCCTCATGATTCACAGTGCTCTGCTCTACCACTGACTCTCGCATCGCTGGAGCGAAGTACGTTTCGATCAGGATGGCGCGCAAGAACATACGGGCTTCCGGCAGGCAGAGTAATTCGTAGAGAGCTTCGTCCAGACGGGCGCCAAGTACAGTCTCTTCGAGACGAGACAAAGAACGTATCTGAGACACGGAGTTCAATATCTCCGCTCTCCCTGCCTGCGGCAGGAGATGCCAGAATCCATCGCTTCTCAGATGGAAGAACGGCAAGGCAATATTTCCCCGCTGACCGAAGGGGAGAACTCGTTCCCAGTACCGGGCAAACAGTTCTCCGAGGTCAGAGGTGAGTTCGATCAGGTTGGATTTGATTCCACCTTGCTCGAACAGATCCAGGACAGACAGCAACAATAATGGTTTGTGTGGCGCCTGATTGCATATGGCATCAGGCCAGCGAGAGCGGCTCTTGTCGGTTCGTAGACTTGCAAAGCGCTTGGCGTACTCTGTTGTGGTTCTCTCATCCAATGTACAGGTATGGTACAGGCTGATCGGTTGCGGAACCTCACAGCCAATCTGCTAGAGTTCCGGTGTCCGAAGGGATCGGGATGGGAGGTTCTTTATGGCGGATTCTCTAACAGGCAAGGTGGCCGTGGTCACTGGCGGCGGCGGAGGGCTTGGAACGGCCATCTGCGCCCGGCTCTCGTCCGAAGGCGCGGCGGTCGCCGTGGTCGAGCAGGATCACGGCAAGGCGAAGCAGGTTGCGGACTCGGTGGCAGCAAGTGGTGGGCGTTCGCTCGCGGTCGAGGCGGACGTCTCGGACAAACGTTCCGTCGAGGCGATGGCGGAGCGGGTGGCGGATGAACTCGGGGGGCTGGATATCCTGATCAACAACGCGGCGATCTACCCCCGCAGGGCTTGGACGGAGATCGAAGAGGAAGAGTGGGATCGGGTGATGGCTGTGAACCTGAAGGGGTACTTCCTGTGCGCCCGGGCCGCGTTCCCGCACATGAAGGAACGGGGCTGGGGCCGCATCGTGAACGTCTCATCCATAACGTTCTTCGTCGGGTGGACGCTCCTGCTCGACTACGTGACCTCGAAAGGCGGCATCGTCGGCTTCACTCGCACCCTCGCCCGCGAGACCGGCCCCGACGGCGTGACCGTGAACGCCATAGCCCCAGGCGCCTTCCCGACGGACGCCGAGAAGATCCACCCGAACCCCGAAGAGTACAACCGCTGGGTCCTCGAACAACAGAGCGTCAAACGCCGCGGAACCCCCGAAGACATTGGCAACCTCGTTGCCTTCCTAGCCTCAGATCAGGCGTCCTTCATCTCGGGCCAGACCATCGGCATCGACGGCGGCTGGATGATGCACTGAAGATACGATTCGCGTAAGGGCGGTTCGCGAACC
>JAABUS010005280.1_pt1 | contig 17195 bp, 16 predicted proteins | sample 5560161 | NCBI WGS metagenome assembly JAABUS01 (sample SAMN10711885, study PRJNA513376) | rock metagenome | isolation source: Antarctica rocks | place: Antarctica: Victoria Land, Trio Nunatak nord | collected 2016-01-04
GCGGCGGAAGTGGTTTGGGTTGGGTGTCGATCAGCCCGGGGCTGATGCAGTTGACGAGGATGCCGTGCTGCGCCAGCTCGATCGCGGCCACCCGGGTGAAGCTCTCGACCGCGGCCCGGCTGGAGGCATAACAGGCCGCCCCGGCCGAACCACGCTTGCTGACACCGGACGAGAACGTGATGATCCGGCCGCCGTTGCCGGCGTTGATCATCGCCCGGGCGGCGGCCTGCGTCATCAGGAACGTCCCGCGGCAGTTGACGCCGTAGACCATGTCCCAGACCTCGACTCGCTCGTCGAGCAGTGTCGCGTGCGGCGCGACCGCCGCGTTGTTGACGCAGATGTCCAGCCGGCCGTACCGCCCGGTCGCGGCGGCGACGATCGCACTCGCCCCCTCGGGCGTCGCGATGTCGGCCACGATCGAACTGACCCGATCGGCTGGCAGACCGGCGACGGTCTCGGCCAGCCCCGCCTCGTCGCGGTCGGCGGCGAGGACCGTCGCCTGGGCCGCGACCAGCCGCCCGACGATCGAACGGCCGACCCCGCGGGCCGCTCCGGTGACGATCGCGACCTGACCGGGAAAGGCAAACTCGACGTTCATTCCACCCCCTCGGATCGACGGAATCACCAGGCCGGAGCCACTTGTAGCGGTTCGCACCGTTTCCATGGAGCACGCCGGCTATTCGGTTTGACATCGACCCGTGGGGTGATAGTATGCGGATTGTCGACAATCGTCAATCCGTCGTTGGGCGCCATCCTTGTCCACCTGGCACAAGCCGCCGAACTCGTGGTCTGGCGGCCGTGAAGATCAGTCCTTGCCGCCACCGTGGCGGGAAATGTGAAGGAGGGAGCCCGACGAACGATTCGCGATGGTTGCCCCGGCCCGTGCGATGAGGCGGGGGCAACGCCGGTGGGTTGGTCACCGCCGGGCAACCGTAGGGAGAGCAGGAGCGCATGGCGCCAACCGTTCAGGACCGGCCCGGTCCCACCGTTCCGGATCAGCCAATCCGCCCGCCCAGCCGGCTCCGCCTCGTCGATGACGTCGCGCGGGCGCTGGAGGACGCGATTCTGTCCGGCGCGGTCCGGCCTGGTGACCGCCTGATCGAGACGCGGATGTGCGACGAGCTCGGCGTCAGCCGCACGACGTTGCGCGAGGCCCTGCTGACCCTGCAACGGCGGGGGCTGGTCCGGAGCGAGCCGCGCCGTGGCACCTTCGTCCATCGCCTGTCGCGCTCGGAATCGCTGGACCTGCGGCGGGCTCGCTCGGTCCTGGAGGGCTACGTCGTCTCGGCCGGTCTCAACGACCTGACAGACGGTGACTTCCGCGCCATGCAGGGCCTGATCGACGAGATGGCGGTCTGCGAGTTCCCGCGCGACGTCGCCCGGATCATCCGGCTCGATCTCGACTTCCACGGCACGATCATGGGAGCCGTCCCGTCGCCGGTGATCCTCGAGCTCTGGCAGAGCCTCAACGGACGGATGAGCGCGCTCATCCTCAGCAGCATCGAGCGGCACCGGGCCGGCACGCCGGACTTCGCCACGTTCCATCAGGTCCTGCTCGACGCCCTGCGAACCGGCCGGACCACTGTCGCGACCGACGCCGTGGTCGCTCACTACATCGGACTGACGCAGGACGATAACCAATCGCTCGCGGAGATCACCCGGGCGATCGACACGATGATCCACGTGCCCGCCCAGCCCGCCTGATTGGGCGTGACCGGCCCGGGCAAGGACCGCTCCGGAGGGAGCGGGAGAGGAAGACCACCGCATGTCCGTCGCATTCCAGCCCATCACGGGTCGCAACGTCCGGGTCGGCGTCATCGGGGCGGGCGTCTGGGCCAACAATGCCCACCTGCCCGGCTGGCACCGGGACTCCCGCTGCGACATCGTCGCGGTCTGCGATGTCGACGAGGCGCTCGCGAACGAGGCCAGAGCGACCTTCGGGGCCGACGCCGCCTACACCGACTACCGCGATCTGCTCGCCCGGGACGACATCGACGTGGTCGATGTCTGCACGTCGAGCGCGGTCCACCTCGAGATCTCGATGGCGGCGTTGAATGCCGGCAAGCACGTCCTCTGCGAGAAGCCGGTCGCCTTCGACTTCCGCCAGACGGCGGAGGCCGCCGACCTCGCCGACAGCCGGGGACTCAAGACCAAGCTCGGCTTCACCTTCCGCTACAGCCCCGGCGTCCGCTACGCCCGGCAGCTGATCGACGAGGGTTTCGTCGGCGAACCGTACATCTACAACGCCTACGAGCAGAACTCGCAGTGGATCGACCCGCAGACCCCGCTCCGCCAGGTCAAGCTCGACGTCGACCCGAACGTGATCCAGACCCAGTCGCTGGAGGGCTACGGCGCCCCGGTGATCGACATCGGCCACTCCTGGGTCGGCGCCGACTACGCCCGCGTCGTCGGCACGATGCGCAACTTCGTTCCCGAGCGCATCGTCCGCGCGACCGGTCAGATGACGAAGATCAACATCGACGACGGCGACATCTACATCGGTGAGTACACCAACGGCGTGATCAGTTCCGTCCAGACGAGCTTCGTGACCGTCGGAAACTACCCCGGCATCGAAGTCCGCCTCTACGGCTCGAAGGGGGCGATCATCTGCCGCCTGATCGAGGAATTCGGCATCGCCGAGACGATCAAGGTCGCGACGCCGGACGACGTCGAGTTCCGGCAGATGGAGATCCCGGCCGAGTTCTACCCGGAGGGCGGGCACCCCGGCGAGTCGTGGCGGACGCTGTTCTACGCCAATCTGATCAAGGACTTCCTCGACGAGCTGACGACCGATACCGGCGCCAACCAGGGCAACTTCCGCGACGGCGCCTGGGTCCAGGAAGCGATCAACGCCGTGGAGCTGTCGTTCCACGAGCGCCGCTGGGTGGACCTGCCGCTGCCACGGTAAACACTCCACGATAATGGTCAGGCCTCGGAGCGACCAACCTGTAGGGGCGACCGCTTGCGGCGCCCGGCCGCCGCAGCGGCCATCGCCGTCAGGCGAAAAGGAGCGCAGCAGGAAGCAAGTTTCACCGGGGAGGATGGCGCCACGTGACTACCTCCAGGCAACCTCGACGCAAGCTCATCAGGTTGCAGGGGTACGACTATCCGGCCGGTCAGTCCTACTTCGTCACGATCTGCACCGATGGCCGCGCCCGGCTCCTGTCACGAGTCGACTTGAACGGCACGCTTTGGGAGACCTGAGCGGGTGCCATGGGCCACGATATATGGAACGGATTACCGGATTGCTTCCCTACCGTGCAGCTCGACGCTTTCATCATGATGCCCGACCACGTCCATGGCATCGTCACGATCGCGCATGGGTCCAATGACGACACCGCGAGCGGTCCATCGCTCATCCGGGTCATCAATGCCTTCAAGTCTCTTTCAGCCATAGCCATCAATCGTGAGTTGGGCCGACGCGGCGTTGCGGTTTGGCAACGCAGCTTCCATGACCGGATCATTCGGGACGTTGAGGAGTTCGCGCGTCTGTGTTGGTACATCGAGGAGAACCCAGCGCGGTGGGTACATCGCACGGCTGAACGGGAAACATTACCGGGCGGACGCCCGTGATGTTCTATTCGCATTGCCGGGTGAATTATCGCCTAACGGCGATGGCCGCTGCGGCGGCCGGGCGCCGCAAGCGGCCGCCCCTACAGACCATACGCCGCTCTCCGACTAACGCCGTCCACACTGAACCTGGAGTATTCGATGACCCTGCCTACAACCACCATCCCGGCCACTACCTCCGCTCCGGCCTTCGACCGCTGGCTGGACGCCTTCTTCACGTCCCACTACCGCCGCAACCCCGTCAACGCTACCTTCACCGGCATCCATGATTATGACGACCTACTGCCCGACACCTCGCCCGGGGCCGTCGCCGCCAACGAGGCGGAGATGACCCGGCTCCGGGCGGAGCTCGCGACGCTCCCGGACGAGCCGCTGACGGAGGCGCGGCGCCATGACCGGGTGCTGGCCGACGGCGCGCTGGAACTGGCGCTCTGGGAGAACCGGTCGGCGCACGTCCACCTCGGCAACCCGAGCTACTACACCGGCGAGGCCGTCTTCTCGGTGATGGCCCTGTTCCACCGCGACGCCGAGCCGATCGCCGAGCGGGCCGACGCGGCCGAGGCCCGGATGCGGGCGATGCCGGCGTTCCTCGCTCAGGGCCGCACGAACGTGACGTCGGCCCCGGCGGCCTGGACCGAGCGGGCGATCCGCGAGGCGAACTCCGGGATCGCCTACTTCGGCCATGGCTTCGCCCTGCTGATGGACGAGCGTGCCATCCGCTCCGCCGGACTGGCCGAGGCGGCGACCATCGCGGCCGACGCCTTCCGGGAGCACATCGCCTGGCTGGAGGGGACGCTCCGCTCATCGACCAACGACGACTACGCGGCTGGCCGCGAGGCGTTCGAGCGCTACCTGCGCGCCGGCCACCAGCTGGCTCTGGAGCAGGACGCCGCCTGGGTCGACCGGTACGCCCGCGCGGCGATGGCGAGCGCTCAGCGGGCACTGGAGGAGCGGGCCCACGAACTCGACCCCACCGCCGACTGGCGCGAGCAGTTGGCGGGTCTGGCCGATCAGCACCCGACCGTCGATGAGTACTACGGCGCCTACGCCAAGACCTGGCAGGCAGCGAAGGATGCCGCCCTGGCCGCCGATCTCGTGACGTGGCCGGACTACCCGATCGAGTACGGGCCGTTCCCGGCCTCCGACCGCGAGGCCGCCGCTGGGCTCTACTACCTGTTCTACCGCTGCCCGGCACCCTTCGGCCGGCCGGAGACGCACTACTACCGCGTCACCCCGATCGAACCCGAGATGCCTCCTGACGAGCGGGAGGCGAAGCTCCGGGCGACCAACGCCGCCCAGATCAAGCTCAACCATGTCATCCACCACGGTGGCATCGGTCACCACGTCCAGAACTGGAATGCCTTCCGGGCCGAGTCACGCGTTGGCCAGGTCTCCGGCGTCGATTCGGCGGCGCGGCTCTCCCTGTTCTGCGCCGGCTCGCTGGTCGAGGGCTGGGCCGTCCACGCCACGGAGATGATGGGCGAGCAGACGGATTTCCTCACCCCCCTCGAGGCGCTCTCGGAGGCGCAGGGCCGGGTCCGGATGGCTGCCCGCGCCATCGCCGATGTCGGCATCCACACCGGCGCGATGACCCTCGACGATGCCGCCGAGTTCTACGAGCGGGAGGCCGGCATGACCGCCGCCGCCTCGATGGGCGAAGCGGTCAAGAACAGCCTGTTCCCCGGCGCGGCAATGATGTACCTGATTGGGACCGACGCGATCTACGACTTGCGCCGAACGCTGGCCGAGCGGGAGGGCGACGCCTTCTCGCTGCGCCGCTTCCACGACCGGTTCCTCAGCTACGGCGCGATCCCGGTCTCACTGATCGCCGCATCCATGACTTCGAGAGATTCCAGGCTGGCTGATGGCTAACCATCGACGATCCTTGACATATCAGGGGAACGCACCCGATTTCGTCCTGATACGCCCTGCCATGAGAGTTGGGATCATGGGCGTGATCACGCTTGAGTCGACGATTACGTGCCCGGACTGCGCTGCCAGCGAGAGCGAAACGATGCCTGTCAACGCCTGCCAGGTCCGCTACACCTGCCCCGGCTGCGGCACCGAGCTCCGGCCGAGGAGCGGCGACTGCTGCGTGTTCTGCAGCTACAGGACCGTCCCCTGTCCGCTGATTCAGATGGACCCCTCGAGCGACGCCTGCCACTGATCCGGCAGGCCGGACGATGGGAGAGGCGTCCCGTTCGGGATCGCCTCTCCACATCTCGTTCTGCAAGGGGGGACGACTAGCTGACCGGAATCTGCTGATCATCGAGCGGGTCCGACCCGATGCTTACCTCATAGCCATCGGAGAAGTTGTCGTTGTCGGAGTCCGCGTCCAGCGGGTCGGTGCCGTAGACGTAGATCTCGTCACCGTCGGAGAGCCCGTCGCCATCGATGTCAGGGTTGGTTGGATCGTAGCCGTACGTTATCTCGTCACCGTCACCAACCCCGTCGCCGTCTGTATCGTCGCTGTTGGGGTCCGTCCCATAGAGGGTGGTCTCGTCGGCATCGATCAACCCGTCGTCGTCCAGATCGTTGGTCCGCTCCTCCACATTTCCGTTGTGGGAACTTGGGCTCGGCTCGGCGGATGGACTCGAGCCCGCGGCCGTATTACCGTCCGTGTCCCCACCCGGAACGAACCACTCACACTGGATGTCGTTGCGGGCCGGCACATCGATCTCCGCCTTGCCACCGGTTACCGGTGTGTCTACGCCATCGCAGTAGACCACCGCCTCCAAAGCTGCGCCTCCAGGCGTGGCGATGGTATAGCTGCCTGGATCGATTCCACCGAAGAACACGGCACCAGGTCGAGAGTCACCGGTATCCGTCTGGGCGTGGTACCCATTGGGTCCATCGGCGACGAACGTCATGCCGTCGAGTGACGTCAGGCACTCACCACCCCGGGCCGCTCCCTGGAAATCCTGATCGGCGGGGCACTCATAGACCGAGATCGTGACCGAACTCGACCCCAGATCGGCCGGATCGACGCTTGCCGATGCCGAAGCGCCTGGGGTCGACGAGCTATCGCCAGGGGTCCGGAGATTGAACCAATCGCAGGTCAGCGTCTCCTTGGCTCCCACCTTGACGACGATTGCCCCGGCGGATACCGGGAACTCGTTGATCTCGGCCCGGATCGTCTGCCGCCCCTCGACCTGGCTCTCACAGTAGACCCTGGGCTGGCCGTAGCCGTCTGGCACGTCCTCCGTCACCGTGTAGTCGCCGGCCGCGAGACCAACCCAGCCGTCCTGAACGTTGTCGCCGCCGATGGCCGCCGTATCGCTGAAGTCGTCATCTCCGGTGATCGTGAAATCGAACGTCCGGTCGGCCGGAGAACAGACCGTCGTCAGCGCCTCGCTGTCCCGGGCCGGGTTGTTCTGGAACGGGATCGGGAACGGCGTGTAGTCGGACGGACGGGCGCTTGGGTTCCCGTACTCGACCGCGACCTGGGTCGCCTGCGGCCCTTCGGCGGGACCGAAGACGTCCTCGCCCTCGCCTGGAGCACAGACCCATTTTCGGATCTCGATGTCTCCGCCCGAAGGCCGCGCCGATGTCGACGCACTGGGCGATACGGATGGGTCCGCACTTTCGGTGGCATCGCCGTCATCGCTGGACACCCCACCCGGGAAGCGGTACCAGTCGCAGAACAGATCGTCGCCGCCAGCGAGGGTGATCGTCATCTTCCCGTCAGTGACCGGGACCTCGTCGCCGTCCATCGTCGGGGCGACGTTGCCCGCCGGCTGGAGACTGCAGAAGGGAATCGATTCCCGGATGCGATCCGAGACGACCTCTGCGATCGTGACGGTCCCAGCGCGAGCCTGCCATTCGAGCGCGGCATTGGTGTCTGGCTGCGAGTAGCGGAAGACGGTCGGTCGACCAGTGGTCATGAGGCCGAGCGGGACGCCGTATCGCTTCGTCTCGCTGTCGCAGGCAACGCCGTACTGGTAGAACCCGCTCGCGGACGTGTCGTCCGGACAGGAATGGACCACGACCGTTACGTGGGCGGTCGGTGGATCCTGGCGGCTCGGCATGGCGGCCAGCCCGGAGACACCGGAACTCAGGGCGGTTGCCAGCATCAGGAGCGACGCGAGCATCCGCAATCGAGCGACGCGTCCGGTCCGTGCCAGCCGAATCGCGGTTGGTCGAACCGATTGAGACGTTCCCGTGGGGCGCGGCATGGTGGGATCCCTTCATTGCCACGGCGATCCCAGGGGAGCGGACGCGGCATCGAATCGTTGGTATCCCTACCGTAGCGATGTCACGTCAGCTGTCAGTGAGTAGGACTACTCATTTGCCTGCGGGAGATTCGAGTCCACCGGGGGGGGCGCCGGCCCGACCAGCGCTGAACGGGCGTGCCCCGGCGATGTCACGTCCCTCAGACCCCCTCAGAATCCAAAGGAGAGCAGCGTCAGCCGACCGGCCGGATCTGACGGTCGAGCTGCTCGAGGACGAAAGGCCACGCCTCCTCGTGCCGATCGCGGGCGGCGGGGTCGGCAAAGCCGTCGTGCGTCAGCCGCAGGAGGGTGCCCGGCTCACCGTCCTCACCATCGAGCAGCTCGACCGAGACGACCGTCTCGGCGCCCTCGGTCCCGCCCGCGCCGGTCACCCAGGTCAGCTCGACCAGGCTGGCCAACTCGAGCCGGAGGAACCGCCCGTAGTGCGGATGCCGCTGGGCGGTACGTCCCGCACCGGCTGGCTGCTCCGTCTCGAAGAAGAACGGCGCAGCGACCTCCGGCCGCATCAGCACCGAGCCCGGCGTGGCGAACCACCGGTCGAATTCCTCCGTCCAGGCCCGGAACAGCGCCGCTGGGTCCGCCGCCATCAGCCGCTCGACGGTGAGGCGGAACGGTCTCGATGAGATGTCCGGTGGGCGTAACGGCGAGACCATCGCCACCTCCGCGATTGACCAGCCCGACCGACGGCTGATCGTCGGGCCGGTATCGTCCTACACGTCGTCGAGAGCCCCCTCGGCGGCCAGGACGTCGGCGGGCCCCCAGATCTCGACCCGGATCGGCTTGGCTTCCATGTGGCTCAGGAAGCCATAGTTGGTCAGTGCCTCGAGGATGCTCGCTGGGTCATCGGTCTCCCAGACCGTGAAGGTACGCTCGTCGGTCAGGTCGGTGTCGTAGGTGGCGACCCAGCGCGGGTTTGCCCCCTCCGCTCCGGCCTGGCGGGCCAGGTCGACCATCCGTGTCGGTGCCTGGACCTCGCTGGGGTCGATATCCTCTCGCGGGGTATGGACGACCAGGTACTGCGGCATCGTGCGGTCACTCCTCAGGCGAACATCGGGGTCGAATGGCTCGTCATCACGGGACGGCGTGCCCATCAGGCAGACGCACCGCCCGGGCTGTGGTTCCGGCGCCAGCGGCTACGGCGCGCGTCGCCGTCCGGCGCAGACCGGCCGTCGTCGCCAGTCGCGGCGACCATCGCCGCTGGCTCGACGGAAGCCGTGGGGGCAGCCGCTGTCACAGCGGACTCGCCGGCACCCCTTCGCGGCCCAAGGTCAGCACCGGCCAGGCTGAGCATCTCACCGTTGTGTTCCAGGCGGACCGTCAGTTGCTCCTTGAGGACCTGGAGCGAGATGACCTGTCCCCACCCCTCTGGTGTCTCGACCCGCTGCCCAAGCCGCGGCAGGACCGACTTGAGCTGCTTGTACTGCTCGTTCTCGTAGGACAGGCAGCAGAGCAGCCGACCGCAGACGCCGGAGACCTTGCTTGGGTTCAGGGCAAGGTCCTGGGTCTTGGCCATCCCCATCGTGATCTCCGGAAAGACCGGCAGCCAGGACGAGCAGCACAGCGTCCGGCCGCAACGGCCGAGACCACCGAGCAGCCGCGCCTCCTCGCGCGGGCTGACCGCCCGGAGGTCGACCCGGCAGCCAAACGTCTGGGCCAGGCTCCGTCCGAGCGAACGCAGGTCGGGTCGCTCAATGCCCTGGTGCGGCGCGTAGCTCAGGGTGAGGTGCGCGCCGTCGAAGGAGAACGTCGCACTGATCGGTTTGATCGGAACGCGGTGCTGGTGGATCAGGTCGCTGAACGTCCGGACCGCCGTCGACGACTCACGCCTGAGCCGATCCATCAACTGGACGTCATCGTCGCTCAGCCGCCGGACGAGTGGACGCAACTCGCCCTGGAGCTGGCTCAGCAGCACCTGGTGCGGGGCGAGGATCACCCGGCCCGCCTCCTGCCCACGCTCGGTATCGGCGACGACCCACTCGCCCGGCTCGAGCTCGAACCCGGTCGCGTCGAAGTAGTACAGCCGGCCGCTGTCCCGGAACCGGACGCCAGCGACACGGACGGCCGGGCCCTGCGCGGGCCGGGCGGCACCCCCATCGGTCGCGGTCTCGGCCGAGTGGCAATCGCACTCGCCGACCTTCTCACCCGCCTGAACCCGGTCGCGGAAGCGGTCGCGGGCCAGCGCCCGAGCCTCGTCGACGGTCCGGATCGGGATGACCGGGCTGGCCGGAACCTCGCCACCAGCCGGCGCCGGATACAGGCTGGCGATCGGCTCCCGGGGCGCCGCGCCCCCGCTTCGGTTCCGCCGGCGTCGGCGGGACGACGCGCCAGGGGTGACGGGCGAGCCGGTCCCGCCTCCGGTCAGTTCGCTGTGGTGGTGGGTGTCGGCCATTGAAGCACCATATTCTCGAGGGCGAGGCGGGGACGGACGTTGCTCTCCAGGTCGGCGATCCCGGTCTGGACCGAGCACAGGGCCTGATGGATGTCGCCCAGCTCCCAGCCGGGCAGCCACCGGCCGAGCGTCGCCATCCCCGCGTGGTAGGTTACGAAATCGGGCTGCCCGGCGTGGAGCAGCAGGGCGTCACGCCAGAGCCCGAGGACGGTCTGGAGGTCGGCGAAGACCTCCTCGCGCTGTTTGGTGAAGCCGTCGCCGACCCGCAGGGCGGTCACCAGTCGGTCGTAGGCCGAGGCACCGATCCAGGCCAGCGCCCGGTCGACCGCGGCCTGCTGCTGCGTCACGACGTCGCCGTCGCGCGCCGCCCGAACGGCCCAGCCAGGTCGTCCCCCAGCCAGGCCGGCCAGCGTCCGCGCCTCATCGCCGGCGACGCCGGTCGCCTCCAGCAGGGCGGCCGTCACGGCCCGGGCAACCGGCCGCAGCTCGACGACCTGGCAGCGGGAGCGGATCGTCGTCAACAGCGCGTTGACGTCGTCGGAGAGCAACATCAGGACCAGGTAGCCTGGTGGCTCCTCCAGCGTCTTGAGCAGCGCCTCCTGCGCCACGCCCTGCATCGTCTCGGCGTCGTCGATCATCGTGACTCGCCAGGCCGACTCCATCGGTCGCAGCGAGGCAAGCGACGTCACCTCCCGGATCGTCTCGATCGTCAGGGCGGTGTTCTGGCCCCTGGCCTTCTCAGCGGTCGCGGCCTGGCTGGCGAGGCTGATCCGCTGGACGTCCGGGTGGACGCCCCGGCCGATCTTGGCGCAACTCCGGCAGACCCCGCAGGCGACCCCTGGGGCGGGCGGCTCCAGGCAGGTCAGCGCCTGCGCGAAGGCCGTCGCCAGCGTCCGCTTGCCGACGCCCGGCGACCCGGCGATCAGGTAGGCGTGGCGAACCCGCCCGGTGACGATCGACCCGCGCAGGTCGGCGACGGCCGCCTCGTGTCCCCAGACGGGCCACTGCTGACCTGGCTCCCGGGGGATCGGCGGCGGCGTGTCCCGCGACGCGTCCGGGACGGCGCGGCGGGATCGGCGAGCGACCATCTCAGGCGGCCCGGCGCTTGACCGGCCGGCGGCGGGCGACGGTGGGCGCGTTCTCGACCGTCCCGCCGGCACCAAGCAGCTCGACCAGCCGCTGCCGATCGGCGGGCCGCAGCGCCTCTTCGACCGGCTCCTCCTGGACGAACCGGACGAGTTCGTCCGGTAGCACGATTGGGTAGTCTGGCTGATCGGCCGTGATGGTCGTCCGCGGGTCGACGAAGACGATCGCGCCGTGGATCTCGGTCTCGTACTCCTGGGACTTGAGGTAGCTCTCGACGGCGTTGACGGCGACGTCGGTCTCGATCGACGGGTTGCCGAGTTGCGGGCCGCTAAGTCCGAACAGGCGGCGCAGGCCGAAGCCGCCCTGCCGCCAGCGCCGCCCCTTGACGGTGACGTCGCCGAAGAACTCCTTGGCCGTCAGGACCATCACGCCGCCCGGAAAGACGAGGACGTGCTCGACGACTCGTCGCCCGAGCTTCGCGAAGTGGATCAGGGTGTACTGGTCGCCCAGCGACGAGAGCTGCCGGTCGAGGACCTGGTCGTTGCGGACGGGCCGGTTCCACTTGGTGATGTCGCGCATGCCCTGGCTGAAGATGATGAACCCGATGATGAGCGGGACGTAGGAGAGAACGACGCCGCTCGGAAAGATGAATGAGATGAAGAAGGTCGAGATCAGGAGGACGAAGCCAACGACCGCCCCGAGACGCGCGTTCCGCTTCTTGGTCTTGACGTAGTCGGCGTTCCGAATGATGCGCATCGAGTAGCCCCGGCGGGATGGTCCCAGCTAATAGCAGGTTGTGGATATCGCGGGCCAGTGTACCAGAGCGCCCGCGCCCCTCCCCCGGCCGGGGCCGATGGGTGCGCTCCATGGATCGTACGTATCTGAACACGCCGAGTCTGCCAGGTGCCGCTCGCATCGATCGGGACGGATGTCGGCGGGGTCACATCAGGTTCGGCTCGTCATCGAGACCGTGATTCTCGCGCCGCTGCAGCGCCTCGAAGCGGCGCTCCGCCTCACGATAGAAGTTCTCCCGCGGTCCGACGAGGAAGAGGAGGCAGATCCGGTTGTCGGGAAGTTTCAGATAGGCCGCCCGGCACTCGCCTGTGCCCTTGAGTGAGAATTTGAGCGCCAGCACCCCTTCCAGAGGACCCTCAAGGCGTTCTCCGGCGTCAGGATTGGTCCTGAGTACGCCAATCTTCTGCCGAAGATCGTTCGTCACCGATCTGAAGCGGACGAAGTCCTTGCGTGCTGTTCGCGCAACGACTATTGACCATTGATTCGGCTCTTCAATTGACATCCAGATCGCTCATGGAGGCTGGGTCGATCTCAAGCTCATCCATGAGCTCGTCGAAGCTGATGGTCTCACCCGCGTGGAACTGCCGGAGCGCGTCCTCGGCCAGCGCGTCGAGCATCATGCCGAGCGGGTTGACGGCCTTGACGACCCGGACGGTCGGCACGTCACCGTGCTCGTTGTCGACGTTCAGAAAGACCGAGTCGCCGGGACCGACGTGAATGGCGTCCCGGACCGGCTTCGGCAAGCTGAGCCGGTTCTTGCTGTCGAGTTGGCCAACGACCGCCAGCCGGAATCCAGCCGGCCCGCCCTGTCGAAGACCTACTGCCTGGCCGCCAGCTGCGGAACCGCTCCTGGAAGAGGAGACGACCTCACCCGCGTTTCCGGAACTGGCAGCGCCCTGGGCGGCCCGCTGCGTCGTTGCCATGCGGTTGGATCGGTGGGATGCGACCTTCCGGCTGACGTTTCCGGGTGTTACCGAACTGAACACTGGACGATGTGCCTTCATGGGGGCCGCCTCTCCGCTGGGTGGGACTATCCCACCACCAGTGTACGGCAAGTGTGTGGTGGCGGACACACGGAAGGTGGTTGCCCGCAAGAGCAACCACCTTCCGCGCCACGGGTATGAAGGGCCCACGTCCGGCTACTGTGGCATAGCCACCGGCGTGGCGGAGGTCGACTGGAGGTCGAGCGGGCTCGTCTGCATCAGGTAGATCTCGTACGGCCCGATCCCTGGATCAGCGGCGGTCGCTGCCATTTGGGCAGCTCAGTCGATCGTCGCGGTGGTTACACTTCTGGGCCGGAACCCCGTCCGCCATTCCCAGTGAGCGGTAGCGTCGCCAGCTCGACAGTAGAGTTGGGTCGTCTAGCCCGAACGTCCATCGTGGTCTGCCATCACTCCGCTACGTGTTATGGCAAGTAAAGCGACATTGCCCGCTCAGTACCGGTTGCCGTTTCGGTGACCTGCTCCCGAAGACCTGTCAGCCGAAGCAAACGGTCCGTTCGCGTAATCGGGCTCTTCTGAATGGCGTGAAATCGATTACAACCGAACGCATTCCTGCGCGAATCTGTTAGTGGGAGTCGCGTCTTGACGCGAACTCCCATGTGATACGATAGAAATCGATTACTGGCGGCGAGGGTGGCATGGCGAATCTCAAGCAGGTAGCCGAACGAGCCGGAGTCTCCTCCGCGACGGTGTCGCGGGTCTTGAGTGGCGCGCCGGGCGTGACCCCCGCATTCCGGGACCGGGTCGTTCAGGCGGCCGCTGAACTGGATTACCGGCCCAACCGGCTCGCCAGCAATCTCCGGCGGCAGAAGACGGCGACGATCGGGATCGTCGTCTCCGACATCGAGAACCCCCAGTTCACCCAGATGGTGCGTCACGTCGAGGCCGTCGCCTACCAGCGAGGCTACCGCGTCATCCTCTGCAACACGGACGAGACCGTCGACAAGCAGCGCGCCTACCTCGACGTGCTGGCCGAGGAGCGCGTCGAGGGCGTCATCCTCGTCCCGACCGACCCGGCGACCGAGGAGATCGGCCGCCTGCTCGACATGGGCATCCCGCTTGTCGCCTTCGACCGGTCCGTCCATGATCCGCGAGCGGACGCCGTCCTGATCGACAACGTCGGCGGCGCCCGCCGGGCGACCGAACTCCTGCTCGACGCCGGCCACGAGCGGATCGGGTTCGTCGGTGGACGGGCCGACATCCAGACTGGCGCCGAGCGGCTCCGGGGCTACGAGTCGGCGATGGCGACGCGGGAGCTGCCTACCCACTCGGTCGTGGGTTCCTTCCGGATCGACAGCAGCCAGACCGCGACCGAACAACTCCTGGCCGAAGATCCCTCGTTGACGGCGCTCGTGGTCGCCAACAACCTGATGACGATCGGTGCGCTTCGGGCTGTGCGCGGCGGGGGACTGCGGGTGCCCGCCGACCTCTCGATGGTGGCGATCGACGACCCGTTCTGGGCGGAGCTGGTCGACCCGCCGTTGACGTCGCTGGCGCAACCCATCCAGCGGATGGCGGAGGGCGCGGTCGAGTTGCTCTTCGACCGGATCGCCAGTGGACGAACGGAGATGACGCAGTCGAAGGCGCTGGTCTTTTCCTTCGAGCTGCGGGTGCGCGGCTCCTGCGGAAGCGCCGGCGGAACCTGGCCGGCCACCGCCCGGACCCCATCGGCGACCGTGGCCGGAAGTAGCTGACGGGCCTGGTCGAAATCAGACCCACTGCGCTGGCGGACGAACGCCGGCCGGGAACAGAGGTCGAGGAATGTGTGGACTCGAACGTCGGCCTTTCCTCGCCAGGCGACAATGAACAGGAGCAAGCCCATGTCCACCTACCCCGAACCGGTCCAACCGCTGACGCTGACACCGAACGAGGTGGTGCTGGTCGCGAGCGGCGACCAGCGGCTCCCCGCCAACCAGCAGTGCTGGCCGGCGCAGGAGGCGATGGAGCGGCAGGTCGTCGCGGCACTCGAGGCCGAGGGCGTCACCGTCCGCCGCGGACACCCCTATGACCCGGAGCTCGAGCACGGGTTCATCGACAGCCAGCTTCACGGGATCGAAGTCTTCCGGGCGATCCACCCCGACACGCCGATCGTCGTCGCCGAAGCCGTCTGGCAGTACAGCAGCCACGTCCTGCCCGGCCTCTCGACCCACCGCGGTCCGATCCTGACGGTCGCCAACTGGAGCGGCGAGTGGCCGGGGCTGGTCGGCCTGCTCAATCTGAACGGCTCGCTGGTCAAGGCCGGGATCCCGTTCAGTTCCCTGTGGTCGAAGGACTTCACCGACGGATTCTTCCGGGATGGCCTGCGGCAGTGGCTCCGGGACGGCACCGTCACCCACGATCTCAGCCACGTCCACGATGCCGCCGGACTGGAGCTGCCCACGGACGAGGCGGCGCTCGGGCGGGCCCTTGGTCAGCAGCTCCGGAGCGACAAGGCGATCATGGGCGTCTTCGACGAGGGCTGCATGGGGATGTTCAACGCGATCGTTCCCGATCACCTGCTCCACCCGACCGGCGTCTTCAAGGAGCGTCTCTCCCAATCCGCCCTCTACGCCGCGATGGGGACCGTCGACGACGACGAGGCCCGCGCGGTCCGACGCTGGCTGGACGAGCGCGGCGTGACCTTCATCACCGGCCCGGACCCGGCCAATGACCTGACCGACGACCAGATCCTCGGCCAGTGCCGGATGTACATCGCCGCTGTCCGGATGGCCGATGCCTCCGGCTGCGCGACGATCGGGATCCAGTACCAGCAGGGGCTCAAGGACCTGACCCCGGCTTCGGACCTGGTCGAGGGGCTGCTCAACAACGTCGACCGGCCGCCGGTCCGGCACGCCACCACGGGCGCGGTCCTCTACGAAGGACAGGCCCTCCCTCACTTCAACGAAGTCGACGAGTGCGCCGGGCTGGACGCCCTTGTCACCAACCGGATCTGGGTGGCAATGGGTCTGGAGCCCGAGACGACGCTCCACGACCTGCGCTGGGGTGAGCACTACTTGGGGCCGGACGGCCTGGGCGGCGAGCTGGACGACTTCGTCTGGCTGCTGATGATCTCCGGCGCGGCCCCGGCCAACCACTTCATCGATGGCTACAAGGGCGCATCGAGCGAGCGCCAGACGCCGATGTTCTTCCCGTTCGGCGGCGGCACGCTCAAGGGCATCGGCCGGCCGGGCGAGCTCGTCTGGAGCCGCGTCTTCGTCGAGGGCGACGCCCTCCACATGGACATCGGACGGGGTGCCGCCGTGCATCTGCCCCCGGAGGAGACGGACCGGCGCTGGCAGTCGACGTCGCCGGAGTGGCCGATCGTCCACGCGGTCACCCATGGCGTCAGCCGCGACCAGTTCATGGCGCGGCACCGGGCCAACCACATCCAGATCGCCTACGCACCGACGGCTGAAGTCGCCAATCGCGCCCTCGCCGCCAAGGTCGCGATGATGCAGGCCCTCGGCGTGACGGTCCACCTCTGCGGGACGGACAACGGGCTGGTTGGCGGAACGTCGTGAGTCGATCCGTGACAGATAGCGCGGAGAAATCGCCGTGCGGCTGAGCAGGTGGCCCTCTGAAGCTTGTCCCGAGATTACCTTGCTTCGAGCGTTCAGTCGCCCTCCGTGAGCGGCTCGCCTGCTGCCTGGAACAGTGCAGTGACGCGGATTCGCAACGTGGGCAGCTTCGTTTGCACTGCGTCCCAAACGATTTCATCATCGACTGAGTCGTAGCCGTGGATCAACCGGTTTCGAAGACCTACTACCTGACGTAGCTCCGAAATCTCCTGCTCCGGACGTTCGTCACGCATCGCAGTCTGATTCAATGCTTCCCCAACGATCTCGAATTGGCGCTCGACCGCCGATCGCAACTACAGCGAGGTCAGATATGTCTCGAAACTCATTCCATGTGTGAACTGTTCGATGGCAAGGCAAGCCGCCATGACGCTACGTAGCCGACGCGCAGTCTCTTCGGTCATAGATCGTCTTTCGGCTGGCATCGACGCTACGCTTGAACGACGAGCTCTGGATGGAACGCTCCGTCATGAGATCGACATGGCGGCCGAACAAGGCTTCCAGTCCCGCGGCCACAGCGAGATAACGGTCGGCGTAGCCCGACGAGCGATCGGCGAAGTCCACGACA
>JAABUS010005285.1_pt1 | contig 17188 bp, 14 predicted proteins | sample 5560161 | NCBI WGS metagenome assembly JAABUS01 (sample SAMN10711885, study PRJNA513376) | rock metagenome | isolation source: Antarctica rocks | place: Antarctica: Victoria Land, Trio Nunatak nord | collected 2016-01-04
CACGGACGCTGCGCCCTTACTGGGAGAGCCCATCGCTCCTCAAGCGGCTCAGCGGCTACTCGTGGTGGGTAAAGGCGGTGGAGGAGGCTCTATGACATCAATAGACCGGAACGGTATCAGTCCCCATAATGCGTTATGGGTCTCCGGGGACAGCCTGACGACGCTCGGGGATCCGTCCCCGTCGGGGACGGGTGAGCTTCCGCCACCCGACGTTTCGAGCACTCGACGAAACGTGTATGCGAGGTTGGGCTAAAGCCCTTGTACGATTGTCGGCTTCTCCCTGAAACCCTTGGTCTTGACGGCGCCTATGATAATCCCTGCCGCGAGCCACAGAAGTCCGAACAGGAATGTACCGGCGTCGAAGTTGAACCACACGTAGAAGATAATGAGGAAGCCGAGCAGCGGGAAGATCAGGTAGAAGACAAAGTCTCTCCCACTGCGTCTGCCCCTCCTTATGAAGAAGTACGCGATAACGCTCACGTTCAATGCCATGAACGCCGTGAGGGCGCCGAAGCTGACGAACTTGGCCACCGTCACGAGGTCGAAGATGAGGGCGACGGAGAGCGTCACGACCCCCACGAAAACCGTGGCGTTGAAGGGCGTGCGGTACCTCTGATGGACCCTGGACAGAAAACGCGAAGCTGGCAGCATCCCGTCGCGGCTCACAGAGTAGATGATGCGCGAGATGGCTAGCTGCGCCGCCAGGGCGTTGGCGATGCCCGCGGCGATTATGCTGACGATCAGCAGCAGGTAGTAGAGGAAAGGTCCGCCCGCTGTGCGCGCGATGTCGAAGAACGCCCCTGCGGGGTCGAGACCCTCGAAGTTCGGCTGGACGAGGGCGGCGAGGTACGTCTGCACCACGAAGATCACGCCCAGGATCAGGAGCGCAGCCACCGTTGCGTTGCCGACCGTGCGCTCAGGCCTCTCCGTCTCCTCTGCGAGCGTGCTGATCCCATCGAACCCGAGGAAACTAAGTACCGCGATGGATGTCGCGGCTCCGAGGAACCCGAGGTCCACATTACCAGGTTGGTAGAGCGGATCCAGCGACAGACCACCCGTTCCTCCACCGTCGATGAACACGTACTTGATGGCTACCGCGATGAAGGCAGCCAGGGCCACCAGCTCCAGCGCCAGAAGCACGAAGTTGGTTCGCGCCGTGACCGTGATGCCCCGCCCCGTGACGAAGGTGTTGATGACCACGAAGGTCACTATGAAGACCCAGATAGGGACCTGCGGCACCAGGGCGTTAAGCCACGTTCCCGTAAAACCGTATAGAAGCGCTGGGGCGAGCAGGTAGCCCGCCATGATCATCCAGCCTGCCAGGAAGCCGACGTGCGCGTTGAGGTCGCGCTGGACGTAGGAGTAGACGGACCCTGCGGTCGGGAACTCCTGGCTCATCCAGCGATAACTGAATGCGGTAAAGAACATGGCGGCGATCCCGATCAGGTAGACCAGCGGCACCATGCCGGAGGCGGGACCAACCACGAAACCGTAGGTGGCCACCGGGGCGATGGGTACCATGAAGACCATCCCGTACGCCAGTAGATGCTTGAAACCCAGGGCGCGGTTCAGCTCCTGCCGGTAGCCGCCCACCCCGACGGTGCCTTCTTCGCGCTTCAAAGCGAGCTTTCTCCCCCTCCGTACCGCGTAGCCGCCTTTCCCGACCAGCAGTGTACACAAAGCGAACAGATATGGGTAGCCATATTCGGGGCCGCGGAGAGGTCACGCTCCGGTACACTGGACTACAGTGCGGGAATCCCGGCCACGTTTCTTCCGGTCCCTGCGGGATCTGGGCTATGTGCGCCCTGGCCACCCTCTACCGTTGTGTAGTCCTTCATCCCACTTGCGGGCCAGAGACGGGCGAGGACTTTTGAAGAGGGCCTCGAAAACGCCGCGGAAGAAGGTCTCGGGCTCGATGCTCGAGACCTCGCGCCTGCTCGCCCCCCCGATCCACCCGCGAGTACCGCAGTAGCCGCACGCTCCGCCCTACGACTGATGTGCCTGGACGGCGCTCTCCGGTAAGCCTGAAGTCGCCGCAAGACGGGCAGAGGCTTCGTACTTCGGCAAGGCCGAAACGAACATCGAATACAGGCCGCGTCTGGGTAGGTGGAGGCTCAGCTTCTCCAGCTAGAAGCCGGGTTCCCAGATGGGCTGGAGATCCAGGACAAAGCCTGGCAGTACGGGATCGCCGGAAATCCTCTCTGGCTTATCCAGGACCCTGGTCTGTTCATCGGGCCGGTAGATGTGCGCTCTGCGTTCCTCGGGGTCCAGCAGCCAGCCTAGCCGTGATCCGTTCTCGATGTATTCGCGCATCTTGGCTTCGATGGGGGCCAGCGGATCGGAAGGCGAACGCAGCTCGATCACGAAGTCCGGGCACAAGGGAAGGAATCTCTGCTTCTGTTCGGAGGTGAGGTTCGCCAGCCGTTCGCGCTTGACCCACGAGGCGTCGGGAGAGCGCATCGCGCCGTTGGGCAGGATAAAGCCGGTCGAGCTGTCGAAGGCGACGCCGGCGCCATCGCGCTCGGTCCACGCGTCGAGCCGCCCCGCTATCTTGATGTTGCGATTGCCGGTCTCTCCTCCGGTGGGCACCATTACCTCCAGCTCTCCCTCAGCGTTACGCTCGATGCGCCACTCCCGGTTTATGCGGCAGAACTCGAATAGCTGCTCATCGTCCATCTCCAGCGCCGGGCGCGTGCGTAGCACCATCGGCGGCTGCTCCGTGATGGACTTCGTCTGTGTCATGCGAACCTCCGGAATAAGGTCATTGAAGCCAGTATACCTTCGAGCGCGTGCATCCAGAACCAGCAAAACGGGGCCACCGAAGCGGCCCCGCGGAAGGGTCACGCCCCGGTACACCGGACTAAAGTGCGAGAATCCCGGCCACGCTTCTTTCGGTCCCTGCGGGATCTGGGCTATGTGCAGGTCGCCCGGTCGAAGGTCTTCTGCAACAACAACGAGGAGGAGCCGCTCACCCGAGAGCGGCTCCTCCTGTTCTTCGCTACTCCGTCGAGGAGTTAGGAGATGTTCGTCCTGGTATCCCCCTCCCCGGCGTTGTAGTCCGTGGCGCTGTCCGTGCCGGAGCCTCCGTCGAAGCTGTCGGCTTCCGTTCCGCCTGTTAGCGTGTCGTTACCCGCGCTGCCGCGCACGATGTCCTTGCCCGTGTCCCCTCGCAGCGTGTCGTTGCCGTTGCCGCCGTCGAGGGTATCGTCGCCTGCGCCGCCGCTGATCACGCCTCCAGCGTTGCCGCCGCAGACCAGGTCGTTACCGTCGCCTGCGTTTATGGTGTCGTCGCCGTTTTGCCCGAAGATCATGTCCGTGCCAGTGCCGTTGATCGTTTCCTTCTGGTCTGTGCCTACGACGACCTTGATCTCGGTTGTATTCTTCGTCGTTCCGTCGCTCGCGGTGATGGTGATGTTGGCGCTACCGCTCTTCGTGGCAGCCGGAGTGATCGTCACCGTGCGGTTGGCCCCGCTGCCGCCGAACTTGACGTTGGCGACTGGCACGAGGGTCGTGTTCGAGGAGGAGGCGCTGAGGGTCAGGCCGCCCACCGTCGAATCCACGTCCGCGAGCGTGAGGTTCATGGCGCCGCTAACGCTCATGGTGGAGCATGATCCGCCAGCGGCTACCGCTGCCGTTGGCGCGTCGTTGACAGGGGTGACCGTGATCGTGAATGTCGCCGTCGAGGACTTGTCTTGACCGCCATCTGCAGTGCCGCCGTTATCGGTGGCTGTGACGCTGACGGTAGCGCTGCCGTAGGCGTCCTTCGCTGGTGTGTAGGTGAGCGTGCCGTCAGGGGCGATCTGCGGGGCGGCGCTGAACAGGGTCGGGTTGTTGTTGGTTACGTCGAAGCTCACCTGCTGGCCCGACTCGTTGGAAGGACCGGCAGAGATGTTGGTGGCCCAGTTCGAGACGCTCTGGGCGACAGCGTCCTCGTTTACCGTCTGATCCGCGCCCTTCGTGAAGCCCGGAGCGTCGTTGACCGGGTTTATGGATATAGAGACCGTTGCGGTGTCGTTATATTTCTGGCCGTCCGTGACCTTGTAGGTAAACGAATCCGAACCGTAGTAGTTGGCGTTCGGCGTGTAGGTAACGCTCGCGCACCGCTCATCAAGCGTCGTGGGTTGCGGACAATCCACCGAGGTTATTGCACCGAGTGTCCCGTTATTGGGAGCGACGGCCTCGAAACTAAGGTTCTCCCTGTCGGCGTCGGTCGCGCGCAGGATGACGTTTACTGCTTTATCTTCGTCCGTGGTGGCCGTCTGGTCTGTGGCGAGTGGCGCGGTGTTCGCCTCCCGCGCAGGGCCGAACTCGGAGGTGTCGTCAGTCCCCTCGTTCGTCGCCGTGGCGGTGTAGGTGGCGTTTGTGTCGCCGTTCGCGTCTGTCACGCTGAAGGTTGCCTCGCCGTTGGCGCCGGTTGGGACGTGGATCCGATTGACGAGAGTCTCACCCTCGCCATACCCCGATGGGTCTGGGCCGGTGGCCGCGCTGTTGCGGAAGACCTCGACGACGAAGGACTTGTGCGGGGTGGAGTCGAGCTTGCCTTTGACGGTGACCGCGCCACCCGCGCTCGTTGCGCTCTCGATGATTGGGAAGTTCTGGCGGTTGTTGGGACCGGAGTCGGGGTCGTCGTTGTCGTTAGGGGTGACGCCGTCGCTGTCGATCTCTACGAGATCTATACCGAGGTTTGAGTTGGCAAAGATGGAGTTATTGAGGATGGAGTTGCCGCTCGCGTCATTGAGGACGACGATACCGAATCTGTCGTTGCCTGAGATGATGTTGCGTGCCCCAGCTTCCGTGCCGCCCACCATGTTGTTCTTCGACTGGTGAATCTGTATGCCGTCCTGGGAGTTGCCCAGGTCCTTGGTTCCTGTGGCCTCCGTGCCTATGTAGTTACCCAAAACCTCGTTGCTGTTAGCGTCAACTCCGTTGATATACACGCCGTGTTGGCCGTTGCCTGAGATGATGTTGCGCGCCCCGGGCTCCGTGCCTCCAACCGTATTGTCCGGTGTCTCAATATCCACACCATCATAGGTGTTTCCCAGGTCTTTGGTTCCCGTAGCGTCCGTGCCTATGTAGTTGCCCAAAACCTCGTTGCCGGTTGCGCCCGCCTCGACGATGTAGATGCCGTGTATGTTGTTGCCAGAGATGACGTTGCGCGCAGCAGGTTCCGTGCCTCCAACCGTGTTGCCCGGTGCGTTTTCAACCTGCACACCGACGTTGGAGTTGCCCAGGTCTTTGGTTCCCGTGTCGTCTGTGCCCAGGTAGTTGCCTTCTACCGCGTTGCCGGTTGCGCCTGCTCCTTTGATATAGACGCCGATCCTGAAGTTGTTGATCACCAGCCCCTTCACCGTGGTGTCCTTCGAGGAGATGACCAGCCCGTCGAACCCTGCGCCGCTACCGTGCAAAACTACCTTAAGCGCCGCGTCGTTGCCCGTGGCGAGGGTGTTGGCCGAAGCTCCCGGCTGGGTGTAGCCGTCTATGGTCACGGGATCGGTGATGGTCGGCAGTTGGGAGTTCGGTGTGATGGTGTGAGGGCCATCGCCTGGGATATTGAAGGTAATAGCGTCAGCCCCCGGACTTGCGTTGGCGGCGGTGATCGCAGCCCGCAGCGTTCCTTCTTCAACCGAGTCCCCGGTGCTTGTAACAGTGAAGACCTTGACCTCGAATGCCCCTATGTCGCACCCTGCGCCCTGCGGACGGCTCACGCCGCGCTGGTCTGTGGCGGGGCAGTTATCATCCACCACCGCGTCTATGGCGGCGCTATCGGACATGAGCGCGATGGTTTGGGTTGGTCCTCCGTTGTCCTTGAGACCGTCATCCAGGCCATCATCGGCGTTGCTCTTGGAAGCGGAGGAGAACTGGCAGGTTGTGCCGTCGTCGAGGTTGCCGCCTCCGTCGGTAATGCTCCCGGAGCAGTTGGGTCCCGTGCTGTTTGCAACGATCGTGTTGTTAAACGTCGCCGTGCCCTTGTAGTTGAGGATACCGCCGCCGGCGTTTTGGGCGCTATTTTGGGAGAAGGTGGAGTTGCTCATCGTTAGCGTGCCCTGAAAGTTGTCGATGCCGCCGCCGCTTTGGGAGGCGCTATTGTTGGAGAAGGTGGAGTTGGTTACCTCTAGCGTGCCACCTTCGCGGTTGTCGATGCCGCCGCCGTTGCCGCTGGTGTGGCCTTTGGCCACCGTCAGGTTCTTCAGGTCCAATCGTGCGCCGGAACCTACCTGAAGCACTCGAACGGCATTGTTGCCGCTGACGGTGATCTGGTTCTGCCCCCCATCTATGCTCAGGCCGTCCCCGTCGGTGATGGAAGGCAGCGTGGAGCCCAGCGTGATAGTCGCCGAAGATCCGAGGTTGAAGGTGATGGTGTCAGCCCCGCTGCCCGTGGCGCAATCCCTGCTGGTAGCGCTGTCGGAGTTGGCGTTGTTTATGGCTTCCCTGAGCGTACATTTGCCGTCAGCCGTGGTGTTGTCCAGGGCGCTGTTCACGGTGATGTCGGTGGTGCTACTCTGTGCCTGGGCCGGAAGTGCCGTCCCCATCACCAGCAGCAGCAAACTCGCCACCAGCGCGAGCGCCATCAGCGCTTTCTTCACCACGCCTGAGCGTTCGTCCTCTCCTACCAGATACGCATACATGCCCATCTCTCTCCTATCCTCGCTTTCATCTAGCCCGCCGTCCTCGCCTTACTCTCTTCCGGCTTGCATGATCTCTTGATCCCCAAGATCGGCGTAGCCTGTCAGCAGGAATTATCCGGGAGCGGGGGGCGGAGTGACTAACAGAATCTTGCTGTTCGTTTGCAGAATCTTGCTCTTTTTCGAGAATATTCATGCAAATGAGGGCGCTAGCGCGTATCGCTAGCGCTTATCTTCCCGGCGCAGGACTCTCGGGGAGACGCCCAGCACGCGCCTTACGTGGGAGGAGAGGTGACTGTGGTTGGCGAAGCCAACGGCCCTGGCGACCTCGGCGAGGGTGAGATCGGTTCGGCGAGGAGCGCCTTCGCCCGCTCGACGCGCCTTTGGACGACGTACTGGTGCGGCGATAGGCCGGTCTCGGCCTTGAACGAGCGGGCGAAGTGGTGCGGGCTCATGCGCGCCGCCCCCGCTATCTCCCTCAGCGTCAGCTTGCGGGGGAGGTTGTCGTTTATGTAATCGGTGGCCTGAGAGAGAGCGCGCCTGGAGAAGCCCTCTTCGCGCCCGATCCTTCGCCTGGAGCGGCGTCCCAGCGAGGAGTGGCTCCTGAGCAGATGCAGCGCCAGCAGGTTGGCCAGCGACTCGGTGAAGAGCTCGCCGTCCAAGCCCCCCGCCTCCATCTCCGAAAGGAACGACCTTCCGATGCGCTCTATCTGCTGGTCGGGGGAGCTGAAGAGCGGCACGACCTCGATCCCGTCGGGGTCGGCGCCCGCCTCTTCGGCCATCCGCTGGATGAAGCGGTCATCGAGGAGCATGCTCATGTCCTCCGAGGCCGCGTCCGTACGCCATCACGCCGGCGTGTGCGCCGGCGTGATGGCGGCGTCGTTCGTAGCAACAGGCCCCTCGCTATTGAGTCCGTCCTGGCGCTGCACCAGGCGGTGCGGGGCGCTCAGGTGCAGGTTGACCACGGGTCCCTTGAAGGGCAAGGTCTCGATCTCGCCGGGGAGGAATTGATGGTACGCTACCTCGATCGCACCGAATACCTTGAGCTCCCGAGCCCGCAGCTTCGGCGTTTTGGGTATTCCCTCGCGCAAGCCAGCCCGCGCATCGTCCACCGCTCCCCCGGAGCGATCCCGCGAACGATTAGCGTCATTCAACCCTTTTATCCTTTCGTCGACCTTGCTCGTACCTCTTGCCGAAGACGAGGAAGCGTCGCTCGCGCGATCCCGATGGCGACAGCATAACCCGCGGGCGAGGACGGCGCATCCGCCCAATGAGCTAGTCTTGGAACTTCCTTTTCGATTGGAGAACGGGCTTCCCTGGAGAGACCGCGGTCGACCAATGCGCTCTATCCGCGAGTCACAGGCGCTCAGGCGCGGGTTGTCCAGGCGTCCATTGATTTTGTTTATATTTTCTTGACAAACTTCGTATATTTCCTTAACCTACTCCGGCGGCTGGAAAATACCGGCCTGTAAACCAGACGATGGAGAGGAGGCGCCACATGATCGCAGCTAATGGGATACAACCCAACGCGGCCCCGGCATTTGCGGGCCACTACTGGCTGCGGCCAGGCGTTCTCGATGCCCATCGGCGCGGCCGGTACTGCGGGATGCTACGTCCCGTGAGTCGAATGGCCATCCTGTTGCGGAACTGGTAGACAGCCGGTTCGCGACATCGGGTTCCGGCAACCGCCGGGCCTGTTTCCACTGTTCGGGGACGTAGCTCAGGGGTAGAGCGCCGCCTTGTCAGGGTGGAAGGCGACGGTTCGAGTCCGTTCGTCCCCGCAGGAACGGCAAGCATCCATGTAACCACGAAGGAAGAGAGGTGAGGCAAGATGAAGCTGGCTGAAGCCCTGGCGAACAGGGCGGACTTGCAGAAGAGGCTGGAGCAGATGCGCGGGCGGCTCGCGCAGAGCGCGCTGGTGCAGGAGAACGAGAGTCCTCCGGAGGACCCGCGGGAGCTTCTTCTGGAGATGGATCGGCTGCTGACGGAGTTGGAAGGATACGTAGAGCGGATCAACCGCACCAACCTGGGCGCGACCCTGGAGGACGGGACGACGCTCACGGCGGCGCTCGCCAGGCGGGACGTTCTCGGGCTGCGGTACGGGTTGCTGCGGAGCCTGGTGGACACGGCTTCCAACAGGATGCCGCGCTACGGGCGGGCGGAGATCCGGACCCTCGCGACCGTCGAGGTCGGGCCGCTGAGGCGCCAGATGGACGAGGTGGCGAAGGAGAGGCGGGATCTCGACACAAAGATCCAGGCCGCCAACTGGACCACAGAGTTGATGGAGTAGACGAAGGATAAGGAGCACGACGAGCAGGTAGCCCGCGTTTCAGGGGTTGGTAGCGAGCGCAACCGCACATGGTGCACACCGTGACAACGGTTCTGACGTGTTGGGGCGGCATGGTAGGGTTCGATTCCCGTTCTCATCGTTAGCCCAGCATCGTCACACGGGCACCGGGTACGATTCATCGTAACCACCGGGCGTTGGACCATCTCCGAGTGGGTGAGGGGAGGGAGAGGGTCTCCCTCGATGGGACAGGGGCAGGTCGTGCTCCCCGGAAGGAGAGAACAATGATAACGGGAACTGACCTGATCGAACACGGCTGGCCTCAGGGTAAGGCCATTGGTCTGGCCCTGAAGGCGGCTACGCAACTGCGCGACAGGGGCATGGACGAAGATGAGATCCTGCGCCAGCTCGAAAAGGCGCGCATCACGCCCGCCCCGGAAGTAGACGAAACCCTCGTCCCGCTCGCCCGCGAGTGGGAGAGCATCCGGGCCGCCGAAGCCGTACCAGCCGACGAGCTGCGTGACGAGGCCATCCCCTACGAAGTGTGGGGCTCCGGCCTCATCGAGCAGAACACCACGGCCCAGATGGAGGGCGCTATGCGCCTCCCCGTCTCCGTCGGCGGCGCTCTCATGCCAGACGCCCACCTCGGCTACGGTCTCCCCGTAGGCGGCGTCCTCGCCACCGAAGGCGCGGTGACACCGTGGGCCGTGGGCGTGGACATAGCATGCAGAATGCGACTTTCGGTATTTGAAGTGTCGGCTGACCTTCTCGATGGGCGGAGGGATGACCTCGCTGACGTGCTGCTGCGGAACACGAACTTCGGGGCTGGCTCCAAGTACAAGGAAGGACGCCGTCCGGAGCACGAAGTCCTCGACGACCCCGCATGGGGAGCCACATCTTTCGTGAAAGGACTCAAGGACGAAGTAAAGCCAGACGACTCGCATCTTTTCAAACAGTGGATCGACTTCTATGCGGACCCGGCGGTCGCGGACATAAACCACAGGTACGCCGACCTCATAGACTGCCTCGCCGAACGCGCAGGCAAGGACGAGCTTCTTCGTATGGAGGACCACTTCATGACGAGCTGTCAGGTGGAGCACATGTTCTGGAGCATGGCCTACTCCCTGGAAGACTGGCCAGTCTAGCAACGTACTCCGAGAGTTGGATCTCCGATTTTTCCTGTGCGTTTTCAGGTCGCGGTGTGTGCTGAAACCTGTTAATTTGGGATCTCAACGTCCGTAGCATGGGAGGACACTTTGATCAGAGAGACTAGCCGCCGGACGCGGGATGCTTTTGACGAAGCGGAGGAACAGGCCAGGGATCAGGTCGAGCAGTTCCGGGTAGACCCTCGGGATTTCCTCTCGGCCCGCGAGCGTGGCGGCTCCGCCGGGACACGCATAGAACAGCGCACAGCCTCGCTGGGTGACGCGGCGGAGATCCTGAACCGCAGCTTCCCTGAAACGGGAGAGTCGGGACGGTTTATCAACGCCATCTCGCCGGTCGTGATCCCGAACCGCCAGTCCCTGTTCTGGCGCCTGATGCCGATAGGGATGATGGTGGTGTTCGCCCTGCTCGGCGTGCTCGTGACGCTCGTCGTAGCCGCCCTCGGCGGCGGTATCGTCCTGGCGATCTTCGGTCCCCATCTGTGGGTGCTGCTCATCCTGCTGGCTCTCTTCGGATGGTGGCGCCAGAGCGTGGTGATGGTCCCTGATGGTTGCAAGGCGGTGATCACACGCTTCGGCAAGCTGGAAGAGGTAGTGGACGCGGGGCGCAAGCTCCTCTTCAACCCGTGGAAGCAGGTCAGCTATCTGGTCAACACCGCCCGCGAGTACCCGTACAACGCGCCGGTGCGCGAGGCCCCGACCGCGAGCCGGGTGAACGCGAGCGTTGACCTTTTCCTGCAGTTCCGCATCGAGGAGCCAGCCGAGTTCATCTTCACCGTCGGCGGGGTCAAGGGCTTCTCGGACAAGCTGGAGAACGCGATCAGCGAGGTCACGCGGGCCCTGATCTACGAGCAGCGCGCCGAGGATATCTACGACCTCGTCGGCGAGAGCACCCAGAAGTTCATCGACTCCCTGAACGAGCAATTCCTCCCTGCCGTCCGCTTCACCAACGCCAACATCACCCACGCCGAGCCAGCCAGCCAGGAGTACAGGATGGACCTCGCCGCACCCGAGATGGTGCGGGTGGCGAAGGAGGCGTACACCTACGAGTACGAGCTTCAGCTCCGCAAGGAGCAGGATGAGGGAGATCTCAACAAAGAACTGGCTTCCCTGCGGGAGACGCTCTCCGCGATACAGGCGGAGATCGCCAGCTACCAGGCCCGTATAGACACGGCCCGCGAGCAGGAGACCAACCGCGCCAACGCCCGCGCCCGCGAGCGGATGGTCGAGGCCGAGAGCGAGGCAAACGCGAATGCGGCGCTGCTCGAAGCCCAGGCTCTGGATATCCGGGCGGTGAGCGGGGCTGCGGCGCCGGAGATACTTGAATACCGCTTCCAGCAGGACGTTCTGGAGCGGCTGGAGGCGGTGGCCGAGCGGCTGCCGCAGGTGGTCCAGATAGGCTCGAAGGACGGGCAGGAGTCGGTCGATTTCCTCGCCATCGCGCGGCGCATGATCGGGACCGGCGACGAGCCGCTGTTCTCACCGGCTGATATGCAGGCGATCCGGGACCGCCTGGAGGAGATAAAGGTCCGCATCCGCGAGCGCGAGCGAGAGATAGAGGGCCTCAAGGCCGAGAAAAAGGCCGAGCCCGAGGTAGATACGCCTGAACTGGTCGCCGAGGACGCGACCGCAGATAGGGTCGAGGAGATCCGTCAGTCCGTCACGGACGAGGCTGTGAAACGCCGGGTGGAGCAACTCGGCCACGATGGTGACGGCGGAGAGGAGACACCATGACGGTCGCCCAGGGCGCGCAGTTCTCGAAGATCACCGAGGTCGTGACCGGCTGGTCCGGCGTGCGGCGTTTCCTGCGCGGCGGTGACGCGGGGCAGATCGTACCCGTCGTCATCCCGAAGGACCGCCGCCGCTACGGCTGGCTGTTCCTGCTCGGCCTCGCCGTCTACCTACTCGGCGTCGCCATATTCTCAGGGAGCGTGGCGGTCGGGATTCTGGTCGGCCTCGTGGCGTTCCTGTTCCTCGCGCTCGCCCTGCTGTGGTTGTGGCGGGGCGCGATCATCGAGATCGAACAGGGAACCACGGGCGTCCTCTCCCGATACGGAAGGGTCACGGGAACGCTCTCACCGGGACGTCACTACCTGTGGTGGCCGTGGGAGAAGGTCGAGTACGTGGTGGATACGGCGACCGAGATCCCATATCTGGCCCCCGTCGCCGTCTGCCCTACCCGGGAGAACGTGCCGCTGAAGGCCATAGAGTTCTTCCTGAAATTTCGCATCACCGACCCCGTGGCCTTCGTGCGGACCATCGGGGCTTCGAACTTCGACCTCGTGCTTTCGAGCGCGGTGCAGGACGCCATCAGGCAGCGCAGCCGACAGGTGAGTACGGAGAAAGCATACGACCTGCGCGGCTCGGACGTGGGGGACATGCAGAATTACCTGAACCGCCAGCTCGCGGGCTACGGGGTGCGCATCCTGGGGGCGAACATCCCGGACGTGCAGCTTCCGGACCAGTACCAGCAGCACCTGGCGACCCGCGAGCGCGTCGCCAAGGAGCTGGCCGCCTACGAACGCGAGTGGGAGCTCACCCGCAAGCGCCGCATAGACACGCTCCTGATGGAGATAGAGCGATCCAAGAAAAATCGGGACGCACGCCTGATCGAGGTGAACGAAGCCCGCAACCGCGCCCGCCAGGACGTGGCCCGCATGCTGGAGGAAAAAGAGACAGAGGCCCAACGGGTCCGCCTGGACATCGAGACCCGCGGACGCGCCGCGCTCACCGAGGCGGAGAACGAGGCGACAGCCCTGCGTCACCTGGGACAGGCCCACAGGGACAACCGGGCCGTCGTGCAGTACGAGCTCGCCCGCCGCCGCGTCGAGGTCGGCGCGCGCCTGATGCGCCACGCCCCACGCCCGCTCCTGGTGCAGGGAGAAGGCGGCGAGTCCTCCGGGCTCTCCACCCTCCTCCTCGCCAGGATGCTGCCGACCCTCACCCAGAACGGCCCGGCGAACCCGCAAGGCGCCCGCGACGCGCTGGGCGAAGCCGCGAGGGGCTTCACGGAGAACGGAGAGTAGGATGAGCCGTATAATTTCGTAACCTACGAGAGAAACAGAGGAACTGGCCCCGCAGGTACAGGAAGCTATCAACCGCTATTGCGTGCCGGGCATGGCCGTGGAAGCCTTTGAAGAATGCGATGCACTGTCCGCACCCGCGAGAATAGGATCGTGTTCCGGAGCTTTGATAGTTTCACCGAACTATCGGATGCGCACAGGGAAGGAGCATCGCCATGACCGATGCCACGCAGGGGGTCCGCGGCACCCAGGGGGCGGGCGGAACTCTGCTCGTGGGCCGGGCTGCGGTGATAACGGGAGCGTCGTCGGGCATCGGGAGGGCTACCGCCCTGGCGCTCGCTGGTGCTGGCGTCCGTGTCGGCCTCGCCGCCCGCAGGGCTGAGCGTCTTGAAGAGCTCGAGAAGGAGATTGGCCGGGCCGGTGGAGAGGCAATCACCATACCCACAGACGTGACTGACTACGGGCAGGCTGAGGCGATGATCCGCCACGCCGAGGGGACATTTGGCGGAGTGGATGTGCTCGTAAACGTCGCCGGCGTCATGCTGCCCGCACCGATAGCCAAGGCCGACCCGGCTGACTGGCGTAGGATGGTGGACGTGAACCTTGTCGGCGTGCTACACGCCACCCGGGCCGTCCTCCCAGGCATGCTCCAGCGGGGTGGCGGACACATCGTCAACGTCTCCTCGACTTCGGGCCGTACCCATCAGCCCCTGTTCTCGGTCTACGCGGCGACCAAGCACGGACTCGGTGCCTTCACCAATATTCTACGCAAAGAGGTACATCCCAACCGTGTCCGCGTCACGCTCTTCGAGCCGGGAGCGACCGAGTCCGAGCTCGGTTCTCATGTGGACCCCGAGATTATGGAGTCTCTACGGGACTCCATGAGCAGCGTGGAATTCCTCAAGGCGGAGGACGTGGCCCAGGGCATCCTCTGGACGCTCGCCCAGCCCGACCGCATAAACGTCAACGAAGTTCTATTCCGCCCTACCGACCAGCGGGACTGGTGATCGGCTCCGGCAAGTTCTTGCGCGGCGCAGGATGGGAGATCCACGCTTGGCGGGACGGTTATCTCTAATGATCCGTCCGCGCGGCCGAGCCGCGCACGACGAGCCTGGTTGGCAGCAAGACCTGTGTCTCTGGCGGCTCTTCTTCGCGGAGCTGGGCTATTAGCATCCGTCCGGCCCGCAGGCCCTTCTCGACGTGCGGCTGGTGGATGGTAGTGAGGGGCGGGTTGGCGCGGGCGGCCTCGGGAACGTCGTCGAAGCCGACAACCGAGATGTCTTCGGGGATGGAGAGGCCAGCTTTCTTCACCGCTTCCATGAAGCCGAACGCGAGCTGGTCGCTGGTCGCGATGATGGCTGTCGGACGTGGGGCAAGCGCGAGCAGGGCTTCGGCGGCTTCTGCGGCCATACCTGGAACGTTCTCCGCGCACTCGTAGACTGGCACGTCGGCCCAGGAGATCCCTGCCGCCTCCAAGGCCGATTCGTAGCCCCTGAGCCTTGCGCAGTTCGGCAGGTAGGTGGCGGCGTGTTGCTTGTCAATATCGGCAAAACCGCTTTTTGAGTCTTTGTCGAGATCGAAGGAGACGACGCCGAAACTCCTGTGGCCGAGGCTGGTGAGATGTTCGGCGGCGAGCCTGGCGGCGGCCTCGTCGTCTATCCCGATGGAAGGGACGCCTTCTATCGGGGGCTGATCCACGAGCACGGCGGGCATCTGCCTGCGGAGCGTGGCCTCGACGAGGGGATCGTCTTCAGCCATGCAGAAGATCACGAACCCATCCACCGCCGCGCTCATGAGGATCTCCGGGTCCCGCTGCCCGAGCGAACCGCCGGGGATGAGCAATAGCCCCAGGCCAGCTTCCTCCGTCGCCACCGAGACCCCCTCGAAGAACATCACCGCTGCGGGATCTGCGAACGCGTACGAGAGGCGATCCGTGTACAAGGCTCCTATCGCCCCCGTGCGCTGCTTCCTCAACCCGCGCGCCGTGGGATCGGGACCAGCATACCCCAGCCGTCGAGCTGCCTCGAATACTCTCACTCTGAGTTCCTCGGAAAGTTGATCCGGGCGGTTATACGCATTCGATACCGTTGCCCGCGAAACCCCGACCTCCGCAGCCACCTCCTTCAACGTCGCCCGGCGCCCGGAAACCCTCGAAGTTTGCCGGGCTTTCGACGATTCGGGGTTGATATCCATACCCACTATGATATCTTTACTTAAACGATTTAGTAAAACGGTTTAGAAGAGGCAGTAATGATCGGGTACATGAGCGTTTACGAGCAGGTCGAGGCGGATTTCGAGCGTGCCTGGTGGAGGGCGTTGTTCGGGCGGCTGGTGGCCTGGATACGTGGGGATGCGGATCGTTTGCGCGCTTTCCACGAGGTCAGGAAGGCGCGGCGGGCGGACAATCGGGTCCATCTGGGCCGGAGGGTCGTCGAGGTTTCGAGGATAGATGGTAGTGTGGGGCGATGGCGGGATTTCGACAGGAGTTTCATGCCGGTGAGGTCGAGCGCGGGCGCGAGGTGGAAGCGGGTTGCGCTTGCGTTCCACAAAGGCGTGGAGTTGCCCCCTGTGACTTTGAGCAAGATCGGGGATTCCTACTTCGTCGAGGATGGTAACCACCGCGTGAGCGTGGCCCGCTATCAGGGCGTCGAGATGATAGACGCCGACGTTACCGAGTTCCGTCCGCTGCTCGCGGCGCCGGAGGTCAGCAAGGTCGCGGAGGGCGTCTGCGATCTCGGCTGTGAGCAAGGAAGGAGACTGGTGCCGGGATGTTCGCTTGGCGTGATCTGCGGGTAGCGCGTTACGCGGTGATCGCCGTTTTCTTCCTGAACGGGTTCATGCTGTCGAACTGGTTCGTGCGGATACCGGCGGCGCAGGAGAAGCTCGGCCTGACCGAGGGAACCCTGAGCATCGCGCTACTCGGCACGGCCATCGGCGCGCTCGCATCAATGTCGGTGGCCGGGTGGCTCGTGACGCGCCTGGGCAGCAGGCCGGTAGTGGTCGTATGCGCTGTGCTTCTGTGCCTGGCGCTCACGCCGCTTGCCCTGGCTCCGAGCCTCCCTTTGCTTGTCGTGGCGATGGTCTTTCTCGGAGCTTCGAACGGAACGCTTGACGTGTCGATGAACTCCCAGGCGGTTGTGGTAGAGGAGGGATACGGGCGGCCGATCATGTCTTCATTCCACGCCGCCTTCAGCCTCGGAGGTCTTGCTGGAGCTGTCGGTGGCGGCCTGATCGCAGCCCGCGGCATCGGCATCGAACCCCATCTACTCGGCGTGAGCGTCGCGGGTCTCGCCGCCGCGCTGGTCGTTACCCGGGCGCTTCTGCCAGCGGATGCAGACAGGGGAGGCGAGGCGGAGCCAGCCTTCGTCCGCCCGACGCGTGCCCTGGCCGCCCTCGGCATCATCTCCTTCTGCGTTCTGCTCGGCGAGGGCGCGATGTCCGACTGGAGCGCGGTATATCTGAACGACACCCTCGGAACCGGCCCTGGGTTTGCCGCCGCGGGTTTCGCCGCGTTCTCGCTAGCGATGGCGGCGGGCAGGCTCTCTGGCGACGTGCTCCTCTCCCGCTTCGGCGCAACGACCGTCGTGCGCTTCTGTGGCGTCCTCGCCGCCGTGGGGCTCGGTACTTCGCTGCTCGCGGCGCAGCCGATTCTCTCCCTCGTCGGTTTCGCGTGCGCGGGAGCCGGGTTCTCCGTAGTATTCCCCGCCGCCCTCAGCGCAGCCGGTCGCTCGCAGGAGATGCCCACCGGCCCCGCGCTTGCGGCGGTCTCCACCACTGGGTACTTCGGGTTCCTCGTCGGCCCACCGACCATCGGATTCGTTGCCGAAGGCGTCGGACTCGGCGCTGGCCTCTTCGTGGTTGTAGGGCTCAGCGCGGGCATCGCGCTCCTGGCCGGGGCGGTTCGGGACGCGGGTGCGAAAGGTTAGAAGCCATACCGGACGTTCGGGAATTTCTGTTCGTGATGGCGAAAATATTGCCGCGGGGACTGGTTCTTCCGGGCTGCATAGCCGTTCGCGGTGGTAGACTCGCCCGCCGGATAAGCGGCACGCAAAGGCTGGGCTGTATGTTCTCGGGTGGTCGTTCCATAGTTGG
>JAABUS010005286.1_pt1 | contig 17186 bp, 19 predicted proteins | sample 5560161 | NCBI WGS metagenome assembly JAABUS01 (sample SAMN10711885, study PRJNA513376) | rock metagenome | isolation source: Antarctica rocks | place: Antarctica: Victoria Land, Trio Nunatak nord | collected 2016-01-04
CTTAGTGGAGTGGGAAGGGCGGTACAATTACCCTGGCCTATTCACCTGTCCCCTGACGTTCTTGCAGGCAACCGTTGTTCCAGATTAGTTCACTGAGCCTAAAAACAGGCGTACAGGCTGGCAAGAAGAGCTTAACGCGTCCGAAGAATAACAAACCCAGGATCAGCGTTCGGGCCAATTCCCCGAGGGATCCCTCCGCTCCGGCTCACTTTGTTCGCCTTCGGTCGGGATGACGTCAAGACGTATGAACGAAAGGGTAACCGAGAAGACCGTGTTACATCCGGAGTAGACCGGGACGAGAAACCCTTAAGGAATACTAGAGGTCGTCGAGCGGGGACTTTTCGTGAAGCGGGTCCTTACGGGCATCCGGTTCCTGGGCATCCTCTACCGACGGCGGTTCGCCCTCAAAATCGGTTTCGCCGGTCGCTTCATCGACGGCGGAATTGTCATCATCGACTTGTGGGGTGACAGCGGCATCGGTTTGCTGCTGGAACTGCGTCGCCTCGTTGACGGCTGCCGGATCATCGACCGGCGAGATCGGGGTATCGTCAACCGCATCGGTGCCGGTCGGTTGCGGCGCACCATGGCCGCCCGTGCCGCCTTCCGGTTCGATGATTTTCATATTGACGCGTGCGTCATTCTTGGCGCCGACGACCTTCAGGAGCGTCCGGATCGCCTTGGCGGTCTGGCCGGACTTGCCGATTACCTTGCCCATGTCCTCCGGATTGACCGTCACGGAAATCAACACGCCCATCTCATCGACGGTGCGGTCGACCGAAACGTCGTCGGGGTTATCGACGACGGCCCTCAGGACGTATTCTACGAATTGCTGGTCTTGTTCGTCAGCCATGCTTCCTCCTTAGCTTTTGTTTCCTTCGCTTGAGTCAGTCTTTTCAGTCTCAGCCTCATCTGAATCAGAGGCGGCAGCCGCTTCGATGTTTTCCTCGACTGGTTGAGTCGCATCGGTAGTATCGTCGGTTGGCTGGTCCACCCCGACCGTATCGTCGCCGGGTGCAGCGGGGTCACTCGACGAGGGCGCCGCGGGCTGATCGCCCTCGCGGTCAGTATCAGCTTCCTCGGTGGTATCCGGTGGATTCGCCGTGGTCTCCCCGGGCCCGTCAGACGCCGCGGGCTCCACTGCCGGTGTGTCGTCGTCCGAGGGCGCGGGTCCTTCCGTCGAATCCGCTGCCTCATCTCCCTGAGCAGCCCCATTAGAAGCCGGCGCTGCGGCAGCAGGCGCCGCCGTCTCTTCGACCGGGTTCTTCTTTTGGCGCGTCGGACGTCGGTGCTTATCGCTAACCTTGGCTCGCTTGAGAATGCCTGCCTTTTCCAAGAGCGCCTCCGCCGTCTCCGACGGCTGGGCGCCCGCGGCGAGGCGTTGCTTGGCCTTGTCCTCGTCGATTACCAACTCCTTGGTGCGCGGATCATAGTGACCGAGCACCTCTAGGAAGCGTCCCTTGATCGGGGCGCTTTTCTCGGCGACAACCACACGGTAGTTCGGTCGTTTCTTCCGTCCGGTACGGGCAAGTCTGATTACCAGCATTTCATTCGTTTCCTTACGCCTTTCAGCCTACCGGGCTTGGCTTTCTCGGTCAAGCAAAGGTGCCAGGTCGGCCCAGAGCTGAGGGAATGGTCCGAATCCCGCTTCACGATTGATATGCTTGGCGTCAGCCAGACGACGTAGCGGTGCCCCCAGGTGCTCAGCCACCTCTTCGCTGTGGCTGATCGGGACATAGGGATCGTCCTCACTGTGGTACACGTAGGTCTTTCCGGCATTCCGTTCGATCGCCGGCCAATCGAACGGATCGGTAAAGAAGGATTCGCTCAACGGATCGAAGTAGTCGATGCCTAACTGATGGATGAAGCAGGCCACGGAAAACGTCCCTGCCACCGGCTGGTCGGCCCGCTCAAGCAATCGAAATAGTAGCGCCGGCGCCATGCTGTGGCCTACCAAGACCAGGTCGCCCGCTAACGGGCCCACCTGCTTGGCGAAAGCTTTTCTCCAGTTCGTCAGATTTTGGCCTTCGGGCGTGAGCATGGCCGGGCGCAGCGCGGTATGGCCCGCTGCCTCAACCTGATTTGCCAGCCACGGCAACCAATTACTTTCGGGCGAACCGTCCGTACCGTGGACGATGACTACTCTCACCCATCCATACTACAGTAGCGATCACATACTTATGAATGAATCAAGCAGCCTTTTTCGCTTCGATCGAATTCACGATCTCTCGAAGTTGTTGCAGGTCGGTTTCTTCGATCGGGCGCCGCTGATGAAGCGTACCTCTCAGGTAAGAAAGAGATACCTCGATAAACGCGCGTCCCTTTTCATCTGTTTGATTGGCGTAGCCAGTCTGGAGGGCTTGATTATCATCCACGACCTGCGCGTAGGGTAAACAATTTTCATCTTCGCCGAACTGTAGACGCACCCTACCAGAACGGAACTCTACTGCGCAGGCAGGACTGTCTTCATCTTCGCTGAGCTGCCGATCATACCTCTTTAGGATGTCTATGACGAAATCCCTGAAAGCCCGCCTATTCCTATCGTTCTTTTCGGCCCGCTCAATATCCGCCCGGTGGGCGGCTAGCTCGAAGTCTGGAGATAGCTCTGAGAAACTCATAGCCTCTGACAATAGCTCTGATTAGGTAAAAAGTCAATATTCGGCACTTTTTTGACTTCCACCCGGCATCAAACTGACCGACTCACGCGAATACTGCTTACTCTCACGCCGCTTGCTCCTGCTTCGCCTGACCGACGATTTTTTCCGCCTCCGGCAATTTGATCGAGAGCAGCGTCGAGATGCCCGTTTCGTCCATCGTCACTCCATAGAGCATGCGAGCGGCCTTCATCGTGTCGCGGTTGTGCGTAACGACGAGGAACTGGGTCTGCTCCTGCAGCGTCGCCAGTAGTTCGGCGAAGCGGGCGGTGTTCGCTTCATCGAGCGCTGCATCAACCTCGTCGAGCATCACGAACGGCGACGGGTTGACCTTGAGGATCGCGAACAAGAGGGCGACCGAGGTCAGCGCTCGCTCGCCACCGGAGAGCATCGCCAGGCTGGTCAGGCGTTTGCCCGGCGGCGTGGCGGCGATATCGATGCCGAACTGGGCCGGAGCGTCCGAACCGGCTTCCGCTAATCCTGATTCGGAATCTCCCGGTTCATTCCCCCGTTCCTCGATCAGCTTGAGCGACGCTTTCCCGCCATCGAACAAGCGTGCGAAGAACGTCCCGAACTCCTGGTTGATGGCGGTGAAGGACTCGCGAAACAGGGTTTGGCTCTTCCGCTCCAACTGCGTGATGACGCGCTCCAGATCATCCTTCGCCCGGCGTAAATCGTCCGCCTGGGTAGAAAGGAAAGCGAACCGCTGACCGACTTCCTGATGCTCCTCGGTGACCGCCTGGTCGATCGCGCCGAGTTCGAATAGGCGCCGCTCCAACGTGCTGATGTGTGACTCAAGGTCTGCCGGTCGATCCGGTAGCCGAGCCCCCGCAGCCGGCGGGAAAGAGCCCCCGAGTTTGGTCTTGGCCTCCGCCACCAACGCGTCGAGACGCGTTTCACATTTAGCCAGGTCCACGTTCAGGAGATTGAGCTCCTGCCGGTAGGCTTCTTGGGTGCGCCGCTTTTCCTGGACCGCCTGCTCGAGTTTTTCCAACGCCCCGACGTCCCCAAGCCCCTGCTGCTGTTCGGCCGTGATCGCCGCTTCCAGCTTGGCGTACTCACGTTGGTGATTACGGAGGCTGGCGCTCGTCTCATCGATCGTCTTCGTTTCCGTGGCAAGGCGCTTCTCCAGCGTCTTCAGTTCGTCCTTCAGCCCGGCCAGCCGTTTCTCCAGCGCGACGATTTCTTGCTGACGCCGCGTGTCGTTTTCTTGGTGGAGACGATGGACTTCCGCCTGGGCGGCAGCCGCGGCCATCAGTTGCTGCAGTTCCTGCTGGATGCGATCACGCTCCACGAGCAAATCGCTCGTCCGTTCGAGCGCCTGGTGGTCGAGCGTGCTTTCGCCACTCTTCGCCCCGACCGATTGGCTGAGCTTCCGCAAACGGCCCATGAGCTGGCCGAGTCGCGCATACGAAGCTTCGGCGGTAATCGCACGGTCGAGTTCACCGACCACGGCTTCCAGATCTCGCGCAAAGTCGTCCCAGCTTGCCGCGGGGACCGGTGATTTCAGCGATTCCTTCAGCGCAGTGTATTCTTGGTCAATCTGCGTAAGTTTCTTTTGGAGTGAGCCGAGCCGTTGTCCGGACGCGGGGTCAGATGGCGGCGCTTCCGAGGGCGTTTGGGCGACTAGCTCGGCCCGGAGCGTTTCGAGTTGTTCTCTGGTCGATTCGAGCGCGGCTTTCTGGACGGTCGCCACCTCGCGGTCGGTGAGCGCCTGGTGCAACTGCTGCTGCCAGGCGTCGCGTCGGTTACGGAGGGTGTCGCGTTCGGCTAGGAGCTCGTTCAGTTTCATCCCCTGCTGGCGCTGACGAAGCTCTGTCAGCTCTGCAGCCCCCGTCTCCAGCTCACGCGCCACGGCCATCAATTCCCGGTTGGCATCATCACGCTTGGCCGTCAGGTCAGTCCATTCAGCGTGCCGCTCGCGATGCCGGTGGCCATAGAGGGCGAGGTAGGCTTGTTGGAGTTTCTCTTTCGTTTCTTCCGCCTGCGCCAGGGCGTGGGCCTGGCGGCGTAACGTCTTCAAACGTGGTTCGAGTTCCTTCAGGATATCCTCCACCCGGGCGAGGTTGGTCGCCGTTTCGCGGAGCTTGCGACGGGCCTCGTCACGCTTCAAATAGAACTGGCGGACGCCGGCCGCTTCCTCGAATAAGGAACGCCGTTCGTATGGCGACTGACTGAGCGTGCGGTCGACCATGCCCTGGGAAATCACGGTGTAATTCTCGGCACCGATACCGGCCACGGCCAAGGCGTGTTGGAGGTCGCCCAAGCGCACCGGCGTGCCGCCCACCAGATACTCGCTGTCGCCAGAGCGATAGAGGCGGCGGGTCACCACTACCTCGTCGAACTCGTAGGGCAGTTTGCGGTCAGTGTTGTCAAAAGTGAGGGAGACCTCGGCCAAGCCCATCGCCGCTTTACTGGAGGTGCCGGAGAAAATGACATCGGTCGCCACCCGGCCCCGCACCGCTTTCTTCGATTGGGCGCCGAGCACCCAGCGAATCGCATCGGCGATGTTCGACTTGCCGGAACCGTTCGGCCCCACCACGGCCGTCACGCCCGGCTCGAACGTCAGGACGGTCCTTTTGGCGAAAGACTTGAATCCGGAGATCTCGAGGGAAGTTAAATACATGGGGATTTTTCGGAAGTATCGGCGACGTGGAGATTGCCGGAGGACCCGTCTACTACTCCATATCTTGTGGCTAGGGACTGTCCCTGGACACAACAGGGTCGATTCATTATTTCTGCTTCCCCCACTCCACCAGCGCCGCCTCGGCGGCGGCTTGCTCCGCCTGTTGTTTGGAAGAACCGCCACCGGAGGCCAGTTTCTTATCCGCCACGTGGACGCTGATCGTGAACTGTTTGGCGTGGTCGGGACCGGTCGCTTTTTCGACCTGATAGCGGGGCGTGACCCCGAAGCGTTCCTGCGCCTGTTCCTGGAGTACGCTCTTCGGATCACGGTCGAGCTTCTTGTCGATGATCTCCGGTAGATGCGGCAACACCAGCCGGTGTACGAACTCCTTCGCGGAGTCGTAGCCTTGGTCAAGGTAGACCGCCCCGATGATCGCTTCGAAGGCGTTGGCCAAGAGCTGGCTGCGGGCCCGGCCGCCGCTTTTTTCTTCCCCCCGACTCATCATCAGCTTGTCACCGACCGCCAGTTCCTCCGCCAAGGCGCCGAGCATCTCGCCGCGCACCAAGGCCGACCGCCAGGAGGTCAATTCTCCTTCCGGCTGATCGTACGTGCGATACAGATGATCAGTGACGATCAACTCCAGGACGGCATCGCCGAGGAATTCCAGCCGTTCGTTGTGGGGCAGGGCAAACGATCGGTTCTCGTTCAAGTAGCTGCGGTGAACCAAGGCTTGGGTCAGGAGTTTCGGATCCTTGAAGGTCACCCCGAGGCGCTTCTGGAGAGCGCTGAATGAATCAGGCATGCGTCAGCTCCTCCGTACGCTGTTTGGCTTTCTCGACGATGGCATGGAGGTTTTTGTACTTGATTTTCCGGAGGGCCTCGTCCGGGGTGAACCAAGCGACGTGGCCGATCATCCCTTCCTTCGGATCGAAAAGCGCCGGATCGAGTTCCGGACTGCCGGTCAGTCGCATCAGGTAGGTATGGAGCTTGCGATGCAGGCGGTGATCAGGGTGGGTGGTTCGAATGTGGATGTGGCCAAGGAACTCCACCACCTCGGCATCGACGCCGGTCTCTTCCTTGACCTCGCGGATCGCGCCGGCCTTCGGGGATTCGTTTGGCTCGACGTACCCTTTGGGAAGCGACCAGTGCCGGTTAAACGCGTGCTGTATCAGTAAAAAATTAAGTTTTCCGTCGATCGTCGCATAGACGATGCCGCCAGCCGAATCAGCTTTCACGAGTGGTTTTTGGTCCGCGCCGAGTTTACCTTGCCGTTCGAGGTCGGCCAGCAAGCGGTGCTGATTCTTCGTCTTATCCGGCTTTGGCGGCTTTGGGCTCATCATTTCCCTTTTTAGCTTTCTTGGCAGGTTTCTTTTCGTTACCTGGCTCGTAGCGGTCGCTGGCGCGGTAGATCGTCCCCAAGACGCCATTGACGAACGAGCCGGAATTTTCGCCGCCATACCCTTTGGCAATCTCCACGGCTTCGTTGATGGCCACCTTCGGCGGCACTTCGTCGGAGTGGAGCGTCTCATAGATTCCGAGCCGAAGGACAGCCCGGTCGATGCCGGCGATTTGTTCGAGTGGCCACTCCGGAGCATGCTTGCGGATCAGACCATCGATCTTCGGCTGCTCCTGCTGGACGCCGCTAATCGTTCGCGTGACGTAGGCCGCATCTTCCGTCGAATGGTCGAGGGCGCGAAGGTAACGCGCGACGATATCCTCCCGCGATTCCTCCGGACGGAATTCGCTTTCGTACAGCGCCTGCATCACTATCGTACGCAGCAGGTGTCGGTTGGCCATTTTATTTTCTCCTTGTCACTCTTGCCAGGGCAAGCACCGGATCCTGAGACAAGTACGGAGCCTGTCCCGAATTCACTTCGGGGATGACTCCGCCTTCGGCTCGACCACTTGGCGGCCGCGATACTGACCGGTATCCGGGTCGACCCGATGGCTCAGTCGTAAGCCAGTCGCCGTCTTGACGGCTGCTACCGGCGCCAGCGCGTCGTGCGAGCGGCGCATATTGCGCTTGGTCCGTGAGGTCCGTTTCTTTGGTACTGCCATATGATGCTAGTCTACCGGCTGGCCGGAATCCTCGCCACTTTTCAGCCGGTCGTGATATTCAGCAGAGCGCGCGCCATGCCAGGTCGCGAGCGAGAGCGCCAAGCGTTCCTGTAGCCGGAGAGCATCGGCCAGGGAATCCTCACGGTAGTGCGGACGCGCCTCGATGAATTCGTTGACGTCGATCAAGACATCCTCGACAGTCCGTTGGAGATCAATGGGTCGAGTTATCGTCGGGAATTCGTCACGAGAGCGCTCCGCTACCGCCAGCCGGTAGTTACTATGGTCTAGCAATAACCTAACCTCCTCCTCATGCAGGTGCCGCTCCGCCCTGGTGAAGTCACGCGTCAGACCGCTGGCGGGTGTCAGGCGACGTAACCGATCGCTGGTAAACCAATTATCAAGCACCCGCCGTTGATATTCCCGGTCCTTGCGGCACATACGGCTAGCGCCGGCGGCGGCGTTTCGAACTTCCTTATACGCTTCGTCTTTACGGAAATCGTAGGGGGCATATTCGAGCAAAAGCGCCTTCCGCTCCACGCCGAGTGACCGTGCCATGCCCTCATAGGCGTCAGATGGTGACGTATGAGGGCGGTATATTTCCCCTGTACTATAGTCAAAATACGAACGACGACAGGAAACGACGGCTCCTTGGTAGAGTTCGAACGCTTGCTGCTGTACCCCTTCACCACTACCCGCGGCCAGCAAACAATCGGCATACAATTCGGCTGCTCGAGCATGATTCCAATGGTCGTGCGGATACGGCCACGTTCCTTTGAACAGTTCGAAACGGGTATCGAGGACGGGGACGTCCTCGATACCTTGTGTCCGGGGGTACTCGTGGACCAATGGTGCTAGCACTCCAAGGGCAGTCTCCGGGGCGCCGTCTGCAAAGAAGCGCTGAGCTCGACTCAGATATTCGCCGGGGCTGAGGTCTCGCCTGGGACGCTCGGGATCTTCAATGGTTGATGGCATCACGTCTCCTTCTACGTTTTTTCCTTGACGGTTCACTATACCGCGGCTCACGAGTCCTTGCCACCCAGCTTGTCTTTCAGGGCCGCGAAGGGATGGTCGGCCTTCTCCGCTGGGTGCTCGTGCGGTACCTCGTTCAGGTCTTTGCCGCAAACCGGGCACAAGCCACGGCAGTCCGGGTCGTGCAGGGGCCGGCTGGGCAGCGCCAACAAAATCACGCTGCGCGCCAAGGGCGCCAGGTCGAGATCGTCATGCTCGTACCCGAATTGTTCTGGCGTTGGCCGCTCACTAAACTGTTCCGCGAAGTCGGTTTCCACCGCGTGTCCGTACTCTTTGAGGCAACGCGCGCAGGTTTGCGGCACGGTCGCTGTCAGGGTTCCCTCGACCAGGACGTGGTCTTCGAGACGCGTGAGACTGCCCTGAAGACCCAGGTTCTGCAGCTGTGGCAGATCTTCGAAGTCGGCCGTCGCTCGGCCGACTTCGAATGATTGGCTCTCGCCGACCTCGACTGCTCGCAAACTGGGAATTATCAGGTGCATCGTTCCTGCCGCTTATTTCGGCGCCCGCGGGAAAAGCTGGTTGGTTCATCGCGGTAGGTCAAGCTAATCATCATCGCTCTCAGACGACCAAGTTAATCAGTTTCCCCGGCACGTAGATGACTTTCTTCGGTGGCCCGCTGAGGTACTTTTGCACGGCTTCGTCCGCAGTGGCCGCTTTCGTGACCGCCGCTTCCGACAGACCTGCCGAGCCCAGCTCAAGGTTCGCCCGTACTTTGCCGTTCACTTGGACGACGATCGTTACCACCTCTTCGCTGATCGCCGCCGCATCGAGCGCCGGCCAGAGGCCAGTGAAAATAGAAGACTGGTGGCCGGCCTGCTGCCAGAGCTCCTCGGCCAGGTGCGGCGCGAGTGGCGACAGCAGGATCAGGTACTTCTCCCAAGCGATCTGCCACTCGGCCCCGCCGGGCTCATGCTTTTCGGCAAGCCGGTAGAACTCGTTCAACGCCTCCATCAGCGCGGAGACGGCGGTGTTGAATCGGAAACCCTCGATCGAACGGGTGACACGCTTGATCGCCTGGTTGACCGACCGGTCGACACCGGTGGCGGTGATCGCGTCGGCCGCTTCGTCAGCGGCGGTGACCCGACTACCGAATGCCCAGACGCGCTTCAGGAAACGGTAGGCTCCCTCGACCCCTTGCGCGCTCCAGTCAGCCGCCTGGTCATACGGCCCGATGAACATCTCGTAAACCCGCATCGTATCCGCTCCATACGCCGCGACGATCTCGTCGGGATTGATCACATTGCCCTTCGATTTGCTCATCTTGGAGCCATCCGCCGCCTTGATCATGCCGTGGTGGCGCAGCGCCCGAAACGGCTCGCGAAAGCCGACGTGGCCGAGGTCGCTCAGCGCCATCGTCCAGAAACGAGCGTAAATCAGGTGCAGGACGGCGTGGTCGGCGCCGCCGACGTAGATGTCGACCGGGGCCCAAGCAGACAGCTGCTTCGCGTCCCAAGCCTTTCGGTCATCGTGCGGATCCGGGTAGCGCAAGAAGTACCAGCTCGAGTCGGCGAAGGTGTCCATCGTATCCGTTTCCCGTTCCGCCGGCCCACCACACTCCGGACACGCCGCCTTGACGAACGACGGCACCTTGGCGAGCGGGCTGCGGCCGTCACCGGTCGGCAGATAGTCATCGATGTGCGGCAGTTCGACCGGCAGCTGGTCTTCGGGGACGGCGACCGGTCCGCACTTCTTGCAGTGGACGATCGGAATCGGCGTGCCCCAATACCGCTGGCGCGAAATCAACCAGTCCCGCAATTTATAACCGCGCTTGGCGACGGCGACTCCCTTCTTCTCCTGATCGGCGACGATCTGTTCCCGCGCCTCGGGGCTCGACAAGCCATCGTAGGTGCCGGAAGCTGCCATCGTCCCCTCATCCGTAAAGACTTCGTTCCTAATTAAGCGTCGGAAGGCATAGGCATGCATTGGGTCGGCCACCCGCTCCGCCGCTTCCCTCTCTGTCACCCACTCTGGCGTGAATAATCCTTCCTCGTAGTCTTCCATGGAAACGGTCTGCTGTTTTTCGCTGACTAACTCGAATAGCAGCAACTCCGCCCGAGTGTTGAAGTAACCCTGCCGGGCGACCGAATAGTAATGGTTGATTGCCTCCCCACCTTGTTTCACCAACCGGACATCGGTGTACCCGGTCTCCTCGGCGATCTCCCGCCGGGCCGCGGCCTCCGCCTCCTCGCCCTCCTCGCGACCGCCACCGATAAAAAGGTACCGACTGACGCTGTTCTGCTGCCAATCGAGTGTCAGGAGCTTCCCATCTTTCGGGTTTCGGAGAAGCGCGACGATGCTCCGCTTGACCTGTTCCTCCGGATGCGGCTCGCCCGTTTCCGGGATGACTACCGCGCGGACCGGCAGGTCGTGCATGATCGCGAAGTCGTAGTCGCGTTGGTCATGCGCCGGTACCGCCATGATCGCGCCGGTCCCGTAGGTAGCAAGCACGTAGTCGGCGATCCAAATCGGAATTCGCTCCCCGCTGGCGGGATTGGTGGCATAGGCGCCGGTAAAGGCGCCGGTCTTTTCTTTGTCGGTGGCGGTGCGCGCGATGTCCGATTCTTTTTTCGCCCGTTCGACGTAGGCATTGACCTCTTTCTGTCGATCTGAAGTCGTCACTACAGAAACCAGGGGGTGCTCCGGCGCCAGTACCAGGTACGTCGCCCCGAACACGGTGTCCGGCCGGGTCGTGTAGACGATCACCTCGCCAGCCTCGGTCGCGAAGGTGATATCCGCCCCTTCGGACCGGCCAATCCAGTTGCGTTGCAACGTCTTGATGAACTCCGGCCAATCGAGCTCGTCCAGGTTGTCGATCAACTCATCGGCATAGTCGGTCACTTTGAAATACCACTGCGTCAGCTCCTTTTTGGTCACTTCAGTGTCGCAGCGCTCGCAGTGGCCGTCGATCACCTGCTCGTTGGCGAGCACCGTCTTGTCGGCGGGGCACCACCATTGCCAGCCCTTGCCACGATAGGCCAGGCCGGCCTGGAATAACTGCAGGAAAATCCACTGCGTCCACTTGTAGTAGGCCGGGTCGGAGGTGTTCACCTCGCGCTCCCAATCGTAGGAAAAACCGAAGCTCTTCAGTTGGCGACGGAAGTTCTCGATGTTCCGCGCCGTGTTCTCGGCCGGATGGACCCCTTTCTTGATCGCCGCGTTCTCCGCCGGCAAGCCGAAGGCGTCCCAGCCGGTCGCGTGCAAGACCTGACGGCCACGGTAGCGCTGATAGTGGCTGGTGATGTCGGCCGCCGTATACGGCCGTGGGTGCCCGACGTGCAAGCCGTCGCCGGAGGGATAGGGGAACATCGGGATGACGTAGGCCTTTTCCTTAGGACTATCCGCTGCCCGGAAAAGACCGGTCCGCTCCCAGACGGACTGCCACTTGGGCTCGATGGATTGTGGATCGTACCGTTTCATCGCGTGAAGGTTTTTCTTGAGTGGCTACTGGACTCATTGTAACGGAGGTAGCCACATCTACACTTCCTACCGTAATTTCCGGACAAGAAAAAGAAGCGCTCGGGGGTACAAAACAGGGGTGTTTTGAGGGAGCGCTTCGGGGGTGGCGAAAGTAGGTAAGAAGGTTTCTGGTTCGAACGAAGTGAGAACTTCTCGCTTTACTCGAAGAAGAATTTCTTAGTACTTTCGCGGTGGCCTGCTCGGCCGGATTACCGAGCAGGCCCGAAAATGCACAGAATCCAAGGGTCACAGGGCACATAGTGCCAAGAACCCAAGGGTCCAAGTGCTGCTACTCGCTGAACGCCAGGAACCGGTAGACCGGATGCCAAGCGTGGCCGTCCCAGTCGAGGTCGGCTCTCCGGGTGGAATCGTCGCCCCGGAGGCCGACGACGTAGCGATCGCCGTCCGGGTTCGCCCAGAACGAGCCGAGCGCGACAATCGGGAACTGCCGCTGGAGCTCAGGGTACTGCTCGCCGACGGCGAGGTCCTCCTGGGCGGTTCCCGGGCGCAGGCGGCGACGCTTGATCTCCGCCAGGGCCACGTTGGTGCTGAATACCCCGGGCGGGTTAGGGACCTGGACGAACACCGGGTTGAGCGTGGCGACGCCCTGACCGCTGAGCGGGAAGTGCTCGGTGGTGATCGCCTCGTCGACGTAGCCGTCGTAGCGACCGGCGACGAGGTAGTCCTCGATCGAGCGGCCGTAGTCGACCGTCAGCGGACCGGCCAGCTGACCACCGCGAGCGTCCATGATCACCTGAGCCATCTGTCCGATGATCGGCAGACCGTCGGGCGTGGTCAGGTGATGCAGATCCTCGTCACCTCCGCCGTACTCTCGGACCTTGCGGTCCAGTTCGGTGAAGATGGCGGTGAGCACTCCCGCGCCACTGACGATACTTGAGACACCCTTCTTCTGACGAGCCATGGTGGCTCCTTCCTGGTAAGTCCCTCACCCTGCCACCGTAGTGGCTGGGCCGCAGACCTACCGTCGTGTGATTGGATGCGTTGGCTGTGCTAGCCGCAGCGCTGAATGCGTGAACACATTCGCGTGTCCAGCGCTGCGGCTATCCACAAGTAGTAAATTAGTGTTAAAGAACTGGATATTATACCTTAAATAAGTCATTTCTGCAAGTCTGAGTAGTAAGGCAGGAAAGGCCTTCCGTGGTCATTGGTTCCATACTTTCTCACGTGCCCATCGGCGAACGGTATTCGGTTCGCGCGATTCAAGCGACGACTATTCTGACCCGTACGCCGCGGGGGCAGCCTACGACCCCCGAGACCCGAGAGACGAACACCTCGTCTATGGCCTCGGCAGGAGCGGCCGTACGTAATCCGCGCCGACAGGCACTAGCTCAGGCAGCGCGATCGTGTCGCGGCGTACGATTTCGGAAGCGCTTAGCCGCAGTTGCGGCCGGAGGCTCTGCCGGTAGTGCCTGACGACGCACGAAATAGAGTTGTTCAAAATAGCAGCGCCTCAGGGGTGCGCGTTCGGCGCGTGCCGCCGCCGCATCAAGTGCCTCGTATCCCATCGCCGCGAGTTTCTCGAGCGTTTTTTCCGTCACCCCACTAAGCTGGACCATCGTCTTTTTAGCGAGGATGTGGTCAGACAACCCGGTAATGAAATCGAGGCCCTGGCGACACACCTCATCGCTATCACGAAAGTCCCCGGCATCGATACCGAAGATGACGGTGCGGTGACGATGCGACCCCAGGATGTAGTACGGATAACTCCGCTGGCGGTAGGGCTCTGTCTCCGTCACCGTCCAGCGTCGGTTCTGCAAGTCGTGCTCAGCCTCCACAGTCTCTCCACCTGCTTCCGTTTCGATCAGACCATCTACGCGTTCGGGGTTTTCACTACCCATGTTTTCCTGCCTTTTCACTCTCGTTTTACGCCTCTTCTCAGGCGTTGGCAAGAACTCACCACAAAAAACGGACCCGTGCAGCCGAGACCAGTGTTTAGACCCATCGCGAAACCCGCCTTCCGCCCGGCGGAATTCATGCCGGACCGCTGGCGCCGGACCTTGGTCTGATATCCCGTTCCAGCGCCTCGGGAACGAGGACTATCCTCGCGAGGATAGTCCTCGCGGTGGCGGGCCTTGTCCGAGGCGGCTTCACGCCTCGCGGGAAGAAGGCTTCAGGCGAGTTGCATCACGTAGGTAGTGATTCCCTGCCGGCGTTCCGGCCGGCCGAAGATTTGGGCGGCCGATTCAGCGACGGTCTCGTCACACTGATGGTGTGGCATGAAGCCAGCCCGTTCGAACTCCTTTTCTTGGCCAGGGCGAGATTTTATCGCCAGTAATAGGGCATTCTTCCGCTTGGCATGTGCAATGGTCGCCCGAAGGTAGTCGAAAATAAGATCCGGGTGCAGCTTGGCGATCGGTTCCGGGATTCCTAAGAACCCGATGTGCCGGGAGTTCGTCGCGCTGACCGAGGGGAAACTCAAATCCTCCTGCTTTCCGGCACGCACCATCACGGAAAACTCGTCGTGACTGATGGTGGGTCGAGGCATAGGGTTGGTCTTGTTTGGTTTTCGGTTGGTCGGGTCAGGCAGTGGTTGATTCGGGCGGCGGTTCGACGGCGGTCAGCTCGACTTCGCCGAGTTCATTATCCCCCGAACGGACGGAAAACACTAGCTTGTCTGGCTTCTCCAGCTGGAAGGCGTCGAAATTCAGGTTGAAGTTGACGTTCGAGGTTTCGGCCCCGGCTTGCTGCTCGATCTGGAAGGTACCGGAAAACGTCGGGACGACTTCCTTGCCCTCACCGGTCTTGAAGGAAACCTCAATCGGCAGCTCCTTGGCGGACGTCGTCAGGCCGACCGCCAGCGCCAAGCGAGGGTAGATGCCCGGATACTGCCGGAGAGCCAAGGTGCCGGGATTGTTGAGGCCGGCGAACACGCCGATCAGGTTCATCTTGCCGCCTTCGGACGGAAAGACTTGGTCGCACAGATGCGCGTACTGGATTTGGGCTTTGGCCATACGGGATTAAGCATACGCAAATCCCCCGCCCGAAGCCAGGAAAATCAGAAAGGGCGAGTAGCGCCTGGACTGGCCTCCTCCTCAACCCACCTTGGATAAGATGAGTTCAGGGGGAGGGAGAGGGTGCTCATCGCATGTTGGCATACATGGACTTGCGATCCCTTCCCCTGGCCATTAGCCCTTGTTTGTCTGCGTCTCCTAGATGACTTCCGAAGTACCGTCGGGGTAGGCTGCTACAGCGCGCGTACCCTCAGGCACCGCAGAGACACCAGCCCGGTAGAGCTGGGGGCCGCCAGCTGGAATGATGCGGGCGAGCTTGCCGTTGAGGTCCGATGCCATCTCGGTCAGTACTTCTGTGGTGCGCGCTCTTGCCTCGGGGTCACCGAGAAACAGGATGTTGGCCGTCCCTCCAGTGAAGTGCCAGTCAAGACGAGCATCTGCTTTCTCGGCGACCGCTCTGACCCAGCGCTCCATCTCGTTCGATGCAGCATGCCCGATCGCGATGGTCTCACCCCAGTGGAAGACCTCCGAATCGCAGGGCGGCGGGTTAGGACCGTCAGTTGCCATATGGCAGCTCCTAGGTTGGTTTTTCGGTTAGGTCCGACGATGAGCTCGATGAACCCGTTCCGAAAACCAATCAGTGTGAAGGAGCAGCCTTTCTTTATACGCTGTCGCCGTATCTAAGACAAGTTCCTGAGCAGGTTGATGCTGGGTGTCCGCGGTCTGCACTCAACTTCACGCATCGCTGGATGAGGGCCTCAAGAAACTCATCCCAATCCGGCTCGGCGCGCCGCAGACCCCACACCACCAGGGCGACATTGCGATGCTGGAAACCAGTCATCCTCGTGCGTATCCTTTCACCTACGCACCATAAACCTCGAGGGGGTGGGGCGTTCAGGTTCGAGTCTCGTTGGTTCTTTGCCAGAATCGCAGGCAAACATTCGCCATCGGGCGACTCTTCAAGTAGTTGCATAGACAACCGGTGTGGAGTTGAGAGGACTTGAACCTCCGACCTCCTGCATGCCATGCAGGCGCTCTAGCCAACTGAGCTACAACCCCGAGTTGCCTTCAGAGTATATCGCGACGCGGAAAAAGGATAAAGAATCAGGAAAACCGTAGTGTCTGCGCGGCGCCCAGCCATGTCGGAGTTGGCTCCATGGCTGGGTTTTGAGAAGAGCTGATCAGGCGCAACGGCGCGCGACAAGTAAGGCGTTTGTGCAGATTCGCTGGATTTCGGGCAAACGCCTGACCACATCGTGGTAGTCGGTGTGGAACAGGCCGCGCTCGATTTCTCGCTTGAGATCTCGGTGGAAGCTGCGCAGGGAGCGCCCGAGCGGGTAGAAGGAGATTCGGTCGAGGCGGGACAAGCCCTTGAACTCCTTCACGGCCTTCTCGGAGAATTCGAGACAGATGTCGCCAGCGCGCATGCGCCGGACTATATCCCCGATTTCCTCCAAGCGCTCACGAGCAGGAGTTCGCTTCTTTGGTGTCTTCCAGGTTAGTACGGACATATTGCCCACTTTCTAGTGAGTTGCTTGGTTAAATGCGCGGTCAGCGGAACGAGAATGCGAATCGCTGGGCGCGGAACGCGAGATCTCGTACTCGGGAAAGCGGCCCGTTCCGAAGGGCATCGAAGTCCTCCTGGTGAGGCGAATCCTGCGATCGCTGGACTTGCCCTTCGAAGTCAGCGACCTCGCGGGCCAGCTTCCGGAAGAAGATGGCCCGGTCGAGCCAGGCCATCCCCCGGAACGTCGCGAACGCGCGTTGATAGAGCGCTAGTGACGCTTGGTCTGGCCCATAGAGGTACAGCAGATCAAGCGTCATCGCCAGCCCGGTGATGCGCTGGTAGGTGGACGGGCGGTATGTGGGTGCGGTTGTCATGCGATCTCCTTGTCGGAATTGGTGGACAGATACGTCTTCTTGTATTTCCTCTGGAACGCCTTACACGCCCGGCGGAAATACAACCTCCTCATCCAGCGCCACTCGTAGTCCTTCAAGGTGAGGAGGTCGGCCCGAATGGTGGCGACCTTGTCGAACGAGGTCAGGTCGAATAGCAGGCGGGCGGCTTCGAGGGCGTGGACATTCACGCGATGGTTTATCGCCTGCCGCACGCTCTTGTCGAGGCCCTTTTCCGTCCGCAGATGCTCCATCAGTAGCGCGATCTCACCGAAGTGATACCAAGCGCGTATGACCAAGCAGCTCCTCAGCCACCGACTGAAGGTGAGATTGTCCTCAGCCTCCAGAACGACCGAGAGGAGGTAAATCGCCGCCCCGGGATCACGCTCATCGACGAGCTTGTCCGTCGCCGCGTTCAAGGCTTCACGGAAGCCTTCTCGGTCATCCTTCCACATAGCCGGGTACGTTCTCTCGCTGTCGTGTAAATCCACCAGCGGA
>JAABUS010005287.1_pt1 | contig 17186 bp, 19 predicted proteins | sample 5560161 | NCBI WGS metagenome assembly JAABUS01 (sample SAMN10711885, study PRJNA513376) | rock metagenome | isolation source: Antarctica rocks | place: Antarctica: Victoria Land, Trio Nunatak nord | collected 2016-01-04
GGTTGAAAAGCTTCTGACGCTATAAATATTATGTAAAGTGATTTTGATAAATAATGAATCAACATCCTGGTAATGAATATGAAAGCCAACATTACTTTACATAATCTTTTACTTTGCATATCCTAAATTATGTAAAGCTTTACATAATTTAGGTAGAAAGAATTATTTGTTCGCCGGAAGCCATGAAGCAGCACAGCGTACCGCAATGGTATATAGCCTTCTTGGTTCCTGCAAGATGCAAGGCGTTAATCCTTACCTCTGGCTAAAAGATGTACTCACCAGGATATCTATGCACCCTATCAATAAAATCAAAGAACTTCTTCCCCATCACTGGAAACAACTGCAAGTTCAGGATGTTGATTCCAAATAACAACATGCAGTTGCTCGTAGGTTTACTGATAGCTAAGGGCTGACGACTGATAGCAACATCTACAATGTAAGGTTGAAAATGAAAAGATTTATAGTTAAAAAACACTTATCCCAACAAGATTCCCGCAATAGTAGCCGAAAGATAGGAAGCCAACGTACCACAAAGTAACGCTCTCATTCCTAAACGTGCAAGATCTCCTCTCCTCTCCGGTGCTATCTCACCAATACCTCCTATCTGCATTCCAACAGAACTAAAATTTGCGAATCCGCAGATAGCGAAACTCACTATCATCAAACCCTTAGGCGATAGATGCTGTTGAACGCCATGAGTAAGATCAAAAAAAGCAACAAACTCATTGATCGTTAATTTCTTTCCCATCAGTGTTGCAACCTGTGCAACATCCTGTTCCGGCACACCCATCGACCAGGCCATGGGATAAAATAATTTACTAAACAACCAATCGAGCGACAATGCAAAATCAAGATGCATCCAGCCACCAACTTTTCCTAACACAAAATTTACCAGGGTGATCAGCGCTATAAATCCGATCAGCATGGCAATAACGTTTATAGATATGCGCATACCGTCGCCGGCACCATGTGAGATAGCGTCTATAACATTCCGGTAAGGGGTTTTTACTTCCAGCTTCACTTTACCCATGGTTTCGCTTTCCTGCGTTTCAGGCCACACTATTTTCGAGATTACCAATGCGGCAGGTGCTGCCATTAAACTTGCTGTGAGTAAATATTCCGCTTTAGCGCCGAAGTTTACATACACGATCAATATTCCTCCGGCAATGCAGGCAAGACTTCCGCTCATGGAAGCCAGCAGTTCACTCATGGTCATGCCATTAAGGTAAGGCCTGATCATAACCTGAGCTTCCACTTGTCCCACGAAAGCGCTGGCAACGTTGCTCAACGCTTCGGCGCCACTGACCTTCATTACAAAGTTCATCGCCTTTGCAATAAAGGATACGATCCGTTGCATGATACCGAAATGATAAAATATTGCCACCAGTGCGCAAACCAATATGATGGTTGCCGTTACATTGAATGCAAAAATAAAAGCACCCGGGGCGCTAAAAGGAATGGAACCATCACTAATTGGAGATTGCACATATACACCACCGTAAACAAATGAGGCGCCTGCTTTGGCGAACTCCTCTATATGTCCAATTTGTTTACCAATCCATTGAAAGAAGTTGGTTACAGGTCGTACTTTCAACACAAGTACTGCGATAACAATTTGCAGGGCAAGGCCACTAATAACAAGCCGCAGGTTGATTCTTTTTTTATTGTTTGAAAAGAGAAAAGCAATGCCTAGTATTAACACAATTCCAAACAGGCCCTGGAAACGTTGCATATGTTGATTCAGTTTTGGTAGATTTTGAAAGATAATGTTTTTTTTATAACCACTGAGTGAAACGCCGTAGGTAAGAAAGAGGTAAAACAGAGGCCTTCTCTGGGTTACCTCTTCTTACCCTACGGCAACTTCTCTGTGGTTACAAAAAATCACCGTCAATAGCATGCTGAAAGCTGTTAACTTTGTCCCTGCCGAACTTAACACCTCGGATTATGTTATCATAACAGCATTCAAGATTTATACATGGGCACTGAACACATTGAAACACTTATAACGAAGGAGCGGGATGAAGACCTGCAAAAAGCCGGTTATAAAATTATTAACAGTGAAAGAATTACACCTGAAGAAGGTGTAATATTATTTGAGAAAGGGAGCCTCTCCTATTTAGGCGCTCTTGCTAATTTTGTTCGTGAACGCCTTCATGGTGACAAGACTTACTTCAACCGTAATTTTCATATTGAACCTACCAATGTTTGTGTGTTCTCCTGTAAATTCTGTTCTTACTCGCGTTTGTATGCCCAACGCGATGAAGGCTGGGAACTCAGCATCGACCAGATGCTGGACATCGTTAGAAGTTATAATGGCAAGCCGGTCACCGAAGTGCATATTGTTGGTGGTGTGCATCCGAAACTTAACCTTGCTTACTTTGCGGAATTGCTTACTAAGATAAAACAGGTAAGGCCTGAACTGCACATCAAAGGTTTCACTCCTGTTGAGCTTGATTATATGTTCCGCAAAGCTAAAGTCTCCGTTGAAGATGGAATGAAGATCTTACACGAAGCTGGACTGGATTCATTACCAGGCGGTGGCGCCGAAATTTTTCATCCTGAAATAAGACAGATCATTTGCGATGACAAGGTTGATGCCGATGGCTGGTTGCATATCCATAAAGCTGCCCACAAGCTAGGCATGCATTCCAACGCCACCATGCTGTATGGACATATTGAAAAATTTCATCACCGCATAGATCACATGGAACGTCTGCGTACTATGCAGGACAGCACTCATGGATTCAACACATTCATCCCGTTGAAATTCAGGAATAAGAACAACGATATGAGTAACGTAAAAGAAAGCGGTATTATTGAAGACATGAAGCTCTATGCTGTCGCACGTTTGTATCTTGATAACTTTCCCCACATTAAAGCCTACTGGCCGATGCTGGGCCGGCAAAACGCGCAGCTCTCCCTTTCATTCGGCGTCAACGATATTGATGGAACCATAGACGATTCAACTAAAATATATTCCATGGCTGGTTCTGAAGAGCAGACTCCTGCAATGTCAACCGCCGAACTGGTTACGCTGATCAAACAGGTACGCCGCAAGCCAGTAGAGCGGGATACGCTGTATCATGAGATCAGGGATTATTCGGATATCGATATCGAGCAAATAGCTATGAATCCGTTGTTGAATTAGTCTGCTTACCTACTAATACCAAATGCTTTTGGAATTTACTTCCAGCTTCTTTATTTTTGCTCTCCCTTTAAAAGGATGGCTGCGTAGCTCAATTGAATAGAGCATCTGACTACGGATCAGAAGGTTATAGGTTTGAATCCTATCGCGGTCACGAATAGTAATAGCAAAACGAACTAAAAGCCAGCAAAACACTTGATTTTGCTGGCTTTTATCATTTTGGGATGTCAGGGAATATCAAAATATTCCAATAGTTTGGTGAACTATTCGGGACCTAATTTACATTTTGGCAAAACAGGTCCCGAATTTCGAGCAAACGCTTATCAAGGTTCACTTGTACGAATCTAGAACAAGTCAGACGTTTTCATTTAGCTTATTTTTCTATCAGTTCTTCCGGATTGGTTACACTATTATTAGTAACTCGAAAAAAATTGACTTATTTCATCGGCTGAAATGTTAATAACAAATCATCCGATACAACTGAAAGCCTTGTCGATGGATTAAAGATCCGGACTCTAATAATCCATGAGGCGACAATCAACCTGTTATTTTTTTGGAGTCAAAGTTTTTGGGTAACCCAAAAATTTAGCCTAACATCTATAGGTGCGCGATCTGATATAAAAATCTCAACTATCTTTAGTAATTTTATTTTGAAAATTGAAAAGAAATGGCTAAGAAATCAAATCATGTAGTTCCATCCTCTTCAGGATGGTCTGTTAAAAAATCCGGGTCTGTTAGGGCGTCAAGAACTTTTGATTCAAAGGACAAGGCAGTTAAGTACGGACGGGAATTAAGCAAAAATGAAAAGACTGAATTATATATACATAACGGTAATGGGATGATTCAAAACAGAAATTCGTACGGCAATGACCCAAATCCACCAAAGGACAAAATTGAATGAGATTTCAGAAAAGTGTGTTCATTAACTGCCCTTTTGACGTAACATATATTAATAATTTGCTCAAGCCAATGTTATATGTTATAATTAAAAATGGATTAAGTCCCCGCTTGTCTTTAAAAGTTTCTGATTCTGGTGAAGTCAGGTTAGAGAAAATTACAGCAATAATAAGAAGTTGCAAATACAGTATTCACGATTTGTCAATAGTCAAAACTAAAAAGGTCGGTGAGTTTGCAAGAATGAATATGCCCTTTGAGTTAGGTATTGACTATGGACTTAGAAAAAGCGGTGTTACAGCACTGAAATCCAAGCAATTTCTAATTCTTGAAGCAACAAAATATGACTAAATAAAAGCACTTTCGGATATTAATGGTTTTGACATTAAGGTGCATGGCAATGAAACAAAAAGAATTTTTAATTGTCTTTACAGTTGGTCGAGTGAAACTTTGAAAATAAGCAAGCAGGATCCGCCACTCAAAAGTTTCTACGACTTTATGGATTTTAATACAAGTCTGTTTAAAGAAAAAGTAGTTGAATTCGGTTCGGATAAGTTAGCCAAGAACTATATAGAAAAAATAAGCATTCCAGAGTATATCGAAGAAATACATGACAGATTGTAACCTCCACTTACAATGCAGGGCGGAGGAATTGAAGACCAGTATTATCCCAGCATTTGGATGAGTTCATGCCTAACATTTACTTTCAAATATAAATATGGACTTTATAGAATTGCGGATTAGAAAATTTGTCCCTGACTGTTGTTTAATGAGAACAGTGTTTTGACTCAGCAGCCATGAGCGTGCAGTATGTTTAAAAACCTGCTATCAAGAGACCACTATTCACCAGTACAATAAGCTAAAGCAATCACAATGGAATACAGATGCTACAACCGGTTGTCAACGGAGTACAACCAATTATACAAGGAAAATATTATTGCGTTTCAGTCGGCCATGAACATGATGTGTTACGACCAGGAGAGGTATATTGATTTCTATCCCAGTTCTGGAGTAGAAAAGAATGAACATGTTGAATTCTTGGTATACGGTCAGGCCGTAAATGGGTGGGGTACATGTTTTAAGATTAATGAAGTAATAACGCAGGAGAAGGTTTACCAGAGTATGGAGTATTCCAATCACATGCCTCAAGGGGTAGCGGATTGTCCACTCGATTGGGTGAATGTAATGTGGTCTAATGAAAGCTATAGTAAAATCGCCGGTAACGAAGAATTGGAAAAACTGTACTCCGGTAATTACCGTGCATATTCCTCGTTCTTCTGGAACGTGGTTTATAAATCCGTCATCCAATATTACAGCTATCAACCTGACTCAAGTGACTGGGCAAGGAAGATGATATGGTCGAACCTGTACAAGATAACACCCGATAAAGCCAATCCTTCGGACGCGCATCAGCTCGCACAGATGCCCAGATCTGCGATGCTGGTAAAGAAGGAATTGGAAGAAATACAACCACGGTTTTGCCTAGTATTAACCGGGGAGTCATGGTGGAAGCCATTCAGGAAACATCTTGGGTCGGAAATGAAACACATATTTGAAACCAGTGATGAATTAGTATCGCTCGAACAATTTGGTACAACCAGTATAATCGTTACCAGGCGTCCGCGTTCGGGGGATTCTGGGAAATTTGCTCAAAGAATAAATGAATGTTTAGGAAGAAGGAATGTTTAAATGATTTCGGCTTAATAAGCTACCGGATTACAAATTCGTGAAACTCCATTTACGGCATAAAAAAAGAATAACCAAATGAAAGCAATGGTGGTTAGAATAGCAGGGCGCTCCTGTTTGAGGTGGATGAACAGCGTGTTACTAGTTCCATGATCTGTAGTCAGAGCATTTCAATATTGTGACTATCGGTGTATTGGTGAACAAAGTGATTATGATAGACCTGCCTTATGATATCAAACCAGCTTTTATGAAGGCTTGCAGAATAAATAAATCCAAAAATAATATTTTTGTCATTCAATCTCCGGTGAACTGAAGCAAAAAAGCTATCTAAAACTCAAGCTGGATAAGCGTTGTAGGATGGTTTGAATCCCGACGCGGTTACTTTGAACCTCCTTATTTTGTGGGGGGGGTATAACATAATTGTAAATCAATTAATCATTTGTTTGATATTTTTTATTCATGTGTTATACCGGCTTAAGGTATTCCGATGCAATCCGTTTTAATTCTTCCCTACATATTGTTGGGGGGAAAAGGATTGTTGTAGTAACCCAAAAAACTAAAAAAGAAACTAACCTATACATTAACGATAAAATAAGACCGCTTGCCGACTTCGTGAATGACCACCGAATATATATTACTCAAATAGATTTCAACCGGAAGTTAAAGGTAATTGCCGCTGGTGCCGGTATTAATAAGAACGTGTCTAGCCATGTTGCCCGGCATTCGTTTGGTTCATCCTTGGTTGATTTAGGGATAACTATTGAAGTCGCTAAAGGTCTTCTTTCTCACGGTTCGACTTCGTCAATTAAAATATATTACCATCTTAAGAGTGCAAACTTAGATGAAGCAATGAAGAAGTTTAACAAATAAGTCTAACTAAGCCCTAAACCTTCCAATTTTGGTAATGTCTTAGTTATTATTTACTCTTTCTGTTAGCTAGCTAATGAAAAAAATTATTAAATTGTAATAAAATAAAGAAGCAAGGAAAGACGTACAGGTATTCCTTGCAGTTGACACATCAGAAGTCGATGTTCGAAATGAACACAAAGATCGACGGCACTGGTGAGACACTAGAAGTGAGTATGTTGATATTGCAAGGGCACTCTAGGCGTATGTCTACAATTAAAATAATTCCCTATGATAGTTTAAATCTAATTTTAATTGATTACTATGCTGGAACTTCAAAATATACATATTCGGATAGTTTGAAATTTTATAGTGAAAGCGCAATAAATGCAATTTCAAAAAAATACAATATTTCAAGAAGAAAGATAGCTTCTCTTATTTTTAGTTTTAAATATGAAATGCTTTCAAAGGAAGAAATATTAGAATCTGAAACGGAAAGTCAAGCCGAACAACAAGACCTACCAGACAACCCATACTAATAAAAAATAAATGTATATAATAAAGTTAAAGCCTTTAACTGTTATATATCTTATCTGGGTATTTTTAAACCTATTGCTTTTATCAATAGGATGGGATGGAAAGAAACATGAAGATTTTTTTCCGTTTGGTACATCTCAACATCATAGATTAGAATACTTAAACGATGTGCTAACTAGAGATAATGCAATTGATATTCCTTTACTTGAACAAATAAAAGAACATTATAACATGACAGAGTTTATTGTGTACAGCGGAACTCCGTTATTAATTTTTCTTTTAATTGTCTCACTTACACCAATAAATAAACTTAAAAGGAAAAATCAAAGTAATTGAAAGTCCATCTAATCCTATTCTTATAACCTAAAATAAAATCCTTTTCGATTGTAAGATTTCTAATGATTGTTTTTTTGGACTTCCGAGCGTGAAAAAATCCGTTTTGATAATAAACAACGGGTATTCATTATACTAAAATAAACAGCCGCTATCAATTAAGGTTAGCGGCTGAGGTAAGTTCATATCAAACTATAGAGATTTGTTAACCGTAAATAGTTGCACCAGTAAAATTGCCACCTAACAATGTGCTAACAGTACCGCCGGGAAATGGTGTACCTTCTGATTATAAACCCATATTGATTGTTGTTTTTGTTATAAATAAGTATTGCTCCATATTCAAGTGTAACCGCTGATATAAACAAAAAGGCTACCGTTTTGGGTAGCCTTTGGCGTTATATAAGTTACATGGTTATATTATGCAGCATTAAGCATAACGCCCATGTACCTATTAATGCTTTCTTTACTTTGGTTTGCCTTAACCATTCTCAAAACTAAGCACTTAGCAAAGCTGCGTGCCCCGATCTTATGGCAAAGTTTAACCAATTCAATAAATAATGCTTCCGTAACGGGTACGGTTAGTTGCCTTTAATTTGTGAAGCGTTCATAAAAGCTGTTCTTTCGTCGCTATAGATAGCGGTTGCAATTGCTTGATTCATTTTCTTTTGGTTTTTGATAGCTTGTTTCATGGATTGTTTTTATAGGGTGGATTATTATAAACCGATTTTCTTTATTTTGGTAATTGTATTGATGTGAACGCCGGATAACTTAGAAATTTCAACCGCTTTGTAACCTTTCTTTAAATACTCTAATGCCTTTTTGTTTTTTTCCTTACCTAAGAATTGTAAATTGTCTTCCTGTTTGTCAAGACCCATAATTTATGAAGCCGGCGCAGGAGCACCGAACTTTAAACGACAATTTAATTATTGTTCTTTTCGGGGAAATAAAAAAATTTTGAGAATACCGCCCAATGTTTTATACATTGTTGTATGTTGGACAAATGCTCCACTAAGCAAACTGGTGAGATGAAAATTTGATTCAACGACATATCTCGTTAAAGATCGCGAGGCAAAAAGAACCAGTAAATTTTAATTTCAGCATTTTAGAAACCTATATTGTGTAAATCGTTAATTTTTACATTTTTTTTATGCAAAACAGGGTCAAAAACAAGTTTGGGTGCGTAACGATAATACTTTTTTGCATCACTTGTTGCCTCTCTGTTTTTTGCCAGGATAGATCAGGAAATTTTATTACCACTAAAAATTACTTTTCACCAGATGACGGGATGGCATCCCGGGAGGTTTTTTGTGCACTGCAGGACAATGATGGATTTATGTGGTTTGGCACGCGAAACGGTTTGAACCGTTACGACGGCAAAAACTTCAAGCTTTACACCAGGCAAAAAAACGGGTTGGCGGAGAATAAGATTATTCAACTGGCAAAAGATAACAACCATCATCTTTTTATTGTGTATGGCTCTCCGGGTTATGCACGTAGCGCTATGCGTATAGAAGTGATGGATATTAGAACGGACAAACTGACTACACTAAGGGAAGCATTTCCCAATCTCCCCTTCGACCAGGATTATGTGTATTGGATTGCCAATGGAGGCGATGATCTTTGTTTTCTGGTAGCTAATCCCTTCCGGTACTGGCGGTTAACGTCTGCTGGTTTTAAGCTAATATGCGAAATGAAAAAGTGGGATCGTCCAGAATACGAAAATGAATTTTGGCGGACTTCGAATGGCCGTTACCAAACTACATGGGGACCTAATTGTCAATTTTTTCAGGATTGCGCATTGCTGAAACTCGGCGACATTAATCCGCAATATTTTTGCACGGCGACCTCAACTACTGCATTTCCGTTCTCTGATGGCGTTTTCATCAACTCAGAAAAAAAACTTTCATTTAGCCGGGAGGATGTGAATCGCAGAATAACCACAGCCCGCCGAAGCGAAACTACAAGGGTCAATTCTGAAGCATCATCCAGGGTCGGATTAATCTATTTCTTTTCCGGTAATTTTTCGAAAGTACTTGCGTATACTGAAACGGATGGCTTGTTTGTCTACGATGTTAATTCCCTTCAAAAATTGTTGGCGCCGGGAGAGCTAAGGATTTCAACAGTAAGTGGTCTTTATAGTTATTATATTGACAGGCAAAATAATATTTGGATCTGCACCGCCGGGGGCTTGATAAAAATAAAACAGGAGAAAAACCATTTCAGCCATTACTTCACAAAGGAGCAGTTACGAGACAGCAGCGAAAATCAGGCGCGGGGTATTTATGCTGATAGGGCGGGAACGGTTTATGCCAGCATCTGGAATAAACTTTATTATAGTAGTAGCGGACAGGCTAAATATTCACAATTTGGAGCTAACAAAATTCTCTACGGCTTGTGTTGGCACATGAACAAATTATACATAGGAGAATTGAGTATATTTCGATTTGAGCCGGACAAAACAAAAGTGTTTCAAGATCTCACACGCAGTAACTTACAGGAAATATGGGCACTCGACTCCCTTGATGCCAGCAGATTGTTATGTGGTTGTACAGAATCAATTCACGTGTTTGACCTCGCTGCCAATAAAATTAAAACACCTGTTTATCGTTCCGCTTCCATCCCGAACGTGCAATTTGTTTACCGCTTTATCAGAAAAAAGAACAAGGAAATCTGGGCCGTGGCTCAAAACGGTTTATTTCTGATGAATGAACAGGCGGACACGCTTATTGATTTCTTTGGAAAAGCAAGCAAGGATCCAACACACCGGTTGCCTTTTGAAAATATGCATGATGCCTATGAAGATGCCGGTGGGGTTTTCTGGTTTGCGACGAACGGCGAGGGCTTATACCGATGGAACCCGGATACTGCCACTCGTAAGGCTGGTGAGCCGGAGTTTATGCAGTTTAACAGCGCATCGGGTTTGCCGTCGGATATTTTATATAGAATTGAGAGAGACGATTTTCAAAACTTATGGATAAGCACCGACAACGGCTTGGCACGTTTTAATACGCACAATTATAAAACACATACCTACACCACCCGGGATGGTGTTTCGCACAATGAGTTTAACCGGGCATCTTCTTTCAAAGCAAAAGACGGGCGGCTGTTTTTTGGTAGTTTGGACGGTGTGAATGCATTCTATCCAAAAGATTTTCTCAGCGATTCCTTAGAATTGCATACACCGCTGCGTGTCGTTTCCTTCAATCAATTTATTGGAAGCAAGAATCAGCTCGTTGACAATACCAACGACTTGATACGGCAACACAGAATAATCCTGCAACCCGGTGATAAGTTTTTTAATATTGAATTTCAGTTGCTCGATTTTGAGGCGGGCAATCATCGTTATGCTTACAAAATAAAGGGGATTGACAAGGACTGGAACTACGTTAATGAAAACTCCATTCGCCTCAGCGGTCTGCCCTACGGAGATTTTACCCTCCATATTAAAGGGCAAAACTTTAAAGGAGAATGGAGTAAGAGTGAACTTACTATACCTGTTTTAGTTGTGCGGCCTTTTTATAAAACGGTTTGGTTTTATCTCATCGTGGCTGCCTGCCTGGTAGTGTTGGTGTACCTGTTTTTGTTTTGGCGAACCCAGTCGCTTCAAAAGGCCAATGCGAGGTTAGAAGAAACGGTCGGCAGACGTACCTTGCAATTGCAGGATTCTTTGAATCAAAAAGATGTGCTGCTCAAAGAAATTCATCACCGCGTTAAAAACAACCTGCAGATCATCAGCAGCATGCTGGAATTGCAGGCGGCTAACGCTAACAGTGAACCGCTAAAAAAGGCACTTGTGGAAGGGCAAACCCGCGTAAGCTCGATTGCCCTTATTCACCATCGTTTATATGAATATGATAGCCTCGGCCAGGTGGAGTTCAGCGGGTTTTTGAAAGACCTCTATAAACAGGTGTCTGCTGTACTCCAAAAGCCGGAACAGCGGGCAGATGTGCTTTACGAAGTGCCTGAAACCTATTTCGACATCGATACCATCGTGCCGCTTGGCTTAATGATTAATGAGCTTTTCACCAATTCATTTAAGTATGCTTTTAGCGATGCCGCACAGGGAAAGATTGCCCTTTCGATGGCCATAATAAGGGAAGGACACTATATCTTTTCTTACAATGACAACGGCAAGGGCTTGCCGGAAGGGTTTGAAATCCAAAAAGCAACCTCTCTTGGATTGCGCTTGATTTACCGATTGGGCAAACAACTCGGCGGCAGCGTTTCTTACAACAAAGCCCAAAATACTTTTATCATCAATTTTAAGGACTCAATTACACGCAAACAAAATGAGTAAGATAAAAATCGGCGTGGTAGAAGACGAAGTCATTATTGCCGACAGCATTTGTGCTGTGCTGCGCCAGTTGGGATACGAAACCTGCGAACCGTCAACCAGTTATTCAGAAGCCCTGGAGATGATTAAAACAGAAAAGCTGGACCTATTGCTTCTCGACATCAATCTTGCCGGTAGCAAAGACGGCATACAGCTTGCTGCCGAAATAAAAACACGCTTCGACTTACCATTTATTTTTTTAACGGCTAATTCGGACAGCGCCACGGTAGAGCGGGCCAAAACTGTCGAACCGCCTGCTTACCTGGTAAAGCCGTTTAACAAGGACGAACTCTATACGTCTATTGAAATCTGCTTGTCAAACTATGCCCGCAGAAAACAGAAAAAACCAGGGGCCATGCCAGATAGCGAAAACTTCATTGTCAACGATGCGATATTCATTAAAGATGGCTATACTTTCTTCAAGGTATTCTTAAAAGACATTTACTACCTGCAAAGCGACCATGTATATGTGAAAGTTATTACCAAAGACAAGGAATTTTTAGTCCGTTCATCACTGCAGCATTATGCAGAAAATTTCGACCAGCAAAAATTTTTCCGCATCGGCAAAAGCCATATCATAAACGTAGACCACATTCAGAAGTTGGATGGCGCCAGTGCCACCATCAACGGCCATGTTCTGCCTATGGCCAAACAGTTTAAGGACGAACTCTTAAAACGTTTACGGCTTGCCTGAGTTGATATTTTTTTCTTTCAAAAATATAGGGGTATAAAAACAGCAGGCTGCAATTTCAGAACATCTTGCCCTTGTTTCAGAACATTTATTTGACAGGTAAAGGTATTAGGCGCTTCTTGCGATGTGTTCCGCTAAGTCTACTACAATGCCCATTCTCGATGTAAATAAATACGGTTCTTCAAAAGCCAATTTGCAGGTCTGTCCATCCTGTGGTGATTTTATCTTTTTGATTTCAAGAACGCGATGTGACCGGTGGATAAACATTATAACGTTAGGGCTGAAAAGAAGATTCCGTTACAAGTGCAAAAGTTGTAAGAAGGAATTCATTAAAAACAGCATCGAATCACTTAATGAGTAACCTCTTAAACTAACCAAAGGATAACTTGAAGTTTGGCATTTCGTATACAAACCCTGGCATTTCAGAACAATTTTTTCAGAAAGGGCTAAGCTCAAAATTATCTTGTGTTCGCAATTCTCACAACTATTGTTAAATGCCTAACTCTTCATCTCTTAACTGATGCTTATTATGAAAACCCTTCACACATGGCTCTTTTTTGCAATGCTTTGGTGCCTTGTTTGCTTTTCCCGGCAAAGCGCTGCCCAGGTGGCACATAAGGTAATCAATGACTGCATAGTTCCTGCGATTCCAACGCTTGTGGCAACGGCAACTACTCTATGCAACAAACTTCAACCGTCATAAAAAGAGTAGGGCATTCGGGTTGCCTATGCCTTCCTGAACAACTTACCTAAGTTCTTAAATAAACATTCTAATTCACCAAAAAATAAACAGTATGAAAAAAGTTTTGCTTTTTGCCTCGATGGCAGCACTTGCACTTAGCGGATGTGAAAAAGATGACAACGCTACTAAGCTCTTTAAAGGAAAATCGGTCGCTTTTCAACACGGAACAGCCTTTACGTGGTATGAAGTGGACAAAACCAACAAACCATTACGCATAGCCATCGCTATTGACGATGCTGCCATGGCCAGCCTCGACAGAGGACACGGGAAAGACGGGGATACACACGACAATTCGGTTTCACTGCCAATGCCGGCGCAGGCCAATTCATCCATTTTCACCCATGGATTGCTTGACTGGAGCCCTATGGGCCATCCCCCTCCAGGTGTTTACGACCTGCCCCATTTTGACTTTCATTTTTACACCAGCTCTGAGGCAGCCCGTCTTGCCATTCCTCCATATGAGCAGGCACCAGACAAGTTTGATAACTACCCGGCTGCGGATTACATGCCTTTGAAATATGTACCCATTCCGGAAGGCGTACCACAAATGGGCAAGCATTGGGTGGATGTAACGTCCCCCGAACTGAATGGACAGCAGTTCACGCAAACGTTTATTTATGGCTCGTACAATAGCAAAGTTACCTTCTTGGAACCTATGATTACAGAAGCCTTTCTCAACGCGAACTCAGGATTTACCCGCAGCATTCCCCATGCAGCGAAAGTGGAAAAATCAGGCTGGTACCCTACAAAAATGCGCATTGAAAAAGCGTATGGCACTACCAATGTTATCCTGGAAGATTTTATTCGCCGCCAGCCAAATTAATAGAGTAAACACTATCACTTTCCATGCAATAATTCTATTTAAATAAAATACTAAAATTAATTCTATATGAGCAAAATTGTAGAAAAGAAGCACCTGAAAAAAGCAATGGATTATGAAAGCTATCGCAAGCTGATAGATGAGCTATTACAGCAAGGGAAAAACACCGGGCCAAAGCAGTCGGAGCAATTAACGGAGTATACAAGCCAGAATGTGGCAAAAATGAAAACGATAGATGAAACCATTCAGGTAGACCCTGAAATTAAGAGGTTAATAACTTCTGTACGGCAGCCTCAAACATGGATTGTGCTTACAGAAGGGTGGTGCAGAGATGCTGCACAGTTTCTGCCGGTAATACATGCTTTGGCAAAACTGAACAGCAAGATAGACCTTAAACTGCTGTTGCGGGATGACAACCTTGATTTGATGGACCAGTATCTTACAAACGGTAAAAGCCGCAGTATCCCCAGACTTATAGCTGTAAATTCAGACATAATGGAAGAACTTTTCAATTGGGGAGCAAGTCCTGCAATCGTGCAAAGCAAACCGGATGAAAAAACAATCATTGCACAAAAAGAGATAGGCGAATTGGTTGCCCGCCATGTTTAGAAAAAAGTTATTTATTTATATTCTGATTTTACCACTAGTGTCACGTCAACTATAAAACGTCGTATTACGGCTATCAGCCGTCAACGGTCAGCTATCAGGAGGAAACCCCATACGCTTTGATCTGCTGATGGCTGAAAGCTGACGGCTGATAGCAATTAATACGACAAAGTATGCTTGACATGACACTAGTCCTAACCTCACAAATATGTGAATGCACAGACGTGATCTATTTTATTCTTTTACACTCAAATTTAGAAAATAGAAAAATAACTAATTGTAAGAGGGCCTTAACTAATAACATTTAAAAACTTCAAAAATGAAAAAGTTTGCTACCGCTATCACTGCTCTTATGTTTTTGGGCATGCTCATCATTATGTCCTGCAACAATCAAAATGAAACAAAACCCTTAGCGAATGGCAGCAACGTTACCCAGGACAGTATGATCAAACGTGGTCAGTATCTTGTTACCATTATGGGATGTGATGATTGTCATTCACCTAAGAAAATGGGGCCAATGGGTCCTGAACCTGATATGGAGCGAAGGCTATCCGGACATCCTGCAAAAATGCCGTTGGGAAATATTAATCCTGAGGAACTAAAATCCTGGATGTTATTTAATCAGAACCTCACCGCGTTCGTAGGTCCTTGGGGCGTTTCGTATGCTGCTAATTTGACTTCCGATGAAAGTGGCATTGGTTCATGGACAGAACGACAGTTTATTAAATCATTGCGTGAAGGAAAATATAAAGGAATGGATAATACACGTCCTTTACTTCCGCCAATGCCATGGCCTAACTTTAGCAAAGCGACAGATGAAGATCTTAAAGCCATTTACGCCTTTTTAAAGTCAACTAAACCAATCGAAAATGTCGTTCCGGCACCAATTGCACCTGATAGACTCGCTTCTTTAAAATAAATTGGAATGTAACAGTAGGACACTTGAAAGAATTCCTGGTGAAACATTACCATGTTAATGACATTACATTCAAACAACTGGTTCAAAAGTTCATTGCAGACTTCGAATGGGTTGCAAGAACGAACTGGGTATGTGGTAACAACGCCGCGTTAAAACACATCAAAGAATCAGGAAGGTTGATAAGAAAGCAATGTCCGACGACTGGCAGGTGAAATATCCGCCTATGAGTTTCGAAGGTAAGCAGTCAAAAACGCACCTTACCTTCCTGACCGATCAGGAGCTGGAAGCGATCAAAAACAAAATTTTTGACATCGAGAGACTGTAACGGGTTAAAGACGTTTTCGTGTTTTGCTGTAATACTGGTCTTGAACATGTAGATGTTGAGAAACTAACACCCAATAATATTGTAATAGGTATTGACGGGAAAAAATGGATTTATACCTTCAGGGAAAAAACGGATATCAAATTCAATGTTCCACTGCTTCCGTAAGCACTTGAAATTATTGAGAAATATCAGGACCACCTTACGCCAAAAAATTCCTCCATACAGTATTTCTTAGAATAGTAACTTTACCAGGCAAAAAGAACAATATGAATAGCTTAAACAAATATGTTGAAGTCAAAACAGACTTGGCAGGTGGGGTTCCGGTTTTTAAAGGAACCCGCGTTACAGTGAAAACGCTGTTTGACTATTTGGAAGAGGAATCGCTTGGAGAGTTCCTTTTAGGATTTCCAACGGTAACCCGCGATCAGGCAGAAGGGGTAATCGAAATGGCTGCCGAAAAGTTTTTATCTGAAATAGCCGAATGAAAATCTTGTTAGATGAAAATATTGATGTTCGTTTCAAGAATAGTTTTAATGAAAAATACGAGGTTTTTACGGTTAAGGACATGGGATGGAACGGAGTTAAGAATGGCCAATTACTTCTGCTACTTAAGAAAAATATCTTTGATTGCTGGATAGTAGTAGATAAAAATATTCCTTATCAACAGAACTTATCAGATCTTCCCTGCCTCATTATTGTACCAAATGTTTATCGGAATACTTTAAAACATCTGGTTCCGCTGATACCTAAATTACTCGAAGTTTTACAAACAGAACAGGCCAAAGTTGTAATCATAGAGCCATAAGATTCATCTCATACTCGGTCGGAATCCAGAGCTACCGCAGCTAATCCTTCAGCATCTTCATAAAATCCACAGCGCACTTTACAAATTGGCACTCAATATCCCCTGCTGATCCACCTGGACAGGATGGCTATCCGCAGTATAGGCATCCTATATTCTTATAAATGGAAAATTGTCGTAAATCAAAAACACTTAATTTTATAAAACACTCCGGTGAACCACCCGGTAAACTGAACCAAAAAAGTTATTTGAAACACAAGCTGGAAGTCACTCTCCCACTCCCGTTTGAATCCTTTTGCGGTCATTTCAAAATCAAGCACTTATAAAATAAGTGCTTTTTTGTTCCGAAGATTTTTCGACACAATTTCTCTACCCATCATACTAGTGTTAAGTTAAGTGTAAAGTGAGGGATAAAGTCTTTTTAATTTTACTCTTGCTTCCTTATTGGTGAACTGCCAATTTATTTTACTATTTTTATTGTTTCTGTTGTTTTGCCATGCTTGAACT
>JAABUS010005288.1_pt1 | contig 17181 bp, 12 predicted proteins | sample 5560161 | NCBI WGS metagenome assembly JAABUS01 (sample SAMN10711885, study PRJNA513376) | rock metagenome | isolation source: Antarctica rocks | place: Antarctica: Victoria Land, Trio Nunatak nord | collected 2016-01-04
GTATGAGCCGTAGTAGTCGTAGGCGCCAAATGTGTGGCTGGTGGTCAGCTTCACCTTGTTCAGCAGCATCGTGATGGTCGGACAGACCCGCACAAGCTCGAGCGCCGCCTCGACCTCGCTACGCTGGGTCCGCTCTGCCTCGACCACCATTACGACCTGGCCGACATAGGGCGCGACGGTGTGCGGATCGCTGGTGGACAGGCAAGGCGGTGCGTCCAGCATGACCAGGTGCTTGGGAAAGCGCCGCGCCAGCCGGGTGATGGCCGGCGTGATCGGCCGGACGCTGGTGGTGTCCGTGAGTTCGCCTGACCGCGAACCGACAGGTATGAACGTCAGGTTGCCGATCGCGGTGTTGAGGATTACGTCCTCGGGTCGGAGCGTCTGATCGACAACTAGGTCGTGAAAGCCCAACCGATCGCCGACGCCAAGCATGGCGGACATGGGACGCAGCTTGGCATCCAGGTCCACAAGCAGCACCTTTTCCGTGCTGTGCTGGGCGATGCTGCCAGCAAGGTTGAGCGCGGTGAAGCTTTTGCCCTCACCAGGCCGCGCGCTGGTCACCATCACCACGTTGTGCGACCCGGCGCCATCCGAATCGTTGTGGAGGGCGCGGAGCACCCGGCCGATCACGATGCGGTATTCCTCCGAGATGCGGGTGCGCGCCGCGCGGGCAACGACCATGCCGGCGCTCTCCATCACGGGGAGTGTGATGGTGGGCAACAGCGACACGGCGTCTGGCCGCACATTGGCCGGCGGCGGCCGAGGCAGCACCGGACGGGGCGCTACGACCGGCGTGGGAATCTGCGCTGAGGAAGGACTAGAGCTCGGCGCGGCGAACGGCGCTGGACCTGGGGCCGTCGAGGGCTGATTTGCCGCACCGGGCGCCGGCGGAGTCCAGGTCTCGGGCAACGGGACGGACGTGGTTTCGTCGTTTTGCACCGGAGACGGCGCCCGGGCCAAGGCTGGAGCGACATCGGTTGGCGGCGCTGGAACGAGGGCGACCACCGTGGACGCCAAACTGGGCAAAAGCGGCGCCGGCGGCAACGACGCGGGCAGCCTGGCCGGCCCTGCTGGGGTGCCATGCGGCGGCACGACGGGTGCCTCACGTAAACGGGCAGCGTTGCCGGCATCGAGCAGGGCGGCGGCACGTTCGATCAGATGGTCGGGTTGCGAAGCCATAATGGTGCCGTTGCTCTGCCTGCTGGGTGTTTGGAAGCGCTACTTGGGAGTGGTATGGCGAGCCAATCTAGGCGATCGGCCATGCGGTTTACCGCCTTGCGCAGGCATCTGTATCAGCATGGTAGAGCGCGCTTATCGTTGAAGGCATGCAGCGCGGGCGCACCACCTTTCGGAGCCGCAGTCCGGCAGTCATCCCACCCATTTCGTCGTGCGGCAACAGCAATCAGCGTCGGCGCAACGGTATGATTGCGTAACGCTGCCTGACGTGTGCTGTGGAACACAGTTCCGCGACATCACTGGTTTTTCGCGCGAAGAACGTTCTACGATATACAGGTCGATCAGCCTTTGCTACTAAGGGTTTCTCGATATCGCCACCCAACCTGCATCGGTTGAGGGCACGGCGGCCCAAGGTAGCATGCACTCTATATTATTCGGACACGTTCTTCAATTTATGTTGCATGACCGTTGTGGATATCTTCGGGAGGGCGTAAGGGAATGTACGGCGCTGGACGGCCAGCGCGGCAAGACCTTTAGGAGTTCGTTATCGACTGTTAGGGGTTGAACCCGGGTGCGGTTCAGTCCGTCATCAAATTATATCCAGCGTGGATCGGTACGGCACTGTCCCGAGTTGCGGCTTTCATATCCGCCGAGGGTCGGCGCACGAGGTTGAAATGACGCGTTTCGTTGAGAACCATGTATCGCCCGAGATGCTCGCGCTATGGCTGCTCGAACTTCTGCTGTCGTTCAGCCTCGCCTACACCCTGCTCAGCACGAGTTCGTTGGCCGTCGGCGTGCAACCCTCCGTCGTCAACCACGCGCTGATCCTGGCGCTGACCAGCGGGACCACCGCATTTGCGATCGGGCTATACCGCCCCGAGGTGTTCCGCCGCACCCGCGGAATGCTATTCAACACAGCGCTCGGTGGCTTGCTGGCTTTCCCCTCGGCGTGGCTCGTCAGCAAATTGCTCGGCATTGATGCACACCAGATGATCGGGCAAGACGCGTTCTGGCCGATGAAGGTCGGCGCCGCCTGGATCGCCGCCCTGTTCGCGACGCGGCTGCTGTTCCTGGCAGCAGTGCGTTCGAACCTGTTCGTGCACCCGATCGCGGTGCTGGGCTCACCGAGTGCGATGGCCACAACCATTGCGGCGGTCCGCAACGGGCATGAAGGGTTTTTTGAGGTGGTGAGCGGTCCCGTTGCCAACGTCGGGGCGGCGGGGCTGCGCGCCGCCGGGATACGCGATGCGGTCCTGCCACGATCCGCCCTCGCCGCCATGCCCGCCCGGGAGCAGGCCAGCTACGCCGCCCAGGGCGTCACCCTGGAGACGGAGACGCAGTTCTGGGAGCGCTGCCTCAAGCGCGTGGATGTCTCTAACGTTGACGCTGCCTGGGTCGCCGAGCTCGACAGGTTGCGGGCGCGGCCGCTGGCGGATGCGGTGAACCGCGGCGCGGACATCGTCATCAGCCTGACTTTCCTGGTGTTCACCTTGCCGCTGATGCTGGCTGTGGCATTGCTGGTGCGTCTGAGCAGTCCCGGCCCTGTGCTGTATCGGCAGGAGCGGGTCGGCCTGGGCGGGCGGTCGTTCACCCTGCTGAAGTTCCGCAGCATGTGCGTCGATGCCGAAACACGCGGGCCGGCCTGGGCAACGCCGAGCGATCCCCGGGTCACCCGCATGGGCTCGATCATGCGGCGTACCCGGATCGACGAGCTGCCGCAGTTGATCAACGTTCTGCAGGGCGAGATGAGCTTCATCGGCCCACGGCCCGAGCGGCCGCATTTCGTCGAGCAGCTCGCCCAGGCCATCCCGCACTATCGGCAGCGTGCGCGTGTCAAGCCCGGACTGACAGGTTGGGCGCAGGTGAACTTTCCCTACGGCGCCTCGGTCGAGGATGCGCGTATCAAGCTGTCGTACGACCTTTATTACGTGAAGCACCGCAGCCCGCTGCTCGATCTGGCGATCCTGTTCGCCACCGTGCGAGTCATTCTGTTCCAGGAAGGTTCGCGGTAATGACCCGATCCCATCGCTTGATCCGCAAGCGTTGGGTGAGCCGGTGCAGCAGAAGGCCAGTCGTTCCGCTGCACGGGCACTAGGCCCCATGCTCACCACGCAAGTCCTGTACGGCGCTTGCGCTGCGGTTTATGTGGCGCTGCCGGCACTCATCGCCATGCGGTCACGGCATCTGACGGGTTGGCTGCTAATCGCGTGCTGCTTGGCGACGGCGGTATGGGCGGCCGCCAACGCTGTTCTGCGGCCTGTTCCGGCGTATCCCGGTTGGAGTGGCCTGCCCGACGCACTCGACCTGTTGCGAGCGCTCGCATGGTACGGTTTCGTCTTGCACCTGTATGGCCGGTTCGTGCCGGCCAACCGGGCCGGGCGAGCGTTCACGGCGGCTGGCGTAATCGCCGCCATGGTCGCGGCCGCTGCCGTTGTGCTGGAGGGCCGATACGGCGTGGCGCGGCCGTCGATTTTGTCCCTCGGCATTATGGCCCGACTCGGGATCGCCGTATGCGAGCTGCTGCTGATCGAAAATCTCTATCTCAACATGCCCGACCACTACCGGTGGCACGTGGCGCTGCCTTGCGTCTTGCTAGGCGGCCTGGCTGGCTTCGATGTCCTGCTCTGCGCCGATCTCGTGCTGTTCCAGCAGGCATCGGTGTCGCTGACCGGGGCGCACGTCGTCGCAATCATCATCGTGGCGCCGCTGCTCGCCGCCGCCGCGGCGCGCGACCGGCGCTGGCGGACCGACCTGCAGCTCTCCCGCACCATGGTGTTCCACAGCGCCACGCTGATCCTGAGCGGCGCGGTACTGCTGGCGCTGTCGGCCGCCGGCGAGGTGTTTCGGCACTTCGGCGCCGGCCAGGGCTTGGCAAACTGGGGCTGGATGGCCGAGGTCAGCATGTTTTTCGCGGCGCTGATCGGCATCGGCATGCTGCTGACCTCCGGCTCTGCCCGGTCCCGCCTGCGCCGCACGGTGGTCGAGCACTTCTTCGCCCGGCGCTACGATTATCGCCAGCAATGGCTGGACTGCATCGACACCCTATCGGCCACAAAGTCGCAGGGGCGGACGGCGCTGCATACGCGGGTGATCCGTGCCATGGCGGACGTGGTGGACAGCCCGAACGGCGCGCTGTTCCTGCGCGATGGCGGCGTGGGCGCGTTTCAGTGGTCGGGTTCATGGAACATGCCGGCGTCGGCCCCGGTTCCGTCGGAGCATCCCGCAGTGGCCGCGATGTCCGGCGGCAACTGGATCGCCGTGCTGGATGGCGCCGACAGCTTCGGGACGGGAGCAGGGGCGCGGGCGCCGCCGCTCGACCAGCTCGGGCGGCTGTGGCTGGCGATCCCGCTGATGACCGGCGACCAGCAGATCGGCTTGGTGCTGGTGGGGCCGCCGCGGGCACCGTTCCGGCTGGACCAGGAGGTGTTCGACCTGTTGCGCATCGTCGGGCGCGAGGTCGCGAGCTTCGTCGCCGAGCAGCGGGCGACCCATGTCCTGCTGCAGACCCGGCAACTGCACGACTACGGCAAACGCTTTGCCTTCGTCGCGCATGACATCAAGAACGTCTCCAGCCAGCTTTCGCTGCTGCTGTCCAACGCCGAGCGGCACATCGCCAACCCGGCGTTCCAGCAGGACATGCTGGAGACGGTCGGCGCCTCGGTGCAGAAGATCACCGCGCTGCTGCGCCGGCTCGATGCGCCGGCCGCCGACCGCGCGCCGGCTGCACTGGCGCCGGTGCCCCGGCTGGAGGCGCTGCTCGCCACGTACCGCCGGGTGCGCCGGACCGCGCTGCCGCTGGAGCATGACGGCTCGACGGCGATGGTGGCGATCAGCCCCGACGCCTTCGATACGGCGGTCACCCACCTGCTGAACAACGCGATCGAGGCGTCGGACGGCCTGCCGGTGCTGATCCGCGTGCGCCATGAGGCGCAGCAGGTCGTCATCGACATCATCGACAAGGGCTGCGGCATGACCTTCGAGTTCATCCGCGACCGGCTGTTCCAGCCATTCGGCACCTCGAAGCGCGAAGGCTCCGGCATCGGCGCCTTCCAGGCGCGCGAGCTGCTGCGCGAGGGCGGCGGCGACGTGCAGGCCATCAGTGCGCCCGGCGCCGGCACAACGATGCGGCTGGTACTGCCGCGCGCTGATGCGCCGGATCACCCGGCGGCGACGGGCCGCGCGACGACGATCGGGGCGCCGATGCACGCAGATGGCTTGCTGCTGACCGAGACAGGGGATGCCGGGCCATGAACGCGCCGTTGCCGAAGCTGTTGCCGAAACTGCTCATCGTCGAGGACGATGTCGGGCTGTGCAGCCAGTACCGTTGGGCTTTCCCGTCCTGCCAGGTCATGTTCGCCCATACCCGGCTCCAGGCGCTGGCGGTGGCGCAAAAGGAGCGTCCGGCGGTCGCCATCATGGATCTGGGCCTGCCGCCGGACCCGGATGGCGTGAGCGAGGGGTTCGCGACGTTGGACGGCCTCGCCCGGCAGGCGCCCAACACCAAGGTGATCGTCGCCACCAGTCACGGCGACCGGGCGCACGCGCTGCGGGCGATCGCCGCCGGGGCATATGATTTCTGCGAGAAGCCGATTGACATCGACATGCTGGGCACGATCGTGGCGCGCAGCCTGCGCCTGCGCACCCTGGAGGATGAGAACCGGCGCCTGTCGGAGATGCCCTCGCCCTCGCCGATCAAGCATATCGTAACGGCCGACGCCGGCATGCTGAAGGTCTGCCGCGACATCGAGAAGCTGGCGGCGGCCAACGTTTCGGCGCTGCTGCTCGGGGAGAGCGGCACCGGCAAGGAGGCGCTGGCGCGTGCGCTGCATGACCTCGGCCCGCGGGCGAGCCAGCCGTTCGTCGCGATCAACTGCGGCGCGATCCCCGAGGCGCTGCTGGAAAGCGAGCTGTTCGGGCATGAGCGCGGCGCCTTCACCGGGGCGGTGAAACAGACCCTCGGCAAGATCGAGCTGGCGCACAAGGGCACCCTGTTCCTGGACGAGATCGGCGACCTGCCGCATCAGCTTCAGGTCAAGCTGCTGCGCTTCCTGCAGGACCAGCGGGTGGAGCGGATCGGCGGGCGGCAGCCGATCCAGGTGGACGTCCGCGTGGTGTCGGCCACCAACCAGGCGCTGCAGGACCAGGTGGACCAGGGCCGGTTCCGCGGCGACCTGTTCTACCGGCTGAACCCCATCACCGTGCGCATCCCGCCGTTGCGCGACCGCGGCGGCGACGTGCTGCTGCTGGCCCGGCACTTCCTCGCCCAATATGCCCGGGAGTTCGCCAGGCCGGTGCGCGGCTTCAGCGACGACGCGCTGGCAGCGCTCGCCGCCCACCCTTGGCCCGGCAACATTCGAGAGCTGGAGAACCGAATGAAGCGCGCCGTGCTGATGAGCGAGCAGCGGCTGATCTCGGCAGCCGACCTGGAGCTGACGCCGGGCACGGAGGACATGACGGCCTACGACCTGCGGGCCGCCCGAGCGCGGGCCGAGCGCGACGTGGTGCAGCGCGCGCTGGCCCGCAGCAACGGGACGCTGGTGACCGCGGCCCGTCTGCTCGGAATCAGCCGCCCGACGCTCTATACTCTTTTGGAGGCGCACGGGCTGTCGGCGGATGGCAGCGGCGTGCCGGCTGCCGAGGATGCCGCTGCACAAGACGCCCTCACTGAGTAGACAGGACGGAACCGATGAAAAAGCTTCTGGTCCCTATTCTCGCCACGGTCGTCGCTGCCGCCGCCGGCGGGGGCTGGTACGTGTTCGGCCACACGGGCGACCCGATCAAGAACGCACGGCTCTTGCTGCAGAAGGGCGATATGCGCGGCGCCCAGATCGAGCTGCGCAACGCGATCAAGGCCGACCCGAACAACTCCGAGGCGCACCTGCGCTTGGCGCAACTGCAGTTGCAGAACTCCGACCCGATCGCGGCGGAAAAGGAATTGAAGGTCGCGCGCGAGCTGAACTACGATCCAAAGGTGATCGTCCCGCTGCTGGCCCAGTCCTATCTGGCGCAGCAGCGCTTTGCGGACGTGCTGTCCGAGGTGCAGGTGGACCAGACCGATCCGGCGGAGGGCGCGCGGACGCTGGTGCTGCGTGCCATGGCGCAGATCGGCATGGAGAAGATCATCGATGCCCGGGCGAGCCTCAACGAGGCGCAACGGCTGACGCCGGACAACCAGGATGCAGCGCTCACGTTGGCGCGGATCTCGATCATCGAAAAGGACCTGGCGGGCGCCGAGCGTCAGGTCGATCGCACGCTGGCGCTCAACGACAAGCGGGCGGACGCGCTGGTGCTGAAGGGGCAGCTCCTGGCCGCCAAGGGCGACCATGCGGCTGCGCTCGAATACCTGGAGCGAGCGGTCGCAGCCGCGCCGAGCTCCATGGGCATGCTGATGGAGCGGGCGAACCAGTATCTCGTTGCAGGGCAGGACTCGAAGGCGCGGGCCGACGTCAACAAGGTCCTGGCAACCGAGCCGCAGAACGGTGGGGCGGTCTATCTCGAAATGGTGCTGCTCATACGCGCCGGCCGCTATGCCGATGCGGATCTCGACCTGGAAAAGCTCGCATCGGTCATCCAGCGCTTCCCCCGCGGCCAGTATTTCCAGGCGCTGATCAAATCCAATCTCGGCCAGACCGAGCAGGCGGTGGATGCGGCGCTGCGCTACATGACCCAGGTCCCCGACGATCTCGATGGCGTGCGGCTGCTGGCCCGGGTCGAGCTGGGCGCGCAACGGCCGGAGCGCGCGGTGGCGGTGCTGACCAAGGCGATCGCGGCTGGGGCGATGACTGCGGAGACGCTGGACCTGCTGGGCCGGGCCTATGCGATTCAGGGCAAGGCGCAACTGGCGTCGCAGACCTTCCAGGAGGCATCGGCGCTCGCCCCGGCAAGTTCCGAGATCCTGACGCGCCTCGCGTCCACGCGCCTGCAGCTTGGCGACACGCCGGGTGCGACGACGGCGCTTGAGAAGGCGCTGGACCTGCGGCCGGCGCAGCCCAACGCCGGAGAGACGCTGGTTGCCGCGGCGCTGAGCTCTGGCGACGCCGACAAGGCGGAGACCGCGCTCGGCCGCCTGCGCCAGCAGACCGGCGATACGGAGGCGGTCGGCATCCTGGCTGGCATGGTGAAGCTGGCGCGGATGGACCTGGAGGGCGCCCGGGCGCAGTTCGCCGCAACCGCGCAGCAATTTCCGGCGTCGAGCACCGCTAGGGTGAATCTCGGCAAGGTGCTGATGCTGCAGAACCGCAAGCCCGAGGCCGAGGAGGTCTTCGGCGGGCTGCTGGCCAAGAACCGTGCGGACCTCGAGGCGCTGGCGCCGCTGATGCAGGCATTGGTGCAGCAAGACAAGCTGCCGCAAGCTATTGCCGTCGTCCAGGCAGCGCGGGTTGCTGCTCCGACGAACCCGGCCCTGACCGCGGCGCTGGTGGATCTGCACATCAAGGCAAAGGACCCGAGGAAGGCGCTGGAGGTGCTGCACCAGGCGCTCGAGAGCGGCGTGCCGCCGCCCGTCCTGCTTGCGGCACAGGCGCGGGCGCAGGTTGCGGACGGCGACGTGAGCAGCGCCAAGACGACCTACCGGCAGATCCTCGCGGGCACGCCCCTGGACCTTGAGGCGCGGCGGGCCTTGGTGGAGCTGTCGTTGAACAGCAATGATGCCGATGGTGCCAAGGAGGCGCTCCAGGAGGGCCTCAAGCTATCGCCGGGCAATCTCGGCATTATGAACACGCTGATCTTTGCCGAGCAACGCAAGTCGGGGATCACCGGGGCGCTGGCGATGGCGGACGAGCTGCGGCGCGACCCGGCCAACATGCCGGCGTCGTCGGTCATCAAGGGCGACACCTATATGGGAGCGCGCCGGTATGCCGACGCCGCCGCGGCATTCGCGGCCGAGCTGAAGGTCAACCCGTCCACGGCGCTGGCGCTGCGGACCGCAGGCGCATTGGCGTCTGGCGGCGGCCAGGAACAGGCGGCGCAGCAGTTGCGGGCTTGGATCGCGCAACGCCCCGACGACGCCGACGCGACACAGATGCTCGCGTCGCTCGACATCTCGGCGGGGCGCAGCCAGGACGCCGAGCAGCATCTGCAGGCCGTGCTCAACAAGCGCCCGAACGACGCAGTCGCGCTGAACAACCTCGCTTGGGTCTATCAGACGAAGGGCGACCCCCGGGCGCGAAGCCTGGCGCAGCGCGCCCACATCCTGGCGCCCTCCGGCGAGACGTCGGACACCCTGGGCTGGATCATGACGAAAGAGGGCGCTGCTATGGAGGCATTGCCGCTGCTGCAGGCGGCCGTGCTGCAACGGCCCAACGACAAGACGGTCAAGTTTCACCTGGCGAGCGCCCTGAACGCAACGGGCAAACGGGACGAGGCGATCCAGGCACTTGACGGCATCCTGAACGACGCCGCCGATTTCGACGATCGCGGCGCGGCACGGGCGTTGCTGGAGAAGATCAAGGCGAGGGGGTAGCCGCACTGCGCTGGTCGGCCCCTCCTAAGGGCTGGGCGGCCCGACCCGCATCAGGCCGGGCCCGTGGGTGTCGAGCCAACGCATGGCAGGGCGCCGGTTCGGCGTGAGCTGGGCCACCAGCGTCCAAAAGCCTTTGCCGTGGTTCATGTGGCGGAGGTGCGCGACCTCATGCGCGACGACGTAGTCCTGCACATGGGGCGGCGCCATGACCAGACGCCAGCAGAACATGAGCGTCTGGTCCGCGGTGCAGCTTCCCCAGCGGGTGCGCGTATCCTTCACGACGACGCGCCGTAGCGGCAGGCCGGCGGCGATGGCCTTGGCGATGGCGAGTGCCGAGAGGCGTCGTCGGGCCTCGGCGCGCAGGAAATCGGCAATGCGGCGGGCCAGGAATTCTGGCGCGCCGGACACCAGCAGGCTGCCCGGCTCAAGCCAGGCGCCGCGGCGGCCGTCCGGACTATGCCGGATGCGATGCGGCAGGCCATCGATCGGCACGATGGCGCCGTCGGTGAGCAGGACCGGGTTTGGCAGGCTGGCCAAACGGTCGGCGACCCATGTGGCGTTGTCCCGCAGCAGCGCCATGCCGGCGGACTGTGCGGCGCGGGAGGGCAGGGTGACGATCACGCCGCCGCCCCGGGGATCGATGCGAAGGCTGACCTTGCGGGCGCGGGTGCTGCGACGCCAAAGCACCTCGGTGGGCCCGGTGGACAGGGTCAGGATCTCGCGTTGCGGAGGGGACATTGCAGGAGCGGGCATTGCAACAGAATGCGGCCCCCGGCGGTGCCGGGCAACCGTGGCATTGTTACCGTTGGGATCGAGCCGGCGCCGTTAGGGCATTCGTAACACTCAGGGCGGTATAATCGAGGAAGCATAAGGCCGCTCCGCCTAGTGCCGGACGGAGGCCACTGTGCGACTTGCCCCAATGTTATCTGCCGTGTTGCCGCGCAGGCTGTGGCCGCGGCTGTCGTTGCTGCTGCTGGCGGCGACGATGCCGCTTGCTGCTGCTGGCGCTCTCTGCCGTGGCGGATGGCCGGCGCGTGCTGGACACGGCGCGTGACCGGGTCGTGCAGCTCGCCCGGCTGGCCGCCGAACAGCAGGACGACATGGTTCAGGAGGCATCGGGCCTGCTGCGCGTGCTGGCGCGGGTGCCGGAGGTTCGGCTGCTCGGCGGGGCGGAGTGCGACGGTCTGCTGAGCGCCGTGATCTCGGACCACCCCCGGATCAACGTCCTGGCGGTCGTGGGAGTGGATGGCATCGTCACCTGCAGCACCAACCCGGCCGGCAAGGGCCTGAGTGTCGTCGATCGCGTCTATTTCCAGCAGGCCCTGGCGTCCCGGTCCGCGACCGCCGTGGTGATGAGTGCGATGACCATCAGCCGGGGCACCGGCAAGCCGGCCATGTTCTTCGCAGCCCCGTTGGAACGCTCGCCTGGCGGTGACGAGCCGCTCGGGGTGATCCTTGCCGGGCTCGACCTCGACTGGTTCGCACGCCTGTCGAACCGCACCTTGGAACTGCGGGACCAATTGGTTCAGGTGCTGGACAGCCGCGACGGCGCTGTGCTGGCGGAAGCGCCGGACGCCGGGCATCGAACCGGCCAGCGTTTCCCCAACCATCCGGTCATCGAGGCCTTCAAGTCGGCGCCTAACGGCGGTTCGGTGCAGGCGATGGACCTCGACGGGGCCAACCGCGTGTTCGGCTTCGCCCCGTTGCCCGGCCATGCGGCCGGGATCGTGGTCGCGATCGGCGTTAGGGAGACCGACGTCCGGGCGGCGGCGAATCGGCGGTTCTGGCTGTCGATCGGCATTGCGTTCGCCGCGACGGGTTTCGCCATGCTGACCGCGTGGCTGATTGCCAAGCTGACCGTGCTCCGTCCGATCGACGCGCTGGTTCGGGCGGCGGCGCTGGTCGGATCGGGCGACCTGTCCGCGCGGGCGATCATCGGCTGCGGCGCCGCGGCGGAGCTGCGGTCGCTCGGGACGGCATTCACCCGCATGGCCGGACGGCTCCAGGCGCGGGACGAACGGATCGCTGCAATGCAACGGGAGATCGCGACCAGCGAGGGCCATCATCGCCTGCTGGCGGAGAACGCCAACGACATGATCATCCGGTTCTCGCCTGAGTTCCGGCGCCTGTATGTCTCGCCAGCCTGCCGTGACCTGCTGGGCTATGAGCCCGAGGAGCTGGTCGGCGGCCATCCCGGAAGCCTCGTGCATCCGGCGGACCGGGACGCGATGGATGAGGTGCTGGATCGGCGCTTGCCGGCTGGGGACACGACGGCTCGCGCCAGCTTTCGATTGATGCGCAAGGATGGCCGCTACGTGTGGCTGGAGACCAGCATCCGGCGGCTTGAGAACGGCAGCGGCTTTGTGGCGGTGACCCGGGACGTGTCCGAGCGGAAGGCGCTGGAGGCGAAGCTTGAGGAGGCGAACCGTCAGCTTCGCGTCCTGGCGCGGGAGGATGCGCTGACCTGTCTGGCAAACCGGCGCCGCTTCGACGAGGCGCTGGGGGAGGAGTATCGCCGGGCAATGCGGGTCGGTTCGCCGCTCGCCATCGTCATGCTCGACGTGGACCGGTTCAAGTCGTTCAACGATACCTATGGCCATCCCGGCGGCGACGCCTGCCTGCAGGCCCTGGCGGGGGTGATCAACCGGCTGTCCCGCCGGCCTGCGGATTTGCCGGCGCGCTATGGCGGGGAGGAGTTCGTCGTATTGCTGCCGAATACCGACGCCGACGGGGCGCTTGCCTTGGCCGAATGCATCCGCAGCGCAATGCGCGACCTGGCGATACCGCACGCCGGATCGGACTTCGGCTTCGCAACCGTCAGCGTAGGCGTTGCGGTGATGACTCCGTTCGTGAGCCTGCAAGGACCTGCTGCCCTGGTCGAGGCGGCGGACGCGGCGCTGTATGAAGCCAAGCGCGCGGGGCGCAACACGGTCCGGCTGGCGGATGCCCAGGCGGAGACGCGGGCGGGCTAAGCAGACCTCTATGAGTCTGCGCACAAACGACGACCTAAGCAGGGTTGCGTGGCCTGGACTTGCAGGCATTCATTTGTGTCCCAGGCCACGCAACCCTGCTTAGGCCGCTTGGCTGAATACAAGCCGCCGCCGAGCGCGCTGGACCGGCAGGGCGGCATAGACGTCCTTCACCGCCTCGGTGATCGTGACGCCTGCCAGTCTCGGCGCGAGCTGTCGGCCGCCGTTCTCCCATATCGGCGCACTGCGCAGCACGATGCGGAGCTTGGCGGGCGGTAGATAGAGCGCGCTGTCGCGTTGTTCGACCCGGAACAGGCTAGCGGCCAGCAAGCGGCCGATCTGGCCCGGCGAATAGGGCTGGCCGTGGCCGAACGGCGTGCTTTCGACATGCGCCCACAGGCCCATGCGGTTCGGCGCGACCACCAGCAGCCGGCCATCGTCCTTCAGCACGCGCCAGACCTCCCGAAGCATGCGGCGGGCATTCTCGGCGGCTTCCAGGCCGTGCACCAGCAGGATGCGGTCGAAGCACAGGTCGGGGAAGGGCAGGCTGTCCTCCTCGATCGTGCAGGTGAGGTTGGGGCTGCCAGCCGGCCAGCGCGCGACGCCGACCTGCGCCGGGGTGGCGGCGATGCAGCGCGCCGCGCTGTCCCGCCAAGGCCGCAGATAAGGGGCGGCATAGCCCAGGCCCAGCACGGCAAGCCCTGTCACATCGGGCCAGGCGATCGCCAGGCGGTTCCGCACCAGGCGGCACGCCATGGCGCCGCGCGCCGTCGCATAGAACTCTGCCGCGGTGTGGGTGTCGGCCGTCATGCTGGCTTCTATAGCATAGGGTTCGGCCGGCACTCTCCTGCTTGATCTGCGGCCGCAGGTAAGACAGGGTGCGCCCACCCGCCGCGGAGTCCCGAATGACCCTGTCCGCCCACGCCGTCCCCCTGTTGTCCGACAACTACGCCTGGCTGCTGCGGGACGAGGCCACCGGCATGACGGCCTTCGTCGATCCGGCCGACGCGGACGCCTGCATTGCGGCGATCGACGCCGCCGGAGGGCGCCTGGACATGATTCTGCTCACGCACCACCACGGCGACCACGTGGCGGGCACCGATGCCGTCCGCGCCCGCTATGGCTGCCCGGTGATCGGGGCGGCGGCCGACGCGCGCCGCCTGCCTCGGCTGGACCGTGCGGTGGCCGAGGGCGACACGGTGGCGCTGGGCGAAAGCAGCCTGCGGGTGATCGACACGCCCGGCCACACGGTGGGGCACATCGCCTTTTTCGGCGGCGACAACAACGTGCTGATCTGTGGCGACACGCTGTTCAGCCTTGGCTGCGGCCGCCTGCTGGAGGGCACGGCCGCCGACATGCATGCGAGCCTGCACAAGCTCGCGGCGCTGCCCGGGGACACGCTGGTCTGCTGCGGGCATGAATATACCCAAAGCAATGCGCGCTTCGCGGTGCATGCCGCTCCCGGCAACGCAGCGCTGCGGGCTCGCGCTGCCGAGGTGGACCGCCTGCGCCGGGCGGGACAGCCGACGATCCCGAGCCGCCTCTTGGACGAGATGGCGGAAAATCCGTTCCTGCGGGCGCCGGACGTGGCGACGCTGGGCCGGCTCCGCGCCGAAAAGGACGGCTTCCGGTGAAATTGCACTATTCCGCCACCAGCCCCTACGTCCGCAAGGTCGTCGCCTGTGCCCTGGCTTGCGGCATTGCGGATCAGATCACCCGCATCGAGACCAATCCGCACGCCTCCCCGCCCGACCTGCTGGCGGCCAACCCGCTCTCCAAGGTGCCGTGCCTGGTGACCCAGGACGGCCTCGCGCTGTTCGATAGCGCCGTCATCTGCGAGTACCTGGACGCCGTGGGCGGCGGATTGCTGTTCCCGCCGCCCGGCCCGGCGCGTTGGCGGGCGCTCAAGTTCCAGGCCATCGGCGACGGCATCATGGACGCGGCCGTGTCGCGCCGCCTGGACATGGCCCGCCCGCCAGAGGCTGCGCGCGACGCCGCCATGGCGCGGCAGCGCGACGCGATGGTCCGCGCGCTCGACCTGCTGCAGGCGGACCCGCCCGCCAACCATCTGGACATCGGCTCCATCACCATCGCTTGCGCCCTCGGCTATCTCGATCTACGTTTCGCGTCGGATACATGGCGCGAGGGCCGTGGCAAGCTCGCGCAATGGCACGCTGCGATGGTCGAACGGCCCGAGATCACCGGGTCGGCGCCACCTGGCTAGCCCCCTCAGCGGCCAGCCGGCAGGCCGAGGGTGCCATACAGCCGTTCGCTTGGCGGCCAGGCGCGCATGATGTCGCTGCGCCAGCTCACAGCCGCCCAGCACAGACCGATGACGATGGCGACGCTCACGACCCAGCCGGCCAGCACCGCTGGACCACCCGCCAGGCTGCTGCTGGGACGGTCGAACGTCGGAGCAAAGGGGCCTGGTGATGGAAACATCCGCGTTTCGGAAGACGCCGGCGCGGGCATTGGGGTTGCAGACGATCCGGCGTCGATCGGCGGCAGCAGCGGTCCAAAGGGTTTCGGCGCGGGCTGGGGCTCGGCAACCGGCGTCCAGTTCGTGCCGCACCGGGCGCAGCGCACGGGCTGGCCAGGAAACATCCGCGCATTGGGCACTTCATAGGCGGCGGCGCAAGACGTGCAGACGATCCTCATGGGACCGTAATACTCCGGGGTTGCAAGTGCGAACAGGCCTCAACGGCTGGCTGGAACACAAGTGACTGAGATGGGCAACGCAGGCAGGACACAGGCAGGGGAGATGGTGTATTTGGACAGAGTCGGCCTGGAATTCAGCCGGGCCGGCGCTGTTAACCCAGTGCTGCACGGCCTGTCATTCAATATCCCGGAGGGCGGGTTCCGCTGGCTGCTCGGCCCCTCTGGTGCGGGCAAGACCAGCCTGCTCCGCCTGCTGCATTTGGCGGTGCGTCCAACCCAGGGGCGGCTTACGCTGCTGGGCCAGGACATCGGCGCTGCCGGCCGGGCCCGGCTGCCGATGCTGCGCCGGCGCATCGGCATGGTGTTCCAGGATTTCCGCCTGCTGCCGCATCTTTCGGCGTTCGACAACGTGGCGCTGCCGCTGCGGCTTGCCGGCCGGCCAGAGGGTCAAATCCGGGTCGATGCAGTCGAGTTGTTGAGCTGGGTCGGCCTGTCGAAAAAGCTGCTGTCCCGTCCCGCGGAGCTTTCGGGCGGGGAGCAGCAGCGCGTGGCGATCGCCCGCGCAGTGGTCGCCAGGCCGCTGCTGCTGCTGGCCGACGAGCCGACGGGCAACCTGGACGAGCCCCAGGCCGAACGGCTGATGCAGTTGCTGCATGAGATGAACCGCCTGGGCACCACCGTCGTGGTGGCGACGCACAACGCTGCCCTGGTCACCCGTCACCCGGCCCACACGCTCCGCTTGGCGGACGGCCAGTTGGTCCGCGATGACTAAGCAGCTTTCCCTGGACCGCGCCACGTTTGGTAGATGCGCTGATGAGCTTGGCGGAAGATGGGCCGGGTCATGGTTGGTCGGCCTCGGGTTATCGTGACGGCGGACAATGCTGTGGAGTTGAAGGCGCTGGCGCGGTCTGCGCGGCGCGACGAAGCGGACCGGGCACGCGCCATTGCCTGCACGGGCGGCAGGACACGCAGGCGGTCGATCGGTCCGGGCTGAGGCTGCGTCTGTTGCGCCAGCAGGCGGCTGCTGGCGACATTGTCTTGTTGTTCAGCGACGAATCCGAAGCGTTGACGCATCCGTTGTGTCACGATCGACGAATCGCTGCTTAGTAGATCACTTCGTTGGGCGACAATCTATTCGCGTCGAGCACAATCGCGCGTGGCGGCCGCGGCAAAACCAGCGCATCGGTCATAATCAGGGCTCCTCGTCCGAAAACGGGTTCGTGTCGCGCGAGCGCATCGCGCTGAGCCGTCGCTTCATGCCGGCGATCCGCTTGTGGTGATTGGCATCGCGTCGCATGGCAACGCCGACCGCCAGGATATCCACGAGCACCAGCGCGGCCAGGCGCGAGGTCGCCGGCGTGTAGATGTCGGTGTTCTCCAGGGTCTCTATCAGCAGCAGCAGGTTGCACAGCCGGCTCATCGGGCCGGCACGGCCGGAGATGCCGATCACGGTGGCGCCCATCTCGCGTGCGACACGGATCACCTCCAGCAGGGCGGATGTCTGGCCGGTGTTGGAGATCGCCACAGCCACGTCGCCGGCCTGCATCATCGAAGCGGCGATGAACTGCTGGTGCGAATCTGTGTGCACCAGGCACGGCACCCCGAAAAGCGGGAATTTCTGCTGGGCGTCGGCGGCGACGATCCAGGACGCGCCGAAGCCGAAGAACTCGATCTGCTTCGCCGCCGCCAGCAGGTCGATCGCTTCCGCCACCGCCGCGTGGTCGAGGCGCGAGCGCGCCTAGTCCAGGCTGGTCATGGTGTAGTCGAATACTTTGTCCGTCAGTGTCTGCGGGGTATCGGTCGCCTCAATCATCCCCTCATTTCGACTAGGCAAGCAAGTTGCCGAAAGCGCTCGCCTGCGAGACGGCTTGGGCGAAGGCTGCGATGAGCGGTGCGAGCCGATGCTCGGGCATGTTG
>JAABUS010005289.1_pt1 | contig 17172 bp, 9 predicted proteins | sample 5560161 | NCBI WGS metagenome assembly JAABUS01 (sample SAMN10711885, study PRJNA513376) | rock metagenome | isolation source: Antarctica rocks | place: Antarctica: Victoria Land, Trio Nunatak nord | collected 2016-01-04
CGTGATGTCTTTTGAATTAATCAACGACTCGACTTTCTATCAACACTATATGAACGACGTGCTGTTTGATTATCTACATCAGTTTTGTCAGATCTATCTAGATGACATTATCATCTACAGCAAAACATTGAAGAAACATAAGAAACACGTATGACTAGTTCTACATAAATTACGAGAGATTGATCTACAGATGAATATAAATAAATGCAAGTTTCATGTTCAAGAAATTAGCTTTTTAAAACTATTGCTATTTATTGAAGAACTAAAGATGAATCTCAGAAAAGTACAAGCAGTAGTTGAATAATCTACTTCTACAAATCTCACTCAGATGCAGTTCTTCGTCGACTTCTACAATTTCTATCAACGTTTTATAAAGAACTTTTCGAAGATTGTTCATTCTCTGATTCAACTAACTCAAAAAGAGATGATATTTGAATGAAATCAAGCTTGTTAAACGATCTTTGATCATATGAAGAAACGAATGACTGAAGTCTTTATTCTTCGTCATTTTGATCAGAATAGAGAGACTATTCTTGAAACAGACTCATTTGACTACGTCAATGATGACATACTTTCTCAGTATGATGACGAAAAAACATTGCATTCAATGATTTACTACAGCAAGAATCTGAGTCTCGTTGAGTGCAATTACAAGATCTATGACAAGAAATTACTAGCAATCATTCGTGTCTTCAAGCATTGATGATCTGAGCTGAAATTGACTGAGCTATTCATAAAGATGTTCACTGATCATCAAGCTTTAACGTCATTAATGAAAGATAAAGAGCTAAGTAGACGTTAAATGTGCTAAGTACAAAAGCTCGCTGACTTCAACTTCAAAATCATGTATCGCTCAGACAAACAAAACATCAAAGTCGATGCATTGACTCATTGAGTCAATTCAGTTTCTAGAAGTTCAGAAGATGAGCGCGTTTGCTATCAATGAATTACTATTCTGACTTCGAATTAAATGAAAATTGCTGATTTAAAGAAGAACATCAGTGAATCAATCTATAAACAGATTCTTGAGACAAATGAAATCGACGAGAATTGTATGCTACTTTGCGAAGCAATAGCAAGAGACGAAACACAATATGAAGATATTAAATTAAGAGATTGTCGAGTTCAGAACAAAATACTATATTGAAGTGATCTTCTATGAGTTTTCTTCAATGAGCATCTTCAAATGAAGCTAATTCAAAAAGTTCATGATCAATCTTCTATTGATTATTTTGAAATTCTCAGAACGATGAAGATCATAAAAAGATACTACTATTGATTTTCAATGCAAAAGACAATAGATCGATATATTCAAAATTGCTACATTTGTCAGCGATTAAAGACTTCTCGAAATAAATTCAATAAACTACTACATTCTTTATTCATACTCAAACAGTGATGAAAGAACATAGTCATGAATTTTGTCATTGACTTATCTCTTTCAAAAGGCAAAAACATCATACTAACAGTGATATGTAGATTGACAAAGAAACGACATTATATTTCTTGTTTCACTGATGATGAGAAAATCACAGCAGAAAAAACAGCTGAGCTAATGCTTCAGTGAATATATTGAATACATGATTTACTTGATTTCATTGTTTTGAATCGAGACTCTCAATTTATCTTCATTCTATGAAAGTCGCTTTGCAAAAGACTAAACATTAATCTTCAACTCTTCACAGTCTATCATTCTCAAATCAATGATCAAAGTGAACGAGTCAATCAGAACGTTGAAAGATATCTTCGATTCTTCTGTTCATACATGCAGAATGACTGAGCTAAGCTACTACTCATGATTGAGTTCATCAACAATAATGCTTTGTTCTCAGTCATCTTCTTGACTTCTTTCTTTTTAAACAAAGACTTTCATTCTCATATGAGCTTTGAACTCGATGTCATTGAATATGAAAGTTTTTGTGAATGCTTGCAGATGACTAAAGTCGAGAATATATCTGAACATATGAACAAAACACTGAAGTTTGCTCGCGAGTCGCTAGTCAAAACATGAAAACAAATGATGAAACAAGTCAATAAGCATAGAAAAAAAGTTGATTACAAGATTGAATCAAAGATGTTTCTGAATGAAAGAAACATCGTTACAGCGAGATCTTTCAAGAAGCTAAATGACAAAATGCTCGATTCTTTCATCAATCTAGATCTTGTCAACTCGTCATATAAGCTGAAATTATCAGAGTTTATGCATGTTCATGATGTATTTTATTCTGATCTGCTTCGTTCTGCCGTTGATGATCTCTTGCCTGATCAAAAGAATGAATTCTCAGATTCAATAGTGATAAACGACGAAGACGAGTGAAAAATCAATGATATATTGAATTCTTGTTGATATCAAAGACGACTTCAGTATAAAGTCAAATGAAATGACTATGACAATGATCTCAATTGATACAACGCTGATGATGATGAATTTATGAATGCTCAGAAGATCATTGATGATTTTCATATTCAATACTTGAACAAATCGCGCTAATCTTAATCAATCATGATTGAGCAATCAATTAAGTTGAGCAGAAAATACATTCATGCAAACATGAATCATCAAAGAGAAAAGATAATGTCACGATTCTAGTCTTGTCAGACTCAATCTTCTAGTCTTGTCAAATTTATTCTCACTTCATCATCTTGATTAGTTTCTATTGAGTCTAGCATTGACTGAGAAATACACATATGTAGTCAGCTTCTTTTCTGTAACTATCTTTCTTTCTTAGCATTTATCTTCTAGTTAAATGACACTCATATTGACTCGCTCTATGCTGACTTCTAACAATAATCTTTGCTTTTGTATGAATTATTGAAAACTGAATGCTCTGATCAAAAGAGATCATTATTCAATACTCTTGATAAACAAAGTACTCGCTTGAATTCAAGACAGTAAATATCTGACTCAACTTAACATTATCATCACATTCAATAAGCTTTGCATGAGCACTGAAAGTGAGAATCTAATCACATTTGTTACTTTCTTCAATGTTTATAAATATAGAGTAATGCTTTTTGAATTAATCAATGAATCAACATTCTTTCAGCATTATATCAACAACATGTTGTTCAACTGTCTGCATAAATTCTGTCAGATTTATTTGAATGACATTCTCATTTACAGTAAGATCTTGAAGAAACATAGAACTCATGTGAAGAAGATGCTAAACAAGCTTCATGAAGTTGATCTGCAAATAAACATTGACAAGTGTAAATTCAAGATTCAGAAGATTTCATTTTTAAAACTATTGATATTCATCAATGATTTACGAATGAACTCTCAAAAAGTAGATGTGATTCAAAGTTGAAAAGTGTTTCAATCGTTGACTTATGTACAGATCTTCATTGATTTCTGCAATTTCTATCGATGATTCATAAAGAACTTCCCAAAGATTACTCAATTTATGATAAAGCTGATCTGAAAAAATCATTCATTTGAATGAACAGAAATCTGTCAGACAATCTTTGAAAGATTGAAGCAACAGATGATAACAGTTCTTGTTCTGAAGCATTTCAATTCAATCAGAGAAGCTATTCTGAAAATGAACTTCTTGAACTATGTTAACAACGAAGTATTGTTTCAATATGATGATGAAGACATTCTACATTCAGTGATTTTCTACAGCAAGAACATGATTTCTGCAAAATGCAACTACAAGATTTACAACAAAGAGCTTTTGACTATTATTCAATGCTTGAAGCACTGATGCTTTAAATTGAAATGTACTAATATTTTGATCAAGATTTTCATTGATCATCTGAATTTAAAGTACTTCATAATCATCAAGAAACTGATCAGATGATAGATTAAATAAGCTGAAAAATTATTTAAATATAACTTCAAGATTATATATCAGCAAGAAAAGCAGAATCTGAAAGCAGATGCGCTGATCAGTGTTATGAACATGTCTGAATCAATCAGAATTCAGATCTAATTCTAATTAATTTGATTAAAACAAGTCATGACGTTATGTCTAGTTTGAATCTAGCGCATTTCTGTTGAATTCTTCAAGTCATTCTCAGCACTTCTTTTCATTGTTCAGCACTTTCTTCATTCACTTCTTTCATCATTCTTTTAGACAAACACATCTGACTTATTACATCACATCTGTATTGAGTCTAGCGCAGTCTCAAGTCATTATTTATAGAAGAGCTTGCACTTTTTCTCTTCTGTATTCTTAATGTCTTGTTATAGCTATCTCTAAAGAGCAATACATACATATCAGTCTCGAGTCTCTTTGATTGAATGATCTAGACATGATCTCAACATTACATTAAGAATCTCGTTTATCATACAATACAGATACTCATTACTCGTTCAATATACTCGTTCAGACAGATCGAGTCTAAAGAAATTCATTTATCTGATGATCAACGCAATCAAAAGACAGAACAACACTAGAAAGTTTATAAAATCAACAGCAAGACTGATTGAATTGCTAGACGACTTACAGCTTATTAAGTATGCAGCGTTCACTTCGATTAATAGAATCAGCGATAAAGAATCTTCGTTGATTGCTAGAGAATCAAATCGATCAAGAGAATCAATCAATTCTCAAATTAAACAACAAAAACAACTTTATCTTCTATTGTCGAGCATCGCTCTTCGCTTGATTTCTTTCTTTTAAAACACTCGTTCAATTCAATCTTTTCTTTCTCTCTCATCATGTCTCACTTCTTCAAAGAATGTTTCGAAGCTTCATTCTTCATTGTCAAAGATAATGATTCATTCGCTGAAATCATAACATCTTCTATGACTATGAAAGCTTTGAAGAAACAATGCGAAGAGCTGAAAGCTAAACTATAAGCTAGAGAGATTACTTCGTCATCATCAATCTACTCTGAGCATTCTAGATTTCAGAAAATATTCGATTCTTCATTGTTTACTGATGAAAAGAACTCTATCTGAAAGAACTGATATGAAAAAGTTCAGAACAAGCTGAAAATCAACGTTGATTTCTTTTCAAGTGAATGAGTCAAGCTGAGCTACGTACATTTCAGATTATTCAATGATGCAGCTGAGATCACTCAGTCAAGATGCGAATGTGACTGTTTCAACTCATACAAGATCATCAATGAGCTTTTGAAAGAGTTATCTCAGTTGTTCAATGACTCAGATAAAGAAGTCAACTTTCGTAGAAACTACTACAACTTGATTCAAGAACAGAAGAAATTCAGCGAGTTTTATACTCAATTTCAACAACTATTCTTTTATCTAGACTATCAAGAAAAACAGCTGATTGTTGATCTAAAAGATAAAATAAACTCTTGATTTCAATTCGCTTGAGTAACTCAATTAATTCAACTCAGTACTCTGAAAGAAATTCGTTTCTATCTCATTCAATTGAATAATGATCAACGAGCTATTCAAGAGATCAAGAATAGAGAAGCAATGATCAAAGCTAAAACAACTAAACAGATCATTTTCGTTGAAGAATCAGTCAAAGCTATTTGTAGAATCATAGAAATGAAGATGACTGATCAGTCAAAATCACGCGACGCTGTTTTGACTAACGTCAAAGAAAATGACTTACTAATCGAAAACTGCTTTCTATGTCGTAAGTCTGATCATACTTCTAAAGAGTGCTTGAATAGATCTTTCATAATTAACGCATTAAATAATGAGTTTGATCATTCTTTGAACTTCAATTCAGAGTCTGATTCAAAAAAACTAATCATCTCTTTCAGAGTCATTGAAGAGATAGAGATTATTTCTTTGTGCAATCTAATCGACGAAATTTCATCTATCGAAGAAAACTACTTCGAAAAGTCATTTCTAGTCGATGTCACTTTATTCTCGCAAGACGAATTCTTCAAGCTACAATCTTTGATAGATAGTGACTTGATGATTTACATCTTGATTCATACAAAGCTAGTTGATCAAATATGTCAGAAGCTCAAAATTCAACTCATACAACTAGCTAAAGAGAAGTTAATAAGAGAATATGACGAAAAGCTGACAAAGAAGATCATTACTCATAAAATTCTACTCAATCTCACAGTCAAAAGTCATAAGAAATTGACTGTTTCAATGTTAATAACTGATATAAATCATCATGATGTCATATTAGAAAAGCTCTGAATGAATAAAAATGAAATACTACTAAATATGCAAAACGATGTCATCGTTTTTTTGAATCAATTAAAAGCTCTCATTTCTGTTTTTTCAATGTCAGTCAGAGCTTCACACTCAAAATGATCATGATCATCAAATTCTTCTATCAGTTCAGCTTTCAAAGTGCTTCAACGACTCACTTCTACTGCTTTGAAAAAGAACTTTTCTATGTTCAGTGTGAGAACTGCATCTTTTCATGCATTGATTAAATGATCAAAGAAGAATTGCATCGAGATTTTCGCTATGTCGATCGAAGATATGAATAGAAAAATAGTTTACAACACTCAATGCAAACTGAATGTTCTAGACGTCGCTTTCATTGATGCATCAGCTCAAAATCTAGAAAACATCAAAGTCAAGCTATCTTTGAAATATCAGAATTTTCTCGACGTGTTTGATCGAGCTCAAGTCAATAAGCTATCATCTCATCGTTCATATGATCATAAGATAAAGCTCACTAACGATGTTACTTCTTCTAGATGTTGAGCTTATCAAATGTCATTTTACAAGCTTCAGAAAATCAAAAAATATCTGAATAAAAATTTATCAAAGAGTTTTATTACTTCTAGCAAGATTTCATATTTCTCACTCATTCTATTTGCTTTGAAGATCAATGATGATTTTCGCTTCTGCGTTAACTATCAAAAGCTCAATGTCATTATCAAAAGAAATCGCTACTCTCTATTGCTCATAGATGAGATGATTGACAAAATCGTTGACTGCAAGCATCTGACTTGACTGAATATAATTTTCGCTTTCAACAAACTTCGTATGCACTTTGATAGTGAAAACTATACGATCTTCATTATCGCTCTAGAAGCGTACAAATCAAAGATTTTATCATTCAAATTAACAAATGATTCAATCTCATTTCAGCAATATATGAATGATGTTCTATGAGACTTTCTAAATAACTTTTGTCAAGCTTATTTAGATGACATTCTCATATACAGCAAGATTTAAAAGAAGCATAAACAACATGTCAAGATGATATCAGATCATCTACAAGATGCTGATCTGCAAATAGATATTTAAAAGTGCAAATTCAACGTAGAAGAAATAGTCTTCATAAAGATCATAATATCAGAATAAGATCTTTGCATGAACTTTATCAAAGTGAAAGCTATAGTAAATTGAGCTACATCTACTAATTTAAAAGAGATACAAGACTTCGTTGACTTCATTAATTTCTATCAACACTTCATCAAGAACTTTTCAAAACTAGTCAAGTTGTTCACTCAGCTGACTTGAAAAAACACATCTTTTGTTTGAAACGAAGTTTGCGTCGAAGTCTTTGACAATCTAAAGAAACAGATCAGCTCGACTTCAGTTCTACGTCATTTCAATGTCAAACATCAAGCTATTTTGAAAATCAATGCATTCAACTATGTAAAAGACGACATACTATCTCAGTACAATGATGAGAATGTGCTTCACTCGATAGTCTTCTATAGCAAGAGCATGATTTCAGCTAAATGCAATTATCACATCTATGACAAGAAATTGCTAGCTATCATTTGATGCTTCGAACACTGATGATTCAAACTAGAAGATACTGAGCTATTTATTCAGATGTTTACTGATCATCAGACTTTGAAGATCTTTATGAAAAACAAACAGCTGACTCGATGACAAGCGAACTATCTGAATATTTTATCGAAGTTTAACTTTCAGATTATCTTTCAATCAGACAAAATAAACATCAAAGTTGATGCTTTAACTAAAATGTCAATGATCGATAATTCTGAATCAGCTAAAAACGTAGATGATCATTTTCAGACTATACTGATCTTGAATTGAATAAACATTTTATCAATTGAGTTTGAAATTGAATCTGAATATGAGATCAATCTCTATCAATGCATACATCTAGTCAATCAGAAGAATGAACTATGCAATGAGTATTGACAAGCTATGAACAAAGATGAACTGAAGCTTCATGACATGAAGCTAAAAAACTGTCAAATCATTGACAATGTTCTATTCAAAAAGAGTCTACTATGAGTGTTGAAACAAATGCATACAAAATTGCTTCAAAAGATTCATGATCAATCATCAATCTCATACTCTGACATTAAATGAATGATTGATCTAGTTCAACACTTCTACTATTGATCAGATCATCAAGTAACTATTTGACAATACATTCAAAACTGTCATGTCTGTCAGTGAAGCAAAGCATCTTGAGATGATACAAATGATTTGCTTCAATCTTTATTGATTCTTCAGTAGCGTTGACAAGATATAACTATGAACTTCATCACTGAACTATCTCTATCGAAAAACTATAACGTCATTTGCATGATTATATGTTGTCTCTTCAAAGAACATCACTATGTTCTCTGTTATTAAGAAGACAATGACATCTCAATCAAAGAAATAGTATGAATCATGCTATGAAATGTCTATTGACTTCATGATCTACTCAGTTCTATCGTTTTGAATAGAGACTTTCAGTTCATATCAATCATGTGACAAAGTCTTTGTAAATGACTGAAGATCAAAGTCAATCTATCAACAGTCTATCATTCAGAGATTGATGATCAGTCGAAATGAGCTAATCAAGATGTTGAATGCAAACTTCGAATCTACTGCAATTACATGCAGAATGACTGAGCTAAATAACTTTCAATGATGAAATTCAGTGATAATTTCAATACATTCTCAACTATCTTGATGATTTCTTTCTACTTCAATAAAGACTTTCATTCTTGAATGAGTTTTGATTCAGATATGACTGATTACAAAACAACTCATCAACATATTGAAGCTAGAAAGATCGATGACATTGTCATTTAAATGAGCGAACTTCTTATCTTCAATCATCAACAATTGAAAAAGATCAAGCAGATCACTGAAGCTCAGATGAACAAGTATAAATGAGACATCATCTATGAAGTAAATGATCAAGTTTGATTAGTCTTCGAAAACATCAAAATCACTAGATCATGCAAAGATTTAAAAGATAAGCAGCTCGATCTCTATTCAATCACAGTCAAAGTTGAGATCTTCTATCGCCTTCAGCTATCTAGAAGCATGAAGCATATACATTCAGTGTTCAGCTCGAAGTATCTACGAACTTCATTAAACGATTCTCTATCAGAACAACATTCTGAGATCTCTAGATTGATGATCATTGAAGAGAATGAAAAGCACTGAAAAGTAAATGATATATTGAACTTCAGACGATATAAAGAAAGACTACAATACAAGATCAAATGAATCGAGATAGATCGTGACAACGAATGATACTATGTCGATAAAGAGAAATTCGATGACTTGAAGAAAGTTCTGAACGAATTTCACAAGCTATACTCGAATAAGTCGCACTAAATTGAAAACACGATGAATTTTTTGCTTTTATTTCTTTTCTATTCATGCAAACATGAATGTTCAAAGAGAAAGAGTAATGTTACGAACATGTCTGAATCGATCAGAATTCAGATCTAACTCTAATCAATTTGATTAAAGCAAGTCATGACGCTATGTCTAGTTTGAATCTAGCGCACTTCTTCGAGTCATTCTCAGCACTTCTTCTCATTTGTTCAGCACTTTCTTCATTCATTTCTTTCATCATTCTTTTAGACAAACACATCTGATCTATTACATCACATCTGTATCGAGTCTAGCGCAGCCTCAAGTCATTATTTATAGAAGAGCTTGCACTCTTTCTCTTCTGTATTCTTAATGTCTTGTTATAGTTATTTCTAAAGAACAATACATACATATCAGTCTCAAGTCTCTTTGATTGAATGATCTAGACACGATTTCAACAGTCAGTTAGTTTCAGTTCAAATCATCAGTGTTCAAATGCTTGAATGATGATCAGAAGTTCTTTATCATATATCTTGTAATTGCATTCAGCAGAAGACATGTTCTTGCTATAGAAGACAATCAAATGTAGTACTTCTTCGTCATCATATTGAGAGAGAACTTTATCGTTGACGTAGTTGAATGAGTCAATTTCGAGAATAGTCTCACGAGTTTGATCAAAGTGACGTAGTATAAAAGTCTCGATCATACGTCTCTTCATATGATCGAAGATGATCTGACAGACTTCATTTCATTCAAATATGATCTTCTTTTGAGTAAGTTGAATCATTGAACGAACAATCTTCGAAAAGTTCTTGATGAAGCGTCGATAGAAGTTGCAGAAGTCAATGAAAAACTGCATCTGAGTGAGGTTATTGAGTGTAGATCAATCAACGACTGCTTGCATCTTTCGTGAGTTCATCTTCAATTCTTCGATTGATATCAAAAGTTCTAAAAAGATGATTTTCTGAACATGAAACTCGCATTTATCGATGTCTATCTGTAGATCAGCTTCTCGTAGTCTATTCAAGATCAATTGTACATGTTGCTTGTGTTTCTTCAAGATCTTGCTGTAGATGATAATGTCATCTAGATAGATTTGACAAAACTGATGTAGATATTTGAACAACACGTCGTTCATATAATGTTGATAGAACGTCGATTCATTGATTAATTCAAAGAGCATTACATGATATTTGTATGAGTCGAAGAAGATAATAAAGATAGTCAAATCTTCGCTATTTGAGTGCATGCGTAGTTTATTGAACGCGACAATGATGTTCAATCGAGTCAGATATTTGCTTTCTTGTATATGAACGAAAGTCTCATCTATCAATGACAAAGAATAGCGATTTCGTTTGATCAAAGCATTGAGCTTTCTGTAATCGACGCAGAAACGCAGACTATCGTCTTTCTTTTCGATGAACAAAATGAGCGAGACGTATGATGCGAAGCTGAAGAAAATGAATTCTTTGTTCAGATGTTTGATCAGATACTTCTTTATCTTCTGAAGCTTGTGATTGAACATCTGATATAGTCTGCTTCGAGAGAACATTTCTTCATCGATCAACTCAATTTTGTGATCATAGAAACGATGCAATGATAGCTGATCGATCATTGCTCGATCGAAGATGTCTAGATAGTCGTGATATTCAGAGAAAAGCTTGACTTTGACTTGCTTGAGAGCTTCAGCGTGAGAAAGCTCATGCAGATTCACTTCTTCAGACTTGTTTTCGACTGTAGTTATGAGTCGATTGATTTTCAAGATGATAACAGCAAAGATCTTGACGTCTGATCATTTGACTAACATTTTATATGTCGCTGTCTCTATCATTGCTATGTTCATTGAACTGAAAGAGAATGAATTCAGACTGAACGTTGATTTAGAATTTTTGACGTTAGTTAAAGTCGCGTCGCGCGATTTTAACTGTTCAATTAGTTTAACTGACTTCTCATTGAACTGATTGAAAGAGAGTGATTTCAGACTGAGTTGAAAGATAGTGAAAGATCTCTTCAGTATATAAGTAGAAGTCAAACTCTTTTGCTTTGTGATTGTCTTGTTGCTTGTGAATAGAACAATTGATTTCAAATTGAGAATGAAATTCGAAAATCGAAGAGAATCGATTTGCATGTCAATTACTAGATTGATTTTGTTCATTCATGTTTTTTCGAGAATCATTTGATGTTGATCTAATCGAATGATCAACATAGAAGCTGTGTCAATCATATGATCTTGAACAGTCAGATTTGAATAAATGGCATGAGTAATGAGTTTTTTAGCATAATGATCGTCAAATTCTCGAATTGACTTCGCTTTGATCAAAGTCAGAGACTTGATTTGCAACTGATCACAAACAATCTGCGCGATCACTTCATTAATGAATGAATAGTCAGCAGCTTCGATGTCAATCAATGACTTCAATGAGTAACTAATTTCATTGCTAGAAAGTACATATTCAGTAGTCAAAGATTCAGAAGCAAAAGAATCATCTGACATGCTCATCGTTGAGAAAATTAACATCTCTTTCATCGCGTCTTTGATGAAAGTCTCTAGTTTTTTGCCTCGCTATCTTCGAAAGAAGACATTTTCTCATTCTTCTTATTCTTCGAAATGACGATTTCATGTAGACGAAAGATGAATGCATAAGATGCAGAAGTATCAATCTTGTTCTGAGAGCAATTCTTGAACAAATGACTCGAGATCTTGCAAGTATAGCAGATGATAAACGATTTTGCTAACTCAGAGATAGAAGAGAGAGTAGACTTAACATAATCGATTATCAAAGTCGTCATTGACAATGAAGTAGCAATGCATTTATCAGATATGACAGTGACTTTGACGATGACAGTGCGAAGCTGACTGCGTAGCTGATAGTTGACTCGCTGTTTATTATTCACATCTTGAAGAAAGATTTGTAAGCGAGTGAGTGAAGTAAAATTCTCTGAACAGACTGATAAAGCATTTTGCAAGCGATTATTGATTTTATTCTGAAAATCGTTCATCAGAGTACGATTGTCGTATTTGAGATAGTTGAATAGCTTCATAAAGTCGAAGTAGAAGATATTGAAAGACTTTTCTGCTTGTCTCAGAGCGTTGTACTTGCGACGACACTTTCAATTTATATTCAGTTCATCGTATATTTCTTTCAGATGCTCAAATAGCTCGTAGATCGAGATGTAAGAATGCGAAGCATCATGACGATGTCAAGCAAAGATATGTTCAGCAGTATCATCTTTTAGTCTAGATATCACATAGACAATACAAATATTCTCATTATCGAAGTGATCAACATTTGTCTGAAGCTTGTCGTTCATCTTGATTCTTCAGCTATTTCATGTTGATTCATCTTCGTCGATGAATACAGATGAATTCAAAAACTTGAAAGACTTGTGATGATCATTATCGAATAGAATGAACGACTTACATTGAGTATGATTCTCAATGAATTGACAAGATAGAAATTTCGTAGAAACTCAAGATTCAGTAGACTGACGAGATCGAGATTGATTCGCTGAACGCTGTTTCTTTTTTAGACTCAAGACTTTCTCTCGTAGTTCGACGATAATCTCTTCTTGAGTGTCTATTGTCATTTGATTGATCTTTAGCTCATCAAGTCTCTTGATGTGATTGACTTGAACATTGATTCATTGCTCATTGAGTTTCAAAGTCATGTCTCGTTGATCTCTTAGCTCGATCAGCATCTTGATGATCTCGTCTGACTGATCGATAGCTCATTGACGAAGTTGTTAACTTGTGTTGATGTTTCATGAGATAGCGACATTCTGAGATTTCGCTGAAACATCGAAAGAAATAATGAAAACGCGTCTGCTAGCAGTGCTTCTAAGCAGACGAGCTGTTCGTAGCTTGACTGATTCGAAGTCGCGTGTCATTGTGAGTAAGATAGATAGATAGATTGTGATAAGATTGAGTGGTTGATTTGATAAATTTGAGTAAATTTGAAGATGTGTTTTGATAAAAGTAATTCAAAGAATTTCTTGCGAATTTTCTGAATAAACGAAGTAGATTATTTCGTATCATCTACACGTTGATAGCAGAATAGTTGATTAGCATTTATCTACTGTTAGAGATCGATCTAGAGCGAGTCATAGAAATGTCATTTAACTAATAGATAAATGCTAAGAAAGAAAAGTATTTACAGAAAAGAACTCAATTCTTATATGTGTGTTTCTCAGTTCTGTGCTAGACTCGATTGAGTTGACGTCTTACACATATGATGCAGAATTTCAATGATATCATCTCTAGATCAGATTCTCGCTAGACTCGATTAGAATGAAATCAGACGAAGACTAGATGAAGAATAGACGAAGACTAGAATCGTAACATTCAGCTTGTTCTGAACTTTTTCATATCAGTTCTCTCAGATAGAGTTCTTTTCATCAGTGAACAATGAAGAATCGAGTATTTTCTGAGATCTAGAACGCTCAGAGTAGATTGATGATGACAAAGTAATCTCTCTAGCTTGTAGTCTAGCTTTCAGCTCTTTGCATCGTTTCTTCAAAGCTTTCATAGTCATAGAAGATGTTATGATTTCAGCGAATGAGTCATTATCTTTGACAATAAAGAATGAAGCTTCGAAACACTCTTTGAAGAAGCGAGACATGATGAAAGAGAAAGAAGAGATTGAATTGAATGAATGTTTTAAAAGAAAGAAATCGAGCGAAGAACGATGCTCGACAATAGAAGATAAAGTTATTTTTGTTGTTTGATTTAAGAGTTGATTGATTCTCTTGATCGATTTGATTCTCTAGCAATCAATGAAGATTCTTTATCGCTGATTCTATTAATCGAAATGAACGATGTGTACTTAATGAGCTGTAAGTCTTCTAGCAATTCAATCAGTCTCGCTGTTGATTCTATAGATTTTCTAGTGTTGTTCTGTCTTTCGATTGCGTTGATCATCAGATAAATGAATTTCTTTAAACTCAATCTGTCTGAACGAGTATATTGAACGAGTAATGAGTATCTGTATCGTATAATAAACGAAATTCTTAATGTAATGTTGAAATCATGTCTAGATCATTCAATCAAAGAGACTCAGAGCTGATATGTATGTATTGTTCTTTAAAGATAGTTATAACAAGACATTAAGAATACAGAAGAGAAAGAGTGCAAGCTCTTCTATAAATAATAACTTGAGACTGCGCTAGACTTGATACAGATGTGATGTAATAGATCAGATGTGTTTGTTTAAAAGAATGATGAAAGAAATGAATGAAGAAAGTGCTGAACAACGAGAAGAAGTGCTGAGAATGACTCAAAGAGATGCGCTAGATTTAAACTAGACATAGCGTCATGACTTGCTTTAATCAAATTGATTAGAATTAAATCTGAACTCTGATTGATTCAGACATGTTCATAACACTAGATCATGCAAAGATTTGAAAGACAAGCAGCTCGATCTCTATTCAATCACAGTCAAAGTTGAGATTTTCTATCGTCTTCAGCTATTTAGAAGCATGAAGCATATACATTCAGTGTTCAGCTTGAAGTGTTTACAATCTTCATCAAATGACTCTTTATTGAAACAATATTCTGAACTCTCTAGATCAATGATCATTGAAGAGAATGAAGAGCATTGAAAAGTAGACAATATATTTGTTGCGATCGTGCACTTCGAGTTAGCCTAACATAGATCATGTCAGACTATCATAAACTAGTATAGAACTGATGTTGACACGCTAGCGATCTAGCGTGCCTTCGTGAGTAAAACTCACGACGTGTTGCATCTTCTTTCTTCTTCAGCTTTGAACTTCTAGTTAGAATACACTCATATGATTCGCTCTATGCAGACTCATAACATGAGTTCAAAGCTCATTAATCTTGCTATCGACGTGTAGACGATATAAAAACAAGCTACATCACTCAAACTTGAATCAGAATCAAAATCAGAAAATCGAGCTCAGAATGTTAGAGATCAGCATAGAGCGAGTCAATATGAGTGTCATTTAACTAGAAGATAAATGCTAAGAAAGAAAGATAGCTACAGAAAAGAAGCTGACTATATATGTGTGTTTCTCAGTCAACGCTAGACTCAATAGAAACTAGTCAAGATGATGAAGTGAGAATAGATCTGACAAGACTAGAAGATTGAGTCTGACAAGACTAAAATCGTGACATTACTTCTTCTCTTCAACAATTCATGTTTGCATGAATGTATTTTCTGCTCGATTCGATTGATTGCTCAATCATGATTTCACAGACTCAGACTCATTAAATTCTGATTGACTGAATAGTTGAAAGCGCTTCTAGCGCGATTTGTTCAAATATCAAATATGAAAATCATCAACTATCTTTTAAGCATTCATAAATTCGTCGTCATCAGCGTTGTATCAATTGAGATCATTGTCATAGTCATTTCATTTGACTCTATACTGAAGTCGTCTTCGATATCGACGAAAATTCAATATATCGTCGATTTTTCATTCGTCTTCATCGTTTATCACTATTGAATCTGAGAATTCGTTCTTTTGATCAGACAAGAGATCGTCGACGACAGAGCGAAGCAGATCAGAATGAAATACATCATGAACATGCATAGACTCTGATAATTTCAGTTTATATGAAGAGTCAACAAGATCTAGATTGATGAAAGAATCGAGCATTTTGTCATCTAGCTTCTTGAAAGATCTCGCTGTAACGATGTTTCTTTCATTCAGAAACATCTTTGATTCGATCTCATAATCAACTTCTTTTCTATGCTTATTGACTTGTTTCATCATTTGTTCTCGTGTTTTGACTAGCGACTCGCGAGCAAACTTCAGTGTTTTGTTCATATGTTCAGATATATTCTCGACTTTAGTCATCTGCAAGCGTTCACAAGAACTTTCATATTCGCTGACATTGAGTTCAAAGCTTATACGAGAATTAAAGTCTTTGTTTAGAAAGAAAGAGATCGAGAAGATGACTGAGAACAGAGCATTATTGTCGACGAACTCGATCATGAGTAGTAGCTTAGCTCAGTCATTCTGCATGTATGAACAGAAGAATCGAAGATATCTTTCGACGTTCTGATTGACTCGTTCACTTTGATCGTCGATTTGAGAGTGATAGACAGTGAATAATCAAAGATTAATGCTCAGTCTTTTGCAAAGAAACTTTCATAGAATGAAGATAAATTGAGAGTCTCGATTCGAAACAATGAAATCAAGTAAATCGTGTATTTGATATATTCACTGAAGCATTAGCTCAGCTGTTTTTTCTGCTGTGATTTCTTCGTCATCAATAAAACAAGAGATATAGTGTTGTTTCTTTGTCAGTTTACATATCACTGTTAGTATGATGTTTTTGTCTTTCGAAAGAGATAAGTTGATGATGAAATTCATGACTATGTTCTTTCATCATTGTTCAAGTATGAGTAGAGAATGTAGTAGTTCATTGAATTTATTTCAAGAAGTCTTTGATCGCTGACAAATGTAGCAGTTTTGAATATATCGATCTATTGTCTTTCACATTGAAGATCAATAATAGTATCTTCTTATGATCTTCATCGTTTTGAGAATTTCGAAATGATCAATAAAAGATTGATCGTGAACTTCTTGAATTAGCTTCATTTGAAGATGCTCATCGAAGAGAACTCATAGAAGATCATCTCGATATAGTATTTCGTTCTGAACTCAACAATCTCTTAATTTAGTATCTTTGTATTGAGCTTCATCTTTTAATACGACTTCACGAAGTAGAATACAATTCTCGTTGATTCTGTTAGCTTCTAGAATCAATTGAT
>JAABUS010005290.1_pt1 | contig 17171 bp, 13 predicted proteins | sample 5560161 | NCBI WGS metagenome assembly JAABUS01 (sample SAMN10711885, study PRJNA513376) | rock metagenome | isolation source: Antarctica rocks | place: Antarctica: Victoria Land, Trio Nunatak nord | collected 2016-01-04
TGAGCAACCTCGTCACGCGCTCGCTCACGCAGTACGTCTATGTCGACGGCCAGATGGTCCTGATCCCCGACCTCGCCACCGACCTGGGCACGCCCAACGACGACTACACCGAGTGGAAGTTCACGATCCGCGACGGAATCAAGTACGAGAACGGGCAGGAAGTCACCGCTGACGACGTCGCCTACGGGATCAAGCGGTCGTTCGACCGCGCCACGTTCCCCGAAGGCGCCTCCTACAGCAACGACTACTTCCTCGACGGCGACAAGTACAAGGGCCCCTACACCTCGGGTGAGGACTACGCCGGTGTCGAGGTCAACGGTATGGAGCTGACGCTGAAGATGGCCACGCCGTTCCCGGACATGGCGTTCTGGGGTGCGTTCCCGGCTATCGGTCCGATCCCGAAGGGCAAGGACAGTGACCCCGCGAAGTATGCCAACCACCCGTGGGCGACCGGCCCGTACAAGTTCGAAGAGGGCGGCTACACGCCGGAGAAGTCGCTGACGCTGGTGAAGAATGACCAGTGGGACCCCGCGACCGACCCGGGCCGTCACCAGTACGTCGACGGTTACGACATGACGTTCGACGTGCCGTCGGCCAAGATCGACCAGACGTTGCTGAAGGACCAGGGGGAAGCCCAGACCACGTTGTCATTCGACAACATCACGGCTCCCAACTACCTCCAGTACAAGCAGGACTCGCCCGACCGGCTGGTTATCGGTTCCGACCCATGCACGTTCATGTGGTTCCCCGACTACCGCAAGATCACCAACATCGAGGTCCGCAAGGCGCTGGCCTTCGCCTACCCCTACATCGACGCGATCAACGCCGGTGGGAACATCGAAGGCGTGACCCGCACTCCGGGCACGAACATCATGCCGCCGGGCATCCCCGGCCGCGAGGAGTACAACCCGCTCGACGGTCATGAGGTCGGAGAGACCGACGCTGACACCGCCAAGCAGATGCTCAAGGACGCCGGCGAGACCGGCTACGAGATCAAGTTCGCCTACAACACCGACGACCCACTGTCGGTCGACGTGAAGGACACGATCAAGGCTGCCCTCGAGGATGCCGGGTTCAAGGCCACTCCGGTTGCTTCGACAGTCGCTGAGTTCTCGACGCTGCGGGCCGACCCGAACGCCGACATCAACGTGCGCTCCGGTGGATGGTGCTCCGACTGGCCGACCGGTGGATCGTGGTTCCCGCCAGTGTTCCAGTCGTCGCCGAACCTCGACGAGGAAGGACTCGGCGCCAACTACGCCGTGTTCTCCGAGAAGGCAGTCGACGACCAGATCGGTGAGATCCAGAAGATGCCGGTCGAGGACCAGCCCGCCGCCTGGAACGAGATCGACCAGACGATCCAGACCGAGTTCTTCCCGGTGTTCGTGACGGCCTACGGTGGAGTCGCGATGATGCACGGCTCGAAGGTCAACGGCATGGAGGTCGACAACACGTTCGGCATGCCGACCTGGAAGGACATCTGGCTGACTCAGTGATCCGCAACCAGGACCACAGCACCAGATAACGCACTACCCCTTGTGGGGTGGGCCCCGAGTGGGTCCACCCCACAACCCAGGCCAGGAGAAGGGCAGCGCCATGTTGGGCTATATCGTCAGAAGGCTCGTGGCGGCGTTCCTCGTCGTCGTCGTCACCTCGATGTTCGTCTTCGCGCTCTTCTTCCTCGGGCCCAGCAACCCAGCGGCCGTCATCTGCAACCAGAACGGCCGCTGCACCCCCGAACGCCAACAGCTGCTCGAGACCTCCCTCGGCCTCAACGACAGCGTCTTCCACCAGTACGGGCTGTTCGTCAAGGGGCTGGTCGTCGACCGGACCGTCAGCACCGGTCCCGCGGCCAACTACGACTGCCCGGCCCCCTGCCTCGGCATCTCCTACCGCACCCGTGAACCGGTCATGGACCAGCTCAAGCAGAAGTACCCGGCAACGGTGTCGCTGGCGCTCGTCGGCGGCACCCTCTACCTGATGCTCGGCGTCACCATCGGCGTCTTCGCGGCCAAATGGCGCGGCACCGCGGCAGACCGGATGCTCGTAGGCGCCAGCCTGGTCGTCAGCTCGATCCCGTACTACCTGGTGGCGCTGCTCGCCTGGCTCTTCCTCGTCAACCAGTACAGCATCTTCCCGATCACCGGCTACTACCCGATCATGGACAACCCGGTGAAATGGGCCAGCGGGCTGCTACTTCCCTGGCTCGTACTCATGGTCGCCATGTCGCCGCAGTACGCCCGGTTCGGACGTGGCGCGATGGTCGAGACGATGAGCGAGGACTACATCCGCACGGCCTCAGCCAAAGGTCTGCCCACCAACCGGGTGCTGTTCAAGCACGGGTTGCGCGCGGCCATTGTGCCGATCGTGACGATCTTCGGGCTCGACCTGGCAGGATTACTCGCGGGCACCGTCTTCACCGAACGGATCTTCGAGATCGACGGCATCGGGAAATGGGGGATCGAGGCCATCCCGGTCGACTTCCCGGTCATCTCGGCGACGGTGCTGGTGGCCGCCGTCCTTGTTGTGGTCGCCAACCTGATCGTCGATATCCTTTACAGCTTCCTCGACCCAAGAGTGAGGCTGGCATGACCGAGGTGCTCGAAGGCAGGCAGCCGCAGGAGCAGACCGCCCAGGCCGGACCTGCGGGGGAGTCCGACCCCTATCTGGTCGTCGAGAACCTGACGGTGCAGTTCCCCACCCACGACGGTCTGGTGCAGGCGGTCTCTGACCTCTCCTACACGGTCAAACTGGGTGAGACACTCGGGATCGTCGGCGAGTCCGGGTCGGGCAAGAGCGTGTCGTCGATGGCGGTCCTCGGCTTGCACAACGTCAAACGGACCCGGATGACGGGCTCGATCCGGGTGGACGGCCAGGAGATCGTCGGTGCGTCCGACGCCACCATGCGCAAGATCCGGGGCAACGACATCGCGATGATCTTCCAGGACCCGCTCACGGCCCTGCACCCCTTCTACACGATCGGCAAACAGATCGTGGAGGCCTACCGGCTGCATCACAAGGTCGACAAGAAGACCGCCCGCAGGCGCGCCATCGAGATGCTCGAGCTCGTCGGCATCCCGCAGCCGGACCGGCGGGTCGACGACTACCCCCACCAGTTCTCCGGCGGCATGCGGCAGCGGGCGATGATCGCGATGTCCCTCGTCAACGACCCCAAGCTGCTGATCGCCGACGAGCCGACGACGGCCCTCGACGTCACCGTGCAGGCCCAGATCCTCGACCTGATCCAGGAGCTACAGAAGGAGTTCGGGTCAGCCATCGTGATGATCACCCACGACCTCGGCGTCATCGCCGAGGTCGCCGACACCGTCTTGGTCATGTACGGCGGCCGCGCTGTCGAGAAGGGGTCGTGCAAGGAGATCCTTACGCACCCCGAGATGCCTTACACCTGGGGTCTGCTCGGCAGCGTCGCCGACGTCAGCGGTGACATCTCCAAGCCGCTGGTGCCGATCCCCGGCACACCACCGAGCCTGTTGAACCCGCCCACCGGCTGCGCGTTCCATCCGCGGTGCGTGCACAAGGACAAGGTGCCCGACGGGCGCTGCAACACCGACCTGCCCGAGCTGCGCGCCGGCCGGTCGCCTCACCACCTGACGCGGTGTCACCTTCCTGATCCCGACTCGATCTACGAGACAGAAGTCAAAGAGGAGATCGGGTGACCGAGACGACTGCCCCCACCGCAGCCGAGCAGGCGCGGGACAAACGGGGATACCACAGCAACCTCGACGTGCCGTTGCTCGAGGTCAAGGACCTCGTCAAGCACTTCCCGGTGAAGTCGTCCGGCCTCCTGCGGCGCACGATCGGTCAGGTCCAGGCGGTCGACGGCGTCACCTTCACCGTCCGGAAGGGCTCTGCACTCGGCCTGGTCGGCGAGTCAGGTTGCGGGAAGACGACGACCGGCCGCGTGGTGACGCGGCTGTATGACCCCACGTCGGGGTCGATGATGTTCGAGGGCAACGAGCTGGCCACTCTCAGCTCCAAAGAGATGATGCCCTACCGGCGAGAGATCCAGCTGATCTTCCAGGACCCGTACTCGTCACTCAACCCGCGGCACACCGTCGGCACGATCGTCGGCACCCCGATGCTGGTGCACAACACCGTGCCCAAGAACAAGATGATCGCGCGCGTGCAGGAGCTGCTCGAGACGGTCGGTCTCAACCCCGAGCACTACAACCGCTACCCGAGCGAGTTCTCCGGTGGTCAACGCCAGCGCATCGGCATCGCGCGCGCGTTGGCCCTCAACCCGAAGCTGATCGTCGCCGACGAGCCGGTGTCGGCACTCGACGTCTCCATCCAGGCGCAGGTCGTCAACCTTCTGCAGGATCTGCAGAAGGAGTTCGGCATCGCCTTCTTGTTTATCGCCCACGACCTGGCGATCGTGCGGCACTTCTGTCCCGACATCGCCGTGATGTACCTCGGCAAGATCGTCGAGATGGGCGGCCGCGACCAGATCTACAACAGTCCGCACCACCCTTACACGCAGGCGCTGCTGTCGTCGGCGCCCGACGTCAAGCAGGCCGCCATCGGTGGCCGTCGCGAGCGGATCCGGCTCGAGGGCGATGTGCCGAGCCCCATCAACCCGCCCTCGGGGTGCCGCTTCCGCACCCGCTGCTGGAAGGCGCAGGAGATCTGCGCCAACGAGGAGCCGCCGCTGTTGCAGGTCGGCGGCCGGCAGGTGGCCTGCCACTTCGCGGAGCCGTTGCAGGTCATTGCCGCCGAAGAGGGCGAGATCGCGGCTCAGGTCGACGACGACTCGTCCGACTCACCCCGCCTCGAGGTCCGCTGACCCCGGTGCGCTGAGCTCAGTGCGATCGCGTCCTAGAGTGACGACGTGACCGACGATGCGCTCTTCGAGGTAGCGCCGTCCGGGCCGCCGGCCGCGGCACACGGCCAGGGCGGGAGCCTCGCCGGCCGCGAGCACCGGGGCACGCCGCTCGCGGTACGGATGCGGCCGCAGACCCTCGATGAGCTCGCCGGCCAGGACCACCTGCTGGGCGACGGTTCTCCGTTGCGACGGCTCGTCGAGGCAGACCAGGCCACAGCGCTGATGCTGTGGGGACCGCCCGGCACCGGCAAGACGACCATCGCCGCCATTGTGTCGGCACAGACGGACCGACGGTTCGTCGAGGTATCGGCGGTGTCGGCGGGGGTGAAGGAGGTACGCGAGGTCATCGACACGGCCCGCCGGCAGCTGGCCGCGGGGGGCCGCGAGACGGTCCTCTTCGTCGACGAGGTGCACCGCTTCAGCAAGGCTCAGCAAGATGCTCTGCTGCCCGGCGTCGAGAACAGGTGGGTGACGCTCATCGCCGCCACGACCGAGAACCCGTTCTTCTCCGTCATCTCGCCGCTGCTGTCCCGCTCGCTTCTCCTCACCCTCGAACCCCTCACCGACGACGCTGTGCGCACGGTGGTGGCGCGCGCCCTGATCGACGACCGTGGCCTCGCCGGTCAGGTGACGCTGGACGAGGACGCGGCCGACCAGCTCGTGCGGCTCGCAGGTGGTGATGCGCGTCGAGCGCTGACCTACCTGGAGGCTGCCGCCAGAGCGGCGGAGTCGCTCGAGACACCGACGATCACGATCGAGGCCCTCGAGGCCGCCGTCGACCGCGCTGCCTTGCGCTACGACCGTCAAGGTGACCAGCACTACGACGTGATCAGCGCCTTCATCAAGTCGGTCCGTGGCAGCGACGTCGACGCCGCCCTGCACTACTTCGCGCGGATGGTCGAGGCCGGCGAGGACCCGCGCTTCATCGCCCGCCGGCTCGTCATCTTGGCCAGCGAGGACATCGGGCTCGCCGACCCCACCGCGCTGCAGACCGCGGTCGCGGCGGCTCAGGCCGTCCAGCTGATCGGGATGCCGGAGGCGCGGCTGAACCTCGGACAAGCGGTGATCGCGCTGACGCTGGCGCCGAAGTCCAACGCGGTCATCACCGCCGTCAACGCGGCGATCGGCGACGTCCGCGCCGGCAGGATCGGCTCCGTGCCTGCCCACCTCCGCGACGCCCACTACGGCGGCGCGGCGACGATCGGCCACGGGGACGGCTACCTCGACGCCCACGACGACCCTCGCGGCGTCGCACCCCAGCGGCACGCTCCCGCGCCGTTGCTCGACGCCACCTACTACACACCGACCCGGCACGGCGCCGAGGCGCAGTACGCCGACCGGCTGGAGCGGATCAAGGCGATCCTGCGCGGAGACAAGGAAGGCGACGGCGGCAGGTAGGGTGGCGGACTGTTGAACTCCTCGAAGGGCAGGTGAGATGACGGTCAACCAGGCGGTGGTCACGGGGTGCGCGCTCGCCATCGTGCTGCTTGCCGTCGGCGTGGTCAGCCTGACGCGACGGCTCTCCCGGCTCTCTCGGCAGGTGGAGCAGCTGCAGCGCGTCCCGGCCGCGACACCAGCATCCGCTCCTGACTCGCCGCAGTCGTCGACCCCGGCCAGTACAGGTCGACTGGCTGCAGGTGTGCCCGACGACGAGGAGATCACCGTGATCACGCACCTCGACGTCGACCCCGGCCCGACGCCGACGACTGCCAGAGTCGCGTCAGTGGCCCTCGGTGGCCCGCTGATCAAGGCGGCCGCCTTCACCCACGGCGTGCGGCATGCACTGCGTGAGGAGCAGCGGATGCGAATCGCCCACGTCGTGCGCAAGGAGCTGCGCCGACAGCGAAAAACCCGTCGACGTAGGCGGGCCGAGCAGGCACCCTCGCAGGGGTGGAGACCGTGAGCCTGGGGTTGGAGATCATGAGCCAGGGGTGGAGATCATGAGTAGAGCCCTGTGGTTCGCGGCCGGCGCGGCGACGGGCGTCTACGGCCTGGTCAAGGCACGCCGGACCGCCCAGGCGTTCACGCCCGACGGCGTCGGCGCCCGCGTCGCCGCGTGGCAGGCCGGTGCGCGGGTCTTCGGCGACGAGGTCCGGGCCGGGATGACCGAGCGTGAGACGCAGCTTCGCGAGCAGCTTCGCCTCGGAGCCACCGGCCCCCGCCTGATCGAGAACACTCCCACCGAACGCGCCACAACCGAACGAGACAGAGCAGGAAGCAGCCCCGATGGAGACCGCTGAGATCCGACGCAGGTTCATCGCTCACTTCGAGCGCCGCGACCACACCGTCGTCCCTAGTGCCTCTTTGCTGCTCGACGACCCGAACCTGCTCTTCGTCAACGCCGGCATGGTGCCGTTCGTGCCGTACTTCTTGGGCCAGGAGCAGGCGCCGTACGACCGTGCGGTGAGCGTCCAGAAATGCGTGCGCACCAACGACATCGAGGAGGTCGGTCAGACCGACCGGCACGGCACGTTCTTCCAGATGAACGGCAACTTCTCGTTCGGGGACTACTTCAAGGAAGGCGCGATCGAGCACGCCTGGGACCTCGTGACGAGACCGCAGTCCGACGGCGGCTACGGCATCGACATCTCCCGCCTGCACGTGTCGGTGTACCTCGACGACGACGAGAGCGTCGCGATCTGGAAGCGAGTCGCCGGCCTCGACGACGACCGCATCCACCGCCTGGGGAAGAAGGACAACTACTGGCACATGGGCATCCCCGGGCCGGGGGGCCCCGACTCGGAGTTGTTCTACGACCGTGGCCCCGAGTTCGGTCCCGAGGGCGACATCGAGAAGGCCGGCGACCGCTACATGGAGTTCTGGAACCTCGTCTTCATGCAGGTCCGCCTCAGCGCCGTGCGTGCTCAAGACGACTTCGACATCGCCGGTGAGCTTCCGCGCAAGAACATCGACACCGGGATGGGCCTCGAGCGGATGGCGATGCTGCTGCAGGACAAGGGCAGCATCTACGAGATCGACGAGGTGTTCCCCGTGCTCAGCAAGGCGGCGGAGCTGGCCGGCAAGACCTATGGCGCCAACCACGAGGATGACGTACGCCTGCGGATCATCGCCGACCATGTCCGCAGCGGCCTGATGCTGATCGCCGACGGTGTGCGCCCGGGCAACGAGGCGCGCGGGTACGTGCTGCGCCGCATCCTTCGCCGGGTCGTCCGGTCGATGCGGCTGCTGGGCGTCGACGACGTCACGCTCCCGGAGCTGCTGCCGGTCTCCTACACGAAGATGCGCGAGTCCTACCCCGAGCTCGACGCCGAGTGGAGCCGGATCTCGCAGGTGGCGTACGCCGAGGAGGACGCGTTCCGGCAGACGCTGAAGTCCGGCACGACGATGTTCGACCTCGCCGCGAGCCAGACAAAGCAGAGCGGGGGCGTCGAGCTGTCGGGCGACAAGGCGTTCCAGCTGCACGACACGTACGGGTTCCCGATCGACCTGACGCTCGAGATGGCCGCCGAGCAGGGGCTGTCGGTCGACGAGGTCGGCTTCCGCGACCTGATGGCCCAGCAGCGGGCCCGGGCGCGTGCCGACTCGCAGGCGAAGAAGGGCCAGCACAGCGACGCGACCGCCTACCGCGAGATCTTCGACGCGATGGGTGCCGGGGTGACGTTCACCGGCTACGACGAGGTCACGACCGACGCCCGGGTGACCGGGCTGGTCGGGCCGACAGGCGGCATCGCGTCGGCGTCCACCGGTGACACGGTCGAGGTCGTCCTCGACCGGACTCCGTTCTACGCCGAGGGCGGCGGCCAGCTGGCCGACCAGGGCGTCATCGAGCTGGAGAACGGCGCCCGGCTGCAGGTCCTCGACGTACAGTCGCCGACGCGCGGCATCGTCGTGCACCACGCGCGGGTGCTCGACGGCGAGGTCACCGCCGGTCTGCAGGCACAGGCGCTTGTCGACGTGGAGCGCCGGCGCTCGATCAGCCGCGCGCACACCGCGACCCACATGGTGCACAAGGCGTTTCGTGAAGCGCTCGGCGACACCGCGACCCAGGCAGGCAGCGAGAACGCGCCGGGCCGGTTCCGCTTCGACTTCTCGGCCACGGGTGCGGTGCCGCCGACCGTGCTGCAGGACGTCGAGGCCCGCGTCAACGACCTGGTCCTCGCCGACCTCGGCGTCGAGGCCGAGCTGATGACGCAGCAGCAGGCCCGCGACACCGGTGCGATGGCGCTGTTCGGCGAGAAGTACGGCGACCAGGTGCGGGTCATCTCCGTCGGTGACTGGGCACGCGAGCTGTGCGGCGGCACCCACGCCGGGCGCTCCGGGCAGCTGGGGGTCATCAAGCTGCTGGGGGAGTCGTCCATCGGGTCCGGCGTACGCCGAGTCGAGGCACTCGTCGGTGCCGACGCTTATGAGTTCCTGGCGCGCGAGCACGTGCTCGTGGCGCAGCTCACCGAGACGCTCAAGGTGCCCCGGCACGACCTGCCTCAGCGCGTGCACGACCTTGTCGAGCGACTGCGCATCGCTGAGAAGGAGATCGACCGGGTGCGGGTGCAGTCCCTGCTCGCGCGGGCGAGCGAGCTGGCGTCGTCGCCGGACGACGTCGCCGGTGTGGACTACGTCGGCTACTTCGCCGACGGCGCCGCCGGAAACGACGTACGCACACTGGCGCTGGATGTGCGCGGGCGGATGGGTGCGGAGCGCCCGACCGTCGTCAGTGTGGTCGGAGCGGTCGACGGCAAGCCCAGCGTCGTGGTGGCAGTGAACGACAGCGCCCAGGAGCGGGGGCTTCGGGCCGGTCAGCTGGTGCGGGTCGCCGCGAGCCGGCTCGGAGGCAGCGGCGGCGGCAAGGACGACGTCGCCCAGGGCGGTGGCACCGACGCGAGCCAGGCGCCGGCCGCCCTGGCTGACGTGCGCGCGGCCGTGTCCGCAGCGGTGTCGGCTCCCGGCCAGTGAGCGTGAGACCGGGCGTACGGCTGGGCATCGACGTCGGCGACGTCCGGATCGGGGTGGCCCGGACCGACCCGCAGGCGCTGATCGCCACACCGGTCGAGACGGTGCGCCGCGGGGAAGGTGACGTGGCTCGCGTGCTCGACCTGGTGCAGGAGCTCGAGGCGGTCGAGGTCGTCGTCGGGTTCCCGCGCTCGCTGTCGGGTCGGGTGGGACCGGCGGCGGTGAAGGCGACCGCGTACGCCGAGACGCTGCTGACCGCTGCACGGGAGCGTCGGATAGCTGCCTCGATTCGCCTCGTCGACGAGCGATTGACTACGGTGAGTGCCGAACGGGTCCTGCGCGAGCAGGGCCGACGTGGCCGCAAGCAGCGGGCAGTCGTCGACCAGGCGGCCGCCGTGGTGATCTTGCAGCACGCGATCGAGTCCGAAAGGTCCACGGGGCGACCACCAGGCCAGGAAGTGATCCAGTCGTCGTGAGTGACATCGGAGTCGGTGGCCTGGGCAGCAGCCACCGCCGCGGCCATCGCCGTGGCAAGGGCTGCCTTGCCGCTCTCGTGGCCGTTGCAGTGATCGTCGGCATCGGCATCTTCGCCTATGTCAAGGGCGTCGAGCTGATCAAGGACAAGCTCACCGGGCCCGAGGACTACGCCGGCGACGGCCGTGGGTCAGTGGTGGTCTCCATCAAGAAGGGAACGCTCACCGACATCGGGGTCACCCTCGAGAAGGCGGGAGTCGTCAAGAGCGTGCAGGCCTTCACCGGGGCCGCCACCGCCAACCCCGACGCCACCTCGATCACGCCAGGCTCCTACCGGCTGCGCAAGCAGATGTCGGCCGAGAGCGCGTTGGGGCTGCTGCTCGACCCGGGCTCGCTGATCAAGAACCCGACCGTCACGATCCCGGAGGGACTGCGCTCGCAGGAGATCTTGGCGAGCATCGTCAAGCAGACCGACTTCACCACCAAGCAGATGCGCGCTGCGTACGACGACGCGGCGAGCTTGGGGTTGCCGTCGTACGCGAACGGTGATCCTGAGGGGTATCTCTTCCCGTCGACGTACGAGCTGACGAAGAAGACCACCCCCGCCGGGCTGTTGAAGGAGATGGTGGCGAAGTTCGAGGAGAACGCGGACGCTCTCGGGCTGGAGGAGAAGGCGTCGGAGCTCGGCTACAGCCCGCACGACGTCGTCACAGTCGCCAGCCTTGTGCAGGCCGAAGCCGGGTCTGCCGACATGAAGAGGGTCGCCAGCGTCGTCTACAACCGGCTGGACGTCCCGATGGCGCTGGAGTTCGACTCCACGCTGCACTTCGCCGCCGACTCACGAGGTCAGGTGGTCGCTCCCTCCGAGCTGCGCAAGATCGACTCGCCGTACAACACGTACACGCGGCCAGGGCTGCCGCCGGGACCGATCGACTCACCCGGCGAGGAGGCGATGGCGGCCGCGCTCACGCCCGCGCAGACCGACTTCATCTACTTCGTCACAGTCAACCTCAAGACGGGGAAGACGCGGTTCGCGGCGTCGTACGCCGAGCACCTGCGCAACGTCGAGGTCTACCGCGAGTACTGCGCAACCTCGGATGAGTGCTGAGCGACTGAGCTCCTCGCCTCGCTGCGGCGTCGCGGGCAGCCCGATCGCCCACTCGTTGTCACCGGCGCTGCACCGGGCGGCGTACCGCGCGCTCGGGCTGCCGTGGGAGTACGACACCTATGACGTCGGTGTCAACGCGCTCGACGACTTCATGGCCGGCCTCGACGGGCGGTGGCGGGGACTGTCGGTGACGATGCCGCTCAAGCTCGCGGTGGTCCGTCACTGCGCCGAGGTGGACGAGGCCGGCGCCGTCGTCGGCGCGCTCAACACGCTCGTACGCCGAGGCGACGGCTGGGCGGGGTCGAACACCGACGTCGTCGGGCTCGAGACGGCTGTTCGCCGTGCCGGGGTGCAGACCGTCGAGGAGGCTGCGGTGCTGGGCGCGGGCGCGACCGCCGCCTCAGCGATCTACGCGCTCGGCCGACTGGGCGCTGAGCTGGTGCATGTACTGGCGCGGTCGCGGTCGCGGGCCGAGCTGCTGCGACCGGTCGCCGAGCGGGTGGGTGTCGGCCTGCGAGTGCATCCCTTGGAGGCGGCGGTCCCGGCGGTCGACGTCCTCGTCTCGACCATTCCGGCCGCTGCCCAGGCGGCGGTGGCCGAGCAGGCAGCACTGGCGGCAGCGACGGTCTTCGACGTCATCTACGAACCGGCGGACACACCGTTGTTGGCAGCCGCCCGGCGGGCCGGGCGTAGCGTTGTTCCTGGCTTCGAGCTGCTGCTGCACCAGGCCGTGCGGCAGGTGGAGCTGATGACCGGTTGCGAGCAGGCACCGGTCGAGGTGATGCGCGCGGCGGGCCGCGCGGCCCTCGGCACAGCGGGAGGATGACCGGTATGAGCAGCGACCTGAGCAGGCGTCGTCTGCTGCAAGGAGCGGTGGCGCTGTCCCTGTCGGGCTGCACGCCGGCCGTCAGGTCACCGTCGGCTGCCCCTTCGGAGTCGGCGGCAGGGAGCCCGACGCTGCCGCCCACGCCGGACGGCGCCCGGAGCGTCGCGCCTACCACTGCGGCGCGTGCGCCGGGGCCGACCCGCGCCGACTGGCGAGCGCTGGCCCGGACGTTGGACGGGGACGTCGTCCGCCGGTTCGACAGCGACTTCGACGACGTCCGGGTGCTCTTCAACCCCCGCTTCGACCGGGCTGACCCGCTGGCGGTCGTCGAGGCGGCGTCGGCGGACGACGTCGCGGAGGCCATCGGCTTCGCCCAGCGGTTCGGCTTGTTGACCCGGCCACGCGCCGGCGGTCACTCCTACGTCGGCGCCTCGACCGGCGGCGACGCCCTCATGGTCGACGTACGCCGGATGCACCGGGTGAGCTACGACGCGGGCAGCCGGGTCGCCACCGTCGGTGGCGGGGCTGGGTTGTTCCCCGTGCACGTCGCCCTCGCCCGCCACGGCCGCAGCATCCCGACCGGCACCTGCCCGACCGTCGGCGCCGCCGGGCTGACGTTGGGCGGCGGACTCGGCGTCGACAACCGGCGCCACGGCCTCACCAGCGACGCGCTGGTCGGGCTGACCATGGTGACCGCCGACGGGCGTACTCGGGTCGTCAACGCCGAACAGAACCGGGACCTGTTCTGGGCGTCTCGCGGCGGGGGCGGCGGGAACTTCGGCATCGTCACCTCGCTGCGCTACCAGACCCACGCTGCGCAGCCGATGGGGTTCTTCCTGCTGAGCTTCCCGTGGGGTCGCGCACCGGCGGTGCTGCGCGGTTGGGCCCGCCGGGTGCGGACGATGCCGCGGTCGGTCTGGGCGAACCTGCACCTGGACGCGTCGCCCGGTGCGACCAGCGTGCGGATCGTCGGCGTGTGCGAGGCCGGTGACGAGGATGCCCAGGCCGCCGCCATGCAGCGGGAGATCGGCGTCGACGCGACGTCGGAGTCGACGTTCCGGAGATCGTTCCTCGACGGCGTCCGCTTCCTTGGCGGCGGATCCACCTCGGCCCGCACCTCGTTCGCCGCCGGCAGCGACGTCCTGTCCGGCATGCCGGACAGGCTCGCGCACACGTTGCCACGGATCGTGGCGCGCCGCGCTGCCCACGGCGGCAGCGCTGCCGTCATCCTCGACCCGCTCACGGGTGCGGTGAGCGACAAGCGGGTGGATGCCACCGCATTCCCGTGGCGGCGGCACCTCGCCACCGTCCAGTGGTACGTCGGCCTTCCGCTGCATCCGGCGCCGGCGACGGTGCGGGCAGCCCAGAGCTGGATCGGTAGCGCGCACCGGGCGATCGGCGGCCGGTCCGTGGGCGCCTACGTCAACTACCTCGAGCCCGGGCGCCCCCTGGCCGCCTACTACGGCCGCCCGCATCTGGCCCGGCTGCGCCGGATCAAAGCCGAGGTCGACCCGGACGGCTTCTTCTCGTCGGCGTACACCGTCTGACCGGTCGTGCGGCGCCGTGGCCCACAACTCGTGCAGGATCACCGCCTTCTTCGCCTTGGACGACGACCCGCACAGGGTCGCGATCGTCTTGGTCACCCCTGGAGTTGGCTCATCGTCATTCCCAAGCTGGAGGCTGTCCCGACCGACACCTCACCCACGGCAGGCGACCGCTACGCGGTCAATTCCTCAGGAAGGCTACAAGCGGTTTCGCGAGCATCTCTGATGAGACAACGCCTAGGGTTGACGCGGCCTTGGCTGCGGTGGTAATGAATGGGATCCACCCTAGGAACATCGTCGGCGACGAAGTGGCGCTTGCTCGGATCCCAGCGTGTTATGCACGCCAGTCACCTGTTGGCTGGTTTGAGGAGGGGTAGAAGTGCCACGACGAGCCATCAGACGATTGAGCGTACTTGTCGCCACCCCCCGCGGATGTAAGAGATGACGTGCGACTGACCGTTCACACGGCCCCGATCGTAGAGGACGAATCGGCGTTCGGAGGCATGCGAATACGCGATGACGGGGTCTTCGAGTGCACCAGTGGGTGGTCAGTGCGGAACGTCTCGACCGGCACATTTGGAGTCTCTACCGCTAGGCACTGCGCGGGCGTCAACCAGATCGTCCATCCCGGGGACGCCGTCCATGGCTGGTCCCTCCGGGGTGAACACCGTGGAGCGTACGGTGACGTGGAATGGGGAAGCACAGCCCAGCCGGAACCGGACGATTTCTACGCGGACGCCGACAGCATCCGAGACGTCAGCTCTGTCGAAGCTCGCTCCAACATCTCCGTCAACGAGTCCGTTTGCGCGTATGGTAGGTCATCGAATTACCGCGACTGCTCACTGCAAGTTCGCGACGTATCGCAAACTTGAACGAACAGCGGCGTGACCAACAACCGGCTGGTGCTTATGAACGGTGATACACAAATAGGCGGCGACAGTGGCGGCGGCTGGTCTGTTGGCACCACAGCGTTCGGGTCACACAAAGGGCAATGTGGCCCGGACTTCCCGAACCTAGAAGCGTTCTCAGTTGCAGACCTGTTCGACGAAGCTCTTGGGGTGCGGGTGACCTGTGGCTGCTGAGCCGATTTGGGCAACGATTTGCCATTTAGTGGCCTGCGAGCTAAGTGAGCGTGCCACAGCCACGGTGACCTCGGGCCTTGGGAGGTGTCAATGATCAGACGACCTGCAATTGCCCTCATTTTGGCCGGGCTTGCAGTCGCATCGTGTCAGAGCGGTGAGGCGCCCGGCGACCCAAGTAGCGGTGCTACACACAGCCGAGACTGGGGTCCGTTGGCCGTGGCGGAATCCACGGGCGGGGATGAGGCGCTCATAACGGGGACGGTCCGAATCACGGATGCTTGTGCCCTCCTTGAAGAGGGAGAAGAGCGGGTGCTGCTGGTGTGGCCAGAACCGCATGTCGATTGGCTGGGCGCCCGGAATGCCATACAGTTCGCTAGTGGGTCCGGCGATCAAATAGTGTTACAGGACGGGGAAACGGTTACCTTTTCCGGCGGTGGGTCCACCGAAAGCGAGGACGGGCTTGCTAGGGACGACTTCTTGGAGTCCATGGTCTGGGTGGCCAGGCCGCATCCCGACTGCGTCGCAAGTAGCCGCTGGTCCATCGCCGACATCGTCGTATCCCGGTGATGCCGACGTAGCGTCGGGCGCTGAGTCCGCTTTGCAGAGTACGGCTGCTTGGCGTTCGATCTGTACTTGAAGCCGCTTCGCAATTCAACATTGGAAAGGGTGGATATAGGCAGACCAGCGCCGCCACGGCCCGCCGGTCCAGCGGCGCGGCACGGCACGGCGGTCCACAGTGGGCCGTCAGCGCTGCCGTTCGGCGTCACGTCCCCATTAGGCTCCACCTGTGCAGGAGGACGTGCTCGCCGTGATCGTCGCCGCCGCAGTCACCGCGGTCGGCAGCGCGCTCGGTCCCGGGCTGCTCGCCCGGCTGCCGGAGCCCGCTCCCGAGGTCGACGAGGACCCTGCATCCGACACAGACCCGTCACGCCAGGCGGAGGTCTCGGCTCCGGCAGGCGACCCACTCGTCATCGACGTCACCCCCGCTCCGCCCGACGCGGTGGCGGTCAAGCCGTTGTACGTCGACCTCGCCCGTCGGCCGGGGCTCGCGGTCAGGCTCGCGGCCGTAGGCGCGGTTGCCGGTGGAGTCGTCGGGTGGCGGATCGGCTGGCAGCCGGTGCTGGCTGCCTGGGTCTACCTGTCGGCGATCGGGGTCGTGCTCGCCTACATCGACGCCCAGACGAGGCTGCTCCCGACCCGCATCATCGCCCCCAGCTACGCCGTGGTGGTGGCGCTGCTCGCGCTGGCCGGACTGCTGGAGGCGGACTGGGACCCGCTGGTCCGGTCGGCGCTGGGATGGCTGGCGTTCGGCGGCTTCTACTTCCTGATGTGGGTGATCCATCCGCGCGGGCTCGGCTTCGGTGACGTCCGGCTGGCCGGACTGCTCGGCCTGGCGCTCGGCTACCTGGGCTGGCCAGAGGTGTTGACCGGGATGTACGCCGGCTTCTTGCTTGGCGGCGTCGGGGGAGGGCTGCTATCGCTGCTCAAGGTGGTCGACCGCAAGCGCTACCCCTTCGGCCCGTTCATGCTGCTCGGGGCGTTGGTAGCACTGGTCTGGGGCCAAGCGTTCGCTGACTGGTACCTCACGTTCTGAGCCGGGAGCAGACTAGTGAGATCAGATCCTTTGTCGGCTCCCTGGTCAGCATTCCAAGTTGAGATCCTCCGCTATTTCCCTTGTGGATAAGGGTTCTGGGCGTCGAAAGTGTCGCGGGCGAGTGATAAAATCGAACACATGTTCGATACACCGATCGATGATCTCGATGCCGACGAGACACTCACATTGGCCGCCGAGCTCCGCGCGGCCTCCGAGCGGGCCGAGGCGCGACTGCTGGAGGTCGCCGCCCACTTCGGCGACCTGCACGGTGTCGTCGACGGTGACTGCGGCCGGTCGGTGTTGTCGGGGATGGAGAAACTGGTCGTGCTCGGCGGCGAGGGCACCCCGAAGGTGGCCGAATTCGCCCCCGCCGAGCTGGGCGCGGAGCTCGGCATGTCCGCCTTCGCGGCGTCGATGCTGATCGGCGACGCCCTCGACCTACGGCACCGGCTCCCCATCTTGTGGGCCCGGATCCGATCCGGCGACGTCAAGCCCTGGATCGGGCGCAAGATCGCCGCTGCGACGCGCTGCCTGCACCTCACCGCGGCCGGAGTCGTCGATGCCAGTGTCGCTCCGTGGGCCGACCGGCTCACCTGGTCACGGCTGGAGCGGGTCGTTGAGGCCGCCGTCATCGACGCCGACCCTGCCCAGGCCTACCACGACAACGACGAACGGCGCCGGCTGCTGCACGGGGTCTGGGTCAACCCGACCGACAACCCCGACACCGCGACCGCGTTCATCCGCGGCGACGCCGTCGACCTGCGGTTCTTCGACGCCTCCCTGGACCGCACCGCC
>JAABUS010005291.1_pt1 | contig 17169 bp, 15 predicted proteins | sample 5560161 | NCBI WGS metagenome assembly JAABUS01 (sample SAMN10711885, study PRJNA513376) | rock metagenome | isolation source: Antarctica rocks | place: Antarctica: Victoria Land, Trio Nunatak nord | collected 2016-01-04
TGTTTCAGCAGCAGTTGCCGTTTGTGATTGGCTGACCAGAACTCAGTGAATGCTGGTACCTGGTCGGTGTTTGCGAGCGATTGTCCAGTAGAAGGCTGCCCCATGCTGCATACACAGCTGCTTCATTCACGTGAGCCGGATCAAAGATGCCCCTTTCAATGATGCCTGCTCCTACAAGGCTACCCATGTGCACGCCCAGCTGTCTAGGCTGTACTGCAGCTGTTTTTGCGCTGCTACCAGGTATCAGGTTCTGTGTGGAAGCAGCCAGCAGGGGCAACTATTGGTTGTGATGTCTGAGGGTACGCCACTACCCAATGTAGAGGAGTAGCGCGTTCAAAGTGACCGTGAGACACTAGTCAAAGCACACATGCCGTCTGTGTGAGGTGACGGATCTTTGTGTCAACCAGCGTATTCAATGAATAACACGTTGACGCGACCAACACAAACTATAACAAAATGTTGGTAGGCTTTGTCTCTAAATATGTCCGCCAACGCGCAACGTACAAGAAAACAGCAACTCAACAGGTTGAGCGGTGACGTAGCCTGGATGGTCTGTATGGGCAAGTCAGTCTTTAGCAAATCGGTAGTCCATCTCGCATCAAATGTGCAGCATGACAGTTCCTGCGTGGATGGCACAACGCAAACATCTGTGGCCTATGACGTGCGCTTCATGGTAGTGCTGCAGCACGTGGACGGTGTGATAGGCAGAGAAGGCGTCATCAGGGCCTGTCAGGTCGCCCTAGACGAACGACGTGTTTGCCCTGAAACTGCTTATGAAATAGACTGCAGACCTTGCAGCGCACAGTTCATCAAGTGTCTCTTGCTGAGGTTTTTGCTCTGTCTGTCTTGTCCGGAGCGCAGCAGATACAAGATGGCATACATCCTCCCTTCCACCAAAGCAAAGCCAGTGAAGCGTATTGATCAGCAAGGCCAGGAAGAGTTGGAAGCAGACGACAAAGTTGCTTTTCAACAATCTGCTGATGCCGCTGCTCAGGTGGCGTTATGGGTGTGTCCGCTATGTCCATGATGCGCTGATTAAACCATCAACCGAGACTGCCTCGTCCATTGCAGGTGGTCACTGCAGCAGCAGAGTCAGAGGCTGAAGATGCTGATACGGCACAAGTGCCTGCTGCTGCTACCCCCAGAGAAGTGATTGAAAAGTTGTCTGCAGCTAAGGTGACCCTCACCTATGAGTGTCACCTGTGGACAGGTGCATTTTGCTTGTATGGTGCTTTCTTGACTTCAAGCAAACATACACTTGTGACAGGTTCATGTAAATGCCTGATCCTTTGACTCTGGCAAAAGTAGTTCAATTTCAAACAGTCATAGGCTCTCAACACTAATGGGACTGTAGGGTGAATTGGATATTGTGCTGGACTTGATAAACCTGATGGAAGCACAGAAGTACCTGGGAGTAGCAAATGTGGCCTTGTCTTCCAACATCCAGCAGGAGCAACAACAGCAAGCTGTGCGGCTCCAACAGAAAGTGTCAAAGCTCAAGGTGAGGCTCACAACAGCTTCTGCAGGACCCAGTGTACAGCTTGCAAGCAAATATTGTTGACGCTGCTGCTTGGCAACATTCATGCTGCCCTGCTGACCCAGCTTTCTCAACAGCAGAAATGACCACAGAAGTGGTGTAGAGGCTGACTCAAATGATGCCAGGCTCAAATGGCTATCAAGCATAGCCTATTTTCTGTTGTTTAGACATGAGCATAAGGTACAGTGCTCATAGGCGACACTGTTCATGCTGGATATGCAGGTCAGCAATCAGATTGGTACCATACATGCTGATTGAGTATGTGTAGGATGCAGGCAGCCGGCTAAGGAGAGGGTCTGCTGCACTGAAGGCCCGTTCAGCCACAGACCACCTCTTTTTCGTGCAGCTTGGACAGCTTCAGCAGCACTGGAATCTGAAGCGGTCTCCGCCTGGGTCTGCAGGGCACTTCCAAATTGATGTTGCCCTGCCCTTAGGTCCACGATGGCAGCTGCACAGAAAGGAGCAGCAACCTGATACACTGATAGATGTATTGCAGGTGAGGATTGGTGTCACTGACCGCATGATCTGCCACACAGCAGACCCTTGCTTGGTCGGCTTTTACAAGCAGGAGACATAAGCTGAAGTCTTTGTGCTGCTGAGACATGTCTTCTTGCCGTTAATTTTCTATGTGCATGAGGCAACAATCCAATCCTGGCTCAGTCAATGACCAGCCTTTCACGCTGCGATGTTGTTTGCTGCATGAACGCTATATTGCATTGAGGCTTGGTCTGTCCCAGAGGCTGAGACTCTGGCTACACTGATCAGCGGTGCCCTGAAATCTGAACCACAGCTTGAAGCCTGTATTGTTTCAGGCACCAGATGGGACAGTGCAGCTACAGTCAGCAGGCTTGCCATTGCCTGATCAGGCTCTCAGATGGCTCACACCCCTGCCCAGACCGCTGCATACCCCAAATCTAGCTATTAACCCACATCAGCAAGCCCCTTCAAGGGATCCCCCCCTTGCTCATGGTACTGACACACTCATGCAAGATGCCCAACCATCAGATGAGCAGCAGACGCAGCAGCAGGTTCTGCCACAGCAGCAGCAGCTTTCTCAAGTTAGTATATCCCAGCAGGCAGCTGGCACTGACCCAATCGGCAAGCAACATGCATCGCAAGCTGCTGCAGCTAATGCCACGCATGCTGTCCCCTCCTCCATGCAAGTGGACAACCCACAGCATGCACAAAGCCAAACAGCTTCACACCCACAGCAGAATGTCAACAGCACATCAAGCGGTTCTGAGCTTCAAGATTGGCTGCAGTTGCCTGCTCAGCCAAAGCCGCAGCCACAAATGATATCGATTCCGGCAGACCTGCAGGATTTTGTGATGGAGAGTGTAAAGAAGTGTGATAGGCAGCTTCAGGGCAGGCAGGAAGAGGTCATGGTTAAGCAAGTACTGCAGAGGGTTGAGCAGGAGGTGCGGCAGGTTCAAGGGCCCCAAGACATGGATGATGGTGCTGTTGAGCTTGTACAGAAGGTCAGTCATTTTCACAAAACACAATATCTTATTGCAGGTGGCAGATTAGCTGCTTGCATCGTGCAATGCATTGACGTGCTAGTGGCATTCCAGCAAGCAGCTCTAAGTACATTTTATAGGAACCTAGTCTGCATCCAATAGCTACCTGATGCTGCTGTCGTGTGTGTCCACATGCAAACTGCTGTTTGTGGCGCATAAGCAATGAGCAGTGGCTGCGTGGGCAGGCTGCGCAAAACAGGCAGCTTTAAAGCGGTTGCGCATTTGCTTAGCGCTGCTGCACAAACAGCATGTTGCACTAACACCATGCCCCACATGCTGCTTGAGCACATGTCACATGTGTTTGTGCACCTGCAGGTTTTCTCAGAAGTAGCCTCGAGTCCCATAGTGCGTGCACTGCAGCTGCGCTTGCTTAGGCTGCTGCTCCTGGACTCTAGTAGTCAGCAGCGACACAGTCTACTGGCTGAGCTACAGTACCTATCCTAATTCTGGTGTTTGAGGCTACTATAGTACAGTCTCAGCAGCTTTTCAGTCAGCGATTCTACTCTTCATGACTGTAAATATAGCCTCCGAGGTGCATTTCAATGCATCGCGCAGCCTAATACAACCTTGCTTGACTGCATAGTGTATCCGATGTAATATCTCTATGATCCAGGCATTTTACCAAGCTCTGCAAATTAGTGTATCCTTCCAATTGGGAAAGTGTATCTGAGATCCAATCTATCAAGGATAGTACAGTTTGTCACGGGCATGCAGCAGGACGATCTTCAAACATTTGTCACGTTGCAGCACATTTGCTTGCGCACATGGTAGCACCCTGCTGGTCCAGGAAAGCAGGCTCGTATGAGATGTCATTTTGCGGCTGCATGGCCAACACGCAAATCTATAATCTCTGAATGGATGCATGCTGACTTGTGACACTGCTGATTCATCTTCCTGCCAGGTCATGCCATGCATGACGCATTATGGCCTGGTCAAACGCATGTGCGCAGGAGTAAGTTGTTTCGCGATTGTCGGATCTGCATTGCTGCTTACCGATATACAGTAACCGCGCTACATTTTGGGAACGGATTGCAGCATCTACCGCGGGCGCCCAGGTTACAAATCTCTACATCAGTTAGTGTAAGCCGTCAAACTTAACAAGCCGAGTTGCCGCCTGGCCTGCAAAACCCGTTTCAAGCAGCAATGTCGGTATCATTGGCGGGCAAGACAGCCCTCGTCACGGGTAAGAAACACGATGGCACAAGTGTTGTGCATATGAGCGAAGCATGCTCTGAGTGCATGGCCTAGGTCGCTCGAAAGTCAGAACGTTGTGTGGCTTTTTGATAGGGTCAACACAAGGCATTGGCTTTGGTATGTTGAAGGCCCTGGCCAGCGCCGGTGCTGATGTGGTCATGCACGGTCTAGTCACTCAAGATGAGCTTGACCAAAAGACAACAGCCTTGAAAGAGGAGTATGGTGTCAAAGTCGGTCACAGTGCAGCAAATGTGAGAAAACCACAAGAAATCAGGTAAGCAACGCTGCATTTGCTATACTCTTGGCTGCATGCTTGTGGCATGCACACTTTGACCACAGTGCTCCCTGGCCACATCATAGCCCACACTGCATGCCTGCAGGGATATGATCAAGCGAACTCAGGATGACTTCAATGGCCTGGATATACTGGTAAACAACGTGGGCATCCAATTTGTGTCCCCAGTCCAAGACTTCCCTGAGGAGAAATGGGATGCCATCATGGATGTCTGCCTGAATTCAGCCTTTCACTCCACCAAAGCAGCCCTCCCTTATATGCTAGAGCAGAAGTGGGGCAGGATCATCAACACAGGCTCCATGCATGCCCTAGTTGCATCACCCTACAAGAGTGCCTACAATGCAGCAAAACACGGCATTGCTGGATTCACCAAGACCGTGGGCCTAGAAGTTGCGCAGAAAGGCAACATCACTTGCAACTGCATCTGTCCTGGCTATGTCTTGACAGATTTGATCAAAAACCAGTTGAAGGACACTGCAAAGGCAAGGGGAATTCCAGAGGTAATCACCTTGATGTGATCATGGTTGTGCATCAGCATACCATCAATGGGAAAATGATGGTGCTGGTCTGTGTCTGGCAGCGGTGCATAATGCAGCTACCTTGTGGGTGTTGAGCGCATGGGCATGCTTTATAGCATGCAGCAGGGCACTTTGGCTGTGATGAAGACAAGTCTGCTGCAATGTAGAGTCATATGCAACAGAACAAGAGACTTGCTGAAACCCTCAGATCCAAGCTTGACTATTCGCCATGCTGTTACTTTGGAGGCTTATCGCAACTGTGGTGAATTGGGCTTAATCAAATGATGCAACTGCGTTTGATATGCTGCAGGAGAAGGTAATCAATGATGTGCTGTTGGCTGATCAACCCAGCAAGAAATTTGTGAAGCCAGAAGAGATTGGAGCTTTGGTGCGGCACCTATGCAGTGATGATGCGCAGTCATTCCAAGGGGCATGCATATCCATTGATGGGGGCTGGACTGCTCGATAATGCATCTGTCTGTCAAAGCCAACCAGCCCACGACAGGCACTCAAGCTCTGGCGGGGCTGTGATGTTTTGGGAACATGTCTGCTGCAACAGGGTTTATAGAGTGGCAAGCTCACATATGCTCGTGCGCAATGCAGCAAACACATGCCATGATGACCATGCTGGTGGCTGTGTTTCCTCACACATATGAACTTTTGCTTGTCAGCTTTGTTGCACTACTTTGACACGCATTGTTTTCTATTGCAATTGAATACACTGCAAGTCATCACGCAGCAGCAGAAAAAATTGACAGATAGCATTCACAGCAACCAGTGAGTGTTGGCATGCTGCAGCAAATGCATGGCGTGTGTCCTTCAACATGAAAATTGTTCCTCTGTTTAGCAGTCTGGATGCGTGGTACTTGCAAGTTGATGAGGAATGTCACTGCCAAAACATGAAGGCTTGCATGCACCTGCGCTTTCGCTGCGTTAGCAGCTCTGCAGGCCACGTTTGCACACGGTTTCCTGGCTTGAACTTTGTGAAACCCGTGTTGCCGCCGCTTGAAAGGTATGGTTGGTGCCCTATCTGACTTTGCCAGATCAACAGGTGAGCCCACAGTTCACTTACAGCCATGGAGTCACTTAGAAGGCACCGACTGATCTCTTGAAATCTGAATCAAGATCTGTCACAATCTTGCTGCTGAAGATCTCACCATGTGGCCATGGAACAGCAAGCAGCATAGCCAATCTATGTTGGGTTTTCCTTTGAGGGAAAGCTTAGCCTAAACATAGTGCTTGCTGCCACATGCAACTGAATGGGCAAACAGCCTCAAGCCTCCAGCCTTGCTGTGCCCTAACTAGTCTCTCAGCGATAGAATGAGTCTCTGGCGTAGAACACGGCACTCGTGTCCACAGTCTTCCAGCAATAGCTGGGCAAAAGTGGACATGTGAGTCTCACTGCGCCCCAGGCTGGGGACGTGAGCGTATATCAAGAGGTAGCAAGATTCTGTAAGGAGTCTCCGGGAAGTTGTAAGCTCCATATAAACTTATTTCAATGAGCCTAGTTACTGCTGGCCTAGCAGTGTGCATAAGTTCACGCCGTCAATGCATGGGCCACCCGATTTATTACTTCCACACACTGTGCCAGCTCTTCATGGCCTCTGGCAACCAGAGCATGGACAAAAGCTTATGACTAGCAGCAAAAACAGGAAGCAGTACAAGCCAGTGTTGCCCTGAACTGCTGCTGTGGCTTGCAAGCTTTCGAGAATAAACCCAGAGCCCCTTGGCACCAAGTAGGTATGAGTGCTAGCTGCATGACTCATGCTGAGAGCGGTAGCCGAAGGTGACAGTCGAAGGTGGGCACTGCAGTCCGTGTACTGAGAGTCATCCCGAGCGCGGGCGCATTCGTCCCCCTGTCAATTCCCCGACGCCTTTTGCAGTCAAGCGTTGCAGCTTTACCATTGGGTGTGAACGTTGTCCACGTTGTCCACAGGTGCCTAAGGCAGCTGATGCTGTGCAGGTGAAGCCGACAAGTGCAGGTACATACCGCTCTTGCTTTGTAGCAGATCGTGCATGACGTAGCGGCAATCGATGTGGCATCGCTGCTGTTTGAAGTTTATACTGACAGCATTGCTGAACGGCACAAAAAGCCTACAAGTGCGCAGACCTTAGCCTGAACACAGTATGTTGCATGACTGCCAACCTTGCCTGCCTGAGTAAAAGCTCACCACCATCAAGCAGTCTGTGCAGTGTTCTGTACTGGAATATAGGTGCTCCTGCTTGGAGTGTTCACAGCAAGTTGTGCTTTCTGCAGCATGTCTTCAGACTCTGTTTTCAACATTGCCCCAGCGTCCCTAAGTTTGGGAGCAGTGTTGGCCCGAGGCTCACCTGGGATTACCCTGTTCAAAGCAGATCTATTGCTTGGGCAACATACACTTCAGGTACAGCTTCTTACGGTTTTCTCTGTGTGTCGTGGGGCCCCACCTGATGTTGAAACAGCCTTTCTGAAGGAGATAGAAATTCTGCAGCTTGCTGCCGGCACTTGTCAGCGCGCATGTCGCATGCTGGGCTGCTGCAAGCTTGATGGAGATCCCTGCATTGTCATGAGCTTGTACCCCAAATCAGCTGCCAAACTGCTGGAAGACCATGCAGGTCAGCCTACCTCTTCATCTGCCCTGGCCCATCTGTGAAGCCTCCAAACTGCTTTTCTTGCCGCCGTTCCAAGTACTCCTGAAGTGTGTGTTTGCCCTGGCACATCTGCCTGCTCTGCTGCATATTGTAACACACATTCTGCATGCATGGCGCCTTGACTGTTTATGCAGGCTCAGTGCCAATCCCTGAGCTGGTCAGCCTGGCTGTGGAGGTGTTGGAAGGGCTGGCAGAGCTGCATGGTGCCAACATCTGGCACCTGGACTTGAAGCCGCCCAACATCCTGTTGGACCAGTATGGCCATGCCTACCTGTCAGACTTTGGCGTCTCGTATGCGCTGCGCACTCTGGAGGCCTGTACTGTGCTGACCAGCACTGCTGGAACCCCGCACTACATGTGAGGCCACTCTTGCTGCGCCACGGGACACAGGTCCATCTGTCTGCTTGCTAGCTGTGGCTTCGATTGTTGGCTATGTCTGTGCCTGTGCCTCTTTCACACGTATGCCATTTGTGGCATGAGTAAGCTATCAATGCTGTCGTATGAAGCATAATCAGCCTTGGCTTTTTAACCAAATTGTTCAAGCTGATCCGCCATGGACTGTCGGTTCCAAGCATTTTAAAATCATGAGCTGGTCTGACATGCACATGCAAACACACAGGGCTCCAGAGCAGACAGACGCAGAGTTTGGTGCAAGAGGGCCTCACACTGACGTCTGGGGGTTTGGTACCACCCTGCTGCACCTGGCAACAGGGCAGCAGCCCTATAAGGACCTCACTCTGGTGCAGATGGTGACAGCCATGACCAAGGCCCGGCCCCCTGCTGTGCCCAACACCCTGCCTGCCTGGCTGCACCTCGTTCTGCAGCAGTGCTTCAGCTTTGATGTCACAAAGCGCCCAAGTGTGCAGCAGCTGCTTCAGGTCAAGCCTCTGTCTGTGTGACTTGCTGTGTCCAGTGCTGCTGTGCAACCCATCGGTGTGGTGACCTTCTTCATGCAACTTGCTGCAGACGGAATCATGTGAAGTTGCAGCCAGTGGACTCAGGCATACTGTACAGCTTGAGTGGCTTGTGCAAATGAGCGATGATGCATAGGTAGTTCTGTTTACATCAGAACTCACCATGTGTTCTTTTATAACGACGCAATAGCAGGTCTGTTGGAGCTGCAAAGGCAGACGTGCTTTGTGTGTTGAGTGCAACATGGCCCATCTCAGACACTGCTGCTGCTGTTCATGTGTTCAAAGCACAGCTCCTCGACCAGCGCGACATTCCCTCCCCATCAGCAAGTACAGCTGGCACCGCCAATGCAAGTACAGCTGCTGGCATTGCCAATGCAAGTCCAAGCACTTCACTGCAGGTCTGTCAAGCTTCAACACCGCAAACTCTGCATTCACCTGGATTCTCTGCTTGCTTATTGAATTTCACTTGCACTTCACCTTGTGTGTTGACGCAACTCACAGTTTGTGCCTGTCTGACTTCGAGCGCTTCTGAAATGCTTTGCTCTGCTGCATGGCAAAAAGCAAAAGTAGCCACAAACTCCATTTATACAAACTGTCAGCATCTGTATTGCTAAGTTGAGAAGCTAAAATGCACTGTCAATAGCTGCAGCATATCACGTGAGTGTGATGTGACTTTGACTGTGTTGCTGCACATGAGTTGCAAACTGTGGCTGACTTGTGGTTCACATTTGGCTATAAACAGGGTACTTTCACATACCCCAATGGAGATGTCTATGTTGGAGAACAGCAGAACGGCACGAGGCATGGGCAGGGCAAGATTAGGTATGTTGGTGGGCATTCGTATGAAGGCAAATGGGACAACGATCTGAAATCTGGGCAAGGCAGATACACCTGGCCTTCTGGTAGTGTGTATGAGGGCAATTGGCAGAAAGGCAAGCAAGATGGGCTGGGCAGATACACCTGGTCTGATGGCAAGGTGCACGTGGGCGGCTACCACAATGGCGTCATTCAGGGACACGGCAGAATGGCCTTGCCTGATGGTTCTGTGTATGAGGGCAATTGGCAGAATGACAAGCAAGATGGGCAGGGCAGATACACCTGGCCTGATGGTTCTGTGTATGAGGGCAATTGGCAGAATGACAAGCCAGATGGGCAGGGCAGAATCACCTGGCCTAATGGTGCTGTGTATGAGGGCAATTGGCAGCATGGCCTGAGGCATGGGCAAGGCAAGCATGTTGAGTGTGATGGGACAGTCTATAGTGGACTATGGGCAAATGACAGACACGCCTGAGAGTCAACATGTCAGCTGAAGAAATGTGTTTTTTGAGTGCATTTGAATCACAAGTTCAAGCGCAATTGCAAAAGAGATGATGTGTGAGCAGGGGCTCAGGCTTTGAGTGTCATGTTCTGGCGTGTACAATTCAACGTTGCTTGGCGTGTTGACACAATAGATGTTTGCATATGCTATACAGTGCATTGTTATTGTAAACTGTGCTGATCGTGAGGATGCATACAGTCTGAAGATCTGCTCACCTGTAAGATTGCTTGGGTGTTTGTAGGGGATGCTGAAGCAATTATGTGTAGATTAGGGTCATCAGGCACTATCACAAAAGTGTCATGATGTATTGCTGTCCACGTGGCCATGCTAGATTACGTGCTTAGCAAAGGCGCAATTTGCGCTGTAGGTCAAATCCAGATTCGTTTGTTGAGTGTTTGCTGCAGCTATGTTGTCATTTTGAAAGATATACATGTATCACAGCAAGTGCGCTTTGACAAGTGCAATCAGGGTATGGACATCACATGCGTATACTTATCTGCTGGACTCAACTAAATTTGTCGTCCAGCATATGCCTTGATCTTATCTAAGGCGCATGACTATTAGCACTGCTTGCGCCTTGGTCCCTCAGCAGCTGTTCATAGTCCTGAGGAAAGTGGTCAGACAAACCAAAAATGGTATGCAGGAAAGCTAATCTGATTGTTCTGTACATCATTGTTTTGTGTACTGATGTTCTCATTGAGTATTGATTGGATTGGGCTTCCCTTGAGTCTCATCAAGTCACCCACTGTCTTATACAACTGTATGGGCAGAGTCCCCCAAGTCTCATTCTTGTGCCGACTTGCAGCCAAAACTTGATAGGTGGAGTTCCTTGAAGAAATTATCACACAGCAGAAACCTGGAAGGAATTTTCTGGATGACATCAGCCCCATGAACATATTCGAAAATCCTGCCGGGATACTGCCTCCCCGGCAATGTTTAGATTTCGCCCTCTCTCACCCCAAAATGTGTGGGCTACCAAACGTGTGCACGCAGTTCACATGTCATGCCAGCTCCTTATGTCCTCTGGCGACCAGAGCCTGAGCAAAGACTGCTGCCAGGGCACCTCCTAATGAATGGCCTGCAAGGCAGGACACAACAAGGCTTTGCGGAGTTGCTGCTTGAAGATGCAATGGGAACAAAGTGTTGGATGAGCAACATTGTGCTGTGTTGAATGACACTGCTGGGATATTGCTTGGAGGGCAAATGCAAGTTGTCACATGACTTCAGCAAAGGCAACGAGAGCATAGCATTGCTTGCTGCTCTGTTGATTGCTTGTAGAAAGATAGCATGCCCTGAGACCAAGAGCATGTAGTCACAATCCCTGACATATCAATCAAGCAAGCAGACTTCCATCTGTCAAATGCACTTCCAGCTTCTGGTGACCTTCATGCACGCAAGCCTGTCAAAGAAGCTGGTAACCCCTTTTTCTTCGTTGTCATAAAGCAGCGCTGTCCAGAGGCCATCATGGGCCCCACACATGCCCTCAGGATGACTCAGGCTAATCTTGCCACTTCATCTTGTGTTGCTGAAATTCGTTGACCTGGTCCCTCTGCAAGCCTTGAAAGCAGCCTTGGGCATGGCCAGCATAACAGCCAGAGTCACAGGCATCAACGCTGCTTTGGAGGATTTCTCAGAATGCTTGGTTGCTTCAGCTTTGTGGCTTTGCTTTCTGGTCTGCTTGTTGCTGGTTAGGAAGTAGCTTTACCGCCTGCAGCCCAGGTACCGGGCAGTTTTGCCACTGACCGAATGCTTCTTGCAGACCAGATTTACAAACACTCAGTGACTGAGCATGCACCCTGACACGGAAAGATCAAAGGTGCAGCTGTGTTGACTGGTTTTGGCGACTGGGTTTGCTGTCCCAGGGACTGCTGTCAATGGGATACCCTGCAGTCCTGTACCAGAGCTGCTGTGGGATTCTGACATGAGAGCTTGTGTGGTCAACAGGCAGCTTTGATGGCTATCTGCTCAAGTGTACCTCATGCTTCAAACTCTGTGCCTGCAGACAACTTCAAAAAGCAAAGAGGCAGACTGCAGTTACAATCAGTTTGGCTGCACTGACAAGCAAGGAGCTCTTTAGCGTGGCATTGAGGCTGTGTTGTAGCTGTAGCAGAGCTGAGGTAAAAGGCGCAGTGCTATATGTAGCAGAGCTGAGGTAAAATGCGCAGTGCTAGCGTGTCAGGAGGCTAATTTCCTGCACTGTTACAGTAGCAATCTAAGTGCAACATCAAGGGAGCTTGTCCTGCTGTGGGCTCATGTGTGGATTTGCTGCAGTCCCCCAAAGACTGTCTGTGACTGTGTATAAATACTGCCCAGCAACAGTAACAGGAAGCAGCACCGGCCTGTATTGCTCAACAGTAACAGGCCTGTGTTGCGCAACAGTAACAGGACATCCCTATTTTCAGGTATGCATGCCACAGCAGCAGTTCAGAGCAACACAGGCCTGTGCTGCTTCCTGTTACTGTTGAGCAACACAGGCCTGAGCTGCTGCTGTGCATGCATACCTGAAAATACATCCCGACTAAGAGTGCTAGCATGCTCAGCCCTTTGACTGATTGCAAGCTGCACGTGGATAGCTGCATGACTCATGCTGGGCACGGCAGCCGAAGGTGTGCACTGCAGTGCGCCGGCTCCCCAGCCCGCTCCCTGTTCTGAGAGTCATCTTGAGACGGCCAAATATCGTCCCCCTAACAACCTCTCTACGCCTTTCGCGCCCAGCGTAGCAGCTTTGCCCTTCGGTGTACACGTTGTCCAAAGGGCAGCTGGATGCTGTGCAAGTGAAGCCAACAATGGCAGGTGCATACCGCTCTTGCTTTGCAGCAGGTTTATGGCAAATTGGAACACACGCTGTTTGCAAGTTATGCTAAAAGCAGTACTGCACAATCCAAAAAGTCTACAAGCACGAAGACTTTAGCCTACACCACAACATGCTGCAGGACTGCCAAACTTGCCTAACCGTGTTCAAGCTCACCACCATCAAGCTTTCTGTGCAACGCTTTGTTCCCTCCCCATCAGCAAGGCCAGCTGGTACCGCCAATGCAAGTACAGGTGGCATTGCCAATGCAAGTCCAAGCACTTCAGTGCAGGTCTGTCAAGCTTCACCACCGCAAACTCTGCATTTCACCTGGAGTTTCTGCTTGCTTGTTGAATTTCATGCATTTCACATTGTGTGTTGACGCAACTCACAATTTGTGCCTTTCTGACTTCAAGCGCTTCTGAAATGCTTTGCTCTGCTGCAAGGCAAAAAGCAGAAGCAGCCACAATCTCCAGTAATACAATCTGTCAGCATCTGTATTGCTAAGTCGAGAAGCTAAAACGCATTGTCACTATAGCTGCAGCAAATCATGTATGTGCGATATGACTTTGACTGTGTTCCTGCACATGACTTGCGAACTTTGGCTGACTTGCGGTTCACATCTGGCTATGAACAGGGCACTTTCACATACCCCAATGGAGATGTCTATGTTGGAGAACAGCAGAACGGCAAGAAGCATGGGCAGGGCAAGACTAGGTATGTTGATGGGCATGAATATGAAGGCAAACGGGACAACGACCAGAAATGTGGGCAGGGCAGAATGACATGGCCTAATGGCCAGGTGCACGTAGGCAGCTGGTACAATGGCGCCAGGCAGGGACACGGCAAACCCACATGCTCTGATGGTGCTGTGTATGAGGGCAACTGGCAGAATGACCTGAGGCATGGGCAAGGCAAGCATGTTGGGGTTGATGGGAGATTATATGAAGGCAAGTGGGAAAACGACAAACAAAATGGGCAGGGCAGAATGAGCTGGCCTATTGGCCACGTGTACATAGGCAGCTGGCACAATGGCGCCATGCAAAGACAGGGCACATACACTTGGCCTAGGTATGAGGGCAATTGGCAGAATGGCCTGAGGCATGGGCAAGGCAAGAAGGTTGAGAATGATGGGACAGTCTAGAATGGACTATGGGCAAATGACAAACACGCGTGAGGGTCAACATGTCAGCGGACGAATTGTGCTTTGAGTGTGTTTGAAACAACATTCTCAATCGCAATAGCAAAAGAGATCATGTGTGAGCAGGGGCTCAGGTTTTGAGAGTCTTGTTCTGGTGTTTACAAGTTGACGTTGCTTGGTGTGTTGACACGGTAGATGTTTGCATATGCTATACAGGGCATTGACACATTCACAACTGTGCCAATCGTGAGGATGCATGCTGTCTAGAGATCTGCAAGTTTGCTTGGGTGTTTGTAGGGGATGCTGAAGCAGTTTTGTGTGCATCAGGGTCATCAGGCATTGTCACAGTAGTGTGATAACATGTGCAACATAATGTGGACATGCCAGCCTATATGCTTAGTAAAGACGCTGCAAGTCAAGTTCATTGATTGAGGGTTTGCTGCAAGTATGTTGTCATGCTAAACCGTTACATGCATGTTTTGCAGCAACTGCGCTTTGACAGATGCAATCAGGTACAAACATCACATGCATCTGACAATCTTATGGATAGGACTGAACAGTCGTCCAGCATATGCCTTGACCAAATCAAGGTGCATGCCTGTCAACACTGCTTGTAATTCTCTCAGCTGCTGTTACAGTCCTGAGGAGAGTGGTCAAACAGATCAGGAGCAGTGCGCAGCGAAACTAATTTACATGTTGTTTGGATTGGGCCTTCCCTTGCTTTTGCCGTCAACAGCCAAATCAAAGCACTTTTGGCCATCTTCTCAACTTTACCTCATGCATATGCTCTGAGTTCGCACTGTTTGCTGACAGACAACTTTCGAAAACACAGAGGCAGACTGCAACTGCAGCAAGTCTGAGCTTGCCACATCTGCTGGCAATGACTCAGCAGCTCCTTAATTCTGCTTGAATGTATTGGCATGCGAGGTCTTGGAGGGTAATGCTGACCCACTGTGATGGCCGCACTCACAAGTAAGGAGCTCTTGGCAAGACCTAAAGGGCAGCAATCTAGGCGCAAGATCAAGGACATGTGGGCACCATTCAGATCTGGCAGCCCTTCCAGCACTTCCAAAGTCAGGCTGAAAAGCTTGGGCTTGGGCTTGGCACTGGCCCTGTTTGTGCAAGGATATATGGTATCTGGCACCGGTATAGTACTGGTATATAGTCTGAGTGCAACGAGATGTGCAGCATAGTATTTTGATATGCCAGGGTGAACAGACAAATGCATTGGCACCGGTTATGAACCCATGCACATAGCCCTAAGCACAGGGCAAGTGAAGAGTCAGGCTGACCTGCACAGTCTTCCAGCAGTTGGGCTGATTTGGGGTACAGCCTCATGACAATGCAGGGAACCCTGTTCAACATGCAGCAGCACAGCATATGACAAAAGCAGTGACAGGTGCTGGAAACAAGCTGCAAATTTTGACATCTCTTCCATAAAGGCTGTTTCCACAGCAGTAGGGCCTGTTTGTGTTGAGCCTCAATACTGCAACCTGCTCTTGAGCATGGCATCATTGAGGGCAGTCTCTCTCAAGCAGATGCACAGAAAAGCTGTTTAGAAGGTTGTTTTGGAGTGTAAGCCACCCAATCCACGGATCTGCTTGATATAGGGTTATAGGGGAGCCACAGGCCAGCATTGCTTCTACTTGGTTGATAAACTTCGTAAAGGCATGCTGAAGCAATGTTGAACACAGAGTCCATAGATACTCTGCAACCAGCAAACTTGCTGAATATGATATAAACAAAAGCAAACAGCAGTGAGTCTTTTGATGCACAGAACATTGTGCAGAAGGCTTGACGGTGGTGAGCTTCTGCTTAATTAAGCAATGTTGGCAGTGCTGCAGCATTCTGCCTTTCAGGCTGAAGCTCTGCGTGCGTGTGGGCTTCAAGCAGCAATACTCGCAGCAGAGTTTGCGTCATGCAGACATCAGCCATGAAGCGCCAATGTGTGCTGCACAATTCCCGGTGTAGCAAGAACTGTACACACCTGCAGGCATCTCACCTACGCATTAACCAGCTGCTTGTCAGGCACCACGACTCAGCTAACGGAGACCTTTTAGCTCTGGCACAGGGAGCTGGCGCACTGTAGTGCAGCGCCATCTTCGGCTGCCCATTCCAGCATGAGTCATGCAGCTATCCAGAGAGCACTTTGGGAGACAGCAGAAAGTCTAAAACTCTGTGGCACCTGGATTTGAAGGCGGCCAACACCCATGTTGGACCAGTATGGCCACGTCTGCCTGTCAGACTTCGGCATCTTATATGCACCGGGGGCCACGGGGACCCCGGGAAGCGTACGCAGCGTTAACCACTGCACTTTTCTCCCGACACTGGAACAGAAACAAAGCTTTCTGCTAGCAGAAACCAAGTGTCCGTCTAATCCATAGCGGTTGCTGTGCTTGTTGCTGTGCCTGTGCACAAAGTCTGCATTCCATGACTTGAGGTGTCGGTCACGATGGCTCTACGCAAGGCTCTGTCCTGTCCTAAAGGAGTGTGATGCTTGCTTGTATTTGCGCGTGTTGCATTTTGGTACGCGTGCGGTGTGCCGTTAGATTGTCGTAGTACGACTGTGCACGCCAGCCTATGCGCATGCTGCTTCGCAAGTGCAGGGATTAGTCATTGAAAGGACATTGCACTGCGGTTTTTCTTGTCAATCGCTCGGGAGGTTTATACAGCCCTCCTTGCCAGCTTGTTCGTTGATTCGTAACCGCACCTGCGCTGATGGAGGTGCTGGTCGAGTGTGCCTATTGCTGGCAGGCTTACAGCTCTTTGACCGAGGACCGGATTCCTCGTGTGCTACAGTGCGGTCACAGCCTTTGCACAGGGTGTCTAGGTGAGTTCAAAACTCCGATGTCGAGCTGCGTTCAAACCTGACTTCCGACGCCGGGTTCTAAAAATGAACAGGACAAGTCTTGACAAGCAACTTGAGAGGCGGACTTAGATGTCCAACGTGCCGGCAGCCACACAGCTTCTCGGAAGGCGCCAGTGTTGCTGCTGTGCCCCGCAATTTTGCTCTCATAAGCTCTCTTGAGCGGCTTCAGCTGAGAGGAGCTGCCGGGGGCTTGCTAGCGTCTGAGAGCCTTGTTATTGGGGACCGCCTCCCAAGGATAGCAGGCACAGCTGCTGTGTATGCTGGTGTCCTGAATCTTCACAATCGCCAGGTTCAGGTGTGTTGCAGGTCTCCCTTTGCACAGTCATAACATCCAAGACTGTTTTGTTGACCTTACTAATAAATAATAAATAATAGTTAAAACGCTTTCCAGCTCATGATGAGCTAGGTACGTGCAGGACAAGTCTTGTCTCTCCAGAGCAGCCT
>JAABUS010005292.1_pt1 | contig 17166 bp, 18 predicted proteins | sample 5560161 | NCBI WGS metagenome assembly JAABUS01 (sample SAMN10711885, study PRJNA513376) | rock metagenome | isolation source: Antarctica rocks | place: Antarctica: Victoria Land, Trio Nunatak nord | collected 2016-01-04
GGATCGGCCGGGTCGTGTCCCGTCAGCGTCTTCACTTTGGCCAGTCGGTAGGTGACCGTCCGTACCGACATGTGCAGTCTGCGCGCGGTTTCGGTGGTGACCTCTCCGGCGCAGACCGCCACGCTGACCCACGCGGTGAGCGGATACCGGCTGATCGCCTTCCAGGCACCGCCGACCCCCCGACCTTCGACGGCCAGATTCTAGGAAGATCAACAGGCACACACCTCTTGCATTCCTGGCCGCTGCGATATCGTTGGCACAAAAGAGTGGGAGCTGTTTTGAGGACCAGATGACACCCGAATCGACCCCTGAGCGTTTGCTCACCGCCGCCAAAACGCGGCGTCCGACGGCTGTCTCTTGTACCTGGTGCGGGTCACAGACCACTGTCCTGCCGGTCGGGCGGGTGCCGTCCTGGTGCTCCAACTCCTGCCGCCATCGGGCCTGGGAACAACGACGGGCGGCCTCCTCGGGACTCGCATCAAGGGGGCAAGTCGAGCGGCTCGTCGAGGTAGAAGTCCCCGTCACCATCATCAAAGAGATCGAGGTGGAGGTCCTGCCGAAGGGTGCCTCCTGGGCCAGGGCGCTGATGCACCTGGCCGACCAAATCGACCGCGGTCTGGTCTACGACCGGGACCTTGTCCATATCGCGCCGGCCCTGGACGCAGCCACTGCAGCAGTTGGCCGCCGGACCTGGTCGCGAAACCGTCAGCGGACACGATGAGCGGACGCCCCGTCGATCGTCTATCTCAACGACGGTGATAACCGTGCCATTTCTGACCGGCCTGTCGCCACCTCGCACCGCGGACCGAAAGCAACCCAGTCTCAGGCGCTGCGCTGCCAAACAGGGTGACTGTTGGCTCCAGGACTGGAGGCGTTGCTCGGCCAGTCGGTTGACTCGTCTCGGGACAACTGGAGAACCGTACTTCCGCCAGGCCTCGAGGGAACCTGAGAGCCGCTGTTGGCAGCCGCCAGCTCCGGGGCGCTGATCGCTCCGAGTCAGAGTGAACATCGCTGCGTTCAACACGATGCTCCCCCTACGAGGAGACAACCTCCCCTACGACGGGAGACGACCTCCCGTACGACGCAGTCGAACCTCCGGCACGACGCTAGGCACCTCCCCGAACTGTTCGACCACCTCCGGTAACCCGGCTGACGGCAGCTGATCTGACCGATCCCGCTCATCCTCCCGGCGGACCTCCCGTACCGCTGACGCGAAGATTCGCGCGCCCACTGGACAAGTTGACCAGCAGAAGAGGGCAAGGGGTGAATCTTCGCGCACCACGGTGCGTCGTCGCCGACGGCGCCCAGTTGCTGACCTGCGGGTTTACCCCGAACACGGCCTTTCGCGGACCCAAGACTGCGAGCCGAAGGGCGAGTACGGGAGGGAAACGGGAGGTCGCTGAGGACCCTGATGGGCATGGCATTTCGACTCTGCGCCTGTGGAGCGCCGGGCAAACTGGGAAGGCACTCAAATGACCGAACTGTTCGAATCTCGCACCCACGTAGCAATGACCCTGGACCAGCTACGAGCCGTCGACCACCGACCGATCATCGGCTGCTGGCCCAGCCTGCTCGTAGCCACCTCGACCGCAAGCCTGCAACTCGACCCCGCCGTTGTCCTCTCCTGCGAAGAGGCCATCCACATATCCGGCCGACTGCTGGCGGAGCTCGCCCGCTGGCACGAGGCTATTCGTCGCCAGGCAAGCACCGCGGCCTGACAGAAGTGGAAGACATCATGGAGAAGTTGTTGATTACGGCCGGGGAGGCCGCTGACCTGCTGGGTCTCGGGCGCACCAAGGTCTACGAGCTGATGGCCGCAGGGCGCATCGAGTCGGTCAAGATCGGTCGATCGCGCCGATTGCCTGTCTCGGCCGTGCACGAGTTCATAGAAAGGCTGAAGGAGACCGCGGCATGACTGCATCGCGATCGGGTCCGAGTCGGCGCCGCGGGCAGGGCGAGGGCAGCGTCTACAGGCGCTCGAACGGCTATTGGGCGGGGATCCTCGATCTGGGCTACGTCGAGGGTCGACGACGACGACGAACCGTCTCCGGTAAGACGCGCGCCGAGGTCCTCAGCAAGCTCGACCGTATTCGCCGAGATCATCAGTTGGGGCTCGATCTGTCCACCACCCCGCGGACCGTGACGGACTGGCTGGAGGACTGGCTGACGACGATCAAGAACTGCGACGGCACCCGGCCCTCGACGCTGGCTCGCTATCGAGGAGTGATCGATCACCATCTCAAGCCGGGTCTCGGCCGGCATCGCCTCGACAGACTCACTCCTCGTGACGTCCAGGCGTTCCTTGCCAGCCGGCACGCGACGGTCGCCCTTGCGACCGTCGTGAAAGTGCACGGTGTCCTCCGGGCGGCGCTATCTGACGCTGAGCGCCTTGACCTCGTACCTCGGAACGTGGCCAAGTCCGTCCGAGGTCCCTCACTTGGCCGCCGGGAGCGGGACAACCTCAGCATCGCGGAGGCACGCCGTCTTCTGCAGCTCGCTGCTGACGATCGTTTCGAGGGAGTCTTCGTGATCGCCTTGACGATGGGGCTGCGACGGGGCGAAATCCTCGGGCTGCGATGGAGCGACATTGACGCAGACACCGGAGTGCTCTGGGTCCGCCAGGCGGTGCAGCGGGTCAATGGTGGGCTGCAGTTGGTCGAGCCCAAGACCCACCGGTCTCGCCGTGCACTGCCGATTCCCGGCCTCGCGCTCGGCGCACTCGACCGGCAGCGGGCGCGTCAGGCGGCTGAGCGGCTGGCCGCTGGGCCGGTCTGGCAGGACAACGGACTGGTGTTCGCTTCGGTCATCGGGACTCTGCTCGAGCCGCGCAACGTAAATCGACACTTCGAACGCATCCGGGGTGAAGCTGGCCTGTCTTGGGTGCGGCTGCATGACCTCCGGCACGCCTGCGCGACGTTCCTGCTGGCCCAAGGCATCGAGCCCAGGACTGTTATGGAGATTCTCGGCCATTCCACGATCCGGCTCACCATGGACACTTACAGCCACGTCTTGCCGGACCGCCTGCACGCCGCCGCAGAGGCCATGAACCACACACTCGGGTAGCCCGAGACCGCAGTTCGGCCAAGTGTTGACCTGCTCGGACATAACGCGTTCAGCTCGCCGCAGCATCAGCGCTGTCTGTCACAGGGAGCGGCAACGTCTGCCAGCGTCCATGCGTGATTCAACGCGTGAGGTGCGTCCGTCACTAGCGCGATCCCGAGGCCCTACGCCCCTGTTCTATCCAGGCCGCGACACGTTCGACAGGAACTATCAGGAGGGCCCCCTCATGCTCCTCCACCTCGATGAAATAGACATGATCGCCTGGAAGCAGCTGCACCCTTTCCATCAGTGTCTTGGGCAGCGCCACCTGACGATTAAGCGTTATCCGGTGGGGGCCGAACGGCGTGTTCACCTTCAAAGACTATGAATATTTGTAGTCTGATACCAGACCTTGGGCAATGTCAGCATGGGGACTTAAAGTCCCGAACATATGTTCGAAGGAGGACCAACGATGCTCTCGCGTCTTCGCAAGCTCTGGCGGGCCGCCGGCGCTTCGGCCTATCGTCGCGGTATGGCACGCCCACGGCCGACCCCACGCTTGGTCCCAGTTCCAAGGGAAAAGGCCCTTAGCGCGCACCCCGGTGAGTGGGTTGCCGTCAAGGAGGGTCGGGTGATTGCACATCACTCCAGTTCACGCGAGGTCGTTCGGATGCTGAGGGCGCAGGGACGCGCGGCGGAGGGTGCCGTGCTGCATCGGTCCGCCCAACCTACCGAGGCCATAGCCGTCGGACTCGGCTAGAAGGCTGTACACGCCGGAGCGCTACGAGGTCTTCCGCTACCGCGAAGAGGAGCCTCGCCCTGACGGAACTGTCCTGTCGCGCCCGACATTGGAACTCGACGTCAGCTTTGGTTCGCGGACCCAACGGATCATCGCCCTGGTGGATACCGGCGCGGTCAACTGCATCTTCGACCGTGCAGTCGGCGACTCCATCGAGATCGACTACAGCCCGGGACGCGGAAAAGATCGGCCACTCTCGATCCTTGGCAGGGAGCATCAAGCACGTGAGGCCATAGTCACTCTGGAGATCCCTCGTTATCCAGGAACGACCTGGGAGACGCTGGCCTGCTTCCTCCACGAGGAACTGCCGTTGTCCTTCATAGGCGTGCTGGGTCAAGAAGGGTTCCTGGATCGGTGGGTAACGACGTTCAACTACTACGACGGCTACTTCATGCTCGAGGAAAGAGACAGCTTCGTGGCGCGCTTCGACGCCGATCCCGCTGACGCGCTGCGTCCGTGGCACGACGACGAATGGGAGCGACCGACCGAGAACTAGAGAACCTCCGTCACCGTTGACCGCCACGTCTGAGCTAACCCGCCTGCTCGCGCGCCTGCACGCGGTCGGTAACGCCCCTCAGTGCCCGTGTCGATTCAGAAGACCGGTTCTCGACGCGGCACCAGGTGTCGCGCTAGGCAGCAAAGTTGGCAGCAAACTCGCTCAAGCACCCCTGGTGGGAGGACCGGGGGAGGGCAGAAGCCCAGGTCAAACAGGGTGGAGACGAAGGGACTCGAACCCTCAACCCCCGCCTTGCAAAGGCGGTGCGCTACCAATTGCGCCACGTCCCCGAGGAGCCACGTCCCCGAGTGGGTACGGACGACCCGAAACGGCTCAGCTAACCGACGGGGCCGGCGCTACCACCGGCAGGCGGGACGGGCCGGGTACCGCCAGTCGTGGTTGCTTCGTGCCAGAGGTCGGCCTCCTGGTTGGCGGCGGCCTTCTTCCGGAAGGCCAGGAAGCCTCCGACGGCAGCGGCTACGAGCAGCAGCTTCTTCATGACGAACTCGACTCCTCTCGGCTCCGGCCGCGGTGCGTTTGCGCACCCCTGGCCAGAGCATCGAACGGCGATCCGTACGGGTGGATCCGGGTCGCCGTTGTGGGCCTGGGAGGACTTGAACCTCCGACCTCATCCTTATCAGGGATGCGCTCTAACCGCCTGAGCTACAGGCCCGGATCACGGCTCGCCAGGCTACCGCAGCGACCCAGCTGCCCTCGCCTCCGGATGCGACGGGCTATTCGCGCTCGGTGAGGGTGACCTCGAGGCCACCGACCAGATCGGCAGAGAGGTTGTAGATGTAGGTCGCGATGGTGGCCAGTGCGGTGAACAGCACGATGTTGATGGCCCCGATCAGCGCCGCGCCGCCGAAGACCAGCCCTGGGGTGACCAGCTCGGTGGTGCCACCGTCCTCGGAGCCCAGCTGGCCCCACAACTCGTTGATCTGATCGAAGACGTCGAGCCCGGACAGGACGCCGTACAGGATCCCGACGGCGACCATCCAGACGAAGAACATGACGACCGAGAGCACCAGCGAGATCTTCAGTGCCGACCAGGTGTCCACGTGACGGAGCTGCAGCCGAGCCTTGCGCGGGCCGCGGGCCCCGCGCTGATTTGCCGCACCTTTCTTGCCGCCCGTCGTCGCAGCCGGCGGTGTGAGGGGCGCCGGCGTTCGCGAGGGTGGGACCGTCTGGGTGCGGCTCGTGGGACTCCATGGTTGGCTCGGGGCGCGGCTACCGGGGGTCGGTGGAGCCGACGTACGGGGGCTGGCCGCGGCCCTGCCGTTCGTCGGAATCGCCGATGTCGCAGGGCTGGAAGCCCTTGGCGCATAACCGCTGGAGGACTGCCCACCCTGGTTCTGCGTTGTTGACGCCGAACCGCCTACCCGCGGGATGGACTGCGTGTGGTCACTCACGTACCACATCCTCCCACGTCAGGCGTGGATGATGTGCGGCGTCCGTTGGAAAGGCGAGGTTCGGGGTCTGTGGGTGCCGACCACTCGTACGTCGCTGATCTCGTACGCCCGCCATGGCCAGCCGGCCGCCTGCGCGACCGCAAGGGGTCACTCCGAACCGGGTAGTCACGGTTCCGGCTTCCCCGTTGACGCCGCCGGCGGCCGGGTGGCGGCTCAGTTGGTCGAGGGACTGAGCCGGGTCACACCGGGTCCCGGGCGCGACTGGACCTGACGCACATCGTCGATGTCGTGGCCGGCTTCGCAGCGGAGTACGGCGTGCACCTGGCTGTCACAGCCGGCGTGGACTGTGCGCAGTGGACCGCCGCTCGGATCGGCCAGGTACCGGTCCCCCCAGTCGCGTAGGGCCACTAGAACCGGATAGAGGTCGAAGCCGCGCTCGGTGAGGCGGTATTCGTAGCGGAGTCTGGCGCCCGGCTCGCGGTAGGGCTCGCGCCGCAGGATGCCGTACGCCATGAGGCTGGCGAGCCGATTGCTCAACACCTGCCGGGGAATGCCCGTGCGCTCCCGCATGTCATCGAAGCGACGCACGCCGGTGAAGATCTCGCGGAGCACCACGAAGGACCATTTCTCGCCGAGGATCCCCATCGCTCGGGCAACCGTGCAGTTGTCGATCGACCAGTTCAGAGCTTCGGCGCGCACCAAGCCATGCTAGATCTCTTTGACAGACCCAGCGAGTTCTGACACCCTGCGTCCATGAATAAGACTCAGGTCGCCGTACGAACCCGCACGTTCTCCTGGGCCGACCCGACGGAGATCGCCAGCCATCTCGGCGGCCGCAGCGGCTTGGATCTCTTGCGCGCCATGATCTCCGGCGAGCTCCCGTCTCCGCCGTTCATGCACATGCTGGGAATCGAACGAATGGAAGCAGACGAAGGGAAGGTGGTGGTGGTCATGCCCGTGCAGGAGTTCCACTACAACCCCCTGGGTACGGTGCACGGCGGAATCCTGTCCACGCTGCTGGACACCGCCGCCGGATGCGCAGTCCACTCCACCCTGCCCAGTGGCGTCGGCTATACAGTCTCTGGATGTGCAGACCAAGTTCCTTCGCCCGGTCACGGTCAGCTCCGGCGCGCTGCGCTGCGAGGGCAGCGTCATCTCGCGTGGTCGCAGCATGGCCCTGGCCGAGGCTCGGCTGACCGACGGGAAGGGGCGCCTGGTCGCTCACGCCACGTCGACCTGCCTGCTGTTCGAGACCGGCGGCGCATAACCGCGGGGTCGACGGGAATCCGGCCGCCGGTATTGACCTGACCGGAACCGGTTGGCAAGATCCTTGTGAAAGGTTTCACAAGGAGGGGTGCTCAACCATGACGGAGCGGAAGCCGCCCGGGATGAGCTTCGAGACCTGGGTGGACAAGGCGATCCGGGAAGCCGAGGAGCGGGGCGCTTTCGCCGACCTCCCCGGCACGGGCAAGCCGATCCCTGGAGCCGGCCAGCCTGATGACGAACTCTGGTGGGTCAAGGCCAAGATGGCCCAGGAGCAGTTGACGTTCATCCCGCCGTCGCTGGCGCTGCGCAAGGACGTCGAGGAGATTCACGACCGGGTTGCGGGCCTGCGCTGCGAGTCCGAGGTACGCGCGCACGTCAACGAGCTCAACGCGCGTATCGCCACCGCGATCCGAACCGGCATCTCGGGGCCGCCGATCGCCGTCATGCCGGTGAATCCGGACAAGATCGTCGCGACGTGGAAGTACCGAGGCCCGAGTTGATCATCGGAACTACCTGGGGTTTAGGCGCAGTTTCCGCCGTTAAACCCCCAAAGTTCCGATGATCAACTCGTGTCAGCCGGGCCGGGTGGCTCTCCGGTGGTCTCGTCCTCGGTGACCCGGGCGATCGCCACGATCGTGACGTCTTCGCCGAGGTTCATCAGCTTGACGCCCATGGTGGCCCGGTCCTTGTTGTGCCGGACCCCCTTGACCGGCGTACGGATCACTCCGCCGCCGGAGGTGATCGCGTACAACTCGTCCTCCAGTTGTACGGCCAGGGCGCCGACCAGGATCCCCTTGCGGGACTTGGGATCTGCGGTCAGCACACCCTTGCCGCCGCGCCCCTGCACCGGGTAGTGCTCGATGCCGGTCCGCTTGGCGTAACCGTTCTCCGTGGCCACCAGGACGTCGACGCCCTCCCGGACGACCTCCATCGACAGCAACTCATCAGCCTCGGTGAAGCGCATTCCGATCACCCCGGACGTGGCCCGGCCCATCGGACGCAGCGTCTCGTCGTCGGCCTTGAACCGGATCGACTGCGCCTTGCGGCTCACCAGCAGCAGGTCGTCGTCCGGCCCGATCAGCGCTGCCCCCACGACCTCGTCGCCCTCGCGCAGGTTGATCGCGATCACCCCGCCGGTGCGGTTGGTGTCGAACGCGGTCAGCTCGGTCTTCTTCACCAGCCCCGAGCGGGTGGACAGCACGAGGTACGGAGCGACCGAGTAGTCCTTGATCTGGATGACCTGGGCGATCTGTTCATCGGGCTGGAAGGCCAGGATGTTGGCCACGTGCTGGCCGCGGGCGTTGCGGTTGGCCTCGGGCAACTCGTAGGCCTTGGCGCGGTAGATCCGGCCCTTGTTGGTGAAGAACAGGATCCAGTTGTGCGTCGAGCCGACGAAGAAGTGCGCGACGATGTCGTCGGTCTTGAGCCCGGCGCCCATCACTCCCTTGCCGCCGCGCCGCTGGGACCGGTAGAGGTCTGACTTGGTGCGCTTGGCGTACCCGGTCCGGGTGATCGTGATGACCACCTCTTCCTCGGCGATCAGCTCCTCCATCGAGACGTCACCGTCGTAGGCCACGAACTTGGTCCGCCGCTCGTCGCCGTGCTTCTCGACGATCTCGGTCAGCTCTTCCTTGACGATCTCCCGCTGGCGCGCGGGGTTGTCGAGGATGCCCTGGAGTTCAGCGATCTGGGTCTCGATCTCGGCCAGCTCGTCGAAGATCCGCTGACGCTCGAGTGCGGCCAACCGACGAAGCTGCATGTCCAGGATCGCGGTGGCCTGCAGCTCGTCGATGTCCAACAGCTCCATCAGGCCGGCACGGGATGCCTCGGCCGACTCGCTGGCCCGGATCAGGGCGATCACCGCGTCCAGCTGGTCGAGTGCCTTGGCCAGGCCGCGCAGGATGTGGGCGCGTTCCTCTGCCTTGCGCAGCAGATAGCGGGTACGCCGCACGATGACGTCGAGCTGGTGGACGACGTAGTGGCTGACGAACTCGTCCAGGCGCAGGGTGCGTGGTACGCCGTCGACGATGGCCAGCATGTTGGCACCGAACGTCGTCTGCAGCGAGGTGTGCTTGAACAGATTGTTCAGGACCACCTTGGCCACTGCGTCGCGGCGAAGGGTGATCACCAGCCGCTGCCCGACCCGGTCGGAGGACTCGTCGGCGATGTCGCTGATCCCGGACAGCCGACCGTCCTTTACGCCCTCGGCGATCGACTCGGCCAGGTTGTCCGGGTTGACCTGGTACGGGAGTTCGGTCACCACCAGGATGGCCCGCCCCTTGGCGTCCTCGTCGACGGTGACCACGGCACGCATCCGGATCGAGCCACGGCCGGTGCGGTAGGCCGATTCGATCCCGTCCCGGCCGACGATCAGGCCGCGGGTCGGGAAGTCCGGTCCCTTGATTCGCTCGAGCAGCGCGTCGAGGAGTTCCTCGGCGGAGGCTTCGGGGTTGTCCAGGGACCAGATCACCCCGTCGGCGACCTCGCGCAGGTTGTGCGGCGGGATCCGGGTGGCCATCCCGACCGCGATGCCCTCCGAGCCGTTGACCAGCAGGTTGGGGATCCGGGCCGGCAGGATCGCCGGCTCGCTGTTGCTGCCGTCGTAGTTGGGGACGAAGTCGACGGTCTCCTCGCGGATGTCCCGCAGCATCTCCATCGCCAGCGGCGTCAGCCGGCATTCTGTGTAGCGCATCGCCGCAGCAGGGTCGTTGCCGGCCGAGCCGAAGTTGCCCTGCCCGTCGATCATCGGCGCCCGCAGTGACCAGGGCTGGGCCATCCGTACCAGCGAGTCGTAGATCGCGGTGTCGCCGTGCGGGTGGTAGGTCCCCATCACATCACCGACGACGCGGGCGCATTTGACGTGCGCGCGATCCGGGCGGAAGCCGCTGTCGAACATCCCGTACAGGATTTTGCGGTGCACCGGCTTCAAGCCATCGCGTACGTCGGGCAGGGCACGACCGACGATGACCGACATGGCGTAGTCGATGTAGCTGCGCTGCATCTCGGCCTGGATGTCGACCGGTTCGATGCGGTCGCGCTCCGGCGGCAGAGTCTGGGTCACTGAGTTCCTTCTCCTGGGTTGGTCGGGGTACGGCGGGGGTCAGATACCTGCGACCTCAGATGTCTGCGAATCAGATGTCAAGGAACCGGACGTCTCGGGCATTGCGGGTGATGAACCCGCGCCGGGCCTCGACGTCCTCGCCCATGAGGGTGGAGAACAGCGCGTCGGCCTGGGCGGCGTCGTCGAGGGTCACCTGCAGCAGGAGTCGGGTGTCGGGGTCCATCGTGGTCTCCCATAGTTCCTTGGCGTTCATCTCGCCGAGACCCTTGTAGCGCTGGATCGCGCCCTCCTTGGGCAGCCGGCGACCCTCGGTTGCCCGGAGCTGGATCAGCGCGTCCTTCTCCCGCTCGGAATAGACGTAGTCATCACCCAGCTTGGAGCCCCACTTGATCTTGTAGAGTGGGGGCTGGGCGAGGTAGACGTGCCCGGCCTCGATCAACGGCCGCATGAACCGAAACAGCAGGGTCAGCAGCAGCGTCACGATGTGCTGGCCGTCGACGTCGGCGTCGGCCATCAGGATCACCTTGTGGTACCTGAGCTTGGCCAGGTCGAAGTCATCGTGAATTCCGGTGCCCAACGCGGTGATCATCGACTGGACCTCGTTGTTCTTCAGGGCCCGGTCCAGGCGTACCTTCTCGACGTTGATGATCTTGCCCCGGATCGGCAGGATCGCCTGGAACATCGAGTCCCGGCCGGACTTGGCCGAGCCGCCCGCGCTGTCCCCCTCGACCACGTACACCTCGGAGGCGGCCGGATCGGTCGAGCGGCAGTCGGCCAGCTTGCCCGGCATCCCGAAGTCGCTCATCGCGCTCTTGCGGGCCAGTTTGCGGGCTTGCTGCGCCGCCCGGCGGGCCCGGGCGGCCGAGGACGCCTTGAGAATGATCAATTTGGCTTCGCTCGGATTGCGCTCGAGCCAGTCGCCCAACCAGTCGTTGCAGATCTTCTGCACGAAGCCCTTGACCTCGGTGTTGCCGAGCTTGGTCTTGGTCTGGCCCTCGAACTGCGGGTTGGCCAGCTTCACCGACACGATCGCGGCCAGGCCCTCGCGTACGTCGTCGCCGGTGAGGCGCTCGTCCTTGTCCTTGAGCAACTTCTTGTCGACGGCGTACTTGTTGATCACCGTGGTCAGCGCCGCCCGGAAGCCCTCCTCGTGCGTGCCGCCCTCGTGGGTGTTGATCGTGTTGGCGAAGGTGTAGACGCTCTCGCCGTAGGACTCGTTCCACTGCATGGCCACCTCGGCGGCCATCCCTTTGACCTCGCCAGAGAACCCGATCACTGACTTGTGGCTGGCCCCCTTGCTGGAGTTGAGGTGCCGGACGAAGTCCTCGATCCCACCCGCGTAGTGATAGGTGACCTCGACCGGGATCTCGTTACGCTCGTCGCGTACGACGATGGTCAGGCCCCGGTTGAGGAAGGCCATCTCCTGCAAGCGGCTCTTGATCGTCTCGAACGTGTACGTCGTTTCCTCGAAGATCGCCGGGTCGGCCCAGAAGGTGATCGTCGTTCCGTGCTCGGTTGTGCGCTCGCCCTTGTGCAGTGGCGCCGCCGGTACGGTGTTGAGGTAGGGCTGGGACCAGCGGAAGCCGTCCTTCTTGATCTCGACGTCCAGCCGGTGGGACAGGGCGTTGACCACGGAGATGCCGACGCCGTGCAGGCCGCCGGAGACCGCATAGGACTCGCCGTCGAACTTCCCGCCGGCGTGCAGGGTGGTCATCACGATCTCTACGGCTGGGCGCTTCTCGACCGGGTGCATGTCGACCGGGATGCCACGGCCGTTGTCGACGACCCGGACGCCACCGTCGGCCAGCAGGCTGACCACGATCCGGTCGCAGTGTCCGGCCAACGCCTCGTCCACAGCGTTGTCCACGACCTCCCACACCAAGTGGTGCAGGCCGCGTTCACCGGTCGAGCCGATATACATGCTCGGGCGCTTGCGGACGGCCTCAAGGCCTTCGAGGATCGTGATCGAACTCGCGGAATAGCCCTTCACCCTTGCCTTGGCGGGGCCGGGGGACCCCGACGACGGGACGGGCATCTGGGGACTGGCAGCCACGCGAGCGTGCTCCTCTGGTCGGCGGTGCGAGATGATTGGCCTCATCGCGGCGCACCGACCTCGTACCAACCGGACCCTGCGTTGGCGGCCTTCAGGTCGAAAGTCGCTCAGATCCACGCTGATGACACGCTCGCGGTAGGTGCCTTTGGAGTTTACCTGCTCAGGCCGACCACGTGTGGGCGTTGTCCACCCTGACACGCCCGCCAAGAGTCGAACTCGCCGTTCTTGACTCCCTATACCTGAGCGGTCGGTCCCACCGGCTCAAGTACAGGCAAAGTTGATCATCGGAAAGGGAGGGGTTTTCCGGTCGTCAGACGGCCGAAAACCCGGCGGATTCCGATGATCAACTTGGTCAGGACGCGAAACTGAGGGCCGCGAGCAGGGTCGCCAGCACCTGGCTGTGCCACTCGAGCAGGTCGGGATAATGGTTGTCGGGGCGCGTGATCGCCAGATGATGGGCCCCGTACCAGATCTCGTCCCGATCCTCGCTGGCCAGCAGCAGCGCCCGTACCGGCTCGGCCAGCAGTGATCGGGCCATCGGAGAGTCCTCGGTGACCAGCAGCGTCCAGCGGGTGTCGAAGGCCTCGTCCCCGCTGGGCAACGCCATCATCCCGCCGATCTTGTGCGACCAGAACCTCGCCGGGACCAGCCGCAGCGTCGGCAACGGGACCAGCGACGGCGCCGCGGTGACCGCGTACCGCCGGACCTGATCACGACCGCGCTCATAGGTGATCTGGAAGGCAGTCATCCGCCAACTGCCTACCTGGCCGCGGACCACTTCCCGAGCGTGGTGGTAGGGATCCAGGCGCAGCGGCGCCGACTCGATCAGCTCGACCAGTCCGGCATCCTCGGCGGCATCCCCGTCGCTGATCGACCATCCGCGCTGCTGCGCCCATTCAGTCAGGGCCGGTGCCTCGGGCTGATCGGTCCACCAGTCCGGTGTCGAGAACCAGCGGCGCCGGCCACCCCTGGGGGGCGGTCCCGATCCGTCCTCCGCACGAGGATCACGGTTGGGGTTGGGGTTCGCCCCTGGGCCCGGACCAGGGCCGAACGGTGGCTCCGGCGGCGGCGGGGTCGTCATGCGCTCGACTCTCTCACGGCCTCCGCCGCTTCCAGCCTCGGGCGTACGTCCCCTTGAGGGGGCAGCGGCCGCCGGTGGGGGTACGTCCACGCCACCTCAGCAGCTGAGTCGGGGGAATCCCCCGAGTGGCGCCCCGCCGATGCCGGTCCGCCTCCTCAAGGACCCGCTCGACTGCTATGACCACACAGCCAGAAACGAACCCGCCGATGCCGCCGCCGGCGACTGATACTGGATGCTGCGCAGCGCCAACGAGCCTGCCTTGGCACCGGTGCCGCCGCCGGTGCTGCGCGCGCACTGCACGCAGCACCGGCCATCCCCTTCGCGGGCCCCCTGGGTCAGGGCCCGCCGGTGTACTCGAAGATGTAAAGCCCGAAGTCCCGGTCACTGGCAGCGACGAGCTCACGCCCGCCGTCCTGGAAGACCTGCACTCCCCAGAAATCGTTACCTCGGCGGTCGATGAAGCTGCCCACCTCGACGAGTTCGTTGTCGCGGATCTCGAGCACCCTGAACCCACCGGCGTAGTAGGACAGGTAGGCAAGGTTCGGCGAGGTCGGCGAGGTCGCCACCTCATGGACGCTGAGCGCACCGAACCCGGAGGCGAAAGCCGGATCGTGGGCCTCGGGAATGGCGTAGGTGTCCAGCTCGGCCACCTGGCCGCCCATGCCGCCGTACAGATGCACATAGCCCCAACCGTCGAAGTACGACGTGAGCACCACCTCGTCGCCAACGGTGCCGATCGGGATGTCCGCGGTTTCCGATCCGTCTCCGGCCAGGCATTCGGCATCGTTGTACGGCTCATCGAACAGGGCGAAACCCTGATCGCGCGGGATGACACCGAAGGTCGGGATGCCGCCTTCGACACTCATACCCAACGTTGCGGTGCAGGCATCGGATCCCTCACGGTTGAAGATGATGACGGCGACGTAGCCCCCTGCCTCCTCCACGTTCGCGACCTTCTCGGTGAACGTGCACACGCCCCGTTCGACGACGGCGATCTGCGTCCCGTCTCCGGCTGGAACGGGCTCATCAGCATCGCAGGCGCGGCCGACGTACACGGTCTCGCCCTGGATGGACTCGCCCTCCGGAAGCGGTGGAGTGTCACTCCCCTGACCGGCCCCGGTGATGAGCGTGTCATCGGTCAGATTGCGGCCTTTGACGGCGAACGGGTCGAAGTCTTCGTCGGCAGCGACGACGTACTCGTTTGTCGCATTGAATTCCGCATAGTGGGCGTTGCCCTCCGGCACCTCCGTGGCGCCGGTGGATTCGAGCAACTCAGGATCGGGCACAGTGAAATCAGTGTCTCCGATGAACGTCGGCCGGGTCGGATCGGACACATCAAGGGCGACGTAGCCGGCGTCCCAGTACGAAGCAAGCATCACCTGTCGACCATCGATCCGCTTCACGATCGCGTCGTGCAGGAAGACTTCGGTCAGGCTGGGCACCTCGGGCTGCAGAATCTGCGGGATCATCGCGGCAAGATCGTATTCGGCGATCTTGACCGGGCTCCTGGGGTTGCTGATGTCGAAGATGTCGACATCAGCGGTCTCCTCGTCGTCTACGAGCACGGCGTAGGTCTTCAGACCGTCGCGCCACATGAAGGCGCTGTGCACCTGGTGCGCGATCCCGGTGTCGTCCGGTACACCGTCGGTGTCGAAGTCGCCGAAGCCGGCTGCCAGGACTCTCGGATTGTCGGGATCGGTCACGTTGACCAGAGTTGCTCCGCCGACCGTCGATCTGGTCTCAGCGCAGATCTCGTTGTTGAAGATCAGCAGGTCGCCGATGAAATCCCGCGAGACAGTCCTGATGACCTGCATGCCCTCGCCGACGTAACTGCCTCGCCCGGTGGGGATGAATCCGGTCTGCACGGGGTTCTCGACATCGGAGATGTCCACGATGTAGACGCCGCCCTCACCGCAGGGTTCGTCGTTCGCGGCCAGGTAAGCCGTGTGATTGAACACGGCGACATCGGCGATCCGGCCCGGGACGTCGGTGAGTTCGAGCTTGCTGACCAGCGCCACGTTCTCCTGCTGGGGCGGCAGATGACCTTCGAGCGGGCCGTGCTGCTCGCCACCGGGGTTTGCTTGGGTGGTGGTACCCCCATCATCGCTGGTGCTGTCTGGGCCGGGAGGCGAGTTCCCGAACGCGGTTCCCGGCGAGGCGAAAGTGAGCCCCGCTACGACGAGCAGCGGCAGGACACTCCTGCGAGACGGCATGGCCATGAAGCTCCTCAGATCGTGCTGTCCGCACGTGTCGGTTGACACTGTAAGCGCCGGTGGGTGCGCGCTGGTTCGGAAGGTCAGATAGCGCCGAAGGCTACCTTCCGTGATCGCTGAGGCAAGGTTTTCGGCGAAGAAATCTCGGCCGTACGCTGATTTCGGCCGGGGGATCAGCCGAAAGTGTCGCGTAGCCCGCGGCCCTTGAACCGCCTCGGACCCGCTGGTCGGGTCGGTGCCACCGGTCCCTGGACCCGGATGCGGCGAATCAGGTTGCTGCCGAGTTCGGTGGCCAGCCGAGCCTGCAACTTGGGCACCAGCAGCCGCAGCTGAGTCGCCCAGGCAGTGGTGTCGGCGACCACCAACAGTTCGCCCTCGCGCAGGCTTTCTGGCCGGCAATGTGCAGCGATCTGCGGTCCGACCAGCTCCGGCCACCGGCCGAACAGCGCGCCCTCTCGAGCCTGATCGCCCCAGCCCCGGTCATCGAACAGCCGCCCGACCAGGGTGCCCAGCAGCTGTGGGTCGGTCGGGTCCGGTCCGGCCGAACTCCAGTTCTCCCGGCGGCGGCCGGCTACCCGGCGGGTCCGTACGCCGGGATGTGCCTTAGCCGTACGGGTGGCCGCCTGCATCGCTGCCCGCGCGAGGTCACCGGGAGTGGAACCGCTCGATGCCGCGCCGGAACCGTCCGGAGCGGCTGCCGACGGATCGTCAGAGCTCATGCCGACCTGCCCGCCACGGTCCGAGCCCACTTCTGGCGGTTTTGACGTAAACCGCCAGATCTGCTCACAGGCACATCATCGCGCAGGTCATACAGCCGTGGTTTGCTGCATCGCGAAGGGACGAATGGCCGAGCCCGTAGCCGCTCGTCATGGCCAGCTTTCGACTAGACAATCGGCTGGACCCGCCCGTCGGCGACCTCGAACCGCATCCCGCGAAGCGTCTCCGGAACGTCATCCGAGACCGCCGCTGTGATCAAGGCTTGTTCGGCCGCAGCTGCAATCGTGGACAGGTGCGCTCTGCGGCGAGCGTCCAATTCTGCGAAGACATCATCAAGGATCAGGATCGGTTCGACCCCGTCGGCGCGAAGCAGGTCGTAGGCGCCGAGCTTGAGCGCCAGAGCGAAGGACCACGACTCTCCGTGACTGGCGTACCCCTTCGCCGCTGTCCCGCCCAGCCGTAGCCGGAGCTCGTCCCGGTGCGGCCCGACCAGGGTGATCCCGCGGTCCAGTTCGTCATGACGAACTCTGGCCAGCGCTGCGCCGATCGCCTCGGTCAACGCGGCGTTCGAATGAGGGGAAGTTTGCACCGCCAAGTTCGTCTCAGGGTGCCCCTGAGTCGAACCTATTGGCAGAGGGGACCCCTGAGTCATGTCGGGCGTCAAGACGGTGCTCTCGTACGAGATCCCGGCCGCGACGGCGGCCTCCGGCCCGGTTCCGGCAACTGCGGCGTAGGCGGCACTGACGTACGGCCCGAGTTCGGCGACCAGGTGCAGCCGTCCGGCCAGCAGTTCGGCACCGACCCGGGCGACGTGACCGTCCCAGATGTCCAAGGTTGACAGTGCGTCGCCGCGCGCGTGCCGGGCAGTCTTGAGCAGGGCGTTGCGTTGTTTGAGAACCCGGTCGTAGTCCTGCCGGATCCCGGCGAACCGGGGGGAACGGGTGACCAACAACTCGTCGAGGAAGCGGCGGCGCTCGCCCGGGTCACCGCGCACCAGGGCAAGGTCCTCCGGCGCGAACAGCACCGTAC
>JAABUS010005294.1_pt1 | contig 17165 bp, 15 predicted proteins | sample 5560161 | NCBI WGS metagenome assembly JAABUS01 (sample SAMN10711885, study PRJNA513376) | rock metagenome | isolation source: Antarctica rocks | place: Antarctica: Victoria Land, Trio Nunatak nord | collected 2016-01-04
CGGGCTCGTCGAAGCGCTTCGACGCCCTCGAGCTGTGCTCCGTGGAGAACTTCGCGAACGCCGCCCGGCGCGCCGGCGTGCGGCGGGTCCTGTACCTCGGCGGCCTGGTGCCGGCCGACAAGGCCGCCTCACGCCATCTCGGCTCGCGCCTGGCCGTGGAGGAGGTGCTGCTCGGCGGCGCCACCCCGGAGGCGGTCGCGTTCCGTGCGTCGCTCGTGGTGGGCGCCCGCTCGCGCTCCTTCCGCTTCCTCGTGCGCCTCGTGGAGCGCGCGCCGGTCATCCCGCTGCCGGCCTGGGCGGACAACCGCACCCAGCCCATCGACGAGCGCGACGTCATAGCGCTGATGCTCGCCGCGGCGCGCTCTGAAGCGGTCACCGGGCCGCTGTCGCTGGACATCGGCGGGCCCGACGTCGTGAGCTACGGCCAGCTGGTCGAGGTGATCCGCGACAACCTCGTGCTCGGCCGTCCCACCCTGCGGATCCCCATCACGCTGACTCCCGTCGCCGCGAAGGTCGCCGCCGCGATCACGGGGGAGGACGTGGGGCTCATCGAGCCGCTCATGGAGAGCCTCGAGACCGACCTGCTGCCGCGCGACGACGAGGCGTCGGCGCTCTTCGGCGTTCGCATGCACTCCCTCGACGCCGCCGTCGAACACGCGCTGGGCGTCTGGGAGCGCACCGAGGCACTCGCGGCCCGCTGATGACCTCCGGTTGCGACGTCCGAGGGGACGGGTAGGGCCCGCGGATGTCCGCCGTCCGCGTCAGCGTCGACATCGACGCCCCACCCGAGCAGGTCTTCGATGCCGTCATGGCCCCGGAGCGCACCCCCGACTGGGTGACGATCGTGATCCGCGTCGAGGGGCACGACGCAGGCCCGCTGCGGGAGGGCTACAAGATGCGCCAGCGCCTGTGCCTGCGCGGGGTGCCGTTCACCGTCGCCTGGGAGCTCATCGAGCTCGACGCGCCGAACTTCGCGCGCTGGGAGGGCAAGGGCCCGGCTCGCTCGAAGGCGATCATCGAGAACCGCCTGGAGGCGACGGATCACGGCACGCGCTTCACCTACACCAACGAGTTCAAGACGCCGCTCGGGCCGCTCGGGGCCGCCGCGGCCGGCGCGCTCATGGGCGGACTGCCCGAGCGGGAGGCGAGCGCGTCGCTGGCGCGGCTGAAGGCACTCGTCGAGGACGAGCGATGAGCGAGGTCCACACCGCCATCGACATCGACGCCCCGCCCGAGGTCGTCTTCGACGTCGCGCTGGATCTCCAGCGCCTCGGCGACTGGGTGACGATCCACCGCAAGCTGCTCACTGCCGACGCCGGGCCGCCGCACGAGGGGATGGAGATGCAGCAGCGCGTGTGCCTGCGCGGCGTCGCCTTCAAGGTGAGCTGGCAGCTCGTGGCCTGCGCACGCCCCAACCACGCGCGGTGGAAGGGTCGCGGTCCTGCGCGCTCGAAGGCCGAGACCGAGTACGAGCTGAAGGCCCTGCCCGACGGCGGAACGCGCTTCTCCTACCGCAATGACTTCAAGGCACCGCTCGGCCCGCTCGGCGCGGTGGCAGGCAACGCGCTCGTCGGCGGAATTCCGAAGAAGGAGGCGATCGCCTCGCTCAGAGCCCTCAAGGCGCTCGTGGAGGCGCTCTAGGAGAGTGCGTCTGCCATCTAGCAGATAACCAAGCCGGCGGGCGCGCGCCTGCAGCATTTGACAACTTCGACTTTTTCGGTGAGAGTGACGTCCCATGACCGACTTCCTCGACGAGAAGAAGCGCGAGATCCAGTCGCGCCTGACCGAGCTGAAACCGCTCGTGGACGAGTACGAGCGCCTGCTCTCCGCTCACGACGCGCTCAACGGCGTGGAGGCCGCGGGCGGCGGGCGTCGCAGTGCGGGGGCCAGGCGGTCCGGTGCCGGCGGAGCCTCGCGCGGGCGCGGGCGCCCCAAGGGCTCGGGCACGCGCGCCAAGGAGGCGCTGCAGCTCGTCAAGGACCGCCCCGGCATCACCATCCCGGAGATCGCCGAGGCGATGAGCATCAAGCAGAACTACCTCTACCGCGTCATGCCCGACCTGCAGAGGGACGGCCTGGTGCGCAAGGAGGGGCGCGGCTGGCACCCGCTCGACGCGGCCTGACGTACACCCTCCCACGCGATCGTCAGCGTCAGCCGACGAGTCCGAGGCTCTTGACCGCGTCGCGCTCCTCCTTGAGCTCTGAGACGGTGATGTCGATCTTGCCCTGGGCGAACTCGCCGATCTCGAGCCCCTGCTCGATCGCGTAGGCGCCGTCGCCGGTCACGCGGACCGGGAAGGAGGAGACGATGCCCTCCTCGACGCCGTAGGAGCCGTCCGACGCGACGGCCATGGAGACCAGGCCCTCGGTGCCGAGCACCCAGTCGTGGACGTGGTCGACGGCGGCGCTGGCCGCCGACGCGGCGCTGGAGGCGCCCCGCGCCTCGATGATCGCCGCGCCTCGCTTGCCGACCTTGGGCAGGTACTCGTTCTCGTACCAGTCCATGTCGTCGACGGCCTCCACCGCGGGCTGACCCTTGACCTTCGCGGTGAACAGGTCGCAGAACATCGTCGGGGAGTGGTTGCCCCAGATGACGAGATCCTCGATGTCCGAGACGCTCACACCGAGCTTGGTCGCCAGCTGCGCGTAGGCGCGGTTCTGGTCCAGGCGCGTCATCGCGGTGAAGCGCTCGTCGGGCACGTCGGGCGCGTTGGCCGCCGTGATCAGCGCGTTCGTGTTGGCCGGGTTGCCGACCACGAGGACCCTGATGTCGTCGGCGGCGCCGGCGTTGATCGCCTCGCCCTGCGGCTTGAAGATCGCGCCGTTGGCCTCCAGGAGATCGGCGCGCTCCATCCCCTTCGCGCGCGGGCGGGCACCGATCAGCAGCCCGACGTTGGCGCCGTCGAACGCCGCCTTGGCGTCGGCGGTGATGTCGATGCTCTCAAGGAGCGGGAAGGCGCAGTCGAAGAGCTCCATTGCGGTGCCCTCGGCCGCCTTCAGCGCCGGCTCGACCTCGAGCAGCTTGAGCTTGACCTTCTCGTCGGGGCCGAGAAGCTGCCCGGAGGCGATGCGGAAGAGGACGGCGTAGCCGATCGCGCCGGCGGCGCCGGTGACGGTGACGGTCTTGGACATGGGTTCTCTTGCGTTCCTTTGCGGGTGAGGGGAGCGGCCGCTAGGCCATGGACTGCTGGAGGTTCTCGTCGATGGCGGCGAGGAAGTCCTGGGTCGTGAGGAAGCCCTGGTCGGGGCCGATGAGCAGGGCGAGGTCCTTGGTCATCTTCCCGTCCTCGACGGTCTCGACGCAGACGCGCTCGAGGGTCTCGGCGAACGCCGTGACCTCCGGCGTGCCGTCCATGCGCCCGCGCGCCGCCAGGCCGCGCGTCCAGGCGAAGATCGAGGCGATCGGGTTCGTCGACGTGGGCCTGCCCTGCTGATGGGCGCGGAAGTGGCGGGTGACGGTGCCGTGGGCGGCCTCGGCCTGAACGGTCCTGCCGTCGGGCGTGAGCAGGACGGAGGTCATGAGCCCGAGCGAGCCGAAGCCCTGCGCGACGGTGTCCGACTGCACGTCACCGTCGTAGTTCTTGCACGCCCACACGTACCCACCCTCCCACTTGAGCGCCGCGGCGACCATGTCGTCGATGAGGCGGTGCTCGTAGGTGATGCCGGCGGCGTCGAAGTCGGCCTTGAACTCCGCGTCGAAGACCTCGGCGAAGAGGTCCTTGAAGCGCCCGTCGTAGCGCTTCAAGATCGTGTTCTTCGTCGAGAGGTAGACGGGGAGGCCGCGGTCGAGGCCGTAGCGCAGCGACGCCCGGGCGAAGTCGCGGATCGAGGCGTCGAGGTTGTACATCGCCATCGCGACGCCGCCGCCGGGGAAGTCGTAGACGTCGAGCTCGATGGGCTCCGAGCCATCCTTGGGCGTGTAGGTCATCGTCAGCGTGCCCGCGCCCGGAACCACGAGGTCGCTCGCGCGGTACTGATCGCCGAAGGCGTGGCGGCCGATGACGATCGGCTTCGTCCAGCCCGGCACCAGGCGCGGGACGTTCGAGATGACGATGGGCTCGCGGAAGATGACGCCGCCGAGGATGTTGCGGATCGTCCCGTTCGGGGAGCGGTACATCTCCTCGAGGCCGAACTCCTCGACGCGCGCCTCGTCCGGCGTGATCGTCGCGCACTTCACCCCGACGCCGTGCTCCTTGATCGCGTTGGCCGCGTCGACGGTGATCTGGTCTGCGCTCGCGTCGCGGCTCTCGATCCCGAGGTCGTAGTACCGCAGGTCGATCTCGAGGTGCGGCAGGATCAGCTGCTCCTTGATGAACTGCCAGATGATCCGCGTCATCTCGTCGCCGTCGAGCTCGACGACGGGGTTCTTCACGTTGATCTTGGCCATGGGTCCCTTCGGAGGTGGGTCCGCAGGCTATTGGGGACCGGCCCTGCCACGCTCGCCCGGGGCGGGGGTGGGGCTACGGGACCTCGTCGTCGTTGGCGTCGGGACCGGTGAGCGGCTCGCACTGCGGCCGGTCGGGAAAGCCGGGGCCGGTGCCGGGCTTGCAGGCCGGCTCCTCGCGGGGCGGCGCTGTGGTCCTCGTCGGCGTCGTCGGCTCGGCCTCCGCGCTGCCGGTCTGCGGCGCGGAGGTGGTGGTCCTCGGCGTCGTCGCGCTCGGCACGGTCGCCCCGCCGCGGTTGACGGGTGGCGTGGGTGCAGGGGCGGCGGTGACCGTCGGCGCGGGCGCGGTGGTCGTCGACGGCGTCGTCGTCGTCGTCGTCGTCTCGGGAACCGTCGTCGCGGCCGTGGACGTCGTGCGCGGCGGGTCGCGCGGCTTGTCGTCGTCGCCACCGCCGCACGCGGCCAAACCGCCGCCGGCGGCGACGAGCACCAGGGTGCAGGCGATCCTGGAGATGGGGTGAATCACCTATCCAGGGTGCCATGGGTCGAGCCGCTCACGCGGCGACCGGCTCCTCCGCCTCCAGGGAGACGGCCAGCAGCTCGAAGGTGCAGCCGCAGTCGCACGCGAGCGCGTCGAGCGCGGACAGGGAGGCGATGCGCTCCTCGGCGCGCTCGGCGCATTCGACGTCGGAGCAGATCAGGCGAGCCAGGAAGAGCACGCACCCATGGTCGCGCCCGCGTCGGACGGTGCTCGGCGTGCTCTTCGATCGCTGTCATGGAGGGATTGAAGAACACGCCGTCAACGGGCCGGCCAGAATCGCGGTCTCCGAGCGCCCCACAGGAACCCTGTGCGGGCGCCCGCGGTGCTCGCTCACCACCCGACGTACCCCCGGAGGCAGGCGCGATCGGTGCCCGCCGTCGGCGCGCGCGCGAGCGCGGCCTGCGCGCGCGAGCGCGCGTGGTTGGCCGCGGGCCAGCCTCCGTCGCTCGTCGTGAGCCGACGGCGCTGCTCGGCCAGGACGCAGCGGCACACCTTCTCCGGCAGGTGAACCAGAGCGGGAACCGCCTCTGCGCTCAGGCCCTTGACGTAGTCCTGGTCGAGCTGCCCGATGCGCGCGAAGCGCTCGACGTTCTTCCGCGCGATCCGCGCGTCCGGCGCGGAGACGGAGTACGCGAAGGCCACCGAGGCTGAGCGCCACGGCGAGCCACGGCAGGTGCCGCGCCGCCGGAGGCCAGACGCCGGCGAGCGTCACGAGGACGAAGAGCGCCGCGAGCGCAAGGCGCACGCGCGTGAAGCCGTAGGCGTGCAGGTGACGGTGCTCTTCGGGGGTCAGCGCCACGTCCTGGCGACCGCCGGCCTCGGCTACGGCGAGTACGCGCGCAAGGGCTTCGGGCGCCTCGCCGACCTGGTCGCCGCCGCGGTGGCCGACCGGCGCGATCGATCTCCAGGCCCGCGACGAGCACCGGCGCCGTGGACGCCGTGGCCTGCGGGGCGGCCTCGGCGCGCTGGGCGCGCCGCAGCACGGCCTGGACCCGCGCCACGAGCTCCCGCGGGCTGAACGGCTTGGTGACGTAGTCGTCGGCGCCCACGCCGAGCCCGACGAGCACGTCGGTCTCGCCGTCGCGGGCGGTGAGCATCACGACGGGGACGGGGCGGTCGGCCTGGATGCGCCGGCAGGCCTCGATGCCGTCGTAGCCCGGCAGCATCACGTCGAGGACGACGAGTGCGGGCGCCGTGCGCCGGCAGGCCTCCACGCCGTCGGGACCCGTGTGCGCGACCTCGACGGCGAAGCCCTCCGCGCGCAGCCGGGCGGCAGCGGCGGAGGCGATGGCGGGGTCGTCCTCGACGACGACGATCTGCGGCAGCGGCACCCGGGGGACTCTGCCAGCGCGCCGTGACGCCGGGGTGCGGGAGATGTGGAGATCTCGTGCGGACCGCCGCCATCACGAGCTCGTGGGCCGCTCGAGGGGCTCGCCGCGGCCGTCGTTCGCACGCTGCTCGACGGGCTCGGCTGAGAACTCTTCACGATACTCCGAAACCATCGTCCTCAAGCGCCGTTAGCATCCGCGAACGCACATGGAGGCGGCATCTCTCACAGCACCCGCAGGATTGATGGCCGCCCGCGGCGGCCGGCTCCTGCGGCTGCGCACCGACGACCAGCTCGTCGCGCTCTTCCGTCTCGGCAACGACGAGGCGTTCCGCGTCATCCACGACCGCTACCGCACGCGGCTGCTCGCCTACACGCGTCAGATGCTCGCGGGCTCGCGCTCGGACGCGGAGGACGCGCTGCAGGACGTCTTCCTCCGCGCCTACGGCACCCTGCGGGCCGACGACCGCCCCGTGACGCTGCGCGCGTGGCTCTACCGCGTCGCGCACAACCGCTGCATCGACCATCTGCGCCGCCCGGCCAACCAGCCGACGAGCGAGCTGCCCGACAACGTCTCCTCGCTGCACGACCCGCTGGCCGAGATCCAGCGCCGCGACGACCTGCGCCGCCTGGTCGAGGACGTCCGGCGCCTTCCCGAGCAGCAGCGCTCCGCCCTGCTCATGCGCGAGATGGAGGGGCTCACCTACGCCGAGCTCGCCGACGCGCTCGGGGTGACCGTCCCGTCGGTCAAGTCGCTGCTGGTCCGCGCGCGCATCGGCCTGACCGAGTCGCGCGAGGCCCGCGACACCGCCTGCGTGGAGATCCGCGCCGACGTCGTCGCCGCGCACGACAAGGGCGTACGGATGAGCGGCCGCGCGCGCCGGCACGTGCGCGACTGCGCAGGCTGCACCGAGTACCGGACCCGGCTGCGGGGCGTCCGCGAGGGTCTGGCGGCGCTCGCCGGCACGCCGACCGGCTGGGGCGTGCTGACCAAGCTGCTCGGCCTGGGCGGTGCGGGCAGCGGCGCGGCCGCGACCGCCGGTGGCGGTGGCGGCGCGGTGGCCGGCGGCACGTTCGTCGCCACCGGGACCGCGAAGGTCGCCGTGATCGTCTGCTCCGTCGCGGTCGTCGGCGGGGGCGCCGTCGAGGCATCCCGCGAGCTCGGGCGGCGCGACGAGGGCACCGCCGGCCAGCGCGCTCCGCGGGTCGCGCCGGCGTCGCCGGCGGCCGGTCGCGCCCCGGCCACGGTGACGGTCCGAACGACACGGCCGATCGGCGCCGGAAGCCCCCCGCGCGCGGCGTCGCCCCCGAGCCCGTCGCGTCGGAAGGCCCCGACGCTCGTCTCCGGCGGCACGGACGTCTCACGAGCGTCCGGGCTGCGCGCCGCGCCGCCGGGGACCGTCGACGAGCCGACGTCGCTTGGCTCCTCGGCCGACGAGGATGCCCGGAGCGCGGCAGCCGCCGGCGGGATGCTCGCGCCGGAGGAGGCCTCGGATCCCGAGCCGCTGACCCAGGATCCGCCCGCCGGGGAGCCCCTCCTCACCGCTCCCCTTCTCCCGCCGACCGGAACCACCGGCCCCGGCTGAGCGCCGCCTCGAGCGGCGCTGCGCAGACGGGGCGGCGACTACTCCCGCGCCTTCAGCCCGCGGCGGGGCCGTCCTCGGGAATCGAGACGTACTGCAGCGTGATCCCGCCGACGGTGAAGCGATCGCCGCTCTTCAGCGTGACCCGCTCGATGCGCTCGCCGTTGACCCATACGCCGTTGACCGAGCGGTCGTCGAGGACGTGCGCGCCATCCTCGTCGCGCACGACGATCGCGTGCCGGCGTGAGACCGCAGCGGCCTCGAGGCGGATGTCCGCGGAGAACGCCCGGCCGATGTGCGTGACCTCCTGCGTCAGCGCGACGACGACGACCTCGCCGCCGTCCTCGATCGCGAGGTACTCGCCCGGGTCGAGCTTGGGCACGTGCAGCGCGCGACTTCGCGTCGCGTGCCCCACGAGGGGAATGGCGCCGACCTGCGTCGTGTCGCCCGCGTTGAGACTGCCAACGGTGGTGGTCATGCGCGTTATGAGACTGCTTGAAGATGAAGCCAGCCTAAGGCGGCTGCGCGGAACGGCCGTTGCCCGGGCGCCTCGCCCGAGGCTGCACGGCCGGTGATCTCGGCGCGATCGCCGGTCGTTCCACGCCCTCCGGGAGTCGACGCTCCTCGCCGAGCTTGTCGAGATGGGCCGCGAGCGTGACCGCCGCGGCCGGGCGCAGGACCGCGGGGACCTCGCTCCAGGCGGCGTCGAGCAGCGCTTCGGCGGTGCGGTGGCCGCCGGCGAGCGCGGCGACGAGGCGCTCCTCGCGCGCGGCACGGTGCGCGAGGTACTCCGTAAGCCTGGCGCGGGCGTCGCCGCCCGACGGGCCGTGCCCCGGATGCAGGCGCATGAGCGCCATGGCCCGGAGGCGCTCGAGCGCGGCGAGATAGCCGCGCAGCGCTCCCGGCGACGGCCATAGGAAGACGGAGCCGCGTCCGAGGACGGCATCCCCGCTGAAGAGCTCCTCGCCCGCGACGAAGGCCAGATGGTCCGGCGCGTGGCCCGGGGTGGCGACGACGGTGAACGGCCCGGTGACCTCTCCGTCGGCGAGCCGGACGTCGACCGCACCGCGGGCGGCGTGCACGGGCGCGGCCCCCGTGCGCCGCAGCAGCTCCGGGACCCCTTCGGCGTGGTCGGCGTGGTCGTGGGTGAGCAGGACGCCGCGCCACGGCGCGCCACTCGCCTCGACGACGGCCACGACCGCGGCGAGGTGCTCCGGCAGCGCGGGGCCCGGATCGACGACCCACGTGCCCTCCGCGTCGCTGACGACGTACGTGTTCGTTCCCTCCAGCGTGAACGGGCCGGGGTTCTGCGCGCGGACGTGGACAACTCGCACCGCTCCGACGCTACTCCGCGTCGACACGGGGCGAGGGAACTGGAAGGCTTGGTGGCTCTCCGTGACCGACCCCGATCGTCTCAGCGCCCTCGACGCCTCCTTCCTGGCGCTCGACACGCCGACCGCCCCGCTGCACGTCGGCTGGACGATGCGCTTCGGCGGGAGCGCCCCGTCGCTCGCCGAGCTGCGCCGCCACGTCGAGGAGCGGCTGCATCTGGTCCCGCGGTTTCGCAAGCGCGTCGTGCGTCCCGCGCTCGGGCTCGGCCCCGCCTACTGGGAGGATGCGCCCGGCTTCACGATCGACGCCCACGTCCACGCCATCACCGCGCCGGCCCCCGGGGGCGCGGCCGGGCTTCGCGACGTCGCAAGCGTCCTGCTCTCCTTCCCGCTCGCGCCGCACCAGCCGCTGTGGCGCATCTTCCTCGTCGAGCTGGGGGAGGACGACTTCGCCCTCGTCGGCCAGGTGCACCATGCGCTCGTCGACGGGATCGCCGCGATGGAGGTCGCGCTGCTGCTCTTCGGCCCCGCCCCGCCGGGCGGCGCGCCGGAGCCGTGGCGGCCGTTCGGGATCTCCCACCCGCTCCCGTCCCCGCAGCGCGCCATCAGTGGTTCGGCGCACCTCACGCTGGAGCTCGCGCGCGGCCTGAAGGACGTGCGGCCGGGCTCCCTCCGCGACGCCGCCGCCGCCCTGGAGGTGCTCACCCGCCGCGGGCCGTCCACGAGCCTGCAGGCGAACGGCACGCACCGCCGCGAGGTCGCCACCGCGGAGGCCGGATTCGACGGCGTGCGCGCCGCGGGCCGCCGCCACGGCGCCACGGTCAACGACGTGCTGCTGGCCGCCTGCACCCTCGCGCTCGGCGGGGCGCTGCAGCGTCGCGGCGAGGCGCCCGGCGGGCTGAAGGTGCTGATTCCGGTCAACGTGCGCGGCGACGCGTCGCCCGGCGCGCTCGGCAACCGCGTGTCGCTCGTGGCCGTCGAGCTGCCGGTGGCCGAGCGCGACCCGATCGCCGCGCTGCGCCGCGTGCGCGACCGGACGCGGGCGGTGAAGGCGGCCGGCGCCACGGGCCCGCTCGACGCGCTGTCCCGCGCGGCCGACTGGCTGCCCGGCCCGGCGCAGCGGGCGCTCGCCCGGGCGCTGGCGGGCGCGGCGGACTACGCGGCGGTCATCTCCAACGTGCCGGGCCCGCCCGTTGAGCTCGGGCTTCTCGGGCGCCCGCTGCGCGCGCTCTTCCCGTCGGTCCCCGTGCCTGCGGGGTGCGGACTGACGATCGGCTGCATCTCCTACGCGGGGCGCCTGCACGTCGGGCTGACCGCGGACGCCGAGGTCGTGCCCGACCTGGGCGCCGTTGCGCGAGATCTCGAGACGGCGTTCGACGTGCTGCGCTTGGAGGCGCCGGTCGCGCCGACGCCGTGGGCCGCCCGGGCGCGCCGGCGCCGCGGCGGCGCCGGGGCTCAGCGCGCGGCCAGCCGGTAGGTCACGCCGGCGAGTGGCAACGCCGTAAGCACGGCGCAAGCAATCGAGCGCGAGCAGAGTGCGACGATGCGGCATGACCGTTCCGCCCCCTCCCGTGGAGTGACATGACGCCCCCCGAATCAGAGCAGTACGACGTGGTCGTCATCGGCGCCGGGCCGGCCGGCGAGGTGCTCGCCGGCCGCCTGGCCGCCGCCGACCTTGAGGTCGCCATCGTGGAGGACCGGCTCGTGGGCGGGGAGTGCTCCTTCTGGGCGTGCATGCCGTCCAAGGCGCTCCTGCGCCCGGCCGAGGCGCTCGCCGAGGCGCGCCGGGTCCCGGGCGCCGCGGAGGCGGTCACGGGCTCGCTCGACGTCCGGGCGGTGCTCGACCGGCGCGATGAGGTCGTCCACGACCTCTCCGACGACGCGCAGCTGCCGTGGCTCGAGGACCAGGGGATCACGCTCGTGCGCGGCCACGGCCGCCTCACCGGCGAACGCCGGCTCGAGGTCGACGGTCGAGAGCTCGAGGCGCGCCGCGCGATCGTGATCGCGACGGGCTCGGCGCCGGCCATCCCGCCGGTCCCGGGGCTGCGCGAGGCCGAGCCGTGGACGAACCGCGACATCACCGTGGCCAAGGAGGTGCCGCCGCGGCTGATCGTCCTCGGCGGCGGCGTCGTGGGCTGCGAGATGGCCCAGGCGTGGTCGACGCTCGGCTCCGAGGTCACCCTGATCGAGCCGGGCCAGCAGGTCCTCGGCAAGGAGGAGCCGTTCGCCGCCGAGCAGGTCGAGGCCGGCCTTACGGCGGCCGGCGTGGACGTCCGCAAGGGCGGCAAGGCCACCTCCGTCGAGCGCCCAGAGCCCGGCGGCGAGGTGACCGTCGTGCTCGAGGACGGCTCACGCCTGGTCGCCGACGAGCTGCTCGCCGCGACGGGCCGCCGCCCGCTGACCGACGACCTCGGCCTGGAGACCGTCGGACTGGAGCCCGGCGCGTACCTCGAGACCGACGCGCAGCTGCGCTCGACGACCCACCCGTGGCTGATCGTGATCGGGGACGCGAACGGCCGCGCGCTGCTGACCCACATGGGCAAGCACCAGGCGCGCATCGCCTCCGACGCCCTGCTCGGCAGGCCCGCGACGCTCTACGAGCGTGGCGACGGGAAGCAGTCCCCGCGTGTGACGTTCACCTCGCCGCAGGTCGCGGCCGTCGGCCTGACGCTCGCCGCCGCCCAGGAGGCGGGGCTGTCGGTGAAGGAGGTCGACGTGGGCACCTCGGCGAACGCGGGCGGCTCCTTTTGGGGGAGGAACGCGGAGGGGACCGCGCGCATCGTGGTCGACACCGAGCGCGAGGTCGTCGTCGGCGCCACGATCACCGGCGCCGAGATCCAGGACTTCCTCCACGCGGCAACGATCGCCGTCGTCGGCGAGGTGCCGCTCGACGCGCTCTGGCACTCCGTCGCCGCGTTCCCGACCCGCTCGGAGGTCTGGCTCAAGCTCCTGGAGGGCTACGGGCTGTAGGGCGCGAGCATGTGCAGCTCCACGTGGTCCAGCGCGTCCCGCGGGTCCGCGGGCAGCGCGGCGCGCTCCGGGCCGGCGCATTCGCGGGGGCGAGGCGGTGGGGTCCTGCACTAGTGGTCCATATGCAACCACTGGTGCAGAACCCCCTGGAGGCCTCGCTGATCGAACGTGCTGAGAAGCAGTGGGGACTGCTTCGTCCAGCGGATCTCGCCGAGTTCGGCTTCGCGCGCGGAGCGATCCGCCACCGACTGAAGACGGGCCGCCTGCACGAGCTCCACCCCGGCGCTACGCGCTCGGGCATCGGGCGATCGCGCGCAAGGCGGAGTTCCTCGACGCCACCTGGTGGTGCGGCGGCGATGCCGCGCTCGCCGATGAGAGCGCATGCGCGTTCTACCGCTGGGTGAACGAGGACTTCGACCACCCACCGCCGGTCCACGTGACTCCGATCCGGTTGGTGTGGGAGGAGCTCGAGCCCGACGACTTCACCGTCGCGCGGGAGCTGCATCAGCTGCTCGGCTGACTCGTCCCTCACCCCCACACCGCCTCCTCGATCGCCTCGACCGCCTCGCCGCGGAACAGCACACGACAGACGACCTCGGCGCTCCACAGCAGCAGCGGAGCGTGGTCCTGGGTCGCCGCCAGCCCGGCGTCCCACTCCGCCTGCCCCACGCCAAGCGCCTCGCGCAGGGCGCCGTCGCGGAGCGCCGCGGGGCGCACCGCTCCGCGCAGGTAGGCACCCGCGTCCATACCGAAGCCGCGCTTGGGACGCTCCACTGCCGTCCGCGGGAGGTGCTCGAGCGCGAGCTCGCGCAGCAGCCCCTTCTGCGCCGGGCCGACGCGCTGCTCCACCGGGAGGTTGAGGCAGAGGCGAACGAGGTCGGCATCGAGGAACGGCTCGCGCATCTCGACCCCGGCGGCCATCGCGGCGCCGTCCTGGCGGTTGAGCAGATGCGGGAGGTAGGCCTCGAGGTCGCCGAGCAGCCGGGCGGCGAGGCGCCGCTCGGCGCCGCGCAGCACGCCGTCGTGGGCCGCCAGCGCGCGCGTGACGATGGCGCGCTCCTCCGCGTTGACGTGTTCCGACGGCCCGAGCCCCGCCGGGTGCCCCGTCGCGGCGCGCGCGAGCCCGCGGCGTCCGGCCCAGCGGTAGAGCTCGCGCAGGCCCGCCTCGAAGCGGTGGCCGCGGCGCTCGACGTCGCGACGCTCCGGGCGATGCAGGAAGGAGTAGCCGCCGAAGAGCTCGTCGGCGCCCTCCCCGGAGAGCAGGACGACGATGCCGTCCTCACGGGCGCGCGCGGAGATCTGCAGCATCGCGACCGAGCTCGGGTGCAGCATGGGCGCCTCGACGTGCGCGCACGCGCGGACGAAGTCCCGCCGCCAGCTCTCCGCCGTGACGTCGATCCGGCGCAGCCCGACGCCGAGGTGACGCGCGACCTGCTCGGCCCATACGCGCTCGTCCTGCTCGGGCTGGTCGGCGATTGCGGCGTGGTAGGCGACGACCCCCGGCTGCTCGCGGGCGGCGTAGGCGGTGACGAGGCCTGAGTCGATCCCGCCGGAGCACATCGTGCCGACGGGGACGTCCGCGGTGAGGCGCCGGTGGACGGCGGTCCGCAGCGCGGTCTCCAGCGCGGCGCGGGCCGCGGCGCGCGGACGGCGGGCCGCGGCACGGGTGCTCGCGCGGTCGAAGAGCGCGCCCGGGACGAACCAGCGCTCCTCCCGCACGCGGAGCGTCCCGGTGTCGACCACCAGCCGGGTGCCCGCCGCCACCTTCCGCACGCCGGCGACGAGGCCGCGACGGCCGTTGGCCCAGCCCGTCGCGGTGGCGTGACGCAGGATCTCGGCGTCGGGCGCCATCGGGACACCCGCGGCGCGCAGGCCCTTCAGCTCGCTCGCGAACCAGAGCTCGTCCGCCCCCGCCCAGACGTGCAGCGGCTTGACGCCGAAGCGGTCGCGGACGAGCTCCAGCGTCTCCCGCTGCGCGTCGAGCGCGGCCCAGGCCCAGAACCCCTCGCAGCGCGCGACGAAGCTCGGCCCGCGCGTCGCGAGGCCGTGCACGAGCGTCTCGGTGTCCGACCCTCCGCGCCAGCCGCCCGCGGGCTCGTGCAGCTCTTCGCGCAGCACGGCGTGGTTGAGCATTTCGCCGTTGAAGGTCAGCCAGAGGCGACCGGCGGCGTCGGCCATCGGCGCGCGCCCCGCGTCGGACGGGTCGAGGATCGCGAGGCGCCGGTGGACGAGCCCGACGTTCTGAACGATCTCGAGCCCCGCGGCGTCGGGCCCGCGGTGGGCAAGGGCCGCCCCGAGCGCGGCGAGGCGCTCGCGGTCGACCTCCGCTCCGGGCCGCACGACGCACCCCCCGATCCCGCACACACGGCGCAGGCTACCTCCGCGCGCACCGCCCTACGCGACGCGCGCGGTGCCGGGACGCCCGCCCTCGCCCAGCCCCAAGCGCCCGTGCAGCCCCCGCAACCACGACGGCGACCACCAGTTCCAGCGCCCGAGCAGCGCCATGAGCGACGGCACGAGCAGCGCCCGCACGACGAACGCGTCGAGCAGCACCCCCGTCGCGCTCGCGACGCCGACCTGCTGGATGAACGAGATCGAGCTGGTCGAGAACGCCCCGATCGCGACCGCGAGCAGGATCGCCGCCGCGGTGACCACCGCCCCCGTGCGCTCGAGCCCGACGGCGACCGCCTCACGCTCGCCCATACCCGCGTCGCGCGCCTCCTTGATGCGTCCGAGCAGGAAGACGCCGTAGTCGGTGGACAGCGCGAACACGAGCGCCGCCGCGACGAGGAAGTCCGTGGGCTCCACCCCGCCGTTGCTCGTGTAGTTGAGCAGCCCCTCGAGGCGACCGTCCTGGAAGACGACGGTGAGGATCCCGAGCGCGGCGCCGACCGTCAGCGCGTTCATCACGATCGCCTTGAGCGGCAGCACGATCGAGCCGGTCAGGAGCCACAGCAGGACGAGGGTGAGCCCGGTGAGCGTCGCGAGGGCCAGCGGCAGGCGCGCGCCGATCGCCGCCTGCTGGTCGACGAACTCCGCCGCCGCCCCGCCGACGAGCACGGGGTACGGGCCGGCGCCGTCGCCCACGCGCTCGACGACGCCGCGCGCCAGCTCCCCCTCCGGCCGCCCGGCCACCGCGACGTCGACCTGCCATGTCGTCGCGTCGAGCGGGCGCGCCGGCGCGCGTCGCACGCCGGGCAGCATCGCGAGTCCCTCGGCGTAGCGGGCAACGCCCGACGCGTCGGCACGGGGCGCGTCCAGCGCGATCGTCACCGGCGATGTCGCCTGGCCGGGGAAGTCGCGCTCGAGCCGGTCGGCCACCGTGCGGGCGCTCTCGCTGCGCGGGATGACGGTGCTGTCCACGGGCGTGAACACCGCCCGCAGCGACGGCAGCGAGACGGCGAGCATGACGAGGGTCGTCGCCACCGCGATCACCACGGGCCGGCGCATCACCGCGTGGGAGAGCCGGTACCAGGCGCCCTCCTCTGCCGCGCGTGGGCGACGCTTCACCGCGAGCTTGGTGCCCCAGACGGCGAAGAGCGCCGGGGAGATCACGAGCGCCGCCACGCCCCCGACCACCGCCACCACGGCGCCGGCGATCCCCATCGACTGCAGGAAGCCCAGCGGGAAGAGCGTGAGGGTGATCAGCGCGGTCGCCACCGTCGCGGCCGAGAAGACGACCGTGCGCCCCGCCGTGGCCATCGTCGTCCGGATCGCGTGCGCGCCGGGCCCGTGGCGCTCGAGCTCCTCGCGGTAGCGGGTGACGAGGAAGAGCGTGTAGTCGATCGCCAGCCCGAGGCCGAGGCCGATGACGAGATTCAAGGCGAAGATCGAGAGCGCGTAAGCCTCGTTGACCGCGCGCAGCGCCAGGAACGTCCCAAGCACGGTCGTCACCCCGACGACCAGCGGGAGCAGCGCGGCGCGGCCGCGGAAGAACACGAGGGACAGCAGCAGCAGGATCGGGAACGCCAGCAGCTCCGCACGGCCCAGATCGGCGCCGACACGCTCGCCGATCTGCGTCTCGGCGATGAGCGACCCGCCGAGCGCGATCCCCGCGCGCCCGCCGTAGCGCGCGACCATCCGGTCGGTGATCGCGTCCTCGTCGGCGCCCGCCTCGAGCGTCACCACGACGGAGGCCGAACGCTCGTCGCGAGCGACGAAGCCTCGCCCCTTCGTGCTGCCCGCGGTCGCCGCCGACGCGACGCCCGGCTCGCCGGCGAGCTCGGCTCGCAGCCGCTCGACCCGCTCCCGCTCGGGCGCGGACGCGGCCCCCCGCGGCGTGTCGACGAGCAGCACGACCCCGGGCGTCGCCTGGACGCCCGTCGCCGCGGTGATGCGCTCGTAGGCACGGACGGAGCCGGCGTCGGCGGGCACGAACCCACCCGAGTCCTCCAGCACGCCGGCGACGGGCGCTCCGAGAACGCCGGCGATGACGACGAAGGCGAGCACCGCCAGCAGCGTGCGGCCGGGCCGGGAGGTGATGCGGTCTGAGGTGGCGGTCAGCACGGGCGGTCCCCTCGGTCGCGTGTTTGTGAGTGGTCACTCACTTGGTGCCCGCACTGTGTCGCATCACCGCCCGGAATGCAAGGCCTGCGCTCGACATCTTCCCGCGCACGAAGAGGGCCCGCGATGCGGGCCCTCTCGTCGGGTCTGTCCTGCCCTGCCAGTCGGGGCGAGAGGATTTGAACCTCCGACCTCGCCGACCCGAACGGCGCGCGCTACCAGGCTGCGCCACGCCCCGACGAGCCCTCAGTATGACGCGTCCGATCGCCGGACGCGTCATCGAGGTGGGAACTCGGAGCCTGCGCCCGCGACGGCCTTGAAGTACCGGATCGCCAGTCCCGTCATGAGCGTCTGGAACGCCTGCTCGACCTCGATGCCGTCCTGCTCCGCCCACCGCACGAGGCCGAGCTGCTCGATCGCCTCGCTCTGGGCGACCACCTCCTCGACGAGATCGGGGTGCTGATCGCAGAAGTACGCGCCGATCGAGTACAGCCCCGTGTCGGTGAGCCCTTCCAGGAAGGACCCCG
>JAABUS010005296.1_pt1 | contig 17163 bp, 15 predicted proteins | sample 5560161 | NCBI WGS metagenome assembly JAABUS01 (sample SAMN10711885, study PRJNA513376) | rock metagenome | isolation source: Antarctica rocks | place: Antarctica: Victoria Land, Trio Nunatak nord | collected 2016-01-04
GCCTGGTGCTCGCCGACTTCAGCCCCAAGAACATCCTGGTCCACGCCCTCGGCCTGACGGTCGTCGATTTCGAGACCGCGCACGCGGGCGACCCGGCGTTCGACGTGGGCTTCTTCCTCAGCCACCTGCTGCTGAAGGCCGGCCGCGCCGCGCCGGACCATCAGCCCTACCTGGACCTGACGCAATCGTTCCTGGACGCCTACCTCGGGCGGTTCGACGCCGGCGAGGATGACGTTGCCTTCGGCCGACGCGTCAACGCCCATGCGGCGGCGTGCGCCCTGGCGCGTGTCGACGGCACGAGCCCCGTCGATTACCTCGACCCGCGGGCCGGGGAGACGGTCCGCCGGTTCGCGCGGACGGCGCTGCAGGTCGGCCCCCCGTCCTGGGACGCGCTGCTGGGGCTCTTGGCACGGGAAATGCATTGATAGATTATCAAATAAGTGGTTGAGCCGAGCCCTCCGGCTGCGGTGGCGATCGGATTGCGCGAAAGGAGAGGCACGTGCCGGCCCTCACAAAGCTCATTGCCCGCGAGGTGCTCGACTCGCGAGGCCGGCCGACGGTGGAGGTGGAGGCGACCGCGGCGGACGGCGCCTGGGGGAGGGCCATCGTCCCGTCGGGGGCGAGCACGGGACGGCATGAGGCGGTCGAGCTCCGCGATTCCGAGAGCCCGCGTCATGGCGGCCGGGGGGTGAGGCGGGCCGTCGGGCATGTCACCGGCGAGATCGCCCCGGTCGTGCTGGGCATGGAGGTCGACGACCAGTCCGCGATCGACGCCGCGATGGTCACGCTCGACGGCACGCCTAACAAGGGGAGGCTGGGGGCCAATGCCATGCTCGGCGTCTCGCTGGCGGTGGCACGCGCCGCGGCGTCGGCACGCGGCGAGGAGCTTTTCATCCACCTCAACCGGGAATGGCGGAGGCGACTCGGGCCGGATGAGCCCGCCGAACCGACGCTCCCCATGCCGATGGTCAACATGATCTCCGGCGGCCTGCACGCCGGCGGGAACCTCGACTTCCAGGATTTCCTGATGATCCCCGTCGGGGCCTCGTCCTACGGCGAGGCGCTCGAGATGGCGACGTCGGTCTATCATGCGCTGGGGCGGATCCTCAGGGCGCGAGGGGAGGAGGCCAACCTGGTCGGCGACGAGGGGGGCTACGGGCCTCAGCTGCGCGTCGGCCCGCTCGCCGTCGAGCGCATCCTCGAGGCCATCACGGCCTGCGGCCTGAGGCCCGGCACCGACGCGGCGATCGCGCTCGACGTCGCCGCGACGCAACTCTACGACCCCGACACGTCCTCCTACGTGCTGACCGAAGGGGACTACGACACCTGCACCATGATCGCGATGCTCGAGCACTGGGTCCGGCAATACCCGATCGTCTCGATCGAGGACGCCCTCGCCGAGGACGACTGGGACGGCTGGACCGAGCTGACCGCCCGGCTCGGCGGGTCGATCCAGCTGATCGGCGACGACCTCTTCGCCACCCAGTCGGGGCGGCTTCGCCAGGGCCTCGAGCGCAAGGCGGCCAACGCGATCCTGATCAAGCTGAACCAGGTCGGCACCCTGTCCGAGACCCTCGACACGCTCGCGCTGGCCCGCCGCCACGGCTACCGCGCGATCATCTCGGCCCGATCCGGCGAGACCGAAGACTGCACCATCGCCGACCTCGCCGTGGCGACAGGCGCCGGCCAGATCAAGATTGGCTCGGTCTCCCGCTCCGAGCGCCTGGCCAAATACAATCGCCTGCTGCGGATCGAGGAACTCCTGGGCAGCTCCGCCCCCTTCGCCGGCCGCGTCTCGCTGGGCTTGCCCTCGACCGGTTGAGTCCCGCAGGGCATCCGGGAGGATCAGGACGGGATGAGCACCGAGGCCGAGCGTCACCCGGAGGTCCGGGTCGCCCCGCTGGTCCCGCTGGCCTCGGCCGTGGCGGCGGGGGTGGTGGCGGATCGCTTCGGCGTGGCGTGGAGCACGACCGCCTGGGCGTGGCTCGCGCTCCTGGCGTGCGCGGTCGCGGCGATCGGGGTCGCGAGGCGGCGGGGCGAGATGGCGCAGGCGGTGGCGCTGCTGGTGGCCCTGGGGGCGTTGGGGGGAGGTTGGCACCACTTGCACTGGTCGGACCTGGCGGCCGACGACCTGGCGCGAGGCGTGGATGAGACGCCTCGGCCCGCTTGGGTCCGGGGGGTGCTCAGAGAGGTGCTCGGCTTCCGCCCCGGCGGCTTCCCGGGCGAAGCGGGGACGACCCGGGCGGTGCTCGACCTGACCGGCCTCAACGACGGCAGGCGTTGGCAGAGGGTCTCCGGGCGGGCGAGCCTGCGGGTCGAGGGCGACCGGACGGATCTGGCGGCGGGCCGCGCGATCGAGGCCGCCGGATCGCTGGCGAAGATCGCCGGGCCGCTCAACCCGGGCGAGTTCGACACCCGCAACGCCCTCCGGGCGCGGGGGATCCGGCTCTCCATGACGGTCGACGAACCGAGCGGCGTGTGGGACGACCCCGGGAGTCCGGGGTCTCTCCGGTGGCGCTGGGTGGGGGCCGCGCGGGCCTGGAGCTATTCCCGGCTCGTCGATGGGCTTCATCCCCGGGCGGCACCGCTGGCGGCCGCCCTCCTCCTGGGACGGCGCGAGGCCGTCGATCCCGACGTCAACGACGCGTTCGCCCGGACCGGCACCATGCACCTGCTCGCCATCTCCGGGCTCCACCTGCAAGCCCTCGCCGCCGCGCTCTGGCTCGTCTTCCTCATGATGGGCCTGCCGCGTCGCCGCGCCTTCGCCCTGGTCGCCCTGGCGACGATCGCCTACGCCCTGCTCGTGGGCGGGATGCCCTCGGTCGTCCGCTCGGCCGCCATGACCGTCACCATGTGCATCGCCGGGATATTCGATCGATCGACCCGACCCGCCAACCTCCTGGCCCTGGCCGCCCTGGTGACGCTGCTCTTCAACCCGTCGCACCTGTTCGACGCCGGCTGCCAGCTCTCCTTCCTGGCCGTCGCGGCCGTCTTCTGGGGCCTCCCCCTGCTCTCTCACTTTTTCGAGCTCTCCAGGTTCCATCTCGTCGACCGATTTCGACCCCTCGACCCTCTCGATGCCCTGGAGCGGCGCTATGAGCCGTGGTGGCGGTCGGCGGCGAGGAAGGTCCGGGAGGTCATCCTCGATGGCTTGATGCTCTCGGTGGCCGTCTGGCTGGTGACCGCGCCGCTGGTGAGCCTGCGATTCCACCTGGTCTCGCCGATCGGCATCCTGCTCAACATCCCCTTGATCCCGCTGACGTCGCTGGCACTCCTGGCGAGCGGGCTGACCCTGGTCCTGTCGGCGATCTGGGCCCCGCTGGGGATGCCCTCGGCGTGGGCCAGTGGGATGCTCCTCGACCTGACCGAGCGGCTCACGCGGTGGGGGGCGGCGCGGCCGTGGGGCCATCGCTTCGTGGCCGGCCCGTCATGGTCCTGGGTGCTCGTCTTCTACGCGCTGATGACGCTGATGGCGGTGGCCGGCATCGGTCGACGGCCGGCTCGGCGATGGGCACGCGTTGCCCTGGCCGGCTGGCTCGCCCTGGGAGGGGTCTGGACCTGGTCGCCCCGGCGACCCGAGGCGCTCGAGGCCGACGTCCTCGCGGTGGGGCACGGCCTGGCCGTCGTGATCCAGTCGGCCGACGGTCGCACGTTTCTCTATGATTGCGGCCGGATGCGCGACCCAAGGGTCGGCCGCCGGATCGTCGCGCCGGCGCTCTGGGAGCGCGGGGTGACGCACCTCGATGCGGTCGTCCTCAGCCACGCCGACGCCGACCACTACAACGGCCTGCCCGACCTGCTCGACCGGTTCTCCATCGGCGTCGTTCGCATCCCGCCCGGCTTCGTCGGCCCGGCCAACCCCGGCGCCGTCCGCCTGCTCGAGGACGTCCGGGCTCGGGGGGTGGCGGTCCGTCCGATCGTCGCCGGGGACGGCTGGGAGGCGGCCGGGGGGCGGTTCTCGGCCCTGTTTCCCCCCGCGGCGGGGCTCCCCACCTCGACCGACAACGCCCGGAGCGTCGTCCTCGACGTGGAGTCCGGGGGGCGCCACGCCCTGCTGACCGGCGACCTGGAGGGGGACGGCCTGGCGGCCCTGGTCGATCGGCCGGGCCGGGCGTTCGACGCGGTCCTCGCCCCGCACCACGGCGGCCGGTCGGCGAACCCGCCCTGGTTCTACCGATGGGCCCGGCCCGCGCGGGTCGTCGTCAGCCAACGCCCGCCCATTCCCGGGGCGAGCGACCCCCTCGCCCCGCTCGCCGCCCGGGAAATCCCCGTGCTGCGCACCTGGGAACTCGGGGCGATCCGCCTCCGCTGGTCCGCACGAAGCATCTCGGCACGCGGTTTTCGCGGCCGGTACGACACGCCGGACGATGGTCGATGAGTATGACATGACAGATGGTCAAGCCACCGAAGCCACCTGCCGTGACCCTTCATACCGTGGCATGCCACAGGACGGGCGCGGTCGAGCCCTTGAACGCTTTGGCGAACTCGGCGTTGAGCCTACGTCCGACCACGGGGCCGTAACGGGCGAGGAGTTCCGACTCCACCGAGAGGACGATTTGCTCGTCCGCGGCCCTGTCGCACATGCCCAACTCTTCGGCCCAACGTGCGACGGTCTGCACTTCGGCGACCATCATGGACCTCATCTTGGGCGACTTCTGGCTATTGTGGAAGAAGACCACGATACTCACGCACCGGGCGATCGTTTCCTGAATCTGCCGCTCGGTTGTCATCCTTCGCACCTTTCTGGCTCGGACATCGAGACAGGCCAAAATAAGCACGACGCGATCATACCTGGGACCTCGTCCGATTGCACCAGAATTTTCGGATTTACCTTGTTAGGCGATGCGAGGCATCGGGGCCGCCCCCCCGCCCGCATCCCGCGCGGTCGGCTTACGGCAGGACGGGACCTCATGGATCGGTGGCACCTATAGTTGCAGGTCGCGAATCCTGCCAAATCCACGACATTCGACGGCGGTAACCGCGTCGCCGTCGCGGGCGAGATCACGCTCGCGAACCCTGCACATCCATCCCAGCCCCACCTTGTGCCGGACGCTGGCCCCGCGATCGTGCAGAGATGTCGGTCGCTGCTCCTCGCCCACCCACAAAGCTGGCAATGACCCTTGAGACCTCCCTGGCCGACCCTTCACGAGACCGGATTTGCACCCCGACTGGCCCAGGCTCGTGGGCACAAATTCTCATACACGTTGATTCTTGCCTCGATCACCCTGACGGCTTGCATCGCCCGGGAAACACCAGAATCGGGCCCCATGCTGCGGACCCGGCAGTACGGGGCGGTCCGCCCGCGCCGGCCCGCCCGAGCCACCTCGGCGAACGGGTCCCTCGCCGCGCAGGCGCGAGGGACCGAATGGGGTGGATTTCCCCCGCGGCTCCCGGTGGGTGCCGCGATGATGCCGACCTCTCCGCGGGTCTCTGCGGGGGCCCTGGGCTTCGCGTTCGGCCTTATCGCCTGCGGGGCCCTGGTGGTGGTCGAGTGGGCCGCCTGGACGATGGTGACGCCGGGTCGGAGGCTGGGGGCGGCCGAGGTCGAGGTCGGCCCCGGAGAGACGATCGAGACGAGGGCCGCCGACGGCACCCGGCTGGCCGGCGTCTGGGTCCCGGCGAGGGCCGAGGACGGGGAGGATCGGATCCGGAAGGGGACCGTGCTGCTCCTGCACGGGTTCGCCGAGCCCCCGTCGGCCATGAATGGTCGCGTCGAGGCCCTCACGAGATGCGGTTGGGACGTCGCGGCCATCGACCTGCGCGGCTACGGACGGAGCGAGGGGGAGCATTCCTCGTTCGGCGGCCGAGAGGCGGGCGACCTCCGCGCCTGGATCGACGCCCTGGCCGGGCGCATCGGCCCCGGGGCGAAGGTCGCGGTCTGGGGACGCTCGATGGGCGCGGCGATCGCGTTGCGGGCCGCGGCCGAAGACCCCCGGATCGCGGCCCTGGTGCTCGAAGCACCCTACCTCGACCTCGAAGAGACGCTGGCCGCCCTGCTGAGACGCTTCCGGTTGCCGCTGCCTCGCCCGCTCGCGCGGCTGGCCCTCGCCCGCGCCGGGGCCCTGGCGGGCGTGTCGCTCGCCCGGCCGAGGCCGCTCGACCTCGCCCCCCGGGTCGCCACGCCCGCCTTGATCGTGCACGGCTCCGACGACCGATTGATCCCCCTGGCCGACGCCCGTCGCCTGGCCGAGACCTTCCCACGCCCCGCCCTCCTCATCGACGTCGCCGGCGCCGGCCATGCGGACGCCATCGACGTCGGTGGCCACGCACTGCTCGGGCGCATCGGCGCGTTCCTGGAGGAGGCCGTGACCCGGTGAGCCGGGGCCCGAGATGCACCGCGGCGGACGGTGTCGTCCGTGACCGCGGTCGCGCACGTGGAGGATGACAGGGCCCCGGTCCAGCCCCCTGGGCGGCTCGACCTGGGCCCATCGCTTTTCACATCCCGACGTGTCAGCGAGCCCGCCTGGGGCGAAGCCATCCATAGCCGATGAGGCCAATCGCCCCGATGCCTGCCAGGGCGATCGAGGAGGGTTCGGGGACCGCGGTGATCTGGCCGCGGATCTCACCGCCACCGAATTGGACGGTGTGGAAGTTGATGTACGAGCGGCCCGCCAGGATGTGCTGCAACTGCTCGGTGAGCGTCGTATTGTTGCCTTCGGGCGCGTCCCACTTGCCGCTGAACGTCCCCCCAACGAGTCCGGACCCGGCCGGGAACGCGGTCACCACGGCGTCGTTGGGATTATTGTCGTTGAACGGCGCGCCGAAGAACCCCCAGACGACAGGCGCGATCATGCCGGGGAGTCCGGTCGGCCCCGCATGGATGTGCGCCGCCCTGAGGTTGTCGTTCGCGTCGACCGTCTGCGAACCCGTGACGTCGATGTTGAAGATGGTGGCGTTGAACGACAGGGCGGTCATCGCGTCGTTCAGCATGAACGTCGCGAACCCGAATGACGCCGGCCGAGGAGCCCCGGTGGCGGTCGTCGGAGTCACAGGCGGGACCTCCTGAGAGTTCGTGAGCTCCGCGGTAAAAATCACGACCGCGCTTCCCCTGGTGCTCGCGCCCAGGAGGATGAGAGAGACGAAGAAAGCAATGCGAGGATGGATCACGAGAGATTCGTTCCTTCCGGAGAAAGTAATAGGGTCCGTCTGCCGCGATTACGGGAATCAGAGGCGCACCGGGCCGTCCCCCATGATCGGAATCGAGTGCCCGTCATCCGGGATTACCGAGGAGTGATTCCTTCTCATTGGGTGCTCGACGATTCGGTTCGGTTCGGTTCGGTTCGCCTCGGCGCCTCCATTGGACCCATCCCTCGTCGCCATGTCCAATGGAAAGCCGCGGGACGATCGGCCGATGGTCATCGGCCAAGGTCCGGCACGCTCAGGCATCGGTCTCCTCGAGGGACCGCCAGACGCCGCGGACGAGGGCCTCGGAGTCCTCGTCTTCGAGGTCCGACCACTGGCCGAAGGCCATGACCGTGCGGCGGGGGGTCCGGAAGCATCGGATGGCGCAGGTATTGGTCAGGTCCAGGCTGATGAATTCGATGTCGTGGCCGACGGCGTGATGACCACCGATCGTCTCCAGGGCCGGGCTCGCGTCGAGCTGCGGATACTCCTCGCGCATGGCCTCCAGCGCCTGGTCGGCCACCTCGGCCGGTGCGGGGCACGAGTCGTCCAGCGTTACCATCGCAAAGGCCAGCCCTCCCGGCGCTTGCACCGAGACGGTCGTCCTGGGCTCGTCGTCGAACACCTCCACCTCCCAGTCGAGGGGATAGGTGAAGCGAATGCCGCGATCGTCGAACAATTCCGACATGATGGAGGCCCTCCTCGGCTCGGCCCTTCTCCGGCGGCAGGGGCCGTTTTCAATGAGTCTGCCAGGCGTCCGGTGTGAGTCAGACGACACGGGGTGCCGCGGATGGACCGCGACCCCTGCGCCTGAAGGTGATCTTTGGCCACGAGTTGCGGACGACCCTCGGATCAATCACGCCCCGAAGCCCCCTCGGTGCTCCAACGTAGCAATCCTCCCGCCGGATCGCCATCGCCCGCCCGACCGACCTGGAAGGGGCGGCCCCCGGGGTGGTACAGTTGGGCCCGAGAATTCGCCGGCCGACGGGCCGGCCTCCCGGACCGTCCCCGCGAGTCGCCTCGGCCATGCGTGTCCTGTCGGGAATCCAGCCCTCGGGCGCCCTGCACATCGGCAACTACTTCGGCGCGATCCGCCAGTACATCGCGCTCCAGGAGGGGAACGACGCCTTCTACTTCGTCGCCAATTACCACGCGCTGACGAGCGTCCGCGACGCCGAGGCCCTCCGCGGCCACGTCTTCGACGTGTTCGTCGACCTGCTCGCCCTGGGGTTGGACCCCGACCGGGCGACGCTCTTCGTGCAGTCGGACGTGCCCGAGACGACCGAGCTGGCCTGGCTGCTGACGAGCGTCACGCCGATGGGATGGCTGGAGAAGGCCGTCAGCTACAAGGACAAGGTCCAGCAAGGGCTCCCGGCCGAGCACGGGCTCTTCGCCTACCCGGTGCTCCAGGCGGCCGACATCCTGCTCTACGACGCCGACGTGGTCCCGGTCGGCCAGGACCAGAAGCAACACCTGGAGATCACCCGCGACATCGCCGAGCGGTTCAACCACGTCTACGGCGGCGGCTCCGAGGTCTTCCGGCTCCCCAGGCCGTCGATCCTCGACGCGGTGGCCGTCGTGCCCGGCGTGGACGGCCGGAAGATGTCCAAGAGCTACCGGAACACGATCGAGATCTTCGACGAGCCGGCCGCGATCCGCAAGGTCTGCAAGAAGATCGTCACTGACAGCACGCCGGTCGAGGCCCCGAAGAATCCCGAGACCTGCCCCGTCTTCGGGCTCTACCGCCTCTTCGCCCCCGCCGACGAACTCCTCGAGGTCGAGCGCCGATACCGCGAAGGGGGGGTCGGCTACGGCGAGATGAAGACCCGCCTGGCCGACGCGATCATCGCCACGTTCGCCCCGGCGCGCGAGCGCCGCGCCGAATGGGTGTCCCACCCCTCCCGGGTGGTCGAGGTCCGCGCCGCCGCCGCCGAACGTGCCCGCAAGACCGCCCGGATCGTCCTGGAACGCGCCCGCGCCGCCTGCGGCATCGCCTGATCCCGGGGCGGGCCGATCGATCGGGGTTGACCGCCGTGAGGTTCGGCCTTAAGGTGCCGCGCCGGGGCATCGGCACGTCCCGACCTGCCGCGTCCGCGCCATTTCGATCGAGTCTGCAGCTCGACTCAATCCGGTCTTCGATTCTGTCGATCTCACAGGATGTGGGTCCAGGGACGGATTGTCGGTCGCCCTCGGGACCGAATCAAGCCTCACGGAGGGGGTGCTATGCGGCGCCGGGCCGTCATCGTTGGGTATTGCACCCTCCTGATGTGTTCGGGCTGCGCCTGGCTCCGTCCCCGCGAAGCGCGTCCGCTCGGCACGAGTTCTCAGACGGAGCTGGGCCGCCATCTGAGCCAGAGCGCCCAGGCGGCCATCGACCGTAAGGACTATGTTCGTGCCCGCGACGACCTCGAGCGACTGGTGGACGGCTCGCCCCGTTCGGCCGAGGCGCATCACCGGCTCGGCCGGGTCATGCAACTCCAGGGGGAGTGGGCCGAGGCCGGCGCCTCGTATCGCCGCGCCCTCGAGCTCGACCCCGAATACGTCGCGGCCCTGATCGGCCAGGGCGAGGTGGAGGCGCACCTCGGACGTCACGACACGGCCCTGAAACGACTCGACGATGCCATCGAGCTCGACCCGCATCAGGCCGAGGCCCACCTGGCCGAAGGCCGGGTCCTCGAGGCGCAAGGAGAGATCGACGAGGCACTTGCCGCCTACTTCCGCTCGCTGGAACTCGAGCCCAACGCCCCGGCCGTCAGCCTCCGGGTCGCGACGCTCCAGCTCGCCCGCAAGCAGACGGATCAAGCCCTGGCGCGTCTCGATCAGGTCCTGGAGACGGTCCCCGACGATCCCGAGGCCCACCATCAGCGCGGGCTGGCACACCTGGCGCTGAAGCATCCCGCCCGGGCGATCGCCGACCTCCGCTTCGCGGCCGAGCACCTCGGGAACCGGCCCGACGTCTTCTACCACCTGGCCCTGGCCCTCAACGCCGACCACAAGACGGCGGATGCCCTCCGGGCCACCGAGCGTGCCCTGAAGCTCGCCCCCGAGTACGCCGACGCCCGCAACCTGTCGACTCAGCTCAGGCGCTGACGCCGCTCATCGGCGAATCACCGGGTTGCGGAGCGCCCCCAGTCCGTCGATCTCGACCTCGACGACGTCGCCCGCCTGGAGCCAGACGGGGGGCTTGCGGGCCATCCCCACCCCCGGCGGCGTCCCCGTGAAGATCAGGTCGCCCGGCTCGAACGTGAAGACGCGCGAGAGATAGGCGATGAACTCGTCGATCCGGAAGATGAGCTGGCTCGTGCTCGAGTCCTGCATCGTCTCGCCGTTCAGGCGGAGCCGGATGCCCAGGGCGTGGGGGTCGGCGACCTCGTCGGGAGTGACGAGCGCCGGGCCGACCGGGGCGAAGGTGTCGAAGGTCTTGCCCATCATCCACTGCTTACCCGGCTTGTTGAGCTGCCAGTCGCGTGCCGAGACGTCGTGCCCGACGGTGTAGCCGCCGACATGCTCCATCGCCCGATCGCGGGGGATATCCCGCCCCCCCTTGCCGATGACGACCACCAGCTCGGCCTCGAAATCCACCTCGGTGCTCGCCTCGGGCAGGACGATCTCCGCACCCGCGCCGATCAGGGAGGACGCGTATTTGCTGAAGACGATCGGCTCGGTGGGGATCGCCATCCCGCTTTCTTCGGCGTGATCGCGATAATTCAGCCCCAGGCAGATGATCTTGGGCGGGTCGGGGATCGGCGCGAGCAACGTCGCGCCCGCCGGGTCGTGGCGAACCTTCCCCTGGGCGAGCGCATCCCAGGCCTGGCGCTGCCCCTCGACGCCGAGCGCCAGGAGTTCCCGGACGCTCACCGGCCTCCCCACGTCGGCCCCCTCCACCTCCACATACTGCCCCTGCGAAACCCCACACGCCTTCGGGCCCCCCTCTGTCAGTACCGTCACCCAGCGCACTTCGGACCTCCCGGCCAGTCGCCTGGTCAAATCAGAACCACTCTCGAAGCCGAACAGCCTATCGCGACGGAGGGCCGAGAGCCAGGTTTCGTCCGCTGTATCGCCGGGATTCTCGGAGCGGCGGCAGGATGTTGCCATCCCTTGATTTCGTCTTACAACAACCAGGGGACAAACATTCACTAGCCGAGGACGGGACATGGCTCTCCTAGGATTTTCGCCTGAAGCTCCGGTGATCGTGTGTGGCGTTCGAGACGGGCATCTGACCGAGGACGGGCAATGCTCTCAGGAATTCCCCAACTTCGAGGAGGCGAAGAAGGTTTTTCCCGACTTTGACCCTGCGAAGAATACGAAGCGATTCACCTGGGCGATGGGAAACGGCGAGAGCTCGCGATTTGAAACCTGGAAGGCGAATGATCTGTACGCGATCTGACTGACATCCTCCCCACGCGACTTCGCCCCAACCAAGTGTTGGGGCGTTTACTCACGCCAACTTGGGACTGCCTTGCCCGCGTCTCGATCGACAATCCCAAGCTGGTTGCGCGATGAGGGCGAAGTACCCACTCTCGGAATCCCCGCAGCTGGGCATTCAGATATCGCCCGTTCGGCTCCCGGGGTAGGATGACCGGATCGCCAAAGGAGGAAACGCGATGTCCACGATCACGCTGTCCGATGCCGCCCTGGCCCTGCTGAGGAGCGCCTTCGAGTTGGGCAGGGCCGAAGTGACCGATGAGACGCGGGAGGGATACCGCGAATTGGCGCGCGCTGGGCTGATGTTTCCCCTGCACACCTTCAGCGGCGGGCGGGAATCGGGGTATCGGCTCACGGATGATGCGCGGATGCGGCGGGATGAGCTGCTCAGCGCCCCCGCTGTTCCCTATCCGCCTCCGCAATCCTCCTGAGCGCGTACCGGGCCTCGCTGGCAATCGGCAGCGACGTGTCCGCCGCACGATCGACCGCGGTTACATGGGAGCCGCCCGCCACTTCTTCGTATTCGTGGGCGGTGATGCCGTCGATGCGCTGCCGCCCGGTCAGCTCACCCCAGGCTCGGGCCGCCTCTGGGCCGAGGTTATCGAGTAGACGCGGGTTCAGGAAGCCGCTGTCTATGTAGAGCCGCCCGAAATCGTCGCAGCTCCCGCCCTTCCGCTCGTCGGGATTGAAGGCGCGGCGGATGCCCCCTGCCGCATGCTCGATGGCGCCGATCCGCTCCTCGGGGATGCCGAGTTCGCGCATCCGCCGCTGGACATAGGTTTCCGCCACATCGGCCCATTCGCGGGCAATTTGGACGGCGTGCTCCTTCGGATCGATGGGACGCCGGGCTGATGGCGGCGTCCCGATCACGCCAGGCGGCGGTGGGGGATCCGGTGGCTGGTCGAACATAGCGGCCGCCTAACCCGGATAGACTTCTCGCGCAATGCGTCACCGGGAAAGCGATATCCACCCACCCCCCCGGCACGAAGAATAGGTTACTTGTCCTGAGCTTGCGGCCTCCGGCTCGCCAGGTGCTCTTCCATCTTGTGGAACCCGACGACACCGACCCCCGCCTGGGCGACCTGGACGCCCAGGTATTTGAGCCCACGCTCGGGGGGGATGCGGAGGAGGATTTCCTGGCCGTTCTTGAGCAGGCGGAACGGCCCCCAGGTGCTCAGGCGGAGTCCGGCCTTGGTGCAGAGGGGCCGGGCGAGGTCCGCGACCGCGGGCACGCTCAGGCGAGTGAGGGCCTCGGGGAGGCGGCGGAGGACCTGGTAGGTCCCGCCGGCGAGCCGGACAGTCCACCAGCGCGAGGCGTACGCGGCCGCAGCCTCGGCCCCCTCGGTCGCGCCTCGGCGGGACAGGGAGCGGGTGGCCGCTTCGCCCGCCTCCTCGACCAGCTCGCGTCCCGCGACGCGGGCCGTCCCCCGAGTCGCGGCCTTGAGCTCGGCGCGGGTCGCCTCGGCCACCACGACCCCTTCGGGCTGGATGGCGGCCAGGCTCAGGGCGTCTGCCACCACGAAGCACCCGTCGACCAGGGCCCAGGCCATCTCCCCCGAGGTCGGTGCGTGGCCCCGCCGCAGCACATTGCCCAGGTGCAAGAGGTCGTACAGGGGCAGGAACTGGTAGAATTTCAGGTCGCTGGAGTTCAGGGCGGCCACCCGCTCCAGGCCGTCGGACTTGATCGTGCGGATCGTCGACTGGCCGTTCTCGCCCGAGAGGAAGAGGACCGATTTGGCCAGGGACTCGGTGAACGACCGCTTGGACTTGGAGCGGAGGTAGGCCAGGGTCTCGGGCCCGGCGTCGGTCTGCGCGACCGGCGGGACGACCGCCGCGCCGTGGGCCCGCAAAATGTCGCGGAAGTCGGGGTCGGCGGCGTACTTGTCGAGCATGGCCAGGGCCATCGTGCCGTGCTCGGCCAGGGCCTCGACGGCCTGGTTGCGCAGGCTCGCGTCGGAGTACTCGTCGTAGACGACCTCGGCCGCGTCGGGCCCGGCCTCGGCCAGGGCGCGCTCGCCGCGCTCGCCGTGCTCGACGATCAGCCGCAAGGCGTTGGGGCCGCCGCCGACGGCGTCGACCAGCCCGACGGCGGCGACGTGCCGGAGGTGGCCCGCGACGGTCTCGGCCGAGTGGCTGCCGAGGAGCTCATCGACGGTGTCGGAGTTGACCCGCAGCAGGATCAGGGCCTGGTCCAGCGGCATGGCGCCGCCGAGCGCCTCCAGGACCGGGCCGTAGAGGCTCACCAACGCGAAGCCGTCGAGGCCGTGCAGCCGGAATGCCTTCAAGGCCAGCGACCCGTGGTCGTCGAACGTCCGAAGGGCCTTGCGCAGGTCGGCCGCGCCGTGCTCCAGGCTGATGAAGTTGAGCACCACCAGCACATCGACGAGTTCTTGCGGGTCGCCCGACCACCGCTCGACCAGCTCGGTCACGCCGGCCGGGTCGGCCAGGACCAGCGGCAGCGCGTTGGGGAACCGGGCCGCCACCCGTCGCTGCGCCGGCGAGAGCCGCGCGATCTCGGCAATCAGGATCGCCCGGTCGGTGTCGTCGGCCCGCTTGAGCCCGAAGTACTCGCGCCAGCGGAGCAGCAGCTCGGCCGCCGCCTCGTCGGTCAGGCAGTCCCGGAGCCTCCGGAAGTCGTTGGGATATTTCTCGTAGAGGTGGATCGCCTCCAGGTCCAGGCGGTCCAGCAAGGCCAGCCCACGCAGGCCATCGGTCCGCTCGATCGCCAGGGCGTTGTGTCGATACCGCTGCAGGGTCCGCTCGACCAGCGCGCGGTCAGCCGGGCGGGGATATCGCGCCCGGAGTTCGGCCTCGGGGTCGGACGCGAGTGCGCCGACAACCGTCGCGCCATGCCCCGGCCGCTCGCCGTCGGATCGAGGCGTTTCCTTCAGGGCGAGCTTGAACATCACGCCCAGGGCGGCCAGCAAGGCGACGACGGCGAAGGTTCGCTTCATCAGTGCAAGGTCCCTCGGTCCAACCCGGACGGCCCGAACGCAACCCATCTTACGGGTGGAGGAAAGAAACAGAAGAGGCACTGTTTGATCGCGTCCCATAGAGGACGTTCGCAGGCTCTCCCCGATTCTTTACCCAATTCTACGATTGTCTGCTACCCAAGCCCTCTCGTCAATTCGGTTTGCAGGGCACCATCCCGGCGTCCTCACCCCCCGGCGCGATCATTCCGCCTGTTTCCATCGGCCTCTCCCCTTAAAATATCGGCAGTCGAATCGAGAGAGGAGGTGCCTTTCTGGTCCGAGCCCGTCGGAGTCACCTTTTTTCGTCCAGGCCGACCGGATTTGCCAAATTCGCGTCACATTCGCAGCCCCCGTGTCTCGATCGCGGCCATGGATTTCGCAATCAGGGACTCGATCGAAGTCTGTTGCCTTCGGCATGCCGGCCGGTTAGCTTGTCCCTACGACATGCGTCAGGAGTCCACGTCGAGAGGAGTCGGCGATGCGGTTCGGGCCCGTCTTGACCTTCGAGCTGATCACGACGGCCCGGCGGGGCCGGTATTACGCGGCACGGGTAGCGTATGGGCTGGTGCTGCTGTACACGTTCTGGGCCGAGTACAACCGCATGGTCCAGTGGCAGCGGGGGTTTGTCTCGATCAAGAAGATGAGCCTATTCGCAGAGTCGGCGTTCGTCGCGTTCGCCTGGGGACAAGGGCTCGTCCTCCTGGCGATGATCCCCGCAATGGTGGCCGGGGTGCTGGCCGACGAACACCAACGCAAGACGTTGCAGTACCTGCTCGCCAGCCAGTTGACCAGCGCCGAGATCGTGCTGGGCAAGCTGGGGGCGCGGCTGATCCATGCCGGGGTGTTCGTGCTGATGGGGCTGCCGGTCGTCTGTCTGATCGGGATGTATGGCGGGCTCGACCCGTGGATGGTCCTGTACGTCTACGCGGGGACCGCTTCGATCGCGATTTTCCTGGCGGGGGTGTCGATGCTCGCCTCCGTCGCCGCGCGTCGGCCTCGCGATGCGATCCTGATGGCGTACGGGCTCGAGGCGGCCTGGCTCCTCCTGCTGCCGGTCTTCGCCGGCCTCGCGCCGTTTTTCACCCCGGTGGTCGCATTTTGGCTGGTGCCGGTCACCCAGCTCGCGATGGCGACCCACCCGGCGCAAGCGTGGAGACTCTTGAGCAGCCAGAGCCACTCGCTGCTCTATTCCGCAAATTCGCCCTGGGCGGCCACCTGGATCGCCCGCCAGGCGAACGAATTGCACCTGGCCTTCCTGTGGATGACCGTGCTCCAGGCCTTGCTGGGTTGCCTCTTCCTGATCCTGGCCGTGGCCTTGCTGCGGCCGTTGCGGGGAGGGACCCGGGGTCGCCGGCGCCGGGGATGGCTGGCGCGCCGGCGAGATCGGGAGGCGATCGGGCGGCCGGGATGCGGCGACGACCCGATGATCTGGAAGGAGCGGCACGCGGGCCGTGGGGGAGGCCTGGCCTGGCTGACGAGCCTGCCGGTGGTCCTGGTCCTGGGCACGCTGCTGGGCTGTTACCTCTTCGACGCGGCCTGGCCCGCCTTCGGCGAGCTGATCTCCATGCGCCAGAGCGACGCGGCGCGCGTCGCCCTGAACGCCGAGCTTCGCCTGGCGGGGGCGTTGCTCTTCTCGCTCTGGCTGGTCGCGGTCTCGAGCGCGGCGGCCGTCGGCGTGACGTCGGAGCGCGAGGAGGATACCTGGACGAGCCTGACGGCGACCCTCTTGACGGGCCCCGAGATCGTCCGCGCCAAGATGTTCGGGGCCGCCTGGGGGGCGCGCCGGATGGGCGTGGCCCTGATGGTCGTCTGGGGGGTCGGCCTGCTCTCCGGGGCGGTCCACCCGCTGGGACTCCTGGCGGCGCTGGCGGGCCTGGTCATCTACACGTGGTTCGCGACCGCCCTGGGCCTCTGGATGTCGCTGAAGGCGAAGAACTCGACGCGCGCCATGATCGGCACGATCCTCCTGATGGTCCTCCTCAACGGCGGCTACACCCCGCTGGTTCTCCCGTTCCTCGGGGCGCGGCCCCCGGGCCTGGTCGCGGCCGGCGTCTCCCCGACCGTCGAGTGGGTCGCCTTGCTCTCCTACCGCGACGTGCGCGTCCTCTGGTCGGGCGGGGCGCTCTCCGAAAGCAAGGGCGCCCCGCGCGGGCCGGAGATCCTCGCGATGGTCTTCGCGAGCTTCTCCCTCTATGCCATGGGCGCCCTCGGCCTCACCCGCGCGGCCCTCGGGGCCTTCGACACGGCCGTCGGCCGCCCCCGCCTCGGGGCAGAGGGAATCGACGGGAAGGGGGGAGCCTCGCCCCCTCGCCGGCCGGCGGACGAGGCGAGGCTCCAGGCGATCGACGCCCTTTGAGGCCGGCACGCGGGGGCCCCTCGGAGGGATCGGAGTCGCTCAGTGGGCTCGGCGGCCGGGCCGCTCGACCGGGCGACGATCACTCGTCGCCCTCGTAGGCCGCATGGTCGACTTCGGAACGGGCGGAATGGGGCTCGGCGGGGACATTCCCGGGAGTGGAGGCCGACCGGGAACGTCCCCGCCACCGCCCGACGATGTAGGCCGGCCGCCCCTTCGACTCCAGGAAGATCAGGCGGATGTACTCGCCGATGATCCCGAGGCAGATGAGCTGGACCGAACCCATGAAGA
>JAABUS010005298.1_pt1 | contig 17158 bp, 18 predicted proteins | sample 5560161 | NCBI WGS metagenome assembly JAABUS01 (sample SAMN10711885, study PRJNA513376) | rock metagenome | isolation source: Antarctica rocks | place: Antarctica: Victoria Land, Trio Nunatak nord | collected 2016-01-04
CACAAAGCGTACCGTAGTATATACCATAATCCACAGATCCTCCCTCATTTTTCCAAACCCGGTTTCCAATATTATTTAAGCGGGGGGCTTTTCTAATACCATTATTCCTACTCATGCCCCTCTTTCCACTTCCACATATGATTAGGATTTTCCCGCGGCACCAAATCATTCCTCCCGGTAATTGGCTCCAACAACCCTAGTTCTACGACCTGAGGACAATCCCTCCAACCCCTATAGTACATTCCCCCAGCCTCCCTCAAAACATCACAAACCCCATCCATATCATCCTGCTCCCTCATCCTCGTATTTGAGAGCCTCATTCTTTCTTGTTGCCTATCGTTCTCCTCAGTCTCCTTCAAAGCCGCTTCTAACCAGGCCGGACTATCCCAATCAACGTCGTCACCGTATCCAGCCGTCAAGCCAGCCTTCGGAATCCGCAGTACCCAGATCCTACCACCAACCTCCTCAGACGGCCAGCCAAACATCTGTTTCTCGGCCGCCTTTAGTGGGAGCCCCGCCAAATCTGCCTGCTGGCAGACCATTTCCGAAAGATTTCTCGTCCAGAGTATACCGCAGCGTCTCGTACACAAGATGTGCTTGGCCTCATCCCCGTCATCGCGCGGGATAGGGATATAGTTGTAATTTCTAAAATGGTTTATAGGATTCTCGATATTGTTAGCGCTGGATTCGAGGGGACTGATGAGAGGGGCGCCCCGATCGGGGCCAAGATGTAGAGGATTTTGGCCGGGGTTGGGTCGGAGAGGTAGAGGAAACCTGGGCTGGGGTCTGTACGGGCGTGCCGGAGGTAGCCGAAGATTTTGGGAGGGTAGCCGGGGGAAGGGAGAGGCGAGCATGTGAGCGGAGAGGGTTTCCATGGCAGCTGGTTGCGCTGGTTGGAGGATGAGACGGAGTGGACACGGGCTGGGATATTGTCGGGACTTGGAATGGCAAGAGGTTGTAGAGTCTAGAAAGCATTGTACAAAACGGCCGGTGATCCTAACCAAATTTTCAGGAATGCAAAGCGTTATATATCCTAAGCCTGCGTTTACATTCAAAGATTGTCGCTGTTTTCGTTATGGTTGCCTGATACTGATGGTGAAGGATTCGATATAGAATCACTAAACGGTGTACCGTCCTCAATTACATATATCATGGAGGTTATCTTCTGGACCAACCGAAAAGGGATGTGCGAGAAAGAGGAAGGTCACGTGCCAATTCCCTGGTGACTCGCGTGCCAAGAGCTCTCGACCTATCGTTCGCTTACACCTACAAATGATGTTCATTACTGTATGTTGATGAAATCCTAAGAAGATTCTCAATATACATAGTATCCTGGCGGTTCGGTTCCTGGAATGACGCATAGTCCAATTCCAAAGGGGGGACTAAGACCCGTCTGACGTAAGCAATCATACCACAAAGACGTACACAAACTTCTCTTGCAGTAAATGAAAGTATATCTGGGACCGATATACGTTGCCCCGATAAAGCAGAGACATCATACTATCCTCAACAGACATGAGCAGATTTCGCAATCGCCCCTTAGTCAACCCTGAACTATGAAAACTATGCAAAACATGCATATTCGACGTGTTCACAGGCTCTTGCTTCGATATTTCATCAAACAAAGATTCAGAATGGAGATATCAGCGAATATCAGCCAACAGATAGGGCCGAGAATGACCTTTGACTTCTATGAGCATCCCGTACATACCGAGACAGCCAGTCGCGAAGGCTGCGAACTCTGCGCTCTATTTTCCCAAGGACCTTGGCAGCATCTGGTGGAAAGAGCGAAACCTCCAGACAAGAATCTGTCTCAGATGTATGTATCTGTCACACACGCTCGTGAAGGCCGTCAAAAGACCTACGCGACGATCAAGAAGACATTGGATGAACCGCAGATGATTCATTGCAGGATGGAAGGACGTGGATATTATCAGGCATTCTTTCCTTTCGGTCAGACTGCCCATCAAGCGCCATTGGCTTCGGACCGAGAACAATGGTTTCTCAATCACACCGAATCAGAACAGACATTTGACTGCATCAAATCTTGGCTGTCAGAATGTACTGCGACTCATCCATCATGCAAGCTCAGGGAATCTATCTTGCCGACCCGCGTCATTGATGTTGGACCTTCTAATTGGTCGCAGAACCAGTACTACTCGAAACTGGCGGTAGAATTGCTTCATATCTTTAATTGAGCTACTGCTGGGCCTCTGGAAACACTTTCGCCACTTCTACCGAGACGGTCTCCACGAGAAGACTGGGATTTGCTGTGACTGAATTGCTTCAAACCGTCCGTGATGCTGTCTTTGTGGCTCGCAAGCTTGGTATCAGATATGTTTGGATCGACGCAATATGCATCATTCCAGACGAGGATTCAGGTTGACAAATAAGTCACGAAAGATGAAGGAAGTCTTCAAAAATGCTATATTCAGCCTTGAATGCTTCCCATAGTAATTTCGGTATGTTCTACAATAGAACAGCCTGTCTCACGTCTTCAGATGTCTCAATTGTAGAAGGTCAAGGTGTATATATTCGGGCAGAACCCTGGCCGTCCAACTATCAGACCCCGTTGTAGGAAAAGTCACTCGGTGAACGCGCTTGGGCATTACAAAGGAGATTTGTGGCTATAGCGGTGCTACATTTTTCCAGGTTGAGACTACGCTAAGAGTGCCGAACAGGCTGCTTCTATGTAGACGGTACAAACAGAGAACATCATCCGTTCACTAAAGATCGCTAGCTTCGGTACTCGGGGACCGCTAGTATGCATCTAGCTGTTGGTACCATGCCGTGGTACGAGGTCGGCGAAATCTATATGGACGAATCTATGATGTATGACTCGGACAAGCTGGCGGCCATCGCTGGCCTGGCGAATGAATTTCGAGAGCAGGGTGGGTGTCAGGAATAGATTGCTGGTCTGCGGAAAGAAGATCTCCTACGTGGCTTGTGGGGGCAGCATGGAGACAACTATGAGAACGAAGAGCATTTTGCGAAGCATATCCTCGACGTCCGCTTTCCATCATGGAGCTGAGCTCCTTCCGACACTGCCTTGTACTGGGATACACACTTGCTGGAGAAGGAGCCATTTCGGAGTACCTTTGATAGTGGTTTTAGTGACCTTCGTGTTACGCTGAGTAACGATAGCAAAATTGCTACAACACATGAAGGATCCATCACTTTCAAAGGATACTTTGCTTTGCTAAGCGAGGAAAAGCTCTCACGGCCAAGTGTTGAGCCCTGGTGGCAAATGAAAGTCTTTGTCGACGAAGGCATGCCAGGTGGAGCGTACGGACTTGGTTACTTGAGCCGCCCAACAAAGCACCCCTGCTGGAATGTCAAAATGGCTAATTGGACGTTGTAAGCGAGTTTCAGAGCTCCTATCAGGTACCATACCCTGTTTCTGCTTCCTGAAGAAGTCTACGAGGGCGAGAGGTGTGTTGACGATACTTTCCGCAGGGTTGGCACTCTCGATGAAAGTCATGACAATGACCACGACAGATTACTGGCTGATGCTGTATGCAAAGAAATTATCATCTTCCAATCACTAATATCACATCTGTCATTGGGCGTTGATTCGAGGCTGGATTTACCGATCTAACGCCCTACCTACACCTTACGATAACTGAGCACTCCCGCTTTTAGAAAGCCAGAATGGTCCTCGAATTGGTCACACCTCTCAGTACACTACTACATCAAGCGTGATCAAGGTACCAGAGTCAGAATATGCCTGAAAGTGGTTCTGGTTGGAAGGATGCACTCTTGAGTAAACAAAGAACGCACAAATCTTTACCTGAGGTTTTCGTACATTCTATTTGATCACGGATTTAAAGGTGCTATCCACGATTCCAATCCACGATTCCAGTCATTTCATAAAGGCAAACCAACCCCGCCTTTGACTAGTTGCCTTCTCTAGCGCCTCTGTCGGACAGGGTAAAGTCGCTACCATAGCACTGACCTGCGGTACTCTTTCGAAATCGTTATCTCCCGCCACTCGCAATAACCCTATACCCTCTCGCACCTCCCTCAAAATCTGTATCCGCGGACCCATCTCGTTTGGAGCACTCTCAAGGATCAGACCGTTCATCTCAGAATCTGGCTCTTCAATCTTGGGAATCTAAGATATTGTCTCGATAGGAGCCGAGCCCTGCCTTGTATTGGACAACACTCGACCACGGCCTTGATAGTCTGCTGCTAGCGCTCTTCTTAGCTCGGTGTGTTGGGACTCGGAACGGGTGGTAAGATGATTGCGAGCCCTTGAATTGGATTTCAACAAGAGATGAATTTGTGGATTCAGGGAAGTAGAAGCCTCGGATCTTTGCATTGTTTTATTTCACTGCGATAACCACGCGGAGCATGCTTCTAATCAACGTCACTGCTATGCTTCATATGCGCTCTCAGGTATTCCAGAAGAGCCGCGCTCGTCAGTCTGGCATGGGAACAGCAGCGACCCTAATCGCCATAGCAACACCATCTATAGACTCAAACCCCTCCGTTCTCCCGATACCAGCCTGCTGTCTCAGATAATCCCTCTTCAGCCCCTCATCCATCGTCTCTAGCCACTGCCAATCATGCACCTTGCCGACCCCAGCCTCGAAAGTTACTCTACCCTGCTTCAACGCCCCTTTCAATTTCTGCACCCACCCCGCTACATCATCGAAGAAGATCTCTTTGTCCCCTGCCGTGACCCAGACCCGGGCAGGGAGAATGGCATCCCAGTCTGCGGGGGGATCAGGGCTCAGGAACTCGAGTTGTGGAGACGATTTCACCGCTTCTGGAATTTCTGTAGAGCCGAGGAAACGGCACGCCGTTTGACGCAGGAACGACACCGACAGGACGTCGTTATCTGCATTTCTGGTGAATGAGGGGGATGAATAGTGGTGGATAGACATCCAGGGTGATAGCAATGTTAGACCCCATGGTTTAGGCCATCGCCTACCCTCGGTCGTTGGCGACACAAGCCCAGGCATCGGCTGATGCATATTATTCAGCAAACTCAGCGCTAGATGCCCGCCCGCTGAATCCCCCATCACGACTAGCTTGCTCGGTGAAATTTGCATTTCCTCGAGAAGGTAAGCATAAGCGGCCATTGCATCTTCGAGTTGTGCCGGGAAGGGATGTTCGGGCGCAAGACGGTATTCCAGCGAGAAAATTGATACGCTGGAGCCTGCGGCGATCAACGATTCTGCTATTCGGAGCAGGAAGAGAAGGTAGGTGGATGACTGGGAGCAGAAGTAGCCACCACCATGGAGAAAATAAATTGTTAGATCTGAGTCTTTTGGGGGCGACGGGGTGGTGAAGGAGGATTGGATGATCCAGTAGCCACTGAATGTGCGGCAGGGTACGGGATGGTAGAGATTTTCTTTGTAGGGTTGGTAGTGGGGTGAGTTGAGTATCGCGGAAGGGTTGTTGGCTGGAGAGAGGATGAAGCGGATGCCATTCGGGGTGAGCAGATTGTTGCTTCTGGAGGGATGATTAAGCGTGGTCCTTACTCTCTGATGCTGGCCTTCGGGAGGAGGGGCAGTGACGGTAGTTGGAGAAGACGTACGCTCGGATGAGACAATTTGTAAGCTTGGTTGTAAATGGCAGTTCACCATCCCTTGATTTGATTGCCGGATGTTTTACGAGAAACAAAGGCAGTTCAAAAGCTATGGACGGTGTCAGGCTGACAATGCAAATCTTACTAATCATAACATGGCTATGATAGGGCGTCTTACTGAATGTTCGTAGGACAAAGTAGATGATACAAAGATAATCAACCAACCCCAATTTGCCAGAGTTTGAATTGGAATCGAAATTCGACCGGTGCTGGGAATTTTCCTCGGTCATGTTCACGGCTATTAATCACCCGAACAGTCTGTATCAAGAATAGACTTGTACGAGTACAAGGAGAGCACTGGCATCTGAAGGGAATGTGACAATCAGCATCAGAGCCTGATATTGACACGGAAGGTTCTTATCTAGGAGCGAAAGAGAAGGAGCTCCTCGAAAGAAGCGTATGAATAGGCATACCCGTTTGAGAAATCTGGGCAACCAAACCCTACGAGGTCCCAACCGTGCTCACCCCCCAATCGTTCTTCCCGTAGGGCTGAAGCCTGGAACACCCTTCGGCCCCTAAGGAACACCCTAGAAATTCGTCCTCTGGGCAACAACTCGGGAAGTTCCGGGGATCGTAACTGTCGCCTAAGTGGTCAGCTCTAGGGGGCTCTTTAGGCGGCTTCTAGGTGTCAGCCCTACGGGAAGAACGGTTGGGGGGTGAGCACGGTTGGGGAGTGAACCCTTCTATTCGGAATGGCCACCGTGTCGATCATGGAACATCAAGATATCGCGCAGTTTCCCTCTTTGAGATGGTAATAATAGCGCTATTAATTTGAGGTTTAGATAATCGAGAATATTACTCGTGATAATTACTTCCTAAGGTCTGCTTATTTAGATTACTTGATTATTACTTACCGTTGTTGGTAGAGGTCTTAGGAAGGCTGGAAATCGAATACATCTACTTGCGGGATAAACCAATTTTGGTGGTACGGTGGCCGGCTTGGCTACGTTGGCCATTCCGAATACTTTAAAAGTCGACCTCGTATCCTCGAGTAAAACACGCCAAGGCTCCTGCTTGAGATTACTCAGCTCAGCATCGACCTCGCGATATTCTTTGATATCTCAATAGGAATAAGTTTGATAACAAACGTAATCTATGATAGACTGATAGGGAAAAAAATAGATCTAGAATTCGCCCAGCCAGGTCAAGACTGTATAGCCGACCGTTAAAGATCTAGACAGATGTAAAGATGGAGCTTTATTCTTCGACCGCTTTTCCTCGTTGATGTCGAGGATGAAGCTGGGGCTACGCTACGCTTGTGCATCACCCATCTTGAAAGCCTGCCAGCTTTTCCTCCGCTGTGGCCGGATCAAATAGCGCTTGTCAGTCGAGCTCTGAGCGATGATACTGTGGATGCTGGGGTGGTTGCGGAGGATTTTAATGCTATTGAGGAGTTTGATTTGACCTTGCATGAAGAGAAGGGGCTGAGGGATAGGTACTCGGAGGGTGGAGGGGAAGAGACGGGTGAGGAGGGGAAGAGACGGGTGAGGAGGGGTGGACGTGGGGGATGAAGAATAGTAAGTGGCAAAGGGAAGTGTATGGGTGTAAAAGGTTGGATAAGGTATTGTATTGCGGGCAGGTGGCTGTGGAGAATTTGGGAAAATTGGTGCAGGAGTGAAGATTAAGGATGTTGAAGAGGAGGGTGCAGGGCAATTTATTACGGATCATTTGGGATTGATGGCGGACTTGGCCGTCGAGCAGGCTTGAATACTTTGAAACAAATTTACTAGCCGAATGAGTGGAGAAGAGCAAAGAGTGGTTGAATTCGAGCGTGAGCTCAGGGTCCAGACGAGGTGAGGTTGAGCATAGACGTTCAATCTTAAAATTCGTGCCTCGAAATGGGCCCGATTAGGTAAAGTGCCTCGTCGTTGTATTGTGGTGACCACTGTTAGGGCGCCAAGATGGGTGGCGATTATCAAATTTTCATCGCCGGTATCAAGTCCTTATCGCGGAGAAGGGGCTGGGATGTGTTGTGTGGTGCTGGGTGCGGAGAATTGTCCTCATGCTGCTCAATATTCTCACATAGAATCCACCAAATCCCCCATCAGCACCCTCTGATACCTCTCCACACACTTCCTCGTCCTCATTAACACCCCAGCCGCCAACATCCTAATCCGGTCCCCCTCCAAACTCCCGCCCCCTACCCTCTCAAACACCGCCTCCACCCACCTCTCCGTCTCCAACAACTCCTTCGCATGCTCCTCCGCGAGCCGTCGTTGATCGTTCTCGTTGATGTCCAGTAGGGTCATGAAGGCGAAGAGGAGCGCTTCGAGGATTGAAGGGTCGGCAGCACGCGGGCGCAGAGAGAGGAGTAGGCTCCAGAATTCGCAGGTCATGAGGGGGAGGGAGAGAGTGGAGGGGCCGGAGGCGTGGAGGATGAGGGAGAGGGTTTTCAAGAGGTGCGAGAGGAGGAAGGGGGAGGTGTGGGAAGTAGATTCTCCACTATACATAACCGTCAGTGCCCCTGATCGAGAATGTTATAAAGCAAAGAGACAGGGAAAATACTATGACTGTATATGGATCCGCCAGCGACCGGTCAATGGGAAGAAGAAACCCTCTACTACGATCTTCGCTAGAGCGTTGGGGATTGGCTTTCGTCGTTTCTTTTCGACGGCCATGCGAGAGGAGAAGGTGCGAACTTTGAGGGCGTTGGGTCCTGTGACTTTGTCTGCTACTTCGGCTGCCATGGGCTGGATCATGGTTCGCTCGAGCTGTTGGGATATGGTGTCCATCGGAGCGGCTTCTAGGGCGTACAGCTTGTGTAGCTTGTCGGGTAGTCTCTTCGATGGGAAAGACGTCTTTGCAGTGTTGACACCTGTCAAAGTAGCGTCTTCTTTCCCAAGTCCGGCTATTTCTCGCGCGCCTAGGCCAAGGGCCGTCAATACTGACGCTCTTTGGCCCATTGAGAAATCGCCATTGTAGAAGATCATGGAGAACCATTGGCCCATCTTCAGAGGCTCCGCGGTCAGTACTGCAATCATGCCTTGAAGGCGCAATTTTTGGAAATCGTTAATCTCCCATCTGTCACTCAGGCCTACGAGAAGCCTAGCTAGCTCCTCTATGTTGTCCAAGACCTCTGTGCCGAATGAAGTTTTGCGGCGGATGAGGCTTGATGCTGTGCTGAGGGCAAGCTTGTGGCGGTCGAAGTTCTCTGTATCTCGCAGGCCTGCGATGAGGTCTGAAACATAACTGGAAATACGCTAATAAGCAAAGATTCGTTAGTTTCGATTGAAATCAGGCTCGTGACTTACACTGGAGCTGTAGGTCTGTCACGTTGTACTAGAGTCGGATCTTCGTCTTCATCTGAGGGATCAGAGCCGGGCTTCTCATACATTGGCAGATCCTCGGTTTCTGACTCCAAGCTATCATTTATTTCTTCGATTGAAATAATCTTGGAAGTCGCTTTTTTGGAAGCTGTGGCTTTGGTTGGTGTTCCCTTGCTGGTTCCAGGCTTTGATCTCGTTGTACGAGGCTTGGTTGAGCACACTGGAGGAGGCTTGAGGTCACCAATCGATCCAACAGAATCTTTAACACTCGTCAGACTTTTATACCACTTCCCATCAGAGCTACCCATATCTTCAGAGCTAAAATTCATTCTCTTGTCCTCAGGATCGACCAGCTCAGAGATTGCGTTTCCAACTATCATGCCTAAGAAGCGAGCGCGCTCGGAAGAAGCACTGAGACGGTTTGATATGGCGTTCAAGTACACGCTGGAGCGAGACACACTAGCGAGATGGTTTTTGTCCACTCTATACACATAGCCGGCAAGCATAAGCGCAAGTTGGGCGTTGACTGTCGCAAGTTAGCCATCCTGGAGAACGAATGCACGGAGAAATTAGGTCGAACCTTCTTGATGTAGGATCGGCGTATGCTTTATGTAGAGCTTATCGCCAAAGAGCTCCATGGCTTTCTGTAACGCCCGTTTGGCTTGCTCTAAGTATGGCTCATTAGCTATTCACACCAGTATATGCGCTTGCTACAATTACCGGAGTCATGGGACAATGCTGCAATGACAGCCCGATGAGTCTTGTGACTTTGACCAGCAGCTTCAGCAGAGGTACCGATAAGCCAGTCAACCAGAAGATCCTGTAGAGAAGGTGCATCGTGGATAATTGCTACCAACAATGTGGCCAAGCCTCCTACGACCCTGTCCTCGGACTTGTTCTTGGATAGCGCAATGTTATCTATTGGGGAAAGGAGTCTGCTGGAGAGATGCCGGGTTATGGTGTACAGCAAAGTTTTTTGTTCGTGTACCGCAAGGCTTAGCATGATTCTTTTAAAAGACTTTGTTGAATGGTCGTCACCATTCATCAGGCCTGAGAAAGATGATTGAACAATTTGATCTATGCCGCAACAATTAGCCTGACCCTACCCAGAGCTGTTCGCTTGAGCTAACCTGTGTAACCTAAAGTCAGAGCTTTTTTAAAAAGTTGACACACAGCCTTCTCACTATCTAAGTCGTGTTCTTGTAACGTTCTCAACATATGCTGAATATTTCGTCCCAGCCAAAAGGCATACTGATTGCCATCGCCAACCCAGCTGCCATGTTTTATGGAGGAATCCACATCGTTCAGAGTGATGGTGGCTTCACTAGTGAGCGAAAGAACTTTGCCTGAAGCTATCAAAGAGAGAAATTCTTTCCACTGCAAAGACTTGAGTGGAGACTGCGGAACACAAGCATTGATGTCATTCCAAATATGGGAGGTGAAAGTATCTTCGCCAAGAATGCTCTTAATGACATCAAGAATTTCCTCCAGTGGCTGATCCTTGTTGGAGGTTTCAAGCTTAGCGTGACTTTTCGACTCTTTGAGCAGGCCAATTAGAATGCGGAGACGAGAGGTAATCGCTCCCATGCCAGCCACGCTGCTGAGACATCGTAGCAACAGGCGCTTCTCTTTGGAACTTTTAGAACAGTCATCTCCGCTCAATGTGGTCCAGTAGTCTGGAACGATATCGTTGACTAGAACGTAGATGATCTCTGCAGCCTTAGGACCAGGCTTCTTTATATTGAACACGTCTTGCCTGTCTGATGGCAAAGTGAGCCAGCGAAGAACTTTGCCAAGTGTACAACGATCAGGCTTCGACTTTAGCGCCTCCAATGCAGCTTCTGGAGTATTTAAAGAGAAAATTTGGTGTTCGGTATTTGTAGGCTTTGTGTTTACTGCAAGAAGCTCCTCTTCAAGCTCGAGTACGGACTCGTTGCTTGTCCATAATGGAGTGAGAAGACTTTCCATTATGACTTCCTGCGATTTCCCATAAAGCCGAGTCCATGAGGACTAATGGAGGAATCAACTTGCAACTCTGGTTGATTCAAACATACTACGCTCCAAAAGAACCTTCACTCTGATTAGTCCGAGAGTGGAAAGATCGATGACTAATGATGCTTGGCGGAAAACCAACATCAACGTCGAGCTCGAGCCAAGTATTTGGTAGGCAGTGCTCTGTGCATATTCGTCAACGAGAGATCGTTGTTCATACCATGTCATTATGTCCTGAAAATAATTCACAGTATGGCCATTACAAGCTAGGCGCGAGCATTCATCTGGATAGCTGACCAATGGAGCACCACCCTTGAACGCCTCCTCTACATGTTTGTCTAAATTGATTGGCCATTCTGATTAGAAACAATGCTCGTAGTATAATATGGCTACAGGTTTTGGCTTTTCAGTTGGTGATCTGTTTCTCGCCCTCAAGCTGATCAAAGACTCAATTGAAGCGGTAAATGATTCGAAGGGTTCCTCCGCAGACTATGGAGCCCTTGTCAAGGAAATCGAGGGCCTGCAAGATGGCCTGGACGCCGTTGAAGACATTCAGTCGGACGCTCAATTATCACTCAAGCAGGCCTCGGCCCTGGAGAGGTCCATCCGTTCATGTCAGGAAAGCGTCAACGAATTTTTCGCCTCGATCGCCAAATACCAGCCCCATTTATATGCCAGTGCATCCGGATTTCAGTCAAGTCTCCGCAAGATAAAGTGGTCGCTGTGCAAGAAAGACGATGTCAAGAGATTTAGAGCGCAGCTTGGAAGGCACGCGTCTTCAATCAGCATGCTACTTATCAGCTTCCAGGCCAAGCAGACCCTAGAGGCCAACAGGGCCGGAAGTAGTGTTTTGGTAAAGTCTCGAGAAGATGTTGACGATCAAATTGCCGAGATGCTGAAAGGCCTGTCCTTGGAACAACGTCAACTTTTCCTTATTACGATGCAGCAAAACAAACAACTGATGCAAAGCGTCGAGGACCTGAGAATTATGTTGCAGGCACAGACAGTCGTACCATCGCAAGTACTGCTTCAACAGCCAGTCATCTTACTCGACCCCTTTGGGAAGACGGCTCCGTTTCATCTCGACTTCATCGATTCCTCAGAATGTTTCATAGCTGTCCTCAAGGCAAGGTTCAGTAATGCCGGGGTAACGTCCGCTGGGTTGACGAAGCTGGAAAATCGCGACTTCCTGATCCAGGATACCCGCCGACGGAGACCAATTGACCTGGATAAGCGTTGGGAAGCCGCCTTTCGTCCCGGCCAGCATGTTGACATGAGTATGATATTCCATCGTTTCGTCTGCCCACCAAGCACTTGCCCTGCTTGTCTCGAAGAGAATATGGAAGACGATGAGCAAATTTGTTGTCAAGAGTGTGGTCTATGCTATCAGAACGTCCAGGCTATCAGTAGTCGGTCTCGAGATTGGAAGCGGCATCTACCCAGCAGTCGTAATGAAATTAGTGTAGCAGGCGAGGAGATCCCTTATCTGTTGCGCCAGCCGGGCAAGGACCCAGAATTGAGAGTATTCCGACCCATCAGAGAGTCGGAAGATGAAATCTTCGAAGGATATCGTAGAGTTCAGCTGGTCTCGCAATCTCTGGATCTTCTGGATGGGAAGTATCCAGCTTTACAACTGATTGAGGACTTTTGTCGATTTGCCGAGCTACTCAAAGGGGTTGCAGAAAATACATCACCATTCCTGCCAGACATACAAAGTCTACATGCGCGCGCCGTTCAGCATATCCTACAACAGCGTAGTAGCTTTCCTGCTTTTGCTTCTTTCTCACAAATCGAACGAGTACGCATGCGTCTAGCCAGGGAGACTTCGGATTTGAGACAAGAGATCGACAAGCTCGTCCAGCATCTATATAATGATCCAGATACGATAAACTTGATGTATTACATCAAGGCAATCTATCCATCGGAACATGGGAAAGACTACTATACTGGGGTATTGACCAGAATGGCTAGCAATTCGGATTTCACGAAGTCTACTAGTCCCAAAGCCAAAGCCACAGAGCGAATGCAGTGGCTCCTGCTTGATAGCAGGACGAAGTGAAGCATAAATTTGAATGCTTGTTCTACGCGATTCAAGCGGAAAGCAAAATGGACGGATGCCGTCGAGTGAATGACGATAGATTCAGCTGCAAGCCGGAGGACAGGATGAGGCTTGATAAATAGCCTGATGCAAAAGCCAAGGCTGTGGAGAGCGTTTTCGAATGCTTTAAGGAGTGGCCACAAGAGACAGGCGAGATACATGCAGCATGGTCGAACAGCCATATCTTGATCGTCTCGAAAGCGCTCCAAACTTCCTCAACAGGCCTCTTGACCGCCTATGGGAAGGTCCCAGTGGTCCAGCCATGTCGATCAGTACCTGCAGACGCAAAGAATTTCGCTCCAAGCCTGTCCGGATGTCATTTGCATTCGAAGTCGACTGCAAATAGCCTTGTCAGCCAAAATCTTGACAAGGGTCTTCTTCTTGATTGAGAGTAATAGAGTAACCCCGATGGCAAAGGGAAGTTTAGTTCTATGATGTGAAGTGAAGTGCTAGTGGGCTAGGGAGGGTAAAACTATTACAGTCCTCTAACTAGGATGGTCTATTCCAGAACTCCGAAAACAAGATCAATCCCACTATTATCGAAGGGCAACGGCTATGCTTAAGTAGAATGGTCGGCTTGAGATACTCTCTCCTCAACTTGTCTTTAACATGGCTTACGGTGTCACTATAAGCTCTATGCACTGTTTGGTAGCCTTATATACGTGTCTTAATGTAGTGCAAAATAATGGCTTTTCAGTGTCGGTCGGAACAGAGACCTAATTGTCTCGTACTCTCACCACAGTTAGGGCGGGATATTGGATTTCTTCGGGCTAGCTTGAGGGTCCTCGCAAGCCTAAGGTAGAGGCCCGACCCTGGCGTGATGCTCCCCCGCATCATGCCGCCTGGCCGGATATTTGTACCTAAATAAACAAGGCTTTCAACCCAGCTCCGTTCAAGAAGCAAGATTCGCACATCGACAATGGCGACCTCTATCACTGAAGATATTGCTACGGTGAGAGGCAGTGAACCACCCGACTATATGAACGAGCATGTCTTCTGTCGCAATCGACTACCCCCAAGAGCGTACTTTCTACCCGCCCAAACCCTGCTCCTCTCTGGTCGATGGCGCTTTCATTATGCATCGAGCCCACTAGAAGTCGAGCCACCGTCGCATAAGGCTGACGCTTGGTCTCTGATTGACGTGCCTGGCCACTGGTAGTAGCAACCTAGAAGCACTGAAGCGTGACTCGTGCTGACTAGTGAATGTTCAGGCAATTGCAAGGCTACGGATATCCTCACTACACCAACTTCGACTACCCATTTCCTGCACATCCACCATATGTTCCTTCTGAAAACCCGACCGGTCTTTACGAGACCGATTTCTCGATCCCGAGCTACTGGGACGTTGAAGGTGGCTTCACGTATCGATTGCGTTTTGAAGGAGTAGACAGCGCCTACCACGTCTGGGTAAATGGAAAAGAGGTTGGATACGGCCAAGGAGCCCGGAATGCTTCTGAATTCGACATCAACGACTTCCTAAGATCGGGTGACGGGCAAAAGAATACTCTGAGGGTCAAGGTGTACCAATGGTCAGATGGAAGCTATATCGAGGATCAAGATATGTGGTGGCTGTCCGGTATCTTCCGTGACGTATCGCTGATTGCATTTCCTAAGAAAGCCCATATCGAAGACTTCTTTGTCCAAACCGAGCTTGACGATCATTACAAGGATGCTGAGCTCAAGCTGAATCTTTGGGTAAAGCTGGAAACGGCTGTAAAGGTAGCTGCAAGCTTGACTGATGCAAATGGACACGAAAAGTCGCCGCCGCAAAGTTGGGATCTCGACGCTGGCGCCACCTCGCACGACGCAGGCTTCAAGGTCTCAAACCCTCTGAAATGGTCGGCTGAACATCCACATCTATATGCTCTAACAATTACCGTCACGGCTGAGGGTCGGACCTTACAAGAGATCGTCCAGCCTGTTGGTTTCAGGAAGGTAGAGTTGAAGGATGGACTCGTTCAAGTCAATGGTCGTCCAATACTCTTCAAAGGAGTTAATCGTCACGACCATCATCCTCGCTTTGGTCGTGCCGTTCCCATAGACTTCATCAAAAAGGATCTAATGCTGATGAAGCAGCACAACGTTAATGCTGTTCGTTGCTCACATTATCCGAACCATCCTAGCCTTGTAGCTTTCGCGGATGAGATCGGTCTCTATGTCATGGATGAAGCAGATCTAGAATGTCATGGAATGGGCGTTGATTACGCCCACAATATCTCGGACAATCAAACCTGGAAAGGTGCTTATCTAGATCGTATGCATCAGCTCGTCCAACGTGACAAGAACAACCCCAGTGTCATCATCTGGAGTTTGGGAAACGAGTCATTCTTCGGTCAAAACCACATTGCTATGTACCAGTGGGCTAAAAGCTTTGACACGACGCGCCTCGTTCATTACGAAGGAGATCGTTCATACGTGGCTTCGGACATTTGCAGCTCAATGTACAACTCGATTGATGATATTATTGACTTAGCTACGCGTGACGAACAAAAGTACAAGGAGAAGCCAGTAGTGCTCCAGGAATATGGTCATGCGATGGGCAATGGCCCAGGCGCGCTGAAAGAATACCAAGAGACCTTCTATAAGTATAAACGACTACAAGGTGGATTCATCTGGGAATGGGCAAACCATGGTCTGTTAAAGGAGCTTGATGATGGGAGTGGCAGAACATTCTATGCCTATGGGGGCGACTTTGGCGATGAGCCAAATGACAAGAACTTTGTTTGCGATGGGTTGTGCACGTCTGAGCATCTTCCTGGGCCGGGGTTGATAGAGCTGAAAAAAGTCTATGAACCTATCAGCGTGACAATGAAAGAGGATACCTTACTTGTCCGGAATCGCCATGACTTCATATCGCTGAAGGATATGCAGTACACTTGGACGATATCGCGATATTCACCTGAGTAAGAGTGATTGTTCCCACCAAGTATTTGGCTGACAATTCATAGTGGAGACGAAGAACAGCTTGTGTCTAAGACAGAAGACCTGCTTGACTCCATATCTGCTGCTGGTTCCGAATTCGCTATCGGGCCCTTCAATCAAAGCATAACCAAATGTGATCTCAGTCAACCAGAGACCTGGCTGCGAATCTCGTTCAGATCTCAGTCGAAATTGGAATGGGCTGAGTATGGCCACGAGATTGCTTGGGCAGAATTCCGGCTCGACCGAAACGAGAGCGCTTCATCGAAGCCACCTCGGGCTCCATGCCTGCCGTCTCTGCGTGTCAATGAGTTTGCCGGCATTCTACGCATCGCTGCGCCCAACTTCGCTATGTCGTTCGATCCAATTCAGGCTAGGATGTTGAATTGGAGCTATAGAGGGATTGATCTGATCTCCGAAAAAGCTGGTCCAAAGTTGACCTTCTGGCGAGCGCCAACTGATAATGACGCGCCTAGAGCTGCGAACGTATGGCGGGGTTGGGGCCTGCAGCGAATGACCCAGCAAGTCCGTTCAGTGAGCCATCAGCACTTCAAGGACTCTGGTAGATTCGTGATCACGGTCAAAAGCTACTATGCGCCACCAGTCATTGCATGGGGATTTGAAACGACCACAACGTACACAATCCCCAGCGAGGGCAAGGTGCTGGTTCACGTTCACGCGACTCCCACTGGTCTCATACCAAGTATTCTACCCAGAGTGGGCGTTGAGATGATGCTACCCGAAGACCGCAAAGTTGCTCAATGGTTTGGTCTAGGACCTGGACAGACCTACAAAGACATGAAAGAAGCCGGCAAGATCGGAGTATGGAAACGAAGCGTGGACGATATGATGACAAATTACGATATGCCACAGGAGAATGGAAACCGCACACAGACACGATGGGTAAAAGTCACCGACGAGCGAGGCATCGGCATCAAAGCGACCTTGGAACGGGAGCCAGCGCGTGCTGCCGCTTCGGCACAGCACTCGAACTCATCGTCAGCAGATACAACCTCCTCGATAGAGACGTGGGAGATGGTGCGTCGACCCAAGCAACAGACTACTGGCCGGACTGGATTTGATTTCGCTGTCTCGAGATATACTGCAGAGGACTTGGATCAAGCACAACATCCGTATGAGCTGAAAGGGAGCAAAGGGGTCAATTTCCGCATTGATGATGACCATCATGGGTTAGGAAGTGCGTCTTGTGGGCCGGATACGTTGGAGAAGTATCAGTTGAAGACGAGGGAGTTTGATTTCACGGTGACGCTGGAAGCTACGGGTGTA
>JAABUS010005300.1_pt1 | contig 17148 bp, 17 predicted proteins | sample 5560161 | NCBI WGS metagenome assembly JAABUS01 (sample SAMN10711885, study PRJNA513376) | rock metagenome | isolation source: Antarctica rocks | place: Antarctica: Victoria Land, Trio Nunatak nord | collected 2016-01-04
TGGGGGGCAGTTAGGCCGCCTGGTGGCCTCTATGGGGTAGATGCTCACGTTTCTCCGACTCTGCGGCTGGCCGGTGGGCGGGCCCGGCGCGTTCAAGGCGGCGCGTGCCGGTCGAGAAATTCGGCGGTTGGGGGGTCCAAATTGGGGGGTGGCTGTCCTCCAAGCATGTAGAGGATGTTCTTGTCGCCCCGCATTGATGATGGCCGCCCGCCGGGCAGCGTGGGCGCGTGGGCAGCGCGGGAAGTCGCTGCAAATTTCGCGCGACGGGGGGGAAATCCGGCGGTCTGGTGGCCACTAACCCGGTAGGGATGTTCACGTTGCCGCGCATCGATGCTGGTCGGGTCGCCTATTACGAGGGTCGCGCCCGCGACCCCGTCCAACTCGCGCTCTTCAACGACGCCGGCGCCGATCTCGACGCCGATTCGGCGGCGGTGGCGGTGGGCGGCTATGAGGGCTATGTCGCCGGCCGCCACGACAGCGAGGGCACCGGGCGGGAAACCGACCTACGTGCCGGTCGGTGGGTCGGCGATCTCGCCGGCCGCTTGGGCCTTTCGGGTGAGGTTGAGCACGGTCAGCTCTCGGCGTTACTCGAGCAGCGCGATCCGCGCAGCGGCGAGCGGTTGGGCAGGCGGGTGTCTGATCGGCGGCGGCGGGGGCCTGATGGTCGCGAGCAGGCGTTGTCGGCGCGGGCGGGGTGGGATGCGCAGTTCGCGCCGCCCAAGAGCGTCTCTGTGCTCTGGGCGGTCGGCGACCCCACCGTGAGTGGTGAGGTGGAAAAGGCGATCGACGAGGGGGTGGCGGCGGCGTTTCGCTACCTCCAAGACCACGCCGTCTACACGCGCCTGGGGGCTGGCGGTGCTGAGCGGGTGCGGGGGGAGGGGCTGGTCGCGGCGACCTATCGGCATGACACGTCGCGGTCGGGCGATCCGCAGTACCACGTCCACGGCGTCATCGCCAACCTCACCCACGCTCAGGGCCGCTGGCTGCGCCTCGACGAGCACGCCCTCAACGTGCATCGCGGGGCGGCCGATCGCGTCTTCCAGGCGCAGTTGCGCGCCGAGCTGACCGAGCGCCTCGGCCTGGCCTGGGTGGCGGGTCGCACGGAGGGCACTTTCGAGGTTCAGGGTGTTTCGCGGGCGGTGATCGATGAGCACTCCCAGCGTCGCGCGCAGATCCTCGACCGCGTCGGGGCCGACGCCTCACCGGGCGCCAAGGCGGCCGCCGCGCTGGACACCCGCTCAGCGAAGGCCGCGCCGCAGGACCTGGATGAGTTGCGGGCGGGGTGGCGCGCGCGGGCGGCCGAGCACGGCCTCGGACAAGAGGAGATCGCCGGGCTGGTCGACCGGACCGACCGCGCCGTCGCCGCCCCTGCCGCCGAGCTCGAGGACCGACTGGCCGGCCGGGAGGGGCTGACGAGGGGCCGCTCGATCTTCGAGCACCGCCACGTCGTCGCCGACCTGGCCGCGGGCGTGCCGGCCGGTGTGCGATACCGCGATCTCGAAGGGGCGGCCGGCGCGTTTCTTGAGCGCGCTGACGTAGAGCTGGTCGAGCCGGCGGAGCAGGCGGGCCGGCGGGCGTTGGCGGTGGGCGATCGCTTCAGCACCCGCGAGCTGCTCGACCTCGAACGCAGCGTGATCACCCGGGCCGAGCGCGGCGTCCACGCCGGCGTCGCCCGCGTAGACCGCGACGCAGTCGACCAGGTGCTGGCCTCGCGGCCAGAGCTGGCGGGCGAGCAGGCCGACATGGTCCGCTGGCTGACGACCTCGGGCCGCCGTGTCGACGTGGTGCGCGCCGGCCCCGGTACCGGAAAGACTCACGCATTGGATGCCGCCCGGGCGGCGTGGCAGGGCGCCGGCCTGCGAGTGCTCGGGACGGCGTTGTCGGCGCGGGCGGCGGGTGAGCTCGAGGCCCAGTCGGGCATCCCGAGCGCGACTATCGCCCAGCTGCGCGCAGACGCTCAGCGTGGCCACGGCCTGCCCCGCGGGTGCGTGCTGGTGGTCGATGAGGCGGGCATGGTCGGCACCCGCGACCTCGAAGCGCTCGTCCGCGGCGCCGAGCGCGGCGACTCCAAGCTCGTGCTGGTCGGGGATACCCGTCAACTGCCCGAGATCGAGGCTGGCGGCGCCCTGCGCTCGCTCGCCGAAAGGCTCGGCGCCGCCGAGCTTCACCACATCCGCCGCCAGCAAGAGCCCTGGGACCGCGAAGCCATCGGGGCGTTTCACCGCGGCGACCATGACCGTTGGCTGGGCGCCCAAATCGAACACGGCCGCGTCACCGTCAGCGCCACCGCCCCCCAAGCCCAACACGCCGTGGTCGCCGGCTGGCTCGCCGACGCGAAAGAGCGGGGGACGGAGGCCACGATCATGCTGGGTGATCGCCGCGAGACCGTGCGCGATCTCAATCGTCTGGCCCGCGAGCGATTACGCGAGCAAGGCCAGCTCGGCGAACGCGAGCTCCACGCGGGAGGCCTGGCGTTCGCGGAGGGAGAACGGGTGCTGGCGCTGCGAAACCACCGCGGCCTCGGCCTGCGAAACGGCGACCGCGCCACCGTCATGGAGGTCTCAGACGACCGCACGCTGACCGTTCGCCTCGACCGCGGTAACCAGCGAGACGTGTGCATCCCGACCGACTATCTCGAGGCCGGCCACCTCGACCACGGCTACGCCGCCACCGTCCACAAGACCCAAGGCGCCACCATCGACACCGTCCACTACCTCGGCTCAGACCACACCTCACAGGAGGCGGCCCTGGTCGCCGGGTCCCGCCACCGCCACGACTTCCGTCTCTACGTCGTCGACGCTGACTTGCCCGGACCGACGTCACCGGACCGCGGCGCTCATCCTCGGTGGCGACAGGAGCTCGAGCGGCGCCTCGGTCGCAGTCGCGCCAAGGAGTTCGCGATAGATGTCCAGCAGCGCGCGGCCTCGCTGCGCGACCGATCCACCGCAGAGCTGCGTCAGGAGGCCGACCAGCTCGGTCCTGCGCTTGAGCGCTACGCCAACGAAGCGCAGGACGTCGACTACGCCCGAGGCCAGATCCAGCGCGCCCATCAGGCAGCGACGGCCGCGCACCAGAACGCCAAGGCCACCGGCGACCGGCGCGACCGCCGCCACGCACGAGCGCTCGACCAGGCCGCTCGCGAGCACGCCGCCCAACGTCCAAGGATCGAAGCCGCCGAGCAGGCTCTCGATGACCGCTACGGGCCCGCCGCGCGCGAGCACGCCGCCCGCCAAGCCGAGCTCGAGCGCCGCAACGTCGACCCCCACGCCGAACGCATGATCGTTGCCCGCCACGACCCCGACCTCCAGGCCGCGCTCGAAGACCGCCACGGCCCCAGGCCACTCGGCCTCGCCGAACGCGACGCCTGGGACACCACCGCCGCCCGCGCGCTAAGAAGTCGCGAACAGCCGAGGAGCCTCGACCTCGAGCCCGACGGCCCCGACGCAACTCCTACCCGCGAATGGGCGCTGCCCCAGCCGCCCGAGCCCGCCGCTCCCGAACCCGATGTCGGCTTTGACTTCGACCTATAGAGCAACCCCGTGAGCCGCCGACAGCGTCTGGACAACGAGGCGGGTGCACGTGGCGGCCCGGATGGCCTCCACCTCACTGAGGCATCGATGTCCAGCTCGCGACACGCCCCTTACGCTCCGCCCGACCCACCGCCCTCCGGTGCAAACGGTGGGCGCGAGCTCCTCACGGCAGAAGAAGTCGCACACCTCCTCGGCATGGGCGTTGACTGGGTCTGGGCCCAAACCCGAGCCGGCCGCATCCCCTCCATCACCCTCGGCCGGTACCGACGCTACCGACGACAGGCGATCGACCAGTGGCTACAGGAGCTAGAGGCGCAACCGAATCGCGCGCGTCGGTCAGGCGCGCGCTGATACGTCGATGCGAAGCGGGCCGGGCGAAGTCCGCGCAGAGCGATAGCGTTCCCCTAAGCGATGAAGCGCGGCTACGGCACTGGTCACCTCTACGAGAAGCACGGCTCCTACTACGGCCGGTGGCGCACGAGTGACGGTCGGCTACTCAACCGCAAGCTCGGCGACGCCCGCGAGCCAAGCACCGCCGCCGGACTGACTCGAGCGCAAGCAGAGCGGGCGTTTCGCAAGCTCCAAGAGCAGGAGGAGCGGCGTCCCTCAGCGCCCGTGCAGCCGCGCATCACTGTCTCCTACGCGGCGGAGGACCTGCGACAGAAGCTCGCGCTGCAGGGCTCGCGCAAAACCTACCTCGAGAATTGCCGGTCGATGCAGCGCGTGCACATCGATCCTCGCCTCGGGAGCCAGCCGCTGGCCAAGGTGACCCGAACCGACATCGAGGCGCTCGCCTCGGCCATGCTCCGTAGCGGGCTCAAGCCCAAGACCGTTCGCAACCTGCTCGCCTTCCTTCACCAGGTCTTCGAGCACGCAATCGACCGCGAGTGGGCGCGCGAGAACCCGGTCCGACGCGCGAGCCGCCCGCGGCGCCGGCGCCCCGGCGATGCCGCCACGGACCTACAGTTCCTCACGTTGCCCGAGCTCGAGGCGGTGCTACGGGCCATCCCCGACGAGACCGTCTACCGTGCTCCGGCGACCACGCGTCGGGGACGTCCCGGGCCAAGCCCACCGCCTCCGTCCGACGTCTACGGACCGGTACTGCGCGTCGTCGTGCTCACCGCCGCGATGACCGGCCTTCGGCAGTCCGAGCTGCTCGGCTTGCGCTGGCGAGACGTCGATTGGGCCGCGCAACGGATCCGCGTGCGCAACGCCTGGGTCCGTGGCGAGCACTCCGCCGAGGGCAAATCCGACCTTTCCACCCGTCGCTCCGTCCCGATGGCCGACCGCCTGGTAGGGGCGCTCGACGCATGGTCGCGGCGCGCCGCCTACTGCAGCGACGACGACCTCGTCTTCGCTCACCCGCAGACAGGCAATCCGCTCGACGGCGGCAAGGTGACCAAGCGCTTCCAGGCGGCGTGCCGCGCTGCCAGCGTCCGACCGATCCGCTTCCACGACCTGCGCCACACCTTCGCGACGACGCTCGCCGCCTCCGGGCAAGTCTCGCTGCGCACGCTTCAGGAGTTCCTCGGCCACGCCGATGCCAAGACGACGCAGATCTACTCCCATTACGCGCCGAGCGCGCACGAGGTGGAGATGGTCAACGCGGCGTTCGGACCGGGAGTGGGGCCGGCGACCCCAGGCGAGACCGTCGCCCAAGAGCGATAGTCGATTCGACGCCACCCGTGCTGTGCAACGCCATCATCAACGAGCAGTCGCTTGCCGCCGGGGCTGGTCTATCCCACGTCAGGCGCCTCAATCGGCAGTCCGTGGTGTGCACATCCGGTCTGGACCTGACGGTCGTAGGTAAGCACCGCCGCGACCTCGCTGCGACCGTAAAGCTCGACAGCGGCATCCAAGTGGATCGCGTCGAGCGTCCGCACCTCTGACGGCTGCAGTCGCGATGCGCGCTCAAGCGACGCCGCGTCGACCGCGACCGTTCGTACCCCGGACAGCAGCCGCTCGGCGATGGCCTCGAGATTCTCGCGGGCCGCCAGGCGACGCAGCTCAACGATGAGCAATGCGCTCGACCACCAAGCGTCATAGCGGGCAAGCGTCTGACGGATGGCGGCTGCATCTGGCTCGGCCAGCACGACCCGTCCCAGCGCAGACGTGTCGAGGTAGAGGCCAGCCATCAGTACGGGCGCTGCCGATCGGCAGCCAGCAGCCGATCGGTAGTCCCGGCAGCGTGCGGCTCAGCCGAGGCGAGGTGCTCATCGATGACGGCGAGTAGCCCGTCACGGGTCGCGGGCACGTTCTCGCCAGCGCGCCGCACGACGATCTCCTCGCGAGCAAGATCATCGCGCTCGACCTCGACGCGCAGCTCATCGCCAGCATCGAGCCTGAGTGTCGCCCGTTCACGCATGCTCAGCACAGTCTCCCACGGCAAAAGGCGTCTGACGACACCAGGCGAGGAAAGCAGGCGGAGCAAGAGTCGGCCAGGCGCGCCGCGCGTCTCGACGGGGAACAAAACGGGGAACAATTTGAGGCAAATTTACATCGCCCCGGAAAGCCACAAATGGCTTAGACAAGCCTTAAATCAACTCAGACCAACCCAATCCCGGTGGCTGGGGGCCGGAAGGTCGCAGGTTCAAATCCTGTCTCCCCGATTGAGCAAGCAAGCTTCAGCTCGTCTCGTAAGCCCTCAAAGGATGCTGGTGAAGGGATTCGTGTAGGGCTGGCGACACTAGACATCCGCCTGGAGCGCGCACTCACCTGTTCCCGCCGCGACGCGGCTGCAGCCGGCGTTCCGGCGACCAGCTCGTCGATCAGACGCTTCATCGCGTGGCGTGCGCCGTCGTCGATCCGCCCCGGTCGTGTACGGGCGATCAGGGCGACCAGCTCGAGCTGGCGGGGATCGAAGCCTGGCAGTCCCGTTCTCTCGATCCGGTATGGGGCCACCGGCGAGCTGTCCGGCCTGAAGCCGATTGAAACCGGCGACGGCTCGCCCGCTCGACCGCCACGACACCTGATCACGTCCGGTCCGGTCCCCGTGGCGACCAATCGGCGGCTAGAACGGCAGTGCCGAATAGCCGACGCGAGGGCTTGGAGCCTGTGCGTGTGAGCTACGAGCTTGAGCCAGCGGAACCGCCGGTGAGGACATCCTGCGCCTTCTGGAGCGGGCCCTTGCTGGCGTCGGGCATTCGTTCCGTGACGCTCTTGACGTCGTCCTGCAGCGCGTCGACGGTCTTGTGCATCGCGACGAGCTCGTCGACGAGCGTGTTCGCGGTCACATTGAGGTGCGACCTGTCCCCCTCGAGCGCGACGATCAGCTCCTGAAGTCGCTCGAGCTGGTCCGCGAGCTCTTTCTTCAGGCTGTCGAGGGCGGGCAGCAACTCGGACAGCGGCTTGGTGTTCTCGATGAGGCGTTCAAGCGCTGGGATCAGCTCTCCCAGCGGCTCTGTCTGCTCGCGCACGCGCGTTAGCTCTGAGCGCATCGGGCTCAGCTCTAGCGCGGCCTCGGCCAGCGAGCCGAGCGCGTCGATCACCCGCTCCGGCAGGCGTAGCGGCGCGAGCAACCCAGCCAGCATGCCACCGCCACGGTCGGACGCTGTCTCGTTTGCCGCCACGATCTCGTCCGTCAGAGAAGCGAGATTCGTTGTCGTTCGCGGCAGACCATTAGGCAGATCAGACCCTACACCCGACTTTGACTCGGCCTTCCCAACTTGGCGCCCTTGCCTTCAAGAGGCGCCGTGTCGAGCACGCTGACGGGCCCGGCACGCAGTTCTGGCCTGCTGGGGGTGGTAGTCCCGGGAGCACGTCATCCGGGCGCGGGGGACGACCGCCCGCCTTGACGCGCGCACGCTCGCGACGCAGCCGCGCGGCTTCGAGGGCCTAACGGCCCGGGCGATACGCGGGCGAAGCCCAACCGCATCTCGGCCGGCACCTTCCACCCCGACGAGCAGGGGCGCTCCCGGGTACGGCTGCACGCGGCGGTCGACCCGGCCAAGTTCCCGGTGCTGAGCGTGACCCGGGAACCCGGCGACGGCAACCCGCGACGCACGGGGCCCGAGGTGCTGCGCTCCACCGCGGGGCGCTGAGCCCGTCGCGCGGCCCGGTCCTCCACGCGGTCTTCGAGCCCGATGCCGACCGCCGGCTTTGGTGACGAGACGCAGAGCCGCTCGCGCAACGGATGCTCTAGGGACCGCCGAAGCGGGAGCGCAGCGCGAGCACGTTGTCGACGTAGCGCCGGGTCTCGGGCAGCATGCCTCCGCTGCGCACCGAGGCCAGGCCCTGGTAATAGGAGGCCGCCGCGTTGGAGGGGTCGCCCCCCGTCTCGTCGAGCAAGTACTTGAGGAACAAGACGCCGGCATGGACGTTGTCCTGTGCCGAGGTCGCGCTCAACGAGCCGGCAGTGAGCGTGCCCTGGATGAAGTCCCACGTGCCGGGCATGATCTGCATTACCCCGCGCGCGTCCGCGCTGGAGACGACGCCGTTGTCAAAGCCGCTCTCCTGCCAGGCGATCGCGGCAGCGAACGATCCCGGGACGCCGTGCGCCTCGGCGATCGCCGAGATCTCCGCTGAGGACACCTGCTCGCCCGTGGTAACCGGCCCGCTCGAGGAGGGGGAGGAGTCTTCAATGCTGTCTGTGCCGGCCGCGTCGCCCGATGGGACCGCGCCATCGGCTTCGTCCGAAGGCAACTGGAGCACGGTTCCCGCCTGCAGCACGCCGCCGGGATCCACGCCGTTGCGCGCCGCGAGGTCGTCTGCGGACGCTCCCGCGCGCGCCGCGATCTCGGAGAGCGTGTCGCCACCCTGGACCACATACGCGCCACCGTCACCTGAGCTTCCTTCGTCGTCAGCCGCTGCCCCGGTACCGGCGCGCTCGAGCGCAGCGGCGGCCTCTGCCTCGGTGGGGACGTCGATCGACGTACCGAGGACCACGTCGGCGTCCTGCGCGAGCCCGTTGTAGACCGCCACGGAGCGGGTGGTCAGGTTGTTGTCGGCGGCGATCGACCACAGCGTCTCGCCGGGCATCACCCGATGAGGGACCGCCGCCGTGGCAGGCACGGCGCCGCCGAGCGCGAGGGTGGCTGAGGCCACGGCGCACACGGCCCACCTCCGACCAGGGGAGGGCTGATGTTCCCGACTAGGCACGGCTCCGAAATACGGGGCATGGGGCTCTTGTCCTTCCCCGGCGAGGCGGTTACGTCGTCTCGCAAGCGGGGTTGCACGCGGTTGAGCCTCCTTCCCGCCTCCGAGCACCGGCAGGGGAGGCGACAACCCCGCGCGGGGAGGCGACCACCCCCGTAGGACCCAATTACGATGAGCCGATGCCCGTCAGCGCAGGTACCCATCAGCTCGGGCCCGGCAGCGGGACCCTTCATGTCAAGACCTACCGCGAGGGAATGGCCTCCAAGGTGGGCCACGACCTGACCTTCGAGGTCACCAAGTGGGAGGCGACTGTCACCGTTGCCGAGGGCGGGGCGCTGTCCTCGCTCGAGCTGAGCGCCGACCCCCGCTCACTCGAGGTGAGCGACGCCACCGGGGGGGCCAAGGCGCTGAGCGACAAGGACCGGACAACAGAGATCCCCAAGAACATCGACGACAAGGTGCTCGGGGGAGAGCCGATCAGCTTCCGCTCGACCGAGGGGCACCTGGCGGAGGAGGGGGGGACCCTATCCGCGAGCGGCGAGCTGACCATGGCGGGCGACACCCATCCGGTCAGCGCGCAGCTCAGCGTGGATCCCGACGGCCACGTCACCGGCACGATTCCCCTCACCCAGAGCGACTGGGGGATCAAGCCCTTCAAGGCGATGATGGGGGCGCTCAAGGTCAAGGACGGGGTGGACGTCGTGATCGACGCCCGCCTGCCTTCGAGCTGACCGACGTCCGCCTGAGCTGAGGAGCGCGCGGAGCCGCCGTCCTCGGCGGCTCAGGCCGGTGCCGAGACCGGCCCGGCCACGACCCCGTCCTCGTGGAGCCGGCCGATCTCCGCGTCGGTGAGCCCCAGCAGGTCGGACAGCACCTCGTCGGTGTGCTCGCCGAGCGCCGGCGCCGGGCGCACCGGCACGCGCTCGAAGGCGCCGAACTCGAGCGGTGAGCCGGGCATCAGGTAGCTCCCGATGCCCGGTTGCTCGACCATCTCGAACATCGGGTTCTCGGTCGAGCAGCGAGGATCCTCGTCGACGAGCTCCATGAAGGTCTGGTAGGGCCCCCAGCAGACATCGTGGTCGTTGAAGATCTCGCGGATCTCCTCGAGCGTCCGGACCACCGTCCACGGCTTGAGCAAGGCCCCGATCAGCTCACGGGCGATGAAGCGGTCGCCCTCCTCTTCCAGATTGACCCCGAGGGTCTTCTCGAGCGACTGGAACGCCTCGCTCAGGCCGGTCGCCTCCACCAGGCTCTTCCACTGCCGAAGGGTCAGCGCGACGATCATGATGCGCCGGTCGTCCTTGGTGAGGAAGTCGCGGCCGAATGCGCCGAAGAGGTAGTTGCCGTCCTTGAGTCGGTCGCGGCGAAGCAGCCCGGCCTCGGCGATCTTGCCGAGGTTGCCGACCATCGCGAAGGCGACGTCGGAGAGCGCGACTTGGACGAGCTGGCCCTCGCCCGTGCGGTTGCGATGGCGCTCGGCGGCGAGCAGCCCGGCGGCCGCGAGCGTTCCCGTGATGGCGTCCCAGGCCGGGAGCAGGTGGTTGAAGGGGACCGTGAGGTGGCGCGGACCGGTGGCCCACGGGAAGCCGGTGGCCGGGTTGATGGTGTAGTCGACGTCCGAGGAGCCGCCGCGGTTTCCGACGATGTTGACCATGACCAGGTCCGGCCGGCGGCTGGCCAGGGAGTCGTAGTCGAGCCATCCCCGGGCCGGGAAGTTGGTCAGGAAGAGGCCGCCGCCGGGATCTGAGTCGCCCACCAGCGCGGCCACCAGCTCCTGGCCCTCGGGCGAGCGCAGGTCGACCTGAATCGAGCGCTTGCCCTTGTTCAGCCCGGCCCAGAACAGGCTCTGGCCGTCGTCGGTCACCGGCCAGCGCGTGCGGTCCAGGCCGCCCCCGATGGGGTCGAAGCGGATCACGTCGGCGCCGAGCTGGGCGAGCGTCATGCCGCCGAGCGGCGCGGCGACGTAGGCCGAGCCTTCGATCACCCGCATGCCGTCCAGGATTCCGTTCATGCCATCACTCCCACCAAGCGCCAGTCGAGGACGGGATTCGGGTCCTCGGAGTCTCCGCGGTCGGCGCTCGTGACGGCGCGGAGGTCGACGAGGCCGGCGTCGGCGGACTCGAGGGGATGGAGGGCTTCGACGGTCAGCTCGGTGGCGAGCACGTCGCCCTCGAAGACCGGCCCGGTGTGGTCACAGCTTCGCCAGGCGACGATCGTCACCAGGTTGGGCAGGGCGCGGGTCGTCTGGGCCGCCGCGATCGCGATCGTCTGGCCGCCGTAGGCCAGGCGGCGGTCGTGCGAGCTGCCGCCGGCGTCGGTGTGCGCCCGGGCGAGGTTGAGCGTGAGCCGGACGAGCTCGGGCGCGGCGGTGACGGTGTCGCGGCCCTCGACCTCGTAGACCGTGCCGGGGGAGAGGTCGGCGAAGTGCTCTCCTGAGATCTGGTCGCGGAACGCGTCGAAGCGCCAGTCGGTTGGCACCGCGCTCTCGACGCGCTCCATGTCGAGCTCCTTGGAGATGTCGTCGAAGCTGTCGGCGTGGCCGGTCTGAGCATTGCCCTCGCGCAGCGGGATCATCGGGCAGCGCCAGAAGTCGAGCACGGGCTCGTCGTGCTGGTTCTTCGTGGTGATGCGCAGGACTACCAGGCCGGTCGCGGTGCCGTCGTCGCGGGCGCGGTTCTGCTTGAGCGCGGTGATCTCGGTGCGGGTCCGCAGGGTGTCGCCGATGAAGACGGGGCGCAGGAGCACGAGGCCGCGGTAGAACAGGTTCCCTCGCACGAGCTGGGTCGGGCCCGTCGACTGGCCGATGGCGACGTCGCAGACCAGATTGGGATGGGCGAGCGGGGTCGTGCGCCCCGTGACCGCCTCGCTCAGGGCCGCGTCGAGCGGGAGGCGCAGGCGATCGCCGACGATCGCCTGGTGAAGCGCTGCGTGGCCCGACGTGAGCGTGAGCGCAGGGGCCTCCTCGAAGACCTGTCCGACCTCGAAGTCCTCGAAGTGCGGGCCCCCGACCCGCACCTTCCTGCCTGTCTCCATCGCAGCTTCCATCCCCTCGCGAGATCCGGTCCGGCGGAGCGGGAAGGGTATCCGACCGAGAGGGCGCGGCGTGCCGTGCGTTCGTCGAGAGCTCGGAGGTCGCCCGGTCCGGATATCGTCAAGCCATGGCCATGTCGCGCCGCTCGTGCCTGTCGGTCCCGGGGTCCTCGGCGAAGATGCTCGCCAAGGCGCAAGACCTGCCGGCGGACGAGGTCGTGATCGACCTCGAGGACTCGGTCCCGTCGGAGGGCAAGGACGAGGCGCGCGCGACCGCCGCCGCGGCGATCCGCGACGGCTCCTGGGAGGGCTACTCGGTCGCGGTCCGTATCAATTCCACGTCAACTCCGTGGGGCGCCCGTGACGTGGCCCACCTGGTCGAGGAGGCTGGGGAGGCCCTCACCTGCCTGGTTGTCCCCAAGGTCGAGAGCGCCGAGGAGCTTCACGCGATCGATCAGCTGCTCGACGGAGAGGAGGAGCGCGCCGGTCGCGAGCGTCCGGTGGGCCTCCAGGCGCTCATCGAGACGGCGGCCGGGCTGTGCGCCGCCCGCGAGATCGCCGGGGCGAGCGATCGCCTCGAGGCGCTGATCATCGGCTACGCCGACCTGGCGGCCTCGCTCGGGCGCCAGATGGCTGCCGACTACCCGGGTGACCGCTGGCACTGGGTGCGCGAGACGGTGCTCGTCGCCGCGCGCTCGGCCGGCCGGCAGGCGATCGACGGCCCCCATCTCGAGGTGGGCGACCTCGAGGGGCTCGAGGTCGAGGCCCGCCGTGCCTACGCGCTGGGCTTCGACGGCAAGTGGGCCCTTCATCCCTCCCAGGTCGAGCCGCTCAACGAGGTCTTCTCGCCCCGCCAGGAGGACGTCGATCGGGCCGCGGCGATCCTCGACGCGCTGGCCGAGGGAGAGCGCGAGGGCGGGCGGGGCGCGGTCATGCTCGACGGCGAGATGATCGACGAGGCCAGCCGCAAGCTCGCCGTGCAGGTCGTCGCTCGCGCCGAGGCGGCCGGCATGTCGCCCAGCGCCGGCTCGTCCTGAAACGGGCTGCGCTCGTCAATCGGCGCCGCGCTCGATCTACGCGCCGCTTCGCTCCGAAGCCGGGATACTGCGGAGTGCTATGGCACGCCAGATCGCGCTGCTTCGCGGCATCAACGTCGGCGGGCACAAGAAAGTGCAGATGGCGCGGTTGCGCGAGCTGATGGAGGACCTCGGCTACCGCGACGTGCGGACCTACGTGCAGAGCGGCAACGTCGTCTTCTCGGGGCCAGATGAACCACCGGTGGAGCTGGCGCGGCAGCTCGAAGTGCAGTTGGCGGCGACGTTCGGCTTCGAGGTCTCGGTGGTGGTCCGCACGCGCGATGAGCTCGCCGAGGTCATTGCTGCGAATCCGCTGCGCCACGTCGCAACCGATTCCGCCAGGCATCTCGTCATCTTTCTCGTCGCCGAGGTCGATCCCGATCGGGTGGCCGGCGTCGACCCGGCGGACTTCGCGCCGGAGGCTTTCCACGTCCGGGGTCGGGAGGTCTACGTGTGGGCCCCGGAGGGTCTGCGGGACTCTCGCGTGTACAAGGCGCTGTCCGAGAAGCGTCTCGGCGGCGTGGCGACGGCGCGCAACTGGAGAACCGTCGAGAGGCTCCTGGCGCTTGCAGACGAGGGGGCCTGACGGCGCAGCGTCCGATCGACCGACCACCATGGTCGCCGTGCACTGGGTCCTACTCTTCTGCTCCGACGAGGACTGCACCGAGGTCTACGAGGCGTGGGGCTCGGAGGAAGAGCTCGCCACGCTGGTGTGCGACTGCGGCGTCGGCCTCGCGATGGCCGGCGTCCCCGAGCCGTTCGGGGACGCGGTCGACGGCGTGCCGCTGGTCCTCCTGCCCGCCTAGGCCGACCCGCGCCCCTCTGGGGTGAAGCTGCTCCACACGGTGGAGGCCGCCGCCCCCGGGTCCGGGCCGTCGCCCAGCTCGAGCCGGGTCACCCACTTCACCCACTGAAAGCCGCGGCGGCCAGGGGCGACGAGCCGGGCGGGGGCGCCGTGGTCGTGGCTGAGCGCCTCGCCGCTCACCGAGGTGGCGAGCAGCATGCTCCGCGCGTCCTCGAGCGCGAAGCTCCACCGGTAGCCGGTGATCGAGACGACCCGGAGGTGGGTCGCGGCCGGCAGCGGCGCGGCGAGGTCCAGCAGCCGGCCAAGCTCGGCACCGCTCCAGCGCTGGGTCGAGTAGAAGCCGCCGGTGCAGTCCAGCGTGGCCGCGAGCTCGTCGCCGGCCTGAAGCGCCGCCAGCGGGAGGTCGAGCGGGCCGGCGACCATCCCGTCCACGCGCAGGCGGTAGGACCCCTCCTCGAGCGGCCGCGGGGCGTCGGCGACCCATGAGGTCGCGGGGAACGCGTTGCCCTGGAAGGAGGCGGCCTCGTAGGAGCCGGTGAAGCGGCGGTCGGCTCCGCGCGCGCCGAGTAGCCGCGCGAGCGAGCGTTCGCCCCGCCAGGCGATCACCGCGAAGACGCCTACGCCGGCGGTCGCCAGGAGCTGGCGGCGGCCGGCGAGGTCTCGGCGGCGGGGGCGCTTCGCGCGCAGGAGCGCATGGCCGAGGACCGCCAGGCCGAGGACCGCCCCGAGCGCGAAGTGCCAGTTGAGCAGACCGTAGCCGCCGAAGTTCACATCCGCGCCGGAGGCCCAGGCCACGCCCGAGAGGAGCGCGAGCGCCACGATCGCGACCGCCACCAGCCCGCCGCCGGTGCGGGCGTCCCAGCGCGCCGGCCGGGTCATCCGCGGCCACACGCGCCGCACCTTCCAGCCCACGACCGCCGCGAGGGCGAGCCCGCAGATGCCGTGCACGGCGAACACCCAGGCCTCCGAAGGCGACCCGGCGAACAAAGTCAGCGCGCCGGTCGCGCAGCCGAGCAAGACGAGCGCAGCCAGGCTCCAGTCGGTGCCCCGTGGCGTCACGGCCCCGCCGAGTCTACGCCCGTGACCTTGCCAAACGCTGACGCGGCGTAGGATGCCGGCCGTGAGCGCCGAGGGGCTTCAGGCGGCAGAGGAGAAGATGCGGTCCCACGACGTACCCGACGTCTTCGTCGACACCTTCCGCCAGTACTACGATCAACTCGAGGAAGGTGACTCGGGGCTGCTGCCCGACTCAGATCTCGAGCCGGTCGACGAGATCCCGAGCGCCGACGACCTGTCCTCCGATCCCGAGCGCGAGCGCGAGGCGCTCGGTCGCGCGGTCGTCATCAAGCTCAACGGCGGGCTGGGGACGAGCATGGGGATGAGCGCCCCCAAGTCGCTGCTCCCTGTCAAGGAGGGGATGAGCTTCCTCGACATCGTCGCGCGCCAGACCGTCGCCCTGCGCCGCGAGCACGACGCTCGGCTGCCTCTGGCCCTCATGAACAGCTTCTCCACGCGCGACGAGTCGGTCGCCGCGCTCGAGCGCCACGAGGAGCTCTCAGACCAGGACGTCCCCCTCGACTTCGTGCAGCACAAGGGGCCCAAGCTGCTGGCCGACGACCTGACCCCGGCGGACTGGCCCGACGACCCCGACCTCGAGTGGGCGCCGCCCGGCCACGGCGACCTCTACACGGCGCTGGTCACCTCGGGGATGCTCGAGCAGCTGCTCGACGCGGACTACGAGTACGCCTTCGTCGCCAACATCGACAACCTCGGCGCCGTGCTCGACCCGCGCATCCTGGCCTGGTTTGCCTCCGAGGAGCTCCCGTTCCTCATGGAGGTCGCCGATCGCACCGAGGCCGATCGCAAGGGCGGGCACCTGGCCGCGCGCCGGGAGGGCGGGCTCGTGCTGCGCGAGATCGCCCAGACGCCCGACGACGACGTCGACTCCTTCCAGGACACGTCGCGGTGGCGCTTCTTCAACACGAACACGATGTGGGTCAACCTCGGCAGCCTCGACGAGGTACTGCGCGAGCGCGACGGGGTCCTCGGCCTTCCGATCATCGTCAACCACAAGACGGTCGACCCCACGGACAAGGAGTCGCCCGAGGTCGTCCAGGTCGAGACGGCCATGGGCGCCGCGATCGCCGTCTTCGACGGCGCTCAGGCGCTGCAGGTCTCGCGCGAGCGCTTCGCGCCGGTCAAGACCACCAACGACCTCCTCGGCCTGCGCTCGGACGCCTACGTCCTCACCGAGGAGTGCCACGTCGTGGCCAACCCGGAGCGCACGCGCACGAGCCTCTACGTCGACCTCGACCCCGATCACTTCAAGCTGATCGATGAATTCGACGCCCGCTTCCCAGAGGGCCCGCCCTCGCTCGTCGACTGCGAGCGCTTCGTCGTCAAGGGCGACGTTCGCTTCGGCGAGGGCGTCGTGGCGCGCGGGAGCGTGGAGGTCGAGGCCTCCGAGGGCGAGGACCAGCTGGTCATCGAGGACGGGACCGAGCTCAGCGGATGAGCGCGGGGATGGGAGCGTCCACGGACGACCGCTCGGAAGGGTGGTGCCGAGCTCTCCCGCGCCGGAGCGGGCGGCCGATCAGCTCGACGACCCCGCGCTCGCGATCGCGGCGATGATGAAGATGACCGCGACGACGATCCCGAGGCCGAGCAGGACGGTCCCGATGATCCCGAGGATCTTTCCCGCCGTGGCCATGTCCTTGCTCGAGTAGCGCCCGGGGTTGGCGGCGACGGCCTCCTCGGCGCCCTTGCCCAGCCTCCAGGCGAACGGCGCGGCGATCGAGCAGAGGATGATCCCCACGATCCCGAGCACGAGCGAGAGAACCGCGTTGGGCGCGTTCTCCTGAGGGGCCTGCCCGAACGGCCCTCCTCCGGGCGGTGGGCCGTAGGGAGGTGGCTGGCCGAAGGGCGGTTGGCCTCCCCCGGGTGGCTGGAAGGGCGGCTGGCCTCCTCCGCCGGGGGGCTGGAAGGGCGGCTGCCCTCCCCCGGGTGGCTGGAAGGGCGGCTGGCCTCCTCCGCCGGGGGGCTGGAAGGGCGGCTGCCCTCCCCCGGGCGGCTGGCCTCCTCCAGGCGGCTGGCTTCCCCCGGGCGGCTGGAAAGGCGGTTGATCGGACGGTCCGAACGGCGGCTGGGTGCTCATGGCGCTCCTATGGGAGAGGGACGAGTTGGACGAGCCAGGTGATCGCGAGAGCCGCAGCGCCTGATCCCAGCGCGCCGCGGGGCAGCCGCGCCGGCACCTTTCTGGCGGCGGCCCGGCCGAACCACCACAGGCCCAGCGCGGCCGCCACGAGCAGGAACGGCCCGAGCGGGTGGAAGCGCACGCTGGCGCCGAGGTCGCCCTGGCCTAGGGCGAGCAGGCTGCGGGTCATGCCGCAGAACGGGCAGGGCAAGCCCGTCACGAGGCGGAAGGGGCAGAGGGTCGGCCCCGCCGAGAGATCCTCGCCGGCGGCGAGCGCGCCGGCCGCCGCGGCTCCGAGCGTCGCGGCGCACAGCCCCGCGGCCGCGAGCTCCATGCTGGGCGCTCCGATGCGGGTCAGCGGATGTGCTCGAGGTTCCACATCGCCACCAGCCATGTCGGGAGGAGTACCAGGAACGGCAG
>JAABUS010005301.1_pt1 | contig 17148 bp, 16 predicted proteins | sample 5560161 | NCBI WGS metagenome assembly JAABUS01 (sample SAMN10711885, study PRJNA513376) | rock metagenome | isolation source: Antarctica rocks | place: Antarctica: Victoria Land, Trio Nunatak nord | collected 2016-01-04
GGTCATGAAGGGGGGTGTGAAGCTGGAGGGGGTGGGTTCGAAGGAGGGGAGGAGGTCGGGAGAGGTGGTGGCGTTGGGGGAGGTGGTGGCTTGTGTGATCCGGAGGCTGTTCTGTAGGGAGGCGGCTTTGCTGTTGGGGTTGGGCGAGGAGTGGGGTTTGGCCGGAGGTTTGGCGCTGGTGTCGCGGTGGTAGGGGACGGAGGCGTTGAAGGTGGAGCAGGCTGAGAGGAGGTCGGCGAGCTTTTGCGGGGGCGGGGGCATGGTTGGGGGATTTGAGGTCGGGTGAGATGGTGTGGAGGGGGAGTCTTGTTGAGGTGTGAGGGAGGGTTGGGGAGGAGGGGACAGGGATCTATATATATTGTTTAGGCGTTGGTCAGGTGAGTGAAGTGGGAGGTGTTGAACGAGGGTAGATGTGTCCATGTTTTAATGTTGAGGGTGTCATGTGACGTTAGGGATGATTTCGACACTCGGGGCATGTGAAGGTTGTAGGCCTTGGGGTTCAAGGGGTGTCTCTGATTATTCGAAGTAATAGTGACTTTCGTTCAGAGACCACACCACTGAACCTGGCCGATGGGTTTACCTGACCCTACGAAAGAGCCAAGTGTGACACCAAGTCACATGATATATCTTACTTTCCGCCAAAGACACTCTCGGGTTTTTCCAAATTTTGCAAAGAACGACTTGTAAAGGAAGAGCTCGAGATAGAGTGTCCGGACCTGGGTATGATAGAGTAAACTGGAACTTGGTAGCCAAACCTGGAGTTGGATAGAAAGTTTTACCCTATAAGAACAGGGCTCTGATAACGTGAAAGTAGCAGAGGATATACATATCTTCAAAGTTCAAAGGCTCGATGAACGATGGTCTACCTCACATACTCGTCGATGTGGCATGCGTTATATACGTGAATAAATTTCGGTCTGTAGTGAGAACATCTCAGCCTCGCAAGCTTGTGGCACGATCTTCCACCTCGAACATGGCTTAGGTTGTGGTTGAAAAGCGTGCCAGAAACACGCTTGATACGGTCGGATTGTTCTCAATGACTGGGTGATCGAGATTCCAAAGATAAGCCAGCCAAGCTCAGGAGCTCAGGATATGCAATGTAAAATTGAGTATACTATCCTATGAGACCGGATTAGTCCAAAAAAATGACTAGCAGCTGGGAAAGGAAGTTGCAAAAGAGGATGAGAACGCAGCGAAAGATCAACGAACTATTCACTCTTCTTATTCATCGCTTAGAGCCCCATATACTCGAGCACGAGCATTACACCAAGCACCCAACACCACCTAGAAATCCGTACCGAGTTAACAGCAATCACCGCGAAGATAGGATTCTAATAGAGCCGTCGCCTAGCATTAGCTTGTTCCTAGGCTGGGAGGGGGCCTTGTTGCTGCCGTGACATTCGAACGCTGAGCGTTGAGTAGGGTTATGGAAGATCTGACCGATTATTAGCCCTGAGCTTGACAACCTTTACGCTGGAGTAACCTAAAGTAGTGCCGCTGATGCCGCACAGGGCGAAGACGAGAGGACTAGAGTAGTTGTGAGCGCATTCCGGCTGTGGATGACTTGGGATTTTCTGTATGTTGTTCATATATTGGTATACGGGAAGCCATGAACCAGCGATACAATGGATCGTTGCTGCTGTCTTTCCGAAAGTCGAACGACACTGTTAGAGGAAAACAGAAACAAGGAGGAAATTAAAATTTATCACCAAGATGGAGGTGCTTGCATTGTAGCTGCACAGTTGCCGTTTATGACGCTCTTGGCGAACGCGACCGTCTGGCAATGCCGTCTTAGCTCTGCTTGTGTAGGCCCTAACTGCATCTCGCCAACCCATGGCTATCATATGTGAGAAGCGGTCGACTATCCTACCAGTGTTCGGTTCGTCCGGCGCGGTCCATCCAGAATCACAGCCAAGGCCGCCTAAGCTGGCTGTTCGAGTCATCGAAGCCGTTCAGAAATTCATCTATAGCCGCAGTCAGGATAGACGAGACTACTATTGGACTGTAGGAACACGTCCAGGTCGCTGTAGAGGTAGAAATTATACAGATCAGACTTGAAGCAAAGAATGACAATGAAAGTAGAAAAGAGCTAGCTGACGTTGAACGCATGCACACAGCGCTACAGAACCTGGCTAATAGCCTTACAGACATGGACTATAAGCTCATGTACAGCGGGCGAGAAGGCACGATTTTATTGGTTCATAAAAGGAGCGTGTAGGCAGGTCAATATTAACTTAAGCAAAGAGATATAGCAGAAGTTTTACACAGTGACGGGGGCGTGGATCCGACCGCAAACACTCTTCACGGAGCTAAATTACATAATTTGAAAATGAGTCATGCAGACACTGCTGCTCCATATCTCACGCTGGTGACGCGGTTCCGAGGCTTCGAGGCCCTTCACCGGAGCATTTCTGCATTTTTTCTTGTTTTGGAAGTGGTTCGCGGAGACTATTGACACAAAAGTCCGTGAGTCTATTTGAATGCACCTCGTCTAAGCAGCGTCTGGCTGATCAATGCATATATCAACGTTCGTTTACAGTTTAGCCTCTGTCGTAAATCTATGACCGTGATCTCGTCGGTACCATTCATGTTATTCGATTCGAGTCTTTTAGAAGTGCGATAGATAAAAGGAAAGTTGGAACCAATAGGCATGATATACACCCGATCGCTGGAGTATCCAAGCTGTCACCAATCAATTTAAGATTCTTTTGCAATTCGTACCAAAAGCTCTCGAAATTCGGGCTGTAGCAGCCGTATCGTAGTATCGACATCGGGAGGCGTCGGGCCAGAAGCGCCTTTCTTCTCTAGAGGCGCTGTAGCACCTTTTCTCGAGCCATCAACGTCCATTCGTGTAGCTTCTATGACGCTATCGCTTCCACCATATCGTACTGACCCTTCCGGAGCTGCAGGTGTGATGTGAGTCTCGTCCATGAGGGATTGCCATTTAGCGAGGAACATGCCGGGGCCGTAGGATACTTCGGATTTCCCGCCTGCCGTGTTCTTGACAACGGTTTTCAATCTCTGTTCAGAGACCCCGGCGAGTGCTTGCAGATACTCCGCATGAGTATCGAGCTCTTTGATGACCGCTTTCCTATCATCTTCTGAAAGATTGCGTACAAGATTGTCTAGTTCTGGTGTCATGTCTCCCGCTGCCGCCACACCGTTATTGGAGAGAGCAAGATCCTTATCGGTCTTCTGTCGGTATTGCGAAGCCGCGTGCTCCGCATAGGCACGGTACCACTCCGTTAGCTCTTTTCCATTCTTCAGCGCTTGGTTGATGAAACGATGGGAGCTGCCCTGGTGCTTTTTCAGTAATCGCACAAAATCCTCTACCTTTGGCGGTTGCTTGTCGCCGCCCTTTGTACTCAACCTTGACATGTCCACAAGGTCGTTGAGGAAGGCTTGTAGGTCTGCCGTACTGCTACTGAGGTCGACAGCAGTGTGCAAAGCGCGTATGATGGGTTCATAGACATTGACCATGTCTTGGACGGACGATGTTAGTAGATCCGGCTGGTGGTTGCAAAGGACATTGATCAGTTCTTGCCGATCGCGAATTGCGAGATGTACAGCAAGATAATTCAAGGCAAGTTGGTGCTGCTGCTCGGGGAGATGGGCAGACGCGGATGATTTGGAAAGTATGACCATAACTATCGATTTCGATTGGCTTTCTGCGGGCGCATGATGTAAGCAATGAATCCGCTGTCCCAGGATTGGCCTACTGACCGCTCTCAGCCCGATACTGCTGGTGAACCTTAGCAGTCTGTTCGCAATACGCTCTCAATATGTCAAGCTGCTCTTTGCTTGGGACATTCTTGTCCTCTTCTATGACCACCGATCGCTTCTTCAGCTCAGTGATGTCCCATCCCAAGACAGTAGAAATAATTCTGGCCTCGTCAGCTGAAGATAGGGAAACAGAAAGTTGGGAAGCTTACTGTTGCAGCAGGTTCATTCCCTTATCCGACTTTGCTGCTCCAAACCATTGCGTAACTGTACTGATATTCATCTTCGCAAGCAGAAGCTTGACCATACCATTCAGCATTGATGCTGCGTTCCCTATTCGAAGCGTCTGACGAACAAGGAACCACGGCATCATGTCTTTAGCCCGCGTGAGGAGAGGGAGAAGTGATTGCCCTCGCGGTGAGACAACAAGAACATAGTGGAGGAAAGAAGCAAGTCTTGGGTCACGAATCAGGATCCGAAACACACTTGGAAAACGAAGGAACCCTACATGACGAAGACATATTCATGCGTTGCCTGCACCAAGGGCTCATGATCCGTCAACTGATCAGTAGTTGCAGCTTTAGCGAATAGTCTTTCAAGTAGATCCCCGTAAACAATCTGATGTAGGAAGTCGTCCCAGGCTAGGTACACATTGTCCTTGGTTGTATCATTGTAATCATGCGCCCTTGCGGCCTTGTATTTGGGATACCCGCCAAGCGAGCCCCTGGCACAATATTCTATTATGGCCGCAGATGCAGTAGCGAGAGTCTTTCGTATGCCAATCGAGCCTTTATCATAGCTTTCGCTGAGGTTGGATTCGGTGAGTGCGCTGAGCAGCTCCTCAATCTTCTGATGCCAAAATGCTGGAGATACATCTCGTAGACCTGGTAAAACCAACGCAAATTTCTTGGTAAGAATCTGAAGAAGAGGAGACGAAGGCTGGCTGTTAGAGCTTCTCTGCAATGGAGAGCCAAAGTTATGAATCGTCGACTGATACTTCAGGTCCCGCACTTCTGCGTAAGCCTCAAAGTGGGTCAAGATGTCGAAAAGTGCATATGATTGAGCTGATGATAGAGCATCTGAAGACATACTAAAGGAGGCAGCGGTCTGACTCACCATGCGCACATCGATTGCTGTTAATTCGAGACTCCGAGCTTTTGCATGGTTACGTTTACGCCTTTCGGTGTGGGATGACGTAGATGATCTACAAAAGGTTAGGCTCGCTGCAACGTTGGCTAGACGTCTTGAAGAAGATTACTTTGGTCCAACATCCGCAAGAGCGTTCAAACAGTCCGTAGGCCCAAACCGCCGTGGGTAAGTCACATATTGTCTTTGATTTAATTCATCGTGGTATCGACAGGAACGTCGTATTTGTGCAGCAGCTTTTTCTGGTTTCTAGAATGGACCATTGGACCTTATTTGTGTAGTACAACATCCAGATGAATCGAGTAGGCTTTTGTTAGGATGAGAGGACCTGACTAGATATAGGAGGTTCAAGAATGCCTGGCCCTCCACTAGATTTCGGGGAAGATCTATTACAGAAAATCATAGAATAGGAGGGAAAAAGCTTACTGCCGGGCTACTCACGGTGGAACTAAGAGCACTGATCATTAGTTTATTTACATGGATTTTTCCAGAGAAGTAAATTGACCGATGATTTGAGGTTATGACAGCAGGACATTGCCAAAGTTTTGCCCGCCAGCAATCTTGCCTCTGCCGCAGCGATGGTTGTTCCCGTGCCCTCCGCTATAACGGATAATAAGCCGCAGTGACAGCTGGGTAGCGGGTTTTCTTGCACAAGTCTGTCATGAGCATACGCAAGGCTGTCGAAATGAAAGTTGGAATAGGGGCTGGCGGCTGTAGTGTATGACGCGCTAGCCGGTTAAATTTCGGCGCCCAGAGAGAGTCAATCGCAGAGTCAGAGATCCATGGCTGCCTCTAATCGCGTCGCAGAATTCTCAGCTCTACTCAGCCATTCTTGCTTTGATAGCGCATAACTACTTCCACAATGGAGACCCAGAAGCGAATTCGCGAAGAACCTGCTACTCCAGCATCGCAGTCGCCAGCCCAAGATCCTTCGTCTCCACCCACCAAAAGACGAAGATTAGTAGGAGAGCAGGATATTGTATAGTAGGAACCCCACCTTGCTCAACGTAACGCGAGCTATAACTGATGTCGCATCAGTGATCTTTATGAGGACTCGGTCACCATATATGTTGGCCCTGAAGCCCGCCCTTTCCATCTGTATAAGAAAATGCTGTGTCGGGATGCGGAATTCTTCAAAACCGCCTTCAACGGCTCTTTCCAGGAAGGGAACGACCAGAGTATGTCACTTCCAGAGGATGACGTCCAAATATTCAGGATATACCGAGCTTGGGTGTACACAGGACAACTGCGATACAACTTTGATGAAGAAGAATGCTGGCTGCATCTGGGGAAGCTATGGATATTTGCCGACAAAATATGCTCGCCTCGACTCAAGAACAAGACCCTCGATGCCTTCTTTGAGCTCATCACCAAAAACAGGGAGGTCCCGTTCCCGAAACCCGAGACCGTCGATTATGTGTATGGTAAGACGATGCCAGATTCGGCTTTGCGAAGAATATTTGTCCGACTGTTCTTGTACTTGTATTCAACCTCAGGAGCCGACAAGATGGACTTGTATCCACAGGAGTTTCTCGCGATGGCCCTGAGGAAGGCCATGTTCAGGATAAAGACCAAGTCGTCTGGGGCCCTTCCGGCAAGCTCAACGTATCACGAAGACTGTTCCGAAACATGTTGCAAACATCGATCCATTGCCGAGCCGATGAGCTCAAGCGCGCACAATAAGAGTCTTCCGCGTGGAGCGGCAGAGATCTAGCAGTGATATGGGCGGGTTCCCTCCTGAGTGGTGAGGTCCCATGCTATGCTGCTCGTCAACGACTCTTCTTGCGTACAAGATGGTCACAATATCGAATACATTGTATCTACTCTATTCGCCTGGACATGCGCTTGGAGAAATATTTGTGAGCCGGAGGCCTTGTTCACTGCTGCCATCTACATAGAGTGAATTATCCTGGTATTCGAACGACCTGGGAATTCGCAGGCATGACTGAATTCAGACTACAAGAGCTACAAGAGGATCTTCTGCTAGTGGTGCTCGACGAGCCACCGGTACACAACTGCTTAGATTTGTCAAAGTTGACGTTGCTTCGCCGCTCAGAGCCCTCTGAAATTCATGCTTGAAGAGATACTGTTATAGGAAGCTAATATACTATTGAAGCTCCCGATACTCAATCCTGCCTGCCTGTTTTTGTGTTGGGAAGCCGGTCTCCATTATTCATTTGGACTAATCTAAGTAAAACAAGCTCTCGAAGCTTCATTTCAAAGTGTTGGAATTCAGGCCGCTCAAGAACATTGCAGCATGATCAAACGAATGAAATTCCTCGAAAGCTAGATTGCAATGGAAGCTGTCTGCAATTTAAGCTAGAACAATTGACGAGAAGATCGCACAGCTAAGCAGGAGTACGCAAGTACGTAACAACATCTCATCCCTGCCGTCGACCGCAGCCATCCTAGTCCACAGGATTACCAGAAGCTCGACTTTTTAAGGAAGTTGAACGATCCTCCTGGCTGTCTGAACTCAGCATTCATCATAGTCCACTGAAGCACCGAATCATGCACTTGCGGAATTGGATAGGCTGCCGTTTTGGATTCTTCATATAATGGCTGTTAGCTTTGGTACATTTCCACTGATCATCATCTTGGTCACAGAGGTGTAAATATCTCCCATACGGAACTTCAGTGTTGCCAAGCCTCCCTTAGGCCCGTCATCTAGGAGGAAGGGCTTGATCTTCGCGAGCTGGGTCAATGCCACATCGGGCTTTGCCACGTCGACCACTTTCTCCACCAAGCTCTTCGGCGAACGCCACTCGCCACTCTCTAAGAGGATTGTCCCCAAAGCATAAATGTCTTTTGCAGCACTGAACGATGTGGAAGGCTCCCCCATGGCTTCGGGATGGCGGTAAATGTCGCGTTGCGGGTCCGCTGATGGCTATTCGGAGATTTCAGAAGGCGAATCAAGATGAGAAAAAGCAAATCCTGCCAGCATTGGATAGAGGAGAGGGGCCAATTCAAAGAGGCTAGGGTGTCCAAGCGAAAGGAGAAGAATGTTCTCGGATCGCAGATTCTTGTGTAGCCACCCAGCAGTATGAAAGTGTCTGACACTCTCCGTTATTTTAAGAGCAAGCCTTAGACGTTCCGTGACGCTTGGGCTGCTCCCGGACATACTCCGTAAAGGCTGAGGGGGCTGAAAGAAGTCATCTGATCCAGGAACTGCGAATACGAACGCAACCTTGGAACCATTGGGATCCCGTGTGATGCCTATACAACGCAGCGAACGAAGTTTAGGATGTTTCGACGCGCTGGGTAGAATTGCGAGATCTTGCACTCTTGTCATGATCTTATTTCGAGAATAGACAGGAAGGGTCTTCCATTCGACGAGAACGATCTCACGGTCGTACCGCGCAACCCCCATTTCTAGATTGCCTTTGATTGCCACGAAGTCTCGGAGCAGTTGACTCGTCAAATGGACAGTACGAGCGCCTCGTTTGACGCTGTCCGTAAAGCCCTCACTCTGGCCGTGTTTGAGGACAATGCTCCCCCCAAGGAATGACTTCCAGGGCCTGGGTCGATGCTCAAAATGATTGCCTTGATCTCTGCAACGCTCGCCAGCGAAGAGTACTGGTTGCTGTCTGGCGCATCCTCAGGTGCAATAGCAGATTGGTGCAGAGTGTCCTGCAAGGAGCTCAGATCATCAATTTTACTGTTCATGCCAATGACGTGGGATAGAACCAGCTGGAGTCTTGAAGCCATCTCGTCTTGACGTAAGGGGTCGAGAAGCCGCCACAACTCCTCTACGAAGATTCGAACTTGTTCAATGTACTCTTTAAACTTCGCTTTGTCTACAGCGGCCCACCATAGTCGCTGAGGGAAGTTGTTCCTGCTCTGAATGAGCTGGGCCTTGAACAGAATGTCTCGGCGAACATCGTCGGATATGACTCCACCAAGTAACGACTCTTGAGCTTGTCAGTGTCAATAAGCAGGTTTTGAAGCTCTTGCAGCATAGCCTGCACTATGGTCTCATTGAGCCTCTTATCTAAAGCACGGCTCTCCGAAATTAGACCGGCACGACGAGCCCAATCGGTCAACCGGTATTCTTGCAGTTTCAACATGCATAGTAACGTCGAGCTGTCCTCGTTAAGGTTGTGCGCAGTCGATAATATAACGAAGCCTTGAGTGCAACCTGCGAAGAGCTGAAAAGCCAGCGAGACCACGCCTAGACCAAGTCCTGCAACAGACACTGGATCCATTCTGGGAAGCCTGCAGTGATCGACTGTGGAGACAGAAAAGTTATACACGATGTGATTTGTTCTTGACAGTACTGTGCGACAATCGACTGAATTATGTGAGCACCTTTAACAAGCGCAACTGTGGGTAGGTTTGGTCCTCTGTAAGAATACCTTCTCCAACCTGCCCTTTGGGTAACACCGTCGACGTCTACCAGAAGAGAGGGTCACTCACGATGCTAATGGTCTATTCACAACATTATGTCTTGGGGTCTCGGACCAATTTGTATACTGTCTGGTATCGGATGTAGCCTGCTTCTAAGACACTGCCCAGACTAGTGGCTGCTTACTTTACTGCATGACACTTGGTGGGTTTGGCGTCTTAGCGCGTATACGGAGTTTTCAGGTGAAGTACCCTACCTTTGACATCCGACCATGACCATCGACCTGATCGTACATTAGATACCCAGTCCCAATCATTTGGAACCCTTCAGAGCCCTTCTACTTCATGAAAACGGATACCTCGTGTTGCGCGTGGTCCAATTGCGATTTGAACAACCGACATGTCTTCTGATCGACCCCGTACGCCCCCTCGTTCTGGCCTGAGCTTTGGTGAAGTTCAATTCGTTGCAGCGAAAAGTACAAACGCAAAGCCTATTCAACCTGTCCCTGGCTACATTCCCAACGTCTTCGATCTCGTCCATCCTGGCCGTGACGCTAGAAGTCTCACCAAACAGCATATTCCTCCAGTTTTCCTTGAAGCAGAAGCTGTGGACTCCTTAGTCTTCCTTGACCATGGCGCAAGCTTCACTGCAAGCCTACAAAAGATCCCCGAAGGTCCGAAGAAAGTCGAGGTCACTACTCACTTGGAAGGGTGCTCGGTCACGAAGTCTCTGCCCGCTCCTCCAAGACTAAATTATGTAGTATACAAAACCGCAAGGGTTGCTTTTGACAAGAAGGGCGAGCCTCTTCCCGAATATCGTAGAGCTCTACAAAGTATTCTCACCGACTTCCATGCTTTGATCAGCCCTGCGTTGTTCAACCACCCAAACGTGATTGACTTCCTCAGCATGGCATGGGGATCCAATCCCTATTCTCCACAGCATAGGCTTCCTGCTCTGGTCGTCGGGTATGCAGAACACGGCACGCTTAAGCAGCTTTTGCAGCGAAAGCCAAGTCCAGAATTCGCTCTCAGACATCTGCTGTGCCTCGAGGTCGCGCGAGGTCTATCCGCACTTCATCAGTCTGGATTGGTCCATGGCGATGTCAAGGCGGACAGGGTCTTGATTTGTAGAAGCCCAAACCGTGAGTATGTGGCGAAGCTATCTGATTTCGGCCTTTCTGTGATCGCGGCAACCGAATCAGCCGAAATATGGATGGGTGGGACTGAACCTTGGCGAGCACCGGAGATCAGGGACGGATCTGTTAGAGTTAACGCTGCGAAGTTCGCCGATACGTACTCCTTCGGGTTGTTGGCCTGGTCGGTTTGCTTGGATGGTGGTAGCCTTTTCGACTCTGTCGCTAAGGGCAAGGAGTAGCTCACTCGATATATTCGAGCGAAGTGCGGTCCGAGGATCGAGGAGATGTACGAGGCAGCGGTGGAGAAGGTAGCAACCCAGAAAGCTTCTAATGGCAGTGCGCGGCTGGAGATGATGCGCCTGTTCTCTAACATCCGCGACGAAGCTCTTGCCAGGCTCGAATCCCAGTTACTTCAAAAAAAGCTCGTCAAAAGTCTGGATGACATTTTCGACTATTCGTTACAACCAAGTCCAGAATCTAGGGATCTTGATTTGATAAATGTTATCTTAGAATCCGACGTCGAAAGGACCTAAGAGGAACCTCAAAGGCATCAAAGCCAGCAACTCGTGAATGTCCTACCCAAGAAAGGAACAACAAGCCTGGTTACGAACCATTCACATGACTTAAAGCAATTTGCACACACCAGGATCAATGATCAAGATGGCGAGATCAAGACTGTTGTCGAGATCCCTGCCGGAAAGACTGTTGATGTTGGTGATATGACTGTGATCGATCAACCACAGCGCCAGAACGCGGCTACTATTCAAGATCTAGCATACTGGGAGCGTAGAGGATACAAGGTACGGCTGTCGAGAATGCTGTCTTGTACTCTGCTAAGGACTACAGCATCATTGGCTATCCTGGCAGAAGACCCGAGAGCTCGAGCCGGCAGTGCAGAATTTCGTCGTTAGTTCCTTCGATGGCTCCAAAGACTCCAGCAACAGTCCGGAACTCTTCGTACTCTGCGCTTACTACATCAATGGATACGGGTGTAGATCCAACGTCATTGAAGCTTTGAGCAAGCTGCAGCAGGCCGCTGACCCAGTACATCATACACCACGGGCGTTTCTACACAGGATTTAGGCAGCGTGCCAACCTCAAGAAGATAAATCTGGTAAAAAGTACCTGGAAGACTATGCGAAAGCCGGGTCGCGACCTGCTCCTGAGGAGCTGCGCAAGGTGGGATCTAAACACAAGCTTGATGGCATTGAACGCTGGATAACTGATGCATCTGGAGGCGTGGGTGCTGACTGGCTTTCGACTCCTGAAATGCTCAATGGCAACACGCAATGCCAGTGGATCAAGGATGAATGGATCATGTACAGGGTCCGTAGTGCAGACAGGCCGCTTTCCCAACTCATCATCAACAAGCGAGGAGATACAGTGTTGCATTTCACCGCTATGTGCGGACGCTGGAAGCCGTTTGAGTCTCTGATACTGGAGTTCAAGATGAATATCAACCTGCAAAACCCGTTGGAAGAAACGGCTTTACTATGCGCTTGTCGCTCTGGATATGGTGGTATAGTCATTCTATGTCTGCAAAAGCTTCAAGCGGATGCCTCTATCGCCGCCAAAAACGGCGAAACCCCAACGCACTGGCTTATCGATTTCGACAATCTATAAATTGAGCTTATGCTGAAGGATTTTAGCGCAAGCGGAGCTGTGGTCAATGCAGTAACCAGAAAACGTGTTAGCCACTCCCGATATCCTGGGCATGTTGATGTCGACTTCCAATTGCCAGGGACGCCGCTGACCTGGGCGGTCCACCACAACCGCCCTCATATTGTTCGAATGCTGCTGAAGTCCGGCGCGGTTCCTAACCTGGTATCTGAAGGTTCAGCTCTGAGCGCCCTGGGTTTGTCTGCATATTATCATCACCATGAATGTCTGAAAGCAATAATTGAACATCTCGAAAGTCAAGTAACCCAAAGGACCACCGACGGCGAATTTGACAAACGACATGCCCTGCTTTACGGGCCATTCGTGAGAGAAGCCGGGAGAGCAGCCGACAAGTTTTCAGTGATTCTCCGCGGCGGAGCCGACTACATGAATCGGTTCCATTCCACGTTTGACATTCTGCGGGAGAAGACCAGGCTTGTCAACTTCCAGGGCCAGCTGCAAGGGAGCTTGCTGTACACCGCCGTATCGAGCGTTCATGACGAGGTTGTCGACTATAAGTTTCAACTCGATTGGCTTGGCGATACCATCAACAAATCTATCGATGGTGCCCAAAGAACGCCTGTTTTGGAGACGATACGATGGAATCGAGAAGCTCTTGTCCAAACACTTATCGATCGCGGAGCAGACATTCAGGCATTGGCTGCCAACCCTTCCTCGCCTGAGGACTGCAACTGGTCTGCATTGCATATATTTGCCCATGAGGGTCATGATATTGATCTTGCCGTAGTATCAAAGCTTGTTGGCTTAGGGCTTTCTCCAGATGGGTCAGCTAGCGCAAACTCACTGAAAGGGTGCGACAAGCAGGTCACGACCACCCCCTTCCCTGAAGTGAGTACATTGACAATCAAGAATGGCCATGCCGCAAGATACGACATCGAATCGTCGTTCGCAGTTACTTTGCGCCACAATGCTTTCATTCTGACCACGAAGCTCTTGTCTCTCGGCGCAGATGCCAATCATCTCGCCAACAAGTCAGGGCTGTTTGTTTCAGACCGCCCTTTGACCGTACTCGGCCTTATCATCATATCGAATGCACAATTTTCACTCGCTCACTTGAATTATCTCTTACATCTTAAGGCAAACCCTACAGACTTTATTGTTGAACCGTCACACAACCTTATCGCTCTTCACCCGTGCGCTATGGCGTTCCATGAGGTCCACAAGAGAACGGGTGGAGTAATTCCAAGGGCTGAATTCGATATGAATACTAACGCGGACATCAAGTATGAGCTCCTGATGAAGTGGAGGCAGCAAGACGAATTAGGTGCCATTTGCGGTCTAGACGGGAGCACGGCCTTGCATTTGGCAGTAAGAGCACAGAACCTGGCAGCAACAACGAGTCTCTTAGAAGCAGGAGCGTCGACGCAGGTACGGAACGATCACGATGAGACAGCGGTTCAGCTTGCAAGAAAGGTTAGAGGTCAGGGTGCGGACGCGAAGAGCATCGAAGCTGTTCTACTTAGATACGAACGCTGAAGGTGATCATCGCCTGCTGAATGGAAGATTGCCTCACATTTCCTACAGTTCAATGCCATTCGGCCTCAGTGGCGGATACAGCCGACATCTCCTCCGATGCAATGCGGGCATGCGCGTCTTCCATGAAGCCGGCGTAGTCATATAATTCTCGCCGCCCTGGAGGATGACATTTTTCCCGCCTATTGACTTTCTCACCCGTTGTATGGTCTCTACCTTGAGTGCCACTTCCTGCCTTCCTATCATCGCGATCAGGCGAAGGGATGCGGATCACCGCTGCGAAGTGATAAGGGTTTGCACGTTCTGCATCGAACTCCAGATCGGCTTGGGATTGCGTCGACCGAGCCTGGGAAGCCAGATCAGACTTGTACCGCTGCACCCGCTTCTGCCATATCTCCTTCTCCAGCCATATTATCTCACGAGCGTATCGGTATGCCTTTGCCGCTTTAGTCATTGTTCCTTAGATCCACGAAGCGCGATGCCTGCTCGTTCGGCCGCCGACCGGTCTATTAAGGTCCGGTGATCTCCACACGTAAGCCGCCGGCGAGGGTACGTATCGGGTGGGTATGAAAGGCTTGGAAGACGAGAGAGACTTGCTGCGTCGAGGCCGTATCCGAGCCTCGCATCTGATGTCGAAAGAAGGGGAAGTTCCTTTCTTGTTGTCAAGCAGTGGGAGCAAACACGGCTGTAGATCAGCATATAGAGGTACTCCTCAACGCCACCACAGTAGTGGCACCCCTTCTTCGATAGTGCAGCGTGTAAATCTGAGATGGGTCTCAGGTTGATGATACCAAGGCTTAGGATAGTACGCACAAGCTCTGGCACTTCGGCTCGAATGGTTCTGTACTCCACAAGGGCATCTACTGCCCGTCGGGCGATGTGGCTGACGCCCGGTATGACCACTAGGCTCTCGACATCGAGCTCGAGAAATATCTGGTTGCGTATCTTGAGTGGCAGGATGTCTAACATGCCTAGGGAGCAGTGTTTTCTTCTTTTTCTTGTGCCTATATTTGAACCCGAACCTTTCAAAAAGGGTGAATCGACGTCGGAAAACGAGACCCTATCGAAGGGGCAAGACGGCGCCAATTTCTCGGCTTCGAGACGGCTGCCAAGTACACCAGATCCGTAGCCGCTGCATTCAGCAGGTTGCTGAATGGAACACGAGGCGGAGTCCATTCTGATAGAATGTCCCCTCGGCCGAGGTTTAATCGTTGACACAGGCCCGTTGACATTTTCGAAGCCGCCGGTGTGTCTTTTGCAGGTCGAGGCTTCAAGGGTTCGGAGCGCTCCCTTACAGATGAACATTCCTGATTCCTGAGACCTCCGAACATCTTAGCTCCCAAAACCTGCATTCGTCGTAGCGTAGATCAAGGTCACCATTTTGAGAGCCGTAAGTGCTGTCGATGCCTACTTGTATATTCACTGTAGCACGTCGGGTCGGAAGTCTAAATCTTCACAGCGGTGGCTGAGCCATTCGCCAGTTCCTTTGCTCCGCCTGACTCTGGGAAAATCGATACCCCTTTGTTCACGGACCAAGGAGCGGGCTTCGGCATCGAGTACAACGAGGTGAAACCAAATGTAGACCCGGGGTGGTTCGTTGAAATCCTGTGGATATCGTTGTTTGAACTTCTTATCAATATCCTTGCATTGTTGCACAATGTTGTAGCTTGTTTACACAAGCGGCAATTGTGAGCGCTAAGCATATGTGAACTTGGAGTCATCTTTTGTTTGTCGAATCACACAGGATTGCTTGCTCCCCAGATATACGGATTCATTGATTGTGTGATATGAATGCGTTTCTTCTGGCATTTCCTCATTGACTCCAGTGTTCTTCATTTCCGGGAAAGGTATATAAATGCCCTTCCTTGACACTCTGTGCTCGGAAAATTCAAGAATTTTAAACGCTACCCATTTTCAAAGTACACATACAGCACACCCCCTCCAGAGTCGGCAGGCCTCCCAAAAACCTTTCTCCTCTTTAACGTCGTTCAACAAACTGAGTATGGCTGTAAAGAGCGCTCTAATAGCGGTTGCTATCACCGCTGCCGTACTTGGTCACTGGACACCCATCCTTCTTATTTGTATAATCTTCAGCGTCGCTCCACAGCTGGTAGCCTTCCGTGATGAGCAACACGTCTTGGCCTGGCTCGCGGACCTGCGGGCACAGTATTCTCTTTTATGGCGACAATGGGTAGAGCTAATCCCCGATTCAGCCAAAGGCCCTAGAATGATCTTGCAGGAGTTTCACTTGGATGAGCATCAGCGCCGACTTAGGACTACAGTTGCCGAGAATTTTCTCTGGATGTTTCGCGGTGGAGGCCCTACAGGTAACGTCAACCAAGTTCTCTGCACTCGATGCACCCACGAAGCCCACCACGGTGGAGGTCACCGCAATACACCATTGGGTGAGCAAGCCTCCCAGGAAATCCGTTCAAAGACTCTCTTCGTAAACGACCTCTGCCACGCTGAAGCGCAATACAAAGAACTCGGCGCTTACGCTTCGCCACCGAACACTAAATTTATCGGTCCAGCGTTCGAAATCAATTACGACCTTACAAAACCTCAACTGGCCCCCATCAAAGTCACCGTGCACGATATTGCGAGCATTGCCCGCCGCATGGGTATGCAATGGACTGTATTCAGACCGGAAGAGGGTATCATGTCGGCTACAGGAAAGAACCGTGTTCTCTATTCGACCTTCGAACCCCGTCTCGGGACCCTCTTACATTATACAACTACTGGGGATGCAGCCATGCACCCCGGAGCTCCACTGACCGAGCTCGAAGTAGCCGACATCATGATCCCAACCCCCCAGGCAGCGATGCTCAGCTTCGGGATCCTGCCCGGTTGCAAAGCCCTCAACCTCCCAGACTACCACATCAGCTCCCCCCCCGACATCTACACCACCCTCAACCACCTCGATGCCACCCGCAAAGCCAGCCAGAGAGTCCGCGACGTGCGCGGCATCTGCCCGGACTCTGCCTTCGGCTTCTCAGACCTCATCCCCCTGGCCGCCCCGATGTTCCGTCTCCGCGGCAGCACCATCATCCGCATCCCAACACCCACACAATACTGTACCGGTCTAACTTGCAGTACGCCCGGTTTCGTAGTCTTCCGCGCTCGGCTATCTGCCTTCATCAATGAACAGGAGGGGCCTGTCTCGGAGCACATCTCGTGGGTCAGCGAACAAATGACTACACTAGCATTGACCTACCCCGAATGGGAAGACGAAGTCCTAGCCAACCAGCACGCCAACGCCCGCGCGCTCGAATTCCTGGAATCTGTCCACGATAGCTGGGATCGCACGACGGAATACTTCCACGCCCTTGAGACCCGGCAGGTTCATCGCCTTGTATACGCTGATCTCATGGCTGCGCATATCAAGCATGCGGTCAACTACTGGAACGACGCGTGGAGCAATATTCGGGAGGGGAAGGGGAGGGAGCATTTGGGGCAGCGAGATTGGATGGCGGAGGGGGCGCATTGCTATTGGGACTACCTGGCAAGCATTGAGGAGGAACTGAAGGGCATTTGTGGCGTGGATGGGGAGACGGTGAAGGAGGCGTGGGTGATGATGATGTTTCGGGGGATGTGCTGGTGGAGATGTCATTGGATGATGGGGGGAGGGGATATGGGGGAGGAGGAGAGG
>JAABUS010005302.1_pt1 | contig 17148 bp, 10 predicted proteins | sample 5560161 | NCBI WGS metagenome assembly JAABUS01 (sample SAMN10711885, study PRJNA513376) | rock metagenome | isolation source: Antarctica rocks | place: Antarctica: Victoria Land, Trio Nunatak nord | collected 2016-01-04
ACGCGTTCGTTTTGATCAATCAATTCATATCCGACTTTTAATGCCGGATTGAATTCTGTTATGTTACCTTCTATTAGTAAATTTAATTCTTCATCACTTTGAACAACAAGATTATCGAGTGTATCAAAGTCAGAGTTTAACAAAGTAACTTTGGTTAAATCAAAACTTTTATCCTCAAATTGATTGTCAGTTTTTATCCAGGAGGTTTTTAACTCTATATTTTTACTTTCAGCTAAGTAAGCTGCAATACATGCTGAGGCAGAACTATTTAATTCGACCCTTCCTTTATTTAACAAAATACCTTTGCTACATAGAGTAGCAATAGAACTCATATTATGGCTCACAAACAAAACTGTTCTGCCTTCACCTTTACTAACTTCCCCCATTTTCCCCAAGCACTTTTTCTGGAACTCTGCATCGCCTACCGCCAAAACTTCATCCACAATGAGTATTTCTGATTCCAAGTGTGCAGCAACTGCAAAAGCTAAACGCACGTACATCCCAGATGAATAACGTTTTACTGGTGTATCAATATAACGTTCTACACCTGCAAAATCCACGATCTGGTCAAATTTTCTTGCGATTTCTTTTTTACGCATTCCCAGGATTGCACCATTCAAAAAGATATTTTCCCGTCCGGTCAGTTCCGGGTGGAACCCTGTGCCTACTTCCAGTAAACTTGCAATCCGGCCTTTTACTTTGATCGTTCCCATAGTAGGGGAGGTAACCCGGCTTAACAGTTTTAGCAAAGTACTTTTACCTGCTCCATTGCGGCCAATGATACCTACGGCGTCTCCCTGTTGTATATCAAAACTTATATTGTTTAAACTTAAAACCACATCACTGGCACCTTTAACCGAACGGTCGTTAGATTCTCCAATCGTTAAAAAAGGGTCTTCTTTTCCGCGTATTTTAGCAACCCATCGTTCTAAATCACGGGAAAGTGTACCTGTACCTATTGTTCCTAACTGATATGCTTTTGAAAGATTTTCAACCTTAATGGCTGTTGACATAATTATGCAATTAATTATTAATGTTATTAAATTGGCCTGTAGCTACTTATGTTGCTTTTTATGCATCAAGGTGCAGATACAGATTTTTATAAAACCCTTCCGGTGTAAAATATTCTTTCCAAATATTCCTGATTTCTATCTGTAGTTTTTTAAATTCTTCCGGTGATCTTTTGTTATGGAATGCCAATACTTTTTCCGGTATTTGATGAATTTCATCTTCTTCTACCCAAACACAGTATTTTTTCCAGTCGATGATAAAATCATAAGGCAAAACGCAATCGGTATTGATAAAAACCGGTATCCTGCCGCAGCATATTGCTTCAAAAAAACGGATGGAATTGTTGCCATATCCTCTTACACACAAGGTATAGTCGCTGTCGATGATGTTTTTCACGTATCCTTCGCGAAAAGAAGCGTTCAACTCTTTTACACCACCCGGATACAAGCCGCCAACCGGCCCGCCAAAGCCAAAGTTAGACCTGATGATAAAATTATTTTTTACTTTTTTACTTTTTAATACTGCCATTATAGCCCTTACCCGGTAAGAATGTGCTGAAAAGGAAGGAAATCTTTTTATCACACCTGCATAATTCATAACTAAGCGCAATGCTTCTTTTAGCTTGTATAATCCAAATTTTTGGGCAAGGGGAGGAGCGTACCCACAGAAACCAATGGTAGGCACTGCTGTTTTAGTGCGTAAAGGAAGTACATCATTATAGTATTTGGCAATAAAATCTTCGAAAAAAAATGTAAAACCATGCTCATTGCTTTTTCTTTTGGATTGATATAAGGTATTGCAAAAGATGATCGCGTTTTTAATTTTAACATCAAAAAAGTCAACATCAGACCCTAAAAATACAAAGGTTTTTTTTCCACTATTGCCTGCCTGGTCAGAAAAATATTTAATATTTTTTTCAAATTCTACATCATTTTTTTGCTCTGTATATCTGATAGGAAGCAAACAGGCATCACTTTCTTCCAATGAAGTAAGGCTGATAAATTCTTTGCCTTCTTTTTCAAAAGTATCAAACCTCCCGATGGTAATATTTAGGTCAGGATTTCTTTCCTTGCTGTCCTGTCCGCAAAAAGGTATTAACAGATCAACAACAGGCTGATCAATATTTAGCAAAGTAAGATCAGTAAATAGCTTTAATTTTTTATAATCCAATTTACATCAGTTTTAATTATAAAAATTTTCGTTTTTACTGCCCCCAAATAGAAGAGTGGATTTTATCGTTCTGTTCAAAAAAAATGTATTTGGAAGTGTATGAAGTAACTATTTTTTTTGCTATCGCATCCATCAACAGCAAATCCGGGGCTACTTGTTTTAAAGGTTTTTGAAGTTTAATCAGCTTATCAACAGCACTGCCGCGAACTGCATAAGCATGGGTTCCAATATGAGCGCCCTGCTTCATTAATAATGAAGAATGAGGAGTTGGATAGGTGTTTTTTTTACGGATAACAGCTTTTGATTTAAAACCAAACTGATATACAAGATTTGTTAAATGATGATATTTAAGTTTCCCCCAAAAGCTAAAATCATTGTTTATGAGATGCCCTAAATAAAACACTTCCCAATTTAGTGGTACTTGCTGTAAGGTTTCAGCTAAATACTTTATATTTTGTTCAACAATAGTTGCGTCATCTTCTAAAATCAACACTTTATCTAATTTCCTGTCTTTGATGTACTCATATATTTTTACATGAGATAAAGCACAAGCTATTTGATTAATATGTATAGGTTTTTCAGACACCATATTCATGTAATCAATGTTTGTTTGCTTATAGATATCATCAATATTGTCAGCAACTTCACCTGATTCCTTCATTTTATGTAAATCAAGTTTACTTCCATCTACTCCTAAAAAAACTTCGTACTCCAATCCATCCAAAATTTTTTTGATGATTTCCAATCTGCCAACATTTCTTTCAATGGTCAATAAGATTATCTTATCAAAAAATGTATTTAATATTTTAATTTCAGATTTGTCTAATTCTTTCATGTTTATTTTAAGTTAGTGCAAGAGCGTGGATACGATTACTTAAACGGTGTCCACAAAACTTTTTTCTACTTTGTTAAAAATAATAGTACCAAATAAAAGGAACAGAACCGTTAATAAAGCAGAATAACCCAAGGATGCCCAGCTAAAACTTCCTGTGCCCAAAAATCCATATCTGAAAGTTTCTATTAATTCTGTCATTGGGTTTGCTGCAATTAACCAGCGATACCTTACCGGTGCTGCTGACAATGGATAGATGACCGTAGTGGCATACATCAATAATTGTACACCAAAAGCCAGTAAAAACGCCAAATCCCTATATTTGGTAGTCATGGCAGAAATAATCATACCTACACCTAAACCCATAGCCGCCATCAGAACCACAACCACAGGAAATAGAAAAATTGCCCATGTAGGATGAAATGCAGCTCCATGATAAGCATAATATCCCATTACCAATAAAAACAGCATAAACTGAACACCAAAACGTACCAGGTTGCTAAGCACAATACTTAAAGGCATAATCAACCTCGGGAAATATACTTTTCCGAAAATATCTGCATTATCTTTAAACACAGTTGAAGTTTTAGTCAAACAATCGGCAAAGTAATTCCAGGCAGTAATCCCGGCCATGTAAAATAAAGGTGCCGGAAGTTTATCTGTTGAAATTTTTGCAAGGTTGCTAAAAACAAAGGTAAACATAAGGGTTGTTACCAGAGGCTGTACAAAAAACCACAGTGGCCCTAAGATTGTCTGTTTGTAAAACGATACAAAATCCCTCCTAACCAATAAGCCCAAAAGGTCCCGGTATTTCCACACATCATTCAAATGCAGATCGAAAGCATTGTTCTGGGGCTTAATTTCTAAATCCCAAACTTGGTTATCTATTATTAAATTTTTGTCCATATTTTAAGAAAAAAGTTGTGATGAATATAAATCTGTAAAAATTTCTTTGACTGTTGTTCCCACTATTGATAAATATTTAAGCCGAGAAAATAATCTAAAAGATTATTAATATTAATAAATATCAGCGAAATTAATAATAAAATGATTATGTTTTTGAATTTTAGTTGTTGATGTTATAAATTTCTTGTAATATATTATAGCTTGTAAATCAATATTAAGGCAATGGACAGGCTAAATATGTTCAGGTAATTAGGAAGTATATAAAAGTACAAAGTGCTTAAATTAAATTTGGTTTAATAATCTATATCTACAATTTACATTATTTGAAATGTAACAAAAACCACTGATAAATATTTTATGCCATAAAAGAAGCATTAATAAAGTACCCCTAACTAAAAGTTTGAAAAATATGGTTAATGATGAGTTTAACTATTGATCCAACAACAAAATAAAAAGGAAAATATAGTCGCTGATTCAATCGGACATACTGTTTTTATCATTATTTTTTTAATTTAAAAGCTTTAAGTAAAAGGGTGGGAGGTTAATATTATTTATGGCTTCGCCCTCTCAGTAACAGTTAGTTTACTTTTTATTTAGTTATTTGAAACACACAAGCAATTGTAAAGGCACAAATTAGCCCGCTATAAACACAAGCTTTTTAAAAATAAATCATTCCAAGCAATTTTAAATACTTGAAATAATTTATCAGAACCTGGACATAAAGTTTTTGAGTACAGATTTTGCTGTTTTTTTCTGCGTATTTTGAGTATAATAACTGTTGTCATAATGATAACTGTTGCCATACTTCTGGTTTTGAACACCATTAAAAACGATGTTCAGCTTTGGAAGCCTTTTTTCTTTAGCAATACGTTTGATAAAGTCCAGTTCTTCTTTTGATGTATATCCTTGTCTTACAACGTACAAGGTAACATCGCATAAATTGGCTATAATGAGTGCATCTGTTACTAAATGTATGGGAGGAGTGTCTAATAAAATGTCATCATACTCGGTTTTAAGCTGATCGATCAATTCTGACATTCGATAATTCTCCAAGAGTTCAGAAGGGTTGTCCGGTAATGTTCCTGCCCCAATCACAAATAAGTTTGAACGTATGGAAGAGGTTTGGATGATCTTTTGAACATCATTGACCTTTCCTGAAAGAAAATCACTTGCACCTAAGTGTTCCGGGCTTAACTCATAATTTTTGGATATTTTTGGTTTTCTTAAATCTAATTCCAACACAATTGTTTTTCTGCCCGAAGCAGCAATGGCGACGCCTAAACTACTGGTAATAAAACTTTTGCCCTCAGCAGAGGTGCTGGAAGTAAATAAAGTAACCCTACCTTTAGGTTTTTTCTGATGCAGGTATAGCAGTTTTGTCCTGAGTTCCCTGATCTGTTCGCCCAGGATATTACCATTTCTGCTTAAAATAGATTTTAATGAATTATCCTCTTCGTAATTGATTTCTGTAATAACTGGCGTATTGGTACTGCCTTCAATTTCTCTTTTATCTGTAATATGATTTTTGATTGCATTACGGCCGTAAACAAATCCCGCCGGCAAAATCAAACCTAACAAAAATGCCGTAGAGAGGATCAAAGGTGCTTTTGAAGGTGTCAGCCCCGCATCATGTGGTTCATCTACTACTTGCACGTCAGACAGGGTAGCAGCATAGTTTAAAGCAATGGTTTCGCGCTGTTGTGATAAGTATAGGAACTGGTCTTCTTTAAGGGATTTCTGGCGGGTCATATTTACAAATTCCCTTTCTTGTGCCGGTACGGCACTGAAAGATGATTGAAAACGGGAATTGTTGGATTCTAACTGATTTTTAGTGATCTCTAATGATGACCTGACCCCTTTTATTGTTTCTTTGATCGCATCTTTAATAGACTTAATCTGTTTGTTAATCGGATCAAAAATCGGATTGCTTTCTGGTGTAGTAGCCAATAACTTATTTCTTTGTTGGAGGACAACTGATAATTGCCCGACAAGGCTGCCAAGACTTGAATCTGTTATACCAGCGGTAACCGGAACGTTATCATCATTACGGGCAGAATTAACATATTTTTCTATACCGGACAGTAAATCTAACTGAATGTTTAATTCTGCCAGTTTAGTGTCATTTGCATTAACGTTACCTAAATAGGTACTTCCCTTGGCAGAAATATCTGTAAACTTATTGCTGCTTTTATAGCCCGCTGCTTTTTTTTCTGCATCATTCAGTTCCTGGGTAATTTCGGCAATCCGGGTATTTAAAAACTTGAGTGAATTGGCAGTTGCCTGATTTTTGTTCTCTTTGGTTTTACTGATATAATTTTTGATCAAGGCATTTAAAAAAGCCCTTCCACGTTCTGGTACCTCATCACTTATATTTAAATCTAATAAATTTGATCCTGTACTGGAGCTTGCAATCTTGATTTTCCCCTGATAATTGCCTGCAATATCGTCTGGGTTACTCAGGGTAATCCTTATTTGTTTTCCTATGTAATTATTGGTGTTCTCTGTGGCATATAATCTCCATTCGCCAAAACTATTTTTCAAAACATCGTTAAATGAAGCATTTAACATGGTTCCGTTTGACCTTACCAAGGTATAGCGGTTATCGGCCAAAACGATGATGTTAAAAACCTGCTTTCCCTGAAACTTATTTTTACCGAAAAATTTAAAACGAACAGGCGTTGTGGCATATACATCTTTTTGATAATATTTTCCTACTTCGTCATATTTTGCCCACAAATTAAGATCCATAATTGCCTGGCTAACCAAAGGCCTTGATCCTAATATTTCTATTTCATTGTCAATCCCCTTTGATGCCTCCGTAACATTGAGCTTTTCTAAAGCTGTACTTTGGTTGGATGATTTTCCATCATTGACCAATAGCTTGGCACTTACTTCATAAGAAGGCTTTTCAGAACGCATTTTATAATAAGCAATACCAGTAGTGATTAAAACACCTATTATAAAAAGCGGCCAGTGGTATAAGCACCGGGATAAAAAATGTTTTAACCCGTCGAAGTTGTCTGTTTGAACGTCAACCGCCGTATCCTCATACATTTGTTCATTACTCATGTTTTATCTCTTTATAGCAAATATAATAACTATGGCCAATGAAACAACAGTTGACACAATACCTAAACTTCGGTTGAAATAATCTGTTGATAAAGTGGATTTGTACTTTCCGGGGGTTACATAAATAAGGTCATTGTTTCTGAGGAAATAATACGGAGAGTTGAAAATATCTTTCGAATTCAGGTTTAAAGGAATATAAGTTCTTTTGCCGTTTTGTTCCCGGATCAGCAAAATATTGCTTCTAACTGCGGTTAAATTAAGGTCACCGGACAAAGTGATCGCATCCGTCAGGTTTAAACGTTCATTTTGCACCCTGATTACCCTTGGGCTTCCAACATCGCCCATAACCGTTACTTTAAAATTGCTGATGCTTACTGTTACATAAGGCTCTTTCAGGTATTTCAACAATAAATTTGTCAGGGATAGTTTAAACTCAGGGATAGTCATACCGGCTACCTTTATAGTGCCTAAAATCGGTAATTGGATATTTCCTGCTTTATCCACCAGATATCCTGTTGCTGCGGCAGTGGCATCTGACCCGCCTGTAACGGTAGTTGCATTATTGCTGACTACACCATGGTTATACACAGCCGAAGCATCGGGGTTTAAGCTGCTGATGTTAATAGCTAAAATATCTAAGGGTTGAATGGTTACCGGAATAAATGCTTCAGCACTTTCAGCAGTTATTGTGGAACGGCTCACATCCTGAAAATAGGCCAGATCTTTATTGCTGGCGCAAGAAGAGATCAGGAAGACAAGCAATATGCCGTAAAAGAAATGTTTCATCATAATTGTAAGCGTAATTTTCGGGTAAAGATAATAGGATAAAATTTACAAGCAAATAAGGATACGGGTTAATTAATTATTCAAATGGGTATTAATACGGTAAATTTTGACAAAAGTTGTAGTTGTTAAGGAAAACGAATAGTATGAAAACAACTTTTTCTTTTATAAAAAGATGTTTTACAATTCATTTTTTATCAGAAGTTTAGTTTATGAAGTGTTATTAATATGAAAAAAGGTTCTAAAAGACGTAATAACTTCAGTCAAGTTCTAAATATAGATTAGGATTTACCGGGATTTGTCCAACCTGAATGATTACTTCTTTTAGCACCTAAAAAAATGATGCCATTATTATCAATCAGGACTTGTTTAAGCTTATTATAGATAAATATTTTTACAAAGTTAGGATGTACTTACTACCTTAATTTAAAAGTTTGGTGTAGAAGCTTTGACCCCGGTTTCCATTCTCCGATAGCTATGGAAACAACTTTTATAGCCATAAATTTAAGCACAGATTTATTGGGGGGTAAAAGAAGAATTGATTCAACTTAAATTCAATTTAGACAGGGGCAAAAAAGAATCAGTTAATATTAAAAGCATTGGAAATTAGGTTTTTAGCTTTTGTAAACCCCTTTTTAAACAACCTGTGATAATCGTTTTTAGGCATGAAACCCTTAAATTCCGTTAGGTTTAAGATCCTGTAAAATTCATCTTTATGTCTTTGTAAAGAAGTGCAGGATTTGAAAATAGGTTTGATATTTAAAAAATGGACAAGGCTGGGGTTTGAGGGTATTTCAAAATAATCGCTACAGTTCCAAAGAAGGCTTATTTCATGCCATTGGTTCTGCAAAATTACATTAAAACCATACTGGTCAGGATAATCATAATGCCCTTTATTGTCAATCATACATTTAATTACTTTATTGGCAATGTCTTCTTCTATCCATTTTTTAGAGTTGATAACCAGTAAGCCGGAGTTAAAATATTTTGTTTCCGGTGGGATACCTAATGCTTTATAATTTTTTATCGCGTAAGGTGAACTTACCACACCCTGATAATCCTGAACAGCACCAACAATGTTATCGCCAATATCAATATGATATAAGTTAGAAATGTCGTCATACATCAGCATATCTACATCCATATAAATTATTTTTTTGCAATCCAAACCTACAGCATAAGGGGCAAATAACCTTAAATAGGCAGTGATAGGATAAGTTGAATCATCAACCGGGATTTTAATTTCAGGCGGAATTACTCTACTTGATTTAATAAAATGGATACTGCTTAAATCAGGGCGGATCGAATTTTGTAATTTTTCTTTGTTAACGTTGGAAATTCCGTCATCAATAATTGTAAAAGAAAGCAGTTCCTTTGATTTATGGTTAATTTCTATTGACTTAATTAATGCGGCTGTTAAAACAGCATATTGATTATCACATGCTACTACAACTGCTATTTTTTCTTCAAGGTTCATTTTATAAATATTTTATCGACACTAAGAGCCTGTTTAAATTTTGTTTGATGGGTTTTTGCATACTTCTTTTATCATATAAAAATTTGAAAAACCCCTATTGATTTTACTTTTCATAATCAAACAAACAGAAATTTATATGCATAAAAGAAGTATTGCAAATTTTTCTGATATAAAATTTAAACAGGTTTTTAATATTCTGTATTTTATAAAAGTAAAAGAGAATATTGTTTCAGATGCTCATTCAATATAAATCATTGAAGTTAAAATATATAATACCTGTTTTAAATTTATTCAACATATTTTCAATGCTTTTTTTTAGCACCTAAAAATAGTAATTGTTCTATTTTAACTCTATTTATATCAATGTAAACACAAATGTTTACCATGTAAAAGAAGTAATGGCATTTTCTGATAAAAATTCACACATTCTCAAAGTTTATTCAATTTATACAAATCTCATTAAATATAGCTTATTTATTACTTTTTATTATAAACAATAATACAAAGTAGCACTAAACTTAGAACTTGTTTAAAATTTGTTCAATATATTTTCTATGCTTCTTTTATCACCTAAAAAGTAGTAAGCATTTGGTTTTTTATTTATTTAAATTGATTCGAACACAAATTTTATAGGGTAAAAGAAGCATTGGCGTTTTTTCCGGTATAAATTTAAACAGGCTCTTATAGACTTATAAATATTTTTTTGATCTTTTTAAAACTATCGTGTTACATTAACTTGATAGTTGGAGAACTTTTTTGGTCTCATCTGGCGCCATTTCTTTTTTAATCTGTCGATGCCGAAACTGATATTGTTTAGATAGCGGTTATGAACCATCAGCCTGATTTGCAAATAATTATTGTCATCAGCGGCGGGAGGTGGGGTGGATTGTAACTCCGGAAACACGTGCCCTCTTAAAGACCCCACTAAATGAACAGCAATTATATCTTCTGTAAGATTGGCTTTAACAGGAATTTTCATTATCTGCTGGGCCATTATGATTTGGTTGTAATCGAAATAATAGAAACTTTTAGATTTGGCAGTTAGAAAAGCCCAAAGGGTTTGTTCCAGCCAAGGGATTTTATTTATAAAACCGTTGCGGATCACGGTATCATTTAGGAGTTGCTCAATAAAATCTAAATCATACATCTTTTGTGGAAAATAAAAAAAACCCGAATTAACATAGGGGAAAATGGGAAATTTAATCCGTATAAAATCCCAGGGTTGAAAAGAATAGGCATTGAACGTATCAGACATAAAGACAGGAATCCCATCAAACTCTGGCAAACAGAATTTCTTTAGAAATAAAATATCACTGTCAATATAAAACACATCAGCATCGTCATATAACATAATATCAAACAACTTCTGTGCGTACCCGGTACTGTTCCGGTAATACAGGCAACTTGGATAGTTAGTCAGCTTTGCTGCTACTTGTTTATCTCTTGCATTTTTATCAATAATATTACTGTTTGATAATTCGGCCAACAATTGTTGCCTGTCAGCAGGGGTGAGGGTACCATCTTCAAAAATCTGTAAATGAATTTCCTGCTTTGCATTATTGATAAAGCTTTTTAAACAGGTTATCGAAAATTCCAGGCCGGAATGACCCAGGAGTGTTTTACATTTTATTGGTACAATCATCGAAAATAAAACTATATTTATTAAAAAAATATTTGGAGGCTAAACTTAAATGCCTATTTAAATTAACTTATTAGAATTGACATGCTACTTTTATTTTACATAAAATAGAAATTATTTTATATCTAACATACCTGGATTAATATAAATAAAATTTTATGTGTTAAAAGAAGCATTATCATTTTACTAAAATAAACTAAACAGACTCTAATATTAAAATATTTTTAATATTAAAATTATCAAAGATAATAGGATTAGGGCTTATTTAAAATTTATTCAATACAATAATCCAATCCGGTTTATATGCTCTTTTATAACATAAAAACCACAAAGTGTTGATGCTTTATTTCCCAGAATAGAATGAGAGGTAAAAAATTTATGGGAATAAGAGACACATAATTTAGAATTTATATTATGGTTTTGCAACAAACCCCAGTCCCTTGACCGCTCCAATCTGTTTCCCTCCATCGCCATATCCTGATAACCTAACCCTAAACAAAGCCGGGTTGCTAAAATTTGCACCTGGGTCAAAAGGACTGTTCAGGGCAACGCTATGGCCGTAATAGTTTACGGTAACCTGGCCTGCGTTGTCAGTGATGGTAACCTCGTTGAACAGGGTAAGTGCAAGCTGCTGTTCTTTAAAGTTATTAGTGATCAGGTACTGCCCATTGGCAAATACATTACCGTCTTGAGCTTTGAACTGTACAAGTATTTTGCCTGTATTGCCCACCACTTCAAACAAAGTCCCTGGCCTGGGCACGTATTCAACGGGCGAAAATTTTACCGTCCAGTTGTTGGTGTTGTTTGTCCCTAATGTCCTTTGGATATAATGGGCGTTCAAATTATTAGGGTCAACACCATCTGAGACCCATCCTAAGTCTATGTCACTTTTTGATGCTGATTTGGTCGATGTCCTTATCCGCCAGCTTGGGTATTGAACGTTTAGGCCATCGCCCGATGCAGGATAAACAGTCCAGCCTGCGCCGCCGTAAAAAGAAGAGGCATAGGGAAGTCCTGCCATCATATCAGAAGCGGAATATACAGGCTTTAGAGTTGAACTAACGGTTATTGGTATAGGGGGCAGTTCGGCAATGCCGCCTGCATTGGCCACATGCCAACTATGTATCCCAGCTCTTGCAGATTCGTCGCAATGATAAAGATAATAGTCGTTACTGCTTTGTTTGGCCAGCATGGCACCAAAGGCATTGCCGGCGAAGCCTGCAAAGTTTCCGTCTTTCTGGCATATTTCAGATTGGACACCGAAGTTTCCCACAAACAGGCCGTCATCATAAAAGTGGTTCCAGATATTGTTCTCGTACTGCCCTTTATAAAGTTCACTGTAGACACCATAAAAAATATCCCTGTTGTTCACAAAGACCTTTGCATTTTCGCTGTGGCCGCTGTTTTGAACATCGAAACTGCCATCGGTTGGGTAGTAGCCCGAATAACCATCCGGAGTACTTGGCGATGCCTGCCAGTCAAAGGCATTTGCACCATACTTCATCGAGCCCAAATGGAACTTGTACCCTAAATTTCGCAGCCCGGAGCCAAAATCGTAAGCATAGTTCTGATCGTAGAAAATATACCGGCTTGTGTTTGTCGAAGACCCATAGGTATTGTTTATATAATAAACCGGGGCATTGGTGGCCACTATGTCTGGGGTAGTAACCACATTAGTTGCTGCTGACCATTGCGGCATGTTTCCATTAAAACCGGTAAGTGCCCTTTTTGTAACTATCGCATGCTGGTTGTCAAAACCCCTGCCATAAAGGCTTCCGTCGGCTTCCAAAACCGAGTTGTTCTCTATAGGGCCAAGGTTTACCATTTGAGGCGACACCAAATCGTATATAGTAGAAGAATTCCCATCGCTAATAATCCCGTAAGTATGGCCGTTGGATAATGTAACCACATTTTTAAACCCGGAAAATTCACTGTTGAAATTTGGAAAACCATAGCTCCAGTTGGCTTTTTGTTTCCAGCTTCCGTTTCTGCCGTTGTCCAAAGGTTTAGAGTAGTCCCTTTCAAATTCTGTCAGGTTTGCAAAAACACGGACAGGGTTGTTTAGGTCCACATTGGAAGACCTTGAACTGGACAGATAAGAAATTTGGTTGATATAATTCCTGTTTGCATCAAAATGCTGCACCCGGCGGTTCCCCTTATCTTGCAGCCAAAAGCTTCCGTCGGGCTGGTAGGCAATAAATGGGGCCTGGAACATAAACCGGTCATTGGTAATATAAGGTGAAGTTGCATAACCGCCGGCCTGACCCAGTGTCCATGTTGGGGAAACCGCGCCTGTTGCATTTGTGGCATAGCTTTTTACCTGCTGCGTCCCTTCATCAATCACGGAAACCGTCGTGTAACCCGGTGAAATTGCTATTGCCGTAGGGTTGGTAAGCCCTGCAAAAGAAACCCCGGTATCCGTTAAGGTGCCGTTAGGGTTAATGGTGGCCTTGTGTAAGCTATTATTGTAGCAAAAAAACAGGTTTCCATTTCCATCACATGCCAATCCGTATATGTGGGCGTAGGTTAAAGTTTGCACCAACGCACCGCTGGTTTTGTTAAGTACCTGCAACTGGTTCAGCCCGTTCCGGGAAACAAAAAGGAAGCTTCCTGTTTTTTGCACCGCAATAGCCGTAGGGAAACCTTTTGAGTCACCTGGATTATTTGGGTCTCCAAGTACGATTGAAATTGCATGGGGATAATCAACGCTTGCTTTTAAATCAGGGGAAATGTCTGTCCCGGCCGAAAACGGAAATTGTGGTTTGGTTGCATCGGCCCCATTGGCGGGATAAGAGCCAAAAACCCAACTGTTGCCATTGTAAGTATCAACGCCTGCCCAGTAAATTACGTTCCCATCTGTGCAGATTTGCGAAGAGGACTGAGAGGTCATCCCGTACCCACCGTTGTCTGTTATCTTGTTCGGGTCGGAAATATCAAAAGTTTTTTGGGTCGATCCGTGTTCACTGTAATATCCTGCCACAAAACAAGTATTCCCTAAAAAACAAAAGTCAAAAGGCATGTCCCCGTGCCATGTATAATTTGAAATCAAATCTGTAGAAGTGTTCCCTATCACGCCTTCCCAGGTGTATTGTACATTGTTGGTCAGGACCTTGATATTGTAATTGCCAAATGGGGCCTGCGTTCCGTCGTCCAAAATGCCGTCCCACTGGGCGGAATAACAACCTGTATCGTAACGATTACCACTCCATAAAGTACGCACCAAATTTCCGGATGAATTGTAAACTCCTGCAGAAGTATTAACAGAGCTGCTCAACTCAAAGGTAAAAGTACCATTGGTAGCTGTATTAGTGTTTGTAGCTGAGGTGCTTCCACTGTTTGTACCATCATTGATGATAATGGTGGCTTTTGATGAAAGGTTTGAACAACAAACAATTTTGGTTACTTGCTGTGCATTTAATTTAAAAGAAAAAAATAGGAGGATCAATATCCATTTAAAAGCCTTCATGTATAGTTAGCAGAACTTAGAAGTAAAAAATAAAACTGTAACCATAAACTTTTAATAACATGAAATATTATAATTAAAAGTAAGCAGTATAAACCATTCCGATTATTGTAAATTACAGAAGTTAAAATAGAAATCAATCCTTTGTAACGATAAAATAACATCAAAAGTTATTCTATTTAGAGCCTTGTTTAAATTTTATTCAACTATTCAACATGCTTCTTTTACCACCTAAAAATCAATGAACCCTTGTATTTCTTGTACCGGCTTAATACACCAATACAGAATTTACAGGTATAAAAGAAGTAGTATAAATTTTTACGACAGCAATTTAAAAAGGCTTTCAGGCAGTTGTAAAAAACCAGGATTATTTTAAATAAGAAGCGTTTAATTTTACTGTTGAGTGTTTTGCTTAAATACAGTTTCTTCAATTTTTGTCCAAATCTGTATCAAAATAGATTTGGATGCTTCTTTTATGCTTCTTTTATGCTTCTAAAAATAGTGTTGGGAAGTATTGATAAATTATCTCAAGAGTTTTATGCTTTTAATAAAAAGATGGTCATAACCGGTAAATCTATAAAAATCTTTTTTAATGAAATCTCGTAACTGCATTTATAAATAAGGTTTCTATTCAAAACAAATATATTATTATACTTGTATATTTTTACATTAACTTCTTAAAACCAATCAATTATGAAAACCAAAATTTTTTTTACAGCAGTTTTATCCTTATTATTATTTGCAGGTGTAGAAGCATTTAATATTCACTCTTCTAAAAAATCAGTTAGTAAAGTGGATGTGATCGACAAGACTGCATTAATTGCAGAAGTTACCCGCAACCTGGAATATGATTTTGCCAAAGCGTCTGTCCGAACCTCCTACCATGGTAATCTGGACAAATTAGCCAAGATAATGATTGCAGACGACTATGTGGTATCGCTTCGCGGGCATGCGGATTCTATCGGCCAATACAAGCCAAACTGGGTATTATCCGAAAAAAGGGCAGTCGAGGTTAAAGATTATTTAGTTTCCAAAGGGGTGAAAAAAGACCGTATTGTAGCGATTCCTTTTGGCAGCACGATTCCTATCGCTACAAATAAAACGGCAGAAGGCCGACAAAAAAACAGAAGGGTCGAAATCAAATTAAAAGAAATAAGCAAGTAACATACGTCCAAAAGGTTCAAAAAAGAATAAGTAGTTTGTAAATTTTTTTTGATATTGATGATTGATTAAGTACAATTATCATTTTTTTATTTCAACAAAAAGGTACTTCTTTTATGATGCAAAAATATTAGTAAAACCTTGTTGTGTAAAAATCAGTATATAGCCTCAATAAAGGGTAAGTAAAACAGACGTAAAAAAATTAATTTTTGGGTTAGATAAAATTAATTTTTAATTAGGTTTTTTGCCAGGCTCCTGATAACGATAATCTTATCAAGAGTTGTTTTATAATCTCGTTTACCTTACATGATTGAAATATCTATTCACTATTTTTGTACTTTAATTTAATAATCAACATTTAGTATCCTACTTATGAAGTTAAATTTCACGCTAACATTTTTGTTCTTCCTTTCAGTTGTATTGCTTTCCTCATGTGCAGATGTGAAAAAATCAATTTATTTTGCTAACCAAAAAGATACAACCATTGCTTCTAAAAACGAAGCTTCCCTGACTTATATCCAAACAAATGATTTGTTGAGTATTGCGGTAAGCAGTTTGAACCCGACTGCCACAGCTATTTTTAATACACCTAATAATTCTTATGTTAGTTCTTCATCGGCTTCCGGCATAAATTTGCAGTCTCCAGGTTATCTGGTGAATACAGATGGTTATATCCAGTTTCCGGTAATAGGCAACATCAAAGTTGTAGGCCTGACTACTTCACAATTAAAAGATAGGATTACTAAAAGCTTGCTTGATCAGAAATTACTGATTGACCCGGTTGTAGTGGTAAGACAACTAAATTTTAAAGTGAGCGTATTGGGTGAAGTTGCGCATCCGACTGTAATTAACGTTCCAAGTGAAAAAATTTCTATGTTGGAAGCATTAGGCCTGGCAGGCGATATAACTATATTTGGCAGAAAAGACAATGTAATGATAATCAGGGAAGAAAACGGTAAAAAAGTAATCAAAAGATTGAACCTAAATTCAAGCCAACTTTTTTATTCCCCTTACTACTACCTCAAATCCAATGATATTGTTTATGTAGAAGCAAACAAAGCAAAAGTATCAAGTTCCGGACAAACTGTAGTAATATTGCCTATAGTTTTAAGTGGGTTGTCTTTTATTGCAATTATAGTTAGTAGCATACTTAGAAAATAAATTTAATGATAACAAATAGAAAAGTCTCTGAAAATAAGGACTCGGATTTTAGCAGTAGCTTTATATTCAGATATTTGCCTTATTGGCCGCTGTTTTTGATTTTAACGCTAATTGCTTTAGGCGGGGCTTGGTTTTATTTAAAATTAGCAGTTCCGGTTTACGAAACCAATGCAAGGATTTTAATCAAGGATGAAAAAAAAGGGTCCGAAGATTCTAAGACTTTAGAATCACTGGATTTGATTTCCCCTAAAAAAATCATTGACAATGAAATGGAAGTAATCCAATCCAAAACACTTTTAAATGATGTGGCCAGAAACCTTAATTTATCTGCCCCTGTTTCCGAAGAAAAAAGATTCAATACCATTTCTGCTTATACCAGTTCACCGGTCACCATTGTTGTCGATACCAATAACGTCAAAGAAGTTGGAAAGGTTTATTTTACAACTGATAGCAATCATATTAAAATTGGTAAAAAT
>JAABUS010005303.1_pt1 | contig 17145 bp, 18 predicted proteins | sample 5560161 | NCBI WGS metagenome assembly JAABUS01 (sample SAMN10711885, study PRJNA513376) | rock metagenome | isolation source: Antarctica rocks | place: Antarctica: Victoria Land, Trio Nunatak nord | collected 2016-01-04
GTCGTGGGGGAGGTTGGCGGTGGTTTTGGGGGTGGTGGGGGGTGGGGGGGTGGTGGTGGAGGGATTGGGGTTGTTGGGGTTGAGGGTGAGTGGTGAGGACGAGGGCGGAGGTGGGGATGAAGGCGGTTGGGTGGAGGAAGGGGGGTGGGAAAGGGAGAGGTCGAGCAGGTCTTCTTCTTCGTCGTCGTCGTCGTCGCCAATGGAGAAGCTGTCGATGCCGTTGGCGAGCTGTGTGGGGGAGGTGGTCTGGGTAGGTTGGTTTTCGGGATGGTCCGGATCGGCGTACTGGAAGCAGCGCCGGATAAAGGCGCTGACGCTGCTGAGGATCTTTTCGTCCGCGTTCGCGGCCGTGTTATCGAGGTCGTCGTATTGGGTGAGCCCTGTGGACGACCGCGAAGGGGTCGGAGTGCCTCCAAAGCCTCTTCTGGTCAGAAAAAGGAGGGCTTCTGAGATCCGGAGGATGCCTTCACGGTCGACTTTCCCGTCTTCATCATCATCGTAGAGATCGAAGAAGTAGCTGATTGTGGACATGAGGTCTCTCGTCCCCTTGACTTGAGCCAGACCTGAAACGACGTTTTGCAGGCTCAGACCGTCTGAGTCTTCGGTATTCCATTTCCCGTACAGGCGTTGCATGAAGTCATGGTCTGCTGGCTCGGCGCCAGCGCCCCATGGCGCCAGCGACGAACTACGACTTCTACCGCTGTGTCCAGACTTTATGCTGTCCTTCTCCGACATTGACTCCTTGCGTGGGGATGTGGGCGAGTCGGTAATGGCCCACCTGGTGATGCCTGCTAAGAACTCCCTAAAGCCATCGTAGTTCATCTGGGTAGGGCTAGGACCAAGGCCGACCCGACCCATCTCAATGCTTGTGTTTCCGGGTATGCCAGTTGCGATTTCGTTCGCCCTCGTCTTGGCAGCTCTCGCTCGTTGGTCGGATTCCTCTCGTAACATCTGCATGCGCTGTTCTCGCTCATACAAGATGCCATAGAAGCGGTCATAAAGAAAGCCTAGATCATCCACACTCAGCCGCTTGCTGTCCGGTCCGAGATTGCGAATCGAAGTCCTCTTCGCGAAATTCTCGATGTTGTCCAATACGGCATCTTTATGCTTTGCTCGGTGCTCCGATATCAATGCCTGCGTAACCCCTGAAAACTCCTTAAACGCCGTAACCATGAGTTCCTGAAACCTGGTGATCGCTCGTGTCTTCCCGTTCTCAGACTTAGGATACGCCGATTCGCCTAAGCGCGAAAAGTATGTTTTCAAAACTGATATGAAAGTGCCGTCATCTGTAATGTCGAGGAGCTCCTCCCCATTCATTCGTAAAATAGCCAGGCCGACCTGGAAAAGGACCTTGGGCCCTTCCAAGAAGAAAACGTCAAGAACCCTGAACGCGAATACAAGAGGCATGGAATTGATGTACAGAGAAAGGAACCAGGGAAGGGATACAACCGATAATTGCACATCGGACTTGACGAGGTGCTCCCATAGTATGGGCATTGTCTTCTCGACCAGAGACTCGAATACGCGCTGGTCGAGGAGAGTGCCGTACATGGTAATCGAGTAGTAACCCGGTAGCAAGCGGTCACATAAGACTGACAGGAGGAAGAAAGCTTGCGATTCAGACATGTATCTACGCTGGTCAATATACTCCAAGCAAGAGGAGAACAGATCATACATGAGAAGAGCGGCGACCACAATGTTCATTGCTTGGCAATAGCCCACCTCTATGTTAGTCCAACTGTAGGCTGTAAGGACCCGCCTCAGCCGTCCAATACCTTCCTCGCTCTGGAAGCCTGGGTACTCCGGCAAGCTTCGATTTAAATCCTTCTCGATCTCATCAATTGCCAAAGAGCCACGGCCAGAATTTTTCGAAAGGGTCTCCTCGAATAATCTTGGTCTCTGCAACCGGGTGAAAAGAGATCCGGAGGTGAGCTCCCATATCTCTCCACGAAGTCGATTAGGCAGGCCCACCCGTATCAGCTTGTGGAAGGTTGGCTGCCGGATCAAAGTAGCATTTCGCCCATTTTCTGCGGCGCGATTAGTCGTTCCCCTATTGTGCTATATTTGGTTACCTACCTCGGAGGTATTCGCCCCATAACCTCATCTTACTCCGATCCCGCAATTTCTTAGCGTCTCCAGGATACCTGAATAGCATACCCAAGCCTGCGTCTGGTGGCTCTTTTGTACCATTTGCCTGCGTCGAATCTCTTTTCGCGGCCCTATCCGGAGAGAGAAGATATTCCGAGTAGCAATCCGCTACAACCCCTCTCATCTTGTCCATCTCCTTGATGCCATCCTTGAGCCCCCTCTTCAGGCCATCACAGAACCTTTCACAAGCTAGCCGGCTCCCTGCAAGCTGAATCGTAAACTTCTGCGCATCTGCAGTGCTGCTCTGCTTTCCAGACAGAGTGCTGCCGTTCCAAGTCGTCATCGCCAATGCGTACAACGCGTTCTGTGTCTGTAGCCTCTCCACCCGACGAATCGCGCAAAGGGGTAAGGTAAAGCCATTCCCTGCCGGCCCAGCCCCGTGTGTCTGCCCCGTGAAACCACTAGATGCTTCAATTGTCGAGCTCGGCAAGAAGCTCGTTGGTTGCGTAGAGAAGCACAGAAAGCTCTCGCTCAAGTGTAGCTTCCCTACATACGTATTGCCGCGGTCACTAGACCTTTGCTTCTCGCTATTGGATTGGGTGGATTGTGATGCAGACAATGAGAGCTCGGCGGTGGTCTCGTGGAGTGGATTTTGAGAGTCTGGGAGGCGAAATTGAAGGCGGAACAGAGCAGCTTTTGAGGGAGCGCCGTCGGACGGTTTGGGAGCTATGGCAGAAGAGTCAATGAACGATTGGGCCTTTTGTACAAGGCTATTGAGATTGAACATGGCTGGGTCGGCTAGGAAGGATTGCAGTGCTTGCGAAGAGAGCACTTGCTGAGGAAGTGCTCAATGGCTCTTTCATAGCTTCAAGGCTCGGACATGATGTCCAGCTGAGATAAGTATACCGAGCTGCTGATTGTACGGTTTACAATTCCGCGACTGCGCCCATAGGGCTGGGGTGTCTTGGCAAATGTTGAGAGAACGCAGTTAGAGCTTGACGCTGTTACAGGTAAGTGATTGTCACACAACGCCGACTATGGTTTTAGTAATGTTTTGTATAGGCTTCAGCCTATTCACTGACCACGGGTATAACTACTCTTGAAGAAAATGCAAATCGCTCAGATTCTCGCTGTCGCCATGCTTTCTAAGGAGCCGTGTCAGTCATGTCCATCATTCCTATGTTCTCCACCCATTTCATGCGAACGAAGACTACGGGGGACCTTGGTGGTCCTCCATAGCCTAGCGCTGGTCCCCTATCGATATCGCCTGGGTGGTGGCCCGTCATAGATCACCTCGCGTTCGACGATCCTCTCCTCGTCCCAGCCGAGAGCCAGTGGCTTTCGTGGTCGCTCACGGGGAGCTTCTCGTTCCCGTTGCATTTCCCGGATGCGTTCGCGACGACCTGTTTTGATGTCCTCGGAGAGATCCACCAAGGCCTGGACATCCTCCTATGATCAATGAGCACTGTGAAAACTCGCCAAGAGAGGGCTGTTTTCAATGGCGAGGGGAGAACTTACAAATCGAAGATATCTCATCACGTAGTAGAAGAACTCCGTTTCCTCATACTCATAAGCCATCTCCTTCATCGCCTCCTCGCTCACCAGGTCTTTCGTGATCTCCGTCCACATGCCTTCCGTCTTACTCTTTTCCTTGACAAATCTCCTGCCCCGGTCTCTGGTGTCAATCTCGATCTCGGTGTCCCTCTCCCGTCTGACCACCTCTCCTCCGTGGGGTTCATCTTCGGCAACAAACTTGCTACGCCTGACTCCGTTGTACCGCTGCCAAGTAACTTCTTGGTGCGCGCCGCCCATGCCTTCCATTTCCACGCGACGTGTCCCGGGCGGTACGTCAACGATGGCCCAATCCCTTGTCGCTCCATTGTAGCCTTCGCCTATGTAGCTTCGCTCACGAGCGCGCTCGTTGTAGTATGCGGCTTCTTCAGCGACATCACGTTCGTCCCTAGATGGATAAGCTCGGCTACGTGGGATGGATGGAGCAGGACTGGGTAGTCGACGGCTTGGTGCAGGACTGGGTGAGCGCCGACGGAGGGCGCGGTCATCTCGGCGTTCTTCTCTGCGTGGACCAGAGTCTATAATGATGTCTTCGTCATAATGACGGCCATTGCGCTCGCCACTACGACGCGTGAGCGGATGTTTATACGGTGGTCGGCCCATGAACTTACTGTCGGCGAATCTCGATCTGTTGGAAGTCTTCCGTAGGCGACGGTGACCTCGGAGGTGCAAGGGGTGGCGGCGTTGGTACAGGAGCCCGTTCGAAACCTGTAACATATCAGTCGAGCAATTCATGCAGGCTCAACACTCGTCTTACCGTGATCAATGTGGCGATGATGAGTGATGATTTCCTGGACAATGGGAGGAGCTTTTACTGGTTCGGGTGCAGGACGAGGTGGTGGTGGTGGAGCGACGGACGGCTCAGGTGATGGGGACCGTTCATTCCGTCTGATGATGATCTCGTCTTTGTGTCGACGACTGTTCTCCTTATGGCGAATAATGATATCTTCTTCGTCTCGTGGCCCTCTAGACATTGAACGCGGTCTATCCCGCTCCCTGATTACGAGCTCATCGTCTCGATACCCGCGCTCTCGGGACCGTGTGCGTGGTGTCTCCCTCTCGCTCCTTCGAATGATGATATCTTCTTCCCTGGACGAGGGCTCTGGCGACCGCGGTCGAGGTCGCTCACGTTCTCCCCTTCGAACGATGATATCCTCCTCCCTATAGTCCCTTGACTTTGACCGGACCCTGTCATCGGTTTGAACGCTCAGAGATTCTCTTTCGTAGCTTGATGCACGAGGCCGTACTCGATCTCGCTCTCGGATGATGATCTCCTCTTTTTCGTAGCGGTCTTGCTCTCGCTCTTTAGGACGCTGCCTTTCCTTCTCCTTGCGGCGGATTATGATGTCCTCTTCCTCGTAACCTCGGCCTCGCTCGCGTTCCCTTGGCCGTTCATTCTCTCTCTCATCCCGTCGGATTATGATCTCTTCGTCTCTGTACTCTCGTTCCCAGGGACGCTCCCTCTCCCTCTCCCTTTCCCCTTCGCGGATAATGATCTCCTCCCGTTCGTAGGCCGGCTCTCTAGGTTTGGGTCGGAAGACGAACTCCTCATGCTCTCTAGCGATCTGCGGTGGGGACCTCTCCCTGGCGCGGTAGTAGAACTCCTCACGCTCTCTCGCAATCTGCTGTGGGGGTGGGGAGTACCTCTCGCGGTCGCGATAAATGATTTCCTCTCGCTCGGAGTAATCCCTTTCTATTGTCGGTGCCTTTTCACGATGGTAAGCAGCTTCTTCCCTGTCAACGGTCCGCACTTTCGGCCGGTCACGCTCGCCTCTGTTGGCTCGCGAGATAAAAACCTCATCTGTCTCAACGACTTCCTTATCTCGGTGACGCACGGTCGACCCTGCACTGGAGCGCTTGTCATTGTGGAGAACTAGCGGCCCAGCATTCGAATTGCGTCCATAGTCCTCTTTCAGAAAATCGGGCTGGCGGTCGGCAGTTCGACGGCGCTCACGGATGTCGAGTTCGTCATATTCTACAGTACGGCCGCCACGGCGTGGGGAGTAATATTCACGATCTCGCTCTTCATAAATCTCGCTTGAGGGGTGGCCCCGCCGCGACATTGCATGCGAACGCACAGAGCTGCTTCAAGTGAGAATAAGAATGATGAACATCGAGCCTTTTCTAGAGTACACGTCAGATCTGAGGTCGACAAGTCAAGTACGCCGTGTCCGAGGCTCACGGATTGCAGAAGTCGATAGTGGCACGAGTGGGTGAGGATCAGGCTAGCCAGCTGTTCCCAGTCGGGATGAGCCGCACGCTCTGCGCTTCAGGCATCGCGGCTCGTCTTGGATGCGAGGTTGGGGCCACAAGTATGTGGGAGAAAGATTTTGATGGTGGGGCGTCCAACATGTGATTGGGATGCCCACTGCCGATCGTGCGAATTCTACTTTACGAATTCATCACATTACAGTCACGTCGTCTGGCAATGTTCAGGCTAGCAAACATTAATGTACATCATAAAGTATCTATTTGTGCTATGAGCGGTTGAACCTGTGGCAACTAATCTTCAGCTGTGGCTTTTGGTCACCGGTCGAACATGTCAAACAACATCAACTTGCTGTCAACCGACCTCATCCGACAATCATGGACATTATAATAATGCTTGGTAGCTGGTGCGGTTGAACACTATCTTCATATTTCTTAGGCTTGACCACAAGGGAATGTCGAGGATTTGTATTTGACGGCGAGGAGATTGGGCTTGTCGCCGAGTATAATGAAGCACACGCACCAGGATCCGGGAGAGGTCCTATCAGGATAGACTCTTTACCGTGAAACGTAGTCTCCCGTACAAGCATCTTCGATGAAGTAAACAATCCAGTGCCCATCGACAGACACAGGTCCTGGAGGAGCCAGTTACCATTGATGCAGTGAATGACAGAAGAAGGCCATAGTTCATGTCTTCCCGAGGAGGTTACCGTCCACCGTCAAAGGTGGTCAGGCGCGTTTCCAGTCCGTCTCGCTTTCTTATCAGCACCATACCTTCCATCGTCGCGCCGCCTAGGAAAGCGTCGAGCCCTCCTATCGAGACAGTCTTGGCAAATGCAATGAATCTTCGCCTGGTACGGGTACAGAAAGTGGAGCATCCTCAAGCTTTGCGAGCTTGAGGCCTGCATCGATGGCTTAGCGGAAAAGAAAAAAAGAGCATTCACCAAGGGTTTCCAATGCTATGCGCGGTGTCCAAAACCAAAAGGTGCGAGGAGCACTATCTCTATTCGAACGACGAAGGCCCAGAACCAATCCAAGGATGCATCATCGGCCGTCTGATAATATACATGCGCTCAAGTCGCCCACCCGAGCCGTTACCGTTTGAACTGGTGCGCGCTCTATCAAATAATATGTCGTTGCCACATCATCGGCGGATGCACATAAACGGAAAGGAAATAAGCCTGCTGAGACTGGAAAAACGTATAACAAGAGAGATGGCACCGTAAGTGATGGACAAAGCAGCTCGCGCCCCAGTGTATGGATAATGCCGCCGGACCTCGAAAGGATCATGGCCTAATGCGCAGGGTAGTCCAGCGATCCTGGAAGATTTGGAAGAGAGCCAATTCGAGAATATGTGCAGGGTCGTTCGTGCCTTGATAGTAGTGTAGCCAAGGTGTGAATGATCGAGGGAATTCCATGTTGACATGTTGATGCAGTAATCATCCGCTTGAAGCCTGAATATCCAAGAGCAGGGCTTCATGTGGGAAGCAGCATTCATCATCGACGCTGACAAGATGAGATACTGTACTTTGGGAAGGTGGGTCACAGGTCCTCGGAGAAGTGGATTTCGGCCATGTAAATCACTAGCTTCTGGGTCATGAATAGATGGTCACCGAGACCTGAACTTCATCTGCCGCGACGACGGTCATCCCTTATGGGCTCGCGGATGGGATATCCATCCCGTGGCTGTGGTGGAGGGTCATACACCGGCGTACCTCTGGAGGTGACGAACTGTCCGCGGCCAGGCTGACTTTGGGGCATGGACTGTACATATGCATCATACCTTTCATCTATGGGTGCACCCCGCATAGGCACGTCCTGAGACGCTGAGACGTAAGGATAACCGGGTGTTGCTCTAGGATCTCTGGGTGGAGCGCCGCCTGGATATGCACCTGCCCTACCGTACTGGAATCCTTGAGAGGGATACTCTCCCGCTTGATCAGCATATGTATAATTCTGTTCACTAGGCATTCCTGGTCTACCAGCGGTTGCTGGGTATCCTGCAGACGCGTAGCCAGAAGCAGTGGGGTAGCCCGGAGCTGATGGGTAGCCAGCCCCCTGGCCATAACCCGGCGGGTAGCCATCGCGTGGCGGAGGATAGGTAGACACTGGTGGGTATCCAGGGGCCTGTGAAAGTGGGTACTTGGATCCATCGGGGAAGCCTGGGCCTGCAGATGGGTATCCGCCTTGACTAGGGGCTGAAGAGTATCCAGGTTGAGGAGCGTAACGCGTCTCCAGCACATACGGATCTTGCAAGGCTGCATCCTGACGCCGGCTTGTCTGAGACTCTCCGTATGGAACACCTAATGACTGGTCAGGTAGTGCAGCCATGGGTGAGACTGGCTTCAGACTACCTTGATAGCCACGCCGTGCCATCTCTCTGTTCTCTCGAACGTAGTCTTCGGACAAATCCTTGAGGTCTTCCAACATTTTCTAGTCATTCGGATCAATCAGTAAACGATTAGCTGGGGCTGATGTGCACACTCACGGGAGTGAACGGCCGCACAGCTTTCACAATATAGCCACTTATACCCTGAAAGTCGAGTCAGTAGGTACGGCCCACCGGGAATGCAATGTGTCGAACATTGTAAGCTCCTGGCCTGGAGTAGGCTTCTGGTCCTAAGTATTTACATATTTCTCTCTGCATCACTTCACGATGGATGCCTTCACCATCGATGAAGAACTCGTTCAGGCCGTCGCCTCCCCCACGGTTAGGTCTAGCCGGTTCCCTTTCCCGGGCGGGTTCTCTCCTGGCATCACGGTCATCTGGCCTTCGGCGGTCTCCTCGATCACGGTCTCTCCGGTCATCTCGGTCGCGTTCACGGTCACCTCGATGGGACATGATCGATGGATCCGGTGGAATTTGTGGCACGCAGAACAAACCTGAGCGAATTTTGGCAGGGAACAGAGACTGGGTCAAGGACAGAGTAGCCCTAGGTACCTCACACACAAGGATTTGATGCGGATCCTTCAGTAAAAAAGATGTTCAAGTATCTAAATAGCCTTATTCAAAGCGATCGTCCAAGTTTTGCAGCCTTAAGGAAGTCCGGGCCTGAAGAAGGTCAACAGGAAGTCAGAGGACTGTAGCCTTGTCACTAGCTGGATGCCTGGAAGCAATACGTGGCGAAGGGACAGCGTCAAGAGACGGGGGACGAGATTCCTGGAGTCGCTGGTTGGTGCTCAAAGGGTACGGTGAGGAAGGGAAGAAAATAGAAAAGAATGCCTCGCGCAGTGCAGGTTGACGTGGATGACAGCGAGAGGAGGAGAAGGGGTGGGGGGCGATGCGCTTTAAGTGGGCGGCAGTTATAGGCACTGCAGGCACGGGAGCTGCACCGACTCCTCCATTGAGCCAAGCGCCAGACGCTGCTTGAGCGCGACAAATGCCCGGCCAAGCATGTGATTTGACAGCCGTGCTTCCCTTCTCCCTTCCTCTCCGCCTCCAAGCACTTGATACCCTACGCGCTCGACGTGCTATCTAATGGGGCGTCGAATAAATATCTTTCTCAATGGTCAATCTTCACGCTGCATCCAACATCATTCATGCGGTATGGCGTCGCTTGTGTCTTCCATTTGTACTCGAGTCCTCCGAGGATCTGTTTGCGTTGGGCAGCAACAAGCGGGCCCACTAGCTTCAGGTCGCTGCCGCCAATCATGCTGCCATCCTCTAGGGCTGTGTGTGAGGCTAGAACAACCTGCGGTATGCCAATGCTGGAAGTCTAGCTATCCTATTGGCATATACCACCTGCAAGGTAGCAATATGGCAAGCTCCATATCTCCGTTTTCGGCGAGCGTCTGCTGTCCTTGATCCAGAGTCAACATGTTTGAGATATGGCCGATGCCGGATATCTCGACGATTGGTCGATCAAGTATCATTTGCCTGCTTCACGCGCTTCCGCTTCTCTCGATCGCGTCCTTCTAGATCGTGCGTCCAGAACGTGCTCACTGAGAGTCCATGTAATCGGTCATGGACCAGATGGCATTTTTCCACGAAGTTGCCTCATCCAACCAGTGCTTTGTGTCGTGCTGTTCGGGCTATCTGTTTGTTCTCCGCTTGAGTAAATTTGCCCTCCAACAACATTGGCGTGGTCGAGTTTGGGCTTAGCAGAGCGATCGGAGCAGTGAGCTAAGAATTGATAGATAAGAGATCGGCTACCAGGTTCAAAGCTCAGCCAAATGCGAGTTTCTTCTGACCTTTCTCGATTGCCTTGATGCTGTGGCCAGTGGTGGCGCTGGGCTTACCGGCTACTGTCTTCTTGACAGCACCAGGTACGCGGGATTCGTGTGACTGTTTCAGCGTGCTTGCATTCGATCGTCCCTGGCGCTCCGGAAACGGGAGATTATTGGTCTCGCTAGCCTGAAGATCTTTGGCGAAGTGCCAGTCGTCATGCTCTTCTTTTTCGTGCGTCGACACGGATCGTTTACATTTGCTGCAGACGTAAGCATCGACCGTTGAGTGCTGGCTTATCCTCGCCTCGTGCTGAAGCCTAGCTCCTTTTCCGGCTTCCTGCAACTCATCATGACCGCCCTGGGCATCATCAGTATCCGAAGTGCGAGCGGCCAGCCCCTTATTGCCGCGACTGTTGCTAGGCTCATCTTCTTCCTCCAGTGGTGCCGGGTCATCATTCTCATACGCTGCAGGCTCATCCGTACCATCTTCGAGCTCGGTCTCCTCCCGACTGGTCTCTGATCGAGAAAGAAACCGTTGCATGACGCCACTGTCAAGTTTGCGGCGCTTAATTGAACCCTCGGCCTCGAATGTCGGTGCGGAACCTACCGCGTTGCGTGTTGTAGGAATCATTGCTTTCGCTTCATCACCTCGGACCAAAAAACCTCCAATGCCTCGATTCTTGGTGGGACCGTCTTCAAAACCCCCCACACTAAGCTGTAAATTGCTGCATGGCCAAGCCCTACCGTCGACGACTATCTGCTTTAGTAGGGTTTGAGCAATATCGAAAAGCAAGGCTTCGTCAATGGGCCTCCCAGAGGGGATTGCAGCTTGCCGTGACCGCATCTGGCCGCCTTGTCTGTGGTGCAGATTAATGGTTTTCGGTCTTCGCTTGTTCTCGACAACGCCCTCTTCAACTAGCCGTGAAAAGATGTCGGCAACAAAAATCCGCATCCACCTGACCGCTTGTTCAGATGTGTTGATGCTAGGTCGGAACGACTTAGCAGAAAGCATGGATTTGATCTGCGTACGAGGATTGACCTCGCTCAAATCCTCTCCACGTATGATATGGTAGACCCATGAGCCAGTATCGTCGCCTAATTTGGCCTTCAACTGCTCGATTGGTACAGGGAGCAACTCATTGACCTCCTCTGTTGCAAATTTGGAGGCCACTTCTTCTCCTAATTTACCGCCCAGGTTCCGGATTTTGGTAAATTTGAAGTCTCCGAGAAAATGCTGTACAGCTCGGTTTCGGACAATTGTTTGCTGATTAGGCTTCTTGTGTGCAGATCCTAATTTAGCCAGCATTTTGTTCCGAGCGACACCGGCGCTGCACGTATATTTCAAACGCTCCTTAATAGCAGCGCGCACGGTGCGGACGATCTCGGATCCAATCAACATGGCAAGGTCGTCCCAATCTGGATCGTCGTCTTCTGTTTCCGAACTGTCAAGATCGACTAACGCGTCGGTGTCCCAATGTAAAGCTGTTGTGGGGGGGCGCGGTAAGTATTCCGTAGGATCGTCATACGGAGCAGGACCGCTTAATTCAGGAAATCGTTCGAGCAGAACCGAATGTACTTGAGCCGAAAGATCCAAGAAGACCTCGTCGATGCTCGCTTTCTCCACCTTCTGTATTGGTGGATTTGGAAGCACGTCTTTGATGCACGCAAGGATTCTTCGGGATTCTAACCGGTACGGATCTAACGACACCTTGTGTGTGTCCATGTGTGCAAATGCATCTTCCTGGTAAGCCCACTTTTCTTCGCCTTCTCTCCACGTCGCAACATGCTGTAGTATGATGTCTGGGCACAACTTCTTTGCTTCGCCGATGTTGGTGAATCTTTTGATGCCATACTTTCTTGCTGGGTAATTGATAGCTATGAGACCTGACCATTGCTAAAAAAAAAAAGAAGGATCAGCCACCAAGGTTGCTCCAGAAGCCTCAGCACTTACCTGCACAGCAAGTGGCTGATCCTCTCCAATATTGAGGCGCACGCCTTCACATTGAGCGTAGAAAGCATCAAGGTCGATGTGAGAGATCACTCGAAGCGGAGATGAGGGAGAAGACTGGCTTAGGAGACTGAGATGCTTATACGTGAATCTCGACTTCCGCCTCTGACCTGCGGAGAGAGACAAAGGAGAGGAAGGTAGGAATGGCGGCTGGGATGATGACATCGCAGCGAACGTTGGTAACAATCTTGGAACCGCAGCGCAGCCCCTACCAGGGGCGGCGATGAATATGTAGACCTGCTGCTGTCGGAATCGTAGGAGTGTCAAGCCCGACCATGAATACTCGTCGTGACTGAGTTGGGGGATGCCAAGCCCGCGGCATGATTCCGTCGGGAACGCGCCTCGAGAAGTCGCCTCGAGACTCGGGAGGTAGCGCGTCATCACTGGGGATCTACACTATGTTCGACACAGAGATGCATGTGCAACGATATTTCAAGTATTGCACACCTCCCCGTCCATCGTTTATTTGGCAGTCTGTCAAAACTTGACCTGTTCGACATGTCTTTCTTTCGGAATCCTCTGTTGAGTCTTGGCATAAATATTTCTGCCATAGCTGGGGCAACCTACCTGCTTCGGTCACACCATGTTTACAATCTCGAAGAGCATGAAGCCCGTATGGATGAGCTTGAAGGAACTCTTCGTGGTCACATTGGCTATATAGAAGAGGCTCTTGACCGTTTAGAGGGAAAAGGCAAGGAAAGTGACCGGGGCAAGAAGATGTATAGAAACAGTTTAGTGTCTTCGAAGATATACTGACGTTAGTATAGAGATGAGTACTATTCAAAATGGGGGAGGGACGAGAAGAAATAGAGGAATACAGTACCACAGGATCTACGTGCATTGGAATCACTTCACTGAAAGCGTGTTCAACCTTCTTCGCACACCGGTCCTCAATACTAGTTCAAGGACTGCATGAGTTCACGATGGAACAGACACCAAGACCTTAGGATCCTGAACCTGCGAGACGAGATCCGTAAGGGAGGAGCATGTACCTGGACATCGGTGATGAAGCCGTGGAGAATTGAGTCCTCAGGGAATCATCAATCAGAGGTGCTAGAAGAGGGTTAATGGCAAAGGACTACTACACGATATCGTCTGAACATCATGGACCGTTCATGACGGCACGGATAGGAGTCCGTGTAGTCGACTAATGAAGTGGATTATATTGAATTTACTTCTACATTTTCTCTTGATCTCAAGCGAACTTCCAACCCGTCCCGGCCCGATGCTCTGGGTAAAGTATACCTTAGTGCTGTTGTAGGGCTGGCCAACCTTGGCATATATGACGCAAATCCTCAGCTCGCTCGTTCCTCATTTCCCAGCCAGATTCCAACAGAGAGCTTGCAAACGCTTCCAAACCCACTTGCAAAATACAGTCCTTTTACAATTCGCTTTCCTTCAGTCTTCATCCGCAACATTGCACTCTGTCCTTACTGAAAAGTTGCTGGAGTCTCCCAACTCGCCACCTTAAAGACTCGATCTTAGCGTCAAAGCGTTACACTGGATGAAGCACAGCATGCGAGGGGAAGGGGCAGCTTTCTGCGGCTCCGATTCCTCCCCAATACCGGAAGATAATTCCTAATTAAGATTGAAGGTCAGGCACTACTGAGTCCGCTCTAGGTACCGTCTCGAGTGAGCTCGCTAGGCCGTATCATGGCATCGAAAAGTATCGAGCTCGGACCGCAGCTTGTTCAGTCCAATGAGAGCATCAAAGGATCAGCGGGGCGTTTGAAGAAGCAAAAAAGCCTCCCCGGACTGTTTAGGTCATGGTCGAGGAAGTCGTCAAAGTCACAATCAAGGCCACCATCCCCGCCCACGCCAATAACACCAAATGTACCCGGACAATATCTTCCTTCCACAGCATGGACTTACTCCAACCCAGGTAAGCCGAGCAAGGTTGTAATCAACAACGAGGGACCGAATGCAGCGATTCAAGGTGTTGGGCCGACAAAGTCGAAGCGATCTTCAAGGGAAAGCAGTCTTGGGGGACAGCAAGAGCTTGGTCGGATACCGTCGGGGAACCATGGTTTCCATGGTACACGAACCTGGCGGGGACACACTGCCGAAGGTGGGCGTAAGGAGCCTGATGTGGCTTCGGTGACTCAGGATCGCCTGTACGAGAGGCCCAGAATGCATCACTCACCGACACATCCACTTTTGCCGAAGGGATCTCATCTACCTCAGCCCACCAGCCGGCCAGAGCCTCGATTTCGCAGTTTCTCTGCCACCGTGCACAACAGTCAGACGAGATCGCCAGCCAATGTCACACAATCGCGACCTGCGATAGCCGTGGGTAGCTTGTCTCACAATGATGGGGACTTCTGCTTCCATGATCCTGCAGACGAAGCACCTGTCAGTCCAAGCAAGCCACCTGCGCTGCGTAATCCACGGCGAGAACTACACAATACAGAAGGAATGCGGACGAGCTTCAGATCCGCGCTCACCAACAATTCCAGCTTGGTTAATGCTGCCAGTACAGATCGCTCCAGCGTAGCAACCAGGTGTACTTCGGTCAGCGAGTCGACGGTCGAAATTTACGAAGGAGTCGAGCCGAAAGAGGGTGGCATGACAGCCGATGATGCTATCGACATGTATGCTGCAGGATTTGCAGATGACACGGACTCGGAACGGACTAGTCTGAAGAACTCTTCAATAGTCGCGGTAGAACAGAGACGCTCGTTGAGAATAGCAGAAGCCATAAATGATAGTATGGGCTCTGAGCTTCTCCCACCCGAACGACCTTCAACCGCTGCATCAAGAAGCTCAGCTGCCATTATGTCTGGAGCTGCTTTTACGCATGAATCACCCAGAGCTCTGTCGATACTGCCTCCTACCTCGACACGTGATCAGTACGGGTTTCTGAAAGCTAGCCACTATATCAGCCGTAGCCAATATGACACCTGGAGCGGCGGCTACTCTCCAATCCAAGAGCGACGAACCCGAAAATGGCATTCCTATATGCGAGAGTCGAAGCTCCCGACCCACCTCCCCTCCCAATTTCCATCCCGCTCCGCGAAAACACAACGCTACATACGCAAAGGCATCCCCCCGGCCTGGCGCGGCCCTGCCTGGTTCTTCTACGCTGGAGGAGAAACTCACCTCCAGAAGAACCCTAACCTCTACCCCACCCTCGTCACGCGCTCTTCCTCCGAGCTCAGTGACAGCGACAAAGAAATAATTGAGCGCGATCTCCATCGTACATTCCCCGATAACATCCATTTCAAACCCGACCCCATCCCCACAAGCGATGCTCCGATCTTAAAATCCCTCCGCAACGTCCTCCGCGCTTTCTCCCTCCACTGCCCCCGCATCGGCTACTGCCAGAGCCTGAACTTCATCGCCGGCCTTCTCCTGCTTTTCCTCCCTGAAGAAAACACCTTTTGGATGCTCCACATCATCACCACGACCCACCTGCCCGGAACCCACGACATCAGCCTCGAAGGCGCGAACGTCGATCTCTGGGTCCTAATGACCGCGCTCAAAGAATCTCTCCCCTCGATCTGGACAAAGGTCTCCAGCGGCGACGACGAAGCCGGCAGTTTAGGCGTCAAACTCCCGCCGATCAGCCTCTGCACGACGAGCTGGTTCATGTCGCTCTTTATCGGCACACTGCCCATTGAGTCTGTGCTGCGCGTCTGGGATGTGCTTTTCTATGAAGGCAGCCGCACGCTTTTCCGCATCGCGATTGCGATTTTCAGACTCGGGGAGCAGAGGATTAAGGGCGTGAACGAGTCGATGGAGATGTTCCAGGTTGTGCAGGGGCTGCCGAGGGAGATGGTTGATGTGGGGTTGCTTATGAATGTGGCGTTGAAAAGGGGAGGGGCGAGTCAGGAGTGGGTTGAGAGGAAGAGGTGGGAGCGGAGGAGGTGGTATGCTAAGGAGAGGGCGAGGGTTAGGGGCGTGGCTGTCGCAGAGGAAGGGGTTGCTGGGTATGTTAAGCCTCGGCGAGCGGAGAGTCTATGGAGGAGGAGGGGGAAGCAACGGAGTGAGATGGGATGATCATTCAATTATCAGGTCTTTGCGTATTGGATATATACATATGTGATGGATATTCATGAGTACATACGAAGTCACGGAAAGGGGCACATAACACAAAAGCTTGCAAATGTAGAATTAGTATTTACGTCCATATACATGGCTAATACATGTTCGAATCTTGCCAGTCTGACACTGACGAGTCTCTGGCATTTCGGTTTCACAAGATCTTCGATGCCTTCCATTTCCCCACATAGCGCTTTCGACGATTGACAACCTTCATGGTCTTCTATCGCTTGGCACTAGCAGAGCTATCATTCCATTAAGGTTTGGCCGTAGGGTCGCACTTGGAAAGGTGACCTCAGAGAACGTTTGGACTACATCAGGATACATCGGGACACGGGATACACAATACATCAGGATACTTGAACGTCCAACAAAAGATACATTCATCCCATGGAGCAATGGGAATCACCGAGGGAGGATCATCGCCTTGAACAGGACCCGTTGCGAGAGAATTATTCCTTGATACGGGAATAGGTTCTCGTAGCAAACACCCTGATAGCACCACAATATCCAAGATCCAAACCCCCACAATTCGGAAAACAGTCTATCCATGCTCCATCCCAGAGTACATCCACGATCCAAACCCCAAAATTCGGAAAACAGTCTATCTGTGCCCCTTCCCCGATTACCACTCCTCATCCCAATCCCATGCCCACCAACACCCATCCCTCTAACATGCCAATTCGAAAACAAATACAGCTGGCGCGCACTATACAACCAAACCCCCCCCCCCTCCTACAACACCGCCCAAGCCCCCACCGCCCCAACCAGCAACGCCGCCCCCGTCCACCTCAAACGTGCATGACTCGCCGCATTGCCTTCAAACGGCACGACCGGCGCCTTGGTCGCGACCGTCATATTCCCGCTGTGGTTCGACGCCGAGGGGGTGGTGTTTAGGATCTGCAGCGGTGGGGAGTACGAGTTAGTTGGTGCCGCTGTGGAGATGGATGCGGAGATGGGGTTTGTGGGGGAGAGATCTGTGGCGGGATTGGTAGGGTCGGGTGGTGGTGTAGCGGGGGGGAAGGGTGTGGAGGTGTTTATGGTGTAGGAAGAGGGGGGAG